>OLOJ01001037.1_pt1 | contig 27151 bp, 28 predicted proteins | sample 1672251 | NCBI WGS metagenome assembly OLOJ01 (sample SAMEA3136664, study PRJEB25190) | human gut metagenome | biome: human gut; feature: human-associated habitat; material: faeces | place: Austria | collected 2013 | reverse complement strand
ATCAATGATTTTTTCAACCATGGCCTTGTGGAAGCGTTTATGTAGCCTATGAACCAAGCGACCCTTCTTTGTCAAATGTAGATGCTATATCCAAAAATAATCCATCAAATTTAGATAATCAAGTTGTGTATGTTAATGGTTCACATTATAGTGTTTCTGTTGATCATAAAGGTATCAATACAATTTCATCAGTAACTGATGAAAAAGGTACAACCACTATGGCTATCTTTGATAAAGAAACAAATAAACTAACTATCAACGGAAATGAAATTCAAATAGAAGAATATAAAAATTCTATAACAAGTTTTTCAAGAGCTAGTAATAAAGTGCTAAAAAGAAAAACGTATACTATTCCTGGCAGTGCAACATCTACAGCTGCTGCCTTGATAGCTGGTTTAGCAGCCATTAGTAACTTTCCATTTGCTGCGGCTGTAGTAAGTGCCTTTATTTCTGGTAGTTTATGGGGAAAATCTATTAAAATCATCATTACCGACTATCGTTCTGGTTCTAGGTACAAATCAGGATCTCATAAAGGGAAATACAAATATTGGACTAATGTTTTAGTGAAATGTGGAAGTGCCACTATTTTGAATCAAAATCATTCTGTATGTTATAAATAAGGGGATATTTATGTTGAAAAAATATCTAAGAAAAAGAAATTATCCATTTGTAGTATTTTTTGCTTTACCAGAAAATTGTTTGGATTTACTAACTTTTATTCTTTTTGCAGTATATTGCATATTAAAATATATTTTCGTATTACCACCATGGTGTGATTTATTCATTGTGATTATATTTTCTATATTTACTTTGATTTTTAAACGATATAATGTAGATAACCAATATAGATATTCTATCAAACATTCAATGAGTTTTTCGATATTTTTTGGCATTTGGTTTTTATTGGAAATATTATCCTTAGTTTGATAATAGAATATTTAAAATTTAAACGTATATAAGGCAATCAATAAAATGATTCTTTAAAGAATCATAATAAAACAAGAATAACTCCCTCTTTACGACGAATTACTCAGATGTAAAATCTCCTTTTTCTTGCATTTTATAATAATTATGTTATAATCAATTTTGCCATTACAATAAACATGTCTGAACCATGTCAGGACCGGAAGGTAGCAGCATTAAGGGCCTCTGTTTGTGTGTAATGGCACTTTTTTTATATAAAAAGGAGTCATAGGATGAATGATGAAGAATATATGGCTGAAGCATTAAAAGAAGCAGAAATCGCAATGAGTGAAGATGAAGTACCTATTGGATGTATTATTGTCTATGAAGGACAAATCATTGCACGTACACATAATCAAAAGGAAACCTTAAAGAAGGCTACAGGACATGCTGAAATATTAGCTATTAATCAAGCAAGTGAGTATCTTGATTTATGGCATTTAGATGGCTGTACAATGTATGTAACATTAGAACCATGTATGATGTGTACAGGGGCTATTATACAAAGTCGTATCAGTCGTTTAGTGATTGGTACGAATGTCAGTAGATGGCCAGGTTTTATAGAGTTAATAGAGAATAACCCTGTAAATCATCATCCTGATGTACAACAGGGGATTTTAAAGGAACAGTGTGCTACAATAGTATCAGAGTTCTTTAAACGTAAAAGGAGGAAGTAAATTATGGATTCTTATTATAGTAATAAGATGAGTTATGGTGAGTTCTTTGGTTCAATCATGAAATGGATGACTGTCGCATTAGGAATCACTACAATCACTTCATTTCTATTCTCATTCTTACATCTTGAACTGATATTGGGTGCGTCTTATTTCATCTTTATGATTGTATGTTCGATTATAGAAATAGGATTAGTAATAATGCTAAGTAAAACAGTCAAAGATATGGCTATAGAGAAGGCTAAGACATATTATGTTGCTTATTCAGTAATTAATGGGATTGTGCTTTCTATGTGGTTGAATTATGTTGTACCAGGTGTAGCAGTACTTGCTTTTGCGGTGACAGCTGTTTATTTTGGTTTACTCTATACAGTGACACAGCATACTAATAATAATTTCATTGGTATAGGAAAAGTCTGTTTAATGGCTTTACCAGTTCTTATGATTGCGTATATCTTATTGATCTTTATTTCGGCGCCAGGTCTTTATTATCTAGTCGTATTCCTTGATCTTGCAGTCTTTACTGGACTTACTCTTTATGATTTTAAGCATATCGAATATGCTTATGAAGTTGCACCACAGGAAGCATTAAAAGGTGTGGCATTGCTTTGTGCATTACAGCTCTATATGGATTTCATCAACATTTTTATTGATATATTGATGTTAGTAAGTGATAATAATTAAGGTGCTAAGGCACCTTTTTTTATGTATAATAAGGAAAGGAGTTGATGAAGATGGCATATAAATCATTATATAGAACATACCGTCCACAGACATTTAAGGATGTTGCAGGACAGGAAGCAATTATTACTACATTAAAGCATGCAATAGATGAAAAGAAGATTGCGCATGCATATTTATTTTGTGGTCCACGTGGAACAGGAAAGACAACTGTCGCAAAGCTATTAGCTAAGGCAGTTAATTGTACTGGTGATCCTAAACCATGTGGTGAATGTGAGAATTGTAAACAGATTGAAAATGGAACACATCCAGATGTTATTGAAATAGATGCTGCCAGCAATAATGGGGTAGAAGAAGTAAGAAGTCTGATTGATAAGGTGAAATATGCACCGACACAGGGACAATATAAAGTCTATATCATCGATGAAGTACATATGATGTCACCTGGCGCTTTTAATGCATTATTAAAGACATTAGAAGAACCACCAGCACATGTCATCTTTATTCTTGCGACAACAGAACCACATAAGATCTTACCTACTATTATTTCTAGATGTCAGAGATTTGATTTTACACGACTCACTGACCAGGAAATGGTACAAAGAATGCAGTATGTCTTAAAAGAGGAAGGTAAGACATATGATGATGGATCCTTAGAATTAATTGCTAGACTTGCGAATGGTGGGATGAGAGATGCATTATCTATCCTTGAACAATGTCTTGCCTATAATGATGATCATTTAAGCATTAACGATATTCATACTATTTATGGTATTGTATCCATGGATGATAAGACAAACTTATTGAAGGTTTTATTATCTAAGAATATGTCTGAATCTTTAAAGATATTAGATAAGATGGATAAGAGTGGTATCGATATTAAGAGATTAACATTTGATTTAATTGATATATTAAAAGACATAGTTGTTTATAGGAATACAAAAGACGTTTCTATTATGTCAGTCATGACACAAAAGGATTTAGACAATATTGTGCCTTATATTTCAAGTGATGAATGTTTTAACTTTATTGATATATTGATGGATGCAAGTGAGAAGTATATCAGAGCGACTGATCCACATATTTATTTTGAACTTGCATTATTAAGACTATGTAATCAAGAACACGCACCAAGTCAGAAGATTGAATATACACCTATTAAAGAAGAACCTGTAAAACCTGTAGAAGTAAAGAAGGTTGAACAACCAGTACCTCAATTCAATTATGAAAAGAAAGAAGAACCAGAAACATATGCATCAGATGATAATATCGAAGTAGATCAAAGTGATATATTAAATATTCTTGTGCAGGCTGATCGTAAGATCTTAAATGAAGTTCAGGAGAAGTGGCCAGTGATTAGACGTTATATGGCTAATATGAATACAGCTAAAGCAGCAAGTATGTTATCTCAGGGTCGTCCAGCTGCAGCAAGTCGAGATGGTTTAATTATTGAGTTTGAATTAATGCCTGATGTGAATGCAGCTAACTATTATAAGAATTATAAACAGTTATCATCTTTAATTAAGGATGTATTAGGACATGAATATAAATTCATTGGTATGCAGCATGATGCATGGTTAGAGATGAGACAACATTATATTCAGCTTGCAAGAAGCAAACAGCTTCCTCAGGCGAGACCAATCACATTAAAACATATTGATGGATATGATTTAAAAAGAGTAGATTTGAATGACGCACAGAAGTATGCTTTAGATATGTTTGGTGAAGATATTGTAGAATTTAAGGAGGATTAAAAATGGATTTCAATTCGCTTTTAGAAACCGCAAAGAAAATGGGTGAAACAGCCTCAAATCAACAAAAAGAATTAGAAAACAAGAGTTTTAGTTTTTCTTGTCAGAATAATTTGATTACAGGTAAAATCAATGGTAAGTATCAGATTACTGAATTACATATCAGTCAGGATTTGATGGATGATAAAGATATGTTAGAAGACTTGATGATGATTGCGATTAATCAGGGAATCAGTCAGGTAGAAAAGGAGAAAGAAGACAATATGAAATCCCTCACTGGTGGATTAGATTTATCTTCTTTTATGTAATATGGAATATCCAAAGAGTTTTGAAGAGTTAATGACATGTTTTAAAATGTTGCCAGGTATTGGAAATAAAGGTGCTGAAAGAATGGCTTATGCGATTTATGATATGTCAGAAGAAGATGTAAAAAGATTCTCACAGGCACTCACTTCATTTAAAGAAAATGTTCATACTTGTCCTATATGTGGAAATTTAAGTGAAGGTGATAAGTGTGAGATATGTGCCGATCACGAAAGAGATCAATCTACAATATGTGTTGTAGAATCTCCTAAGGATGTCTTTGCGATGGAAAAGATGAAAGAGTACCATGGCTTATATCATGTGTTAGGTGGTACGATTTCTATTATGGATGGCAAGACTATGGATGATTTGAACATCATGAGTTTATTTGATCGTATTACTCCTGATACAAAAGAAGTAATTATTGCGACAAATGCGACAAGAGAAGGGGAAACAACAGCACTCTTCCTTGCAAAGCTATTAGATAAAAAAGGTATTAACACAACACGTATTGCACATGGTTTACCAATTGGAAGTTCTCTTGACTATGCAGACGAACTCACATTATTAAAATCATTTGAAGGTAGAAAGAAGGTCTAAGAACCTTCTTTTTAATTATGGAAAAAACATTGTAAATCACATATAATATTAATGTTTGAAGGAGCGTGTGATATGAGTTTATTTATTACTTTTGAAGGTGGAGAAGGCAGTGGTAAAACGACTATTGCAAAGATGTTACATAAACAGTTTATTGAAGAAGGATATAATATCACTTTTAGTAGAGAACCTGGTGGGGTAGATATCGCAGAACAGATCAGAGATGTGATTACTGATGTCAATAATACGAAGATGGACGCAAGAACTGAAGCATTACTTTATGCAGCAAGTAGAAGACAGCATCTAGTAGAAAAAGTACTTCCTGTATTAAAGGAAGATGGTATTGTGATATGCGATCGTTTTATTGATAGTTCTTTAGTTTATCAGGGAATTGGAAGAGGTATTGGCGTAGATAATATCTACAACATGAATCTTTTTGCGACAGATGGTATTCTTCCTGATTTAACTATTTTCTTTGATGTAAAACCTGAAGTTGCTTTAAAGCGTATTACAGGAGATAGAGAAGTCAATAGATTAGATTTAGAATCATTGGATTTTCATCATAAAGTATATGATGGTTATCAAATGATCTGTGAGAAGTTCCCAGATAGAATTGTGAAGGTAGATGCCTCTTTACCAGTTGAAGAAGTATATCGTCAGGTTTATGAAATCGTAAAGGATAGACTATGAAAGAAATTTTAAAAGAAACACAACCTATCTTCTATCGTATCTTAGAGAAGAGTTTTAAAGAGAATAAAAAGACTCATGCATTTCTTCTAGTAGGGGATCATACGGATGATATTGCGACATTTATTGCCCAGTCTTATATATGCCATGAAGATACACTAGCGTGTGAAACTTGTGATGATTGTATACGAATTAAAGAAGGTCTTTATCCTGATATGATTGTATGTGATGGTAAAGAGGCTTCTATTAAGAAATCTGATATTGATCATATTCAGGAAGAGTTTGTGAAATCAAGTGTAGAGAATAATGGAAAAGTATATATTCTTAAAAATATTGATAATGCGACAACTCAGGCAATGAATAGCTTATTAAAGTTCTTAGAAGAACCTGTGGAAGAAGTATATGCAATCCTTACAACAAAGAATATTAATAAGGTACTACCTACTATTCAATCTAGATGTCAGGTGATTAAATTGCTTCCTGAATCTAAGCATTCTTTAGAATTAAAACTAAAGAATGAAGGGGTGGATGAAGAAGACTATTTGGTTCTTCCTCATCTATTTGATTCGATTGAAGAATGTAATGAGTATAAGGATAGTGAGTTATATTTTGATGTTAAGAATTATGTATTCTACTTTATTGAAGATTTATATATGAAACCATCGGATTTATTAATCAATTTGCAGATTAATCTAGGTAAGAAGTATAAGAAGAATAAAGAAGCCTATGCATTATTCTTAAATCTTTTGGTGTTAGGTATGAGAGATATGTTTCACGTGAAACATTCCATACCTGTATTATTTGTGAAACATAAAGATTTCTTTGAGAAGATGCCAGAAGATGGTAAAATATTACAGAAAATAGAAATCATATTAGAATATGCTGAAAGACTCAACAATAATGTCAATCTTGCATTATTACTAGATGGTATGGTATATAAAGTATTGAAGGGAGTTTGATGAAATGGATAGATTAGCGGCTGTTAGATTTAATAGCGCTGGTAAATATTATTACTTCTCTACAGACTTAGATGTCAAAAAGGGAGATAAAGTAATAGTAGAAACTGTAAGAGGACTAGAAATGGGAGAAATCATTTCGGATCTTACAGACTTATCAGAATTTAAATTAGATAACGAATTAAAAAGAATTAAACGTGTTGCGAATAGAGCAGACATTGAAGTATATAATATCAATAAAATTAAGGCACAAAAATCATTTGAAATCTGTAAAGAAATCATTGCGGAAACAAACCTTGATATGCATTTGATCAATTGTGAATATACATTAGATGCTTCTAAGGTGATCTTTATGTATACATCTGATGAACGTGTAGACTTCAGAGATTTATTAAAGAAACTTGCAAGTGTTTTTAAATGTCGTATTGAATTAAGACAGGTAGGACCTAGAGATAAAGCTAAAATTGTAGGTGGTATTGGAAATTGTGGCTTACCACTATGTTGTAACTCATTCTTAGGTGAGTTTGATGGTGTATCTATCAATATGGCTAAGAATCAGTTACTTGCGATTAATATTGACAAGATTTCAGGTGTATGTGGTCGTTTATTATGTTGTTTAAAGTATGAAGATGAGGCCTATAAGGAAGTTAAAAAGAAATTCCCTAAGATTGGTTCATTTATTCGTTATGATGATAAACAGTGTAAGGTTGTTGGTTTAAACGTTATTTCTGATTTAGTAAAGATTGATAGTGAAGGAAGTATTTTATTTATTCCTTTATCTGATATCGATAAGAAACCAGCTCCTAAAAAGGAAAGACGTATCTTAGAAGAACTAGCACCAAAAAAAGAAAAGAAACACGATAAACCAAGACAAAAGAAGCCAAAACAACAGCATAAACCAAAACAGAATGATCAGAAGCTAAGAACTATCAAAGGTAATAATCCAAAAGGAAAGAAAGATGAAAGAAGAAATTAATCATCTCCTTGGTTATAATGATATGAAAATCATCCAGAGAAGAGATATGTTTACCTTTTCTCTGGATACTGTTTTATTGGCAAACTTTTGTGCAATCACAAAGGATATGAAGACAATTGTAGATTTTGGGACAAATAATGCAGCTATACCGTTAATCTTAACACAACGAACTCATAAGAAGATTATTGGTGTTGAAATTCAAAAGGAAGCTGTAGAGATTGCAGAAAGAAACTTAAAATTAAATCATGTAGAAAATCAGGTGGAAATTATTCACGATGATATCAAAGAGTATGTGAAGTATGCACCACGTACTAAGGCAATTGTATGTAACCCTCCATTTTTTAGATTAGGTGAGAAGTCCCACGTCAATGAGTGTCCTTATGTTACTATTGCACGTCACGAAATCAAAATAGATCTAGAAGGAATTATTGCATCAGCAGCAAAGATTCTAGATCAGAATGGTCGTTTCTCAATGGTCTATCGTCCGGATCGTTTTATTGAAACAATTGAATTATTTAAGAAATATAGAATAGAACCTAAACGTATTCGTTTTGTCTATCCTAAAGAAGGAAAAGAATGTAATACATTTTTAATTGAAGGTGCTTTCTTAGGCAAAACAGGATTAAAGATTGAACCTCCATTATATACACATAATGAAGATGGCAGCTATTCAGATGAAGTTAAACAGTTAGTAGGTGAGATGAATGTTAAATAGACAAAAGAGTTTTGAAAATGGAAAAGCGACACTTTACCTTGTACCAACACCTATTGGTAATTTAAGTGAAATGACACCAAGATGTATTGATGTTATGAAGAGTGTAAACTATATTGCTGCAGAAGATACACGTAATACAGTGAAACTATTAAATCACTTTAATATAGAAGCTAAGCTTATTTCTCATCATGAACATAATCTGCATGTTGCAATCCCTAAACTTTTATCATTATTAGAAGAAGGGGAGTCAGTTGCATTAGTAAGTGATGCAGGTTATCCTGCAATTAGTGATCCAGGGTATGAAATGGTTCTTGCAACTATTGATGCAGGATATAATGTCGTTCCTTTATCAGGATGTAATGCTTGTTTAGATGCTTTAGTTGTCTCTGGTATTGCACCACAGCCATTCATGTTCTATGGTTTCTTAAGCCATACAAATAAAAATAAGACTAAAGAATTAGAAAAATTAAAAAATATCACTTATACAATCGTATTCTATGAAGCCCCACATAGAATTAAGGCAACATTGGAATGTATGATGAAAGTATTAGGTGATAGAAGAATAGCGTTATGTAGAGAAATCACTAAGAAACATGAAGAAATTCTAAGAGGTACTATTTCTGAAGTATTAGAAGTAGTAGATGAATTAAAGGGTGAAATGGTTATTGTGGTTGAAGGTGGTGCTGAAGTAACTAAAGAAGAGACTTTTGACCAGACAATTACAGAACATGTGGATGAGTTTGTAGAAAAAGGCATGTCTAAAAAAGATGCTATTAAAGAAGTCGCAAAAATTCGCAAATTAAATAAGAATCTTGTGTATGAAGAATATCATAAAAAGTAAAAGGGTAATGTTTCACGTGAAACATTACCCTTTTTGCTTGGAAGACCTTATATTTCTAGTTAATAACTATAAATACAAGAAGAAAAAAGTAAAGTCATTTTTAAAAATGACAATGACAGTTTAACATAAGCTAAATTTTAATTCAAATGGATATTTAAGAAAAGCATCTACGATATGAACTAAAAATACGAATTATATTAAAGGAACGGTTATAAATGACTGCATAAGACTATAGTTTATTTAAAAATTTATTTCTAAGTAATTGATAAGCAAATACAATTGTAAGAGAAAAAATGATCATCTTAATATAATCTAGATTGAGTTTTCTTGAATAGTACCAATCAAATAGTAAGAATAGAATAGAAATAGATAAAAATATGATATAGAATTTTATCTTTTTCATAAGAATCCTCCTGGATGAATTATAGTATATTTGTTTCTTATATGTGTTAAGCAAATGTAAAAATAAAATAAAAAAACTGTGTTTACACACAGTTTCAAATCAATCTTTCGTAAGCTTCTCTCTCTTCATTGTTTTTTAAACGAACAGTACCACAATGTTTAAATCCATTCTTTAATATAAATTCTCTCATTGGTTTATTATTCTTTTCAATATCTAAACGAATAGAAGGAGTACCACTCTGTTTACAGATGTTGACTGCATAATCCAATAATTTTTTTGCATAGCCATTTCCTTTATGATTATTATCAATCGCAAAACGATGAATAATACCATAGTGTCTAGTATCAGTAAGCCAGTGGCCGTTGTAGATTCTTACATAGCTAGGTTCTATTCCTATAATAAAATGCATTGTGCCATACGTATGGGAATGTTTAGAAAGAACATAACTGTTACCTGATATAATATCATCTAGTATTGTGCTAATGTCAGGATATCCTTTTTGCCATTGGTTAATATCATTATCTTTAAAATATTCTTTTGCTTGATTAATAAGATCCATCACACGACTTAGATCTTTAATTTCTGATGCGCGTACATGCATATCAATCACCTCATTTAAAATTGTACTAGAAATTATTTGAAATATCAAATAGTTGTATTTTGATTGCTGAAATGGTTAAATAGTGTCAAGGGAGGATTTTATGATTTATCGTACAGTTAATATTTTAGTCTATATTATTTCTGTCTTATTAGCTATGTATGGCTTGCAGGCTTTTGACTTCGAACGCTTCTTGAGAAAGGGCAGAATCAGCCAGTTCTATGTCTTCTATGTAGTCGCGAGTGTGGCGCTCGGATACTTATTTGCACAATTTATACTTAATTTTGGTACGTTAAGTTTTTATTGATTTAAAGCCAATATTTTTTAATTAATTGACTTGAATAATATGAATAAAATGATAAAATAGAAATGCTTACAAGGAGGAAAAAGGTATGAGCTTATCAAAAGAAATTGGTATTGACCTTGGTACTGCAAATATCCTTATCTATGCTAAAGGAGAAGGAATTGTAGTAAATGAACCAAGTGTTGTTACTATTAATGTAGAAACAAATAGACCTGTTGCTGTTGGTGAAGAAGCAAGAGAAATGCTTGGAAAGACTCCTGGAAAATTAAAAGCAATCCGTCCATTAAAGGATGGTGTTATTGCTGATTTCCAGACTACTGAAATCTTACTAACACACTTTATCAATAAACTAAACTTAAAAGGAATTTTTGCTAGACCAACAATCTTAATTTGTTGTCCATCTAACATCACTTCAATCGAAAAGAGTGCCATCCAGGATGTTGCTTTAAGATGTGGTGCTAAGAAGGTATATATCGAAGAAGAACCAAAAGTAGCTGCTATTGGTGCTGGTCTTGATATTTCTAAACCATCTGGAAACATGGTTATCGATATCGGTGGTGGAACTACAGACGTTGCTGTACTTTCATTAGGTGATATCGTTACATCTCAGTCATTAAAGATTGCTGGTGACAAGATGGATCAGGAAATCATTAAATACGTAAAAGATAAATATAAGTTATTAATTGGTGATGCTACAGCTGAAGAAGTTAAGAAACAGATCGGTTGTGCATTCCAGCCTAACGAAGAAACAGTTATGGATGTCCGTGGTAGAGACTTAGTAACTGGTCTTCCAAAGACTATCCAAATGAATGAAGCTGAAACAGTTTCTGCTTTAGGAGAAGTTTGTGAAACAATCTTAATTGCTGCTAAGCAGGTTCTTGAACAGACACCACCTGAATTATCTGCAGATATCGTAAATAAGGGTATCTTCTTAACTGGTGGAGGAGCTTTATTAAAGAATTTAGACAAGTTCCTTGAACAGGGATTAAAGGTTCCTGTATTCGTAGCTGATACACCACTTGATTGTGTTGCTGAAGGCTGCGGTGTCATGTTAGAAAACACTACATACTTACAGTAAGAGATAGCGTTCGCGCTATCTTTTTTTTGGAGGAAATAATGAAAGCGATATTTTTTGATATTGATGGTACAATTTACCATCCAGAGATTGGTATTAGTCAGAATACAATTGATGAAATTCATAGAGTACAAAAATTAGGTCATAAATGCTTTATCGCAAGTGGTAGACCAACTGGATTTATTTCTAAAGAAGTGAAATCCATTGGTTTTGATGGCTACGTATTAGCTAATGGAGCACATATTGTGACTGAAGGAAAAACAATAGACTCTTTAACATTACCTTATGATGAAACAAAGAAACTTATTGAATATGTGGAATCACAAGGTTATGAATATATACTTCTTACAACTGATCGTTGTTATTTAAAGAAGGAGTCACCACATATGTATGAATTCTATGTTTGGTGTAATATTGATATGGACTCTTTATGCAACGATTATGATTTAGATGAAGTACTAAAGAAAACAATTAAATTAGAAATTAGATATAATAAAAAAGAAGACAGCGTAGGACTTATTGAAAGACTAGGGGCTTTCTTCTATGAAAAACATGATGATAGCTTAAACATTGAAGTATCTAATATAGATACTTCTAAAGGTCATGGTATTGAAACAATGCTGAACTATTATGGCTTAGATGTTGATGATAGCTATTGTTTTGGTGATGGTGCCAATGACTTAGAAATGTTTAAAACAGTAGGTCATCCAATCGCTATGAAGAATGCAATTCCAATGATTTATCATCATGCATCGATCATCTGTGAAGGTGTATTGCATGATGGTGTGGCAAAAGAATTAAAGAGACTCTTTTAACTTCTGTATAAAAACAGAAGTTTTTTTGTGTCTTCTATGAATGAATCATTGGCTTTTTGAATATGTTAAGTGTTGATTATACAGTAGAAATACTGTCTTAATGTTATAGCTTTTTCTCATTTTACTATTTTTGTTGAATAAAAATAATAAAAATAATACAATGATATTGGAGGTGATAAACATGAACTTTGTCTGGAATACAAACGAACTGAATGCATCTGTCGTCTCCATTTATGAAACAAATATTACATTGAATACGACAGCATGCATGCATTTTGAAAATGTGAATTATGTTCTATTAGGTATTGATTATGACAATCATTGTATCGGTATCAAACCCGTGGGGAAGCAAGCTATCAATGACGGAATCTATCCACAGGACCAGCTTCATAAGATATCAAGAGGTAAGTCCTATGGAAGAATCACCAATAAACCATTTATTAAAGAACTTGCTGATTTGATTCCTCTCGATTTCAATGAAAAGAATGTTTATAAGTTTAAAGGAACATATGACATTGTTCATGAAGTTCTCATTGTTGACTACAAGGAGGGAAGACTAAATGGATAGTTTGGTAGTGTGGTCAGGTGTTATGATTGCGTGTATTGTGGTAGAAATACTCACGGTATCACTAGTAAGTGTCTGGTTTGTGATTGGTGCTTTTGCGGCATTGATTGCCTGCTTATTGAATGTATCAGTTCCAATACAGGTCGCTATATTTCTTGTGGTATCTGTTATATGCGCGATAGTGGCACGTCCTATGGCTGTAAAAAGTCTGAAAGGCAACATAATACATACGAATAATGATGCACTTATAGGATCTCATGCTCTCGTTATTAAGAGAATTGATGCAGATCATATGGGTGAAGTAAGAATTAAGAATCAGATTTGGTCAGCGTCTTCACTTCATAATTTGACTTTAGAAGAAGGAGAATATGGAGAAGTTGTCGCAATTGAAGGTGCACATCTAGTTGTAAAAAAGGAGGGGAACTAAGATGTTAGGATTTATTTTAATGATTTTATTAATCGCAATTGTTGTTATTCTTATTTTCAGTACAGTAAAGATTGTTCCACAGTCATATGCTTATGTAGTAGAAAGAATCGGTGCATATGACCGTACATTAAATGTAGGTTTACATATTCTTATTCCTTTAATTGATCGTGTATCTAATCGTGTATCATTAAAGGAACAGGTTATGGACTTCGCTCCACAGCCAGTTATTACTAAAGATAACGTTACAATGCAGATTGATACAGTAGTCTATTTCTCTATCACAGATCCTAAGTTATTTACTTATGGTGTAGTAAGACCAATTAATGCGATTGAAACATTAACTGCAACTACATTAAGAAATATCATTGGGGAACTTGAATTAGATGACACATTAACATCAAGAGATATCATTAACTCTAAGATGAGATCTATTCTTGATGATGCCACTGATCCATGGGGTATCAAGGTAACTAGAGTAGAAGTTAAAAACATTCTTCCACCAAAAGATATTCAGGAAGCAATGGAAAAACAGATGCGTGCAGAACGTGAAAGACGTGAATCTATCTTAGTTGCTGAAGGTAAAAAACAGGCTGCTATCTTAAATGCTGAAGGAGATAAGGAATCTCTTGTATTACGTGCAACAGCTGAAAAAGAAGCACAGATTGCGAAAGCTGAAGGTCAGGCTGAAGCATTAAGACTTGTTTATGAAGCACAAGCTAAAGCTATTCAGTATATTAATGAAGCAAATCCTGAATCTGCTTATATTCAGTTAGAAGGATTAAAGGCATTAAAGAACTTAGCTGATGGACAAGCTACAAAGATTATTGTACCTAATGACTTAGCAGGGTTAGCTGGTACACTTACAACTTTATCAGAATCACTTAAGGATCCTAAAAAGCCTGAGTAACAACAGCCAGAAGACAGATGCTGTCTTCTGATTTTTTTGTATCTAAAAAGCCGTGCGTGTTGCACGGCTTGTATAATCATTTGAAGATATCCTTTATCTTACTACCAACAGGTTTATAATTAAGCAATTTCTTGATTTCTTCCTTGTCTAAGTATTCTTCAATATAACCACAATTCTCACAAATATAGAAAGTCTTCTTTGCGGTATTTCCCTCTTTGAATATAGCGAAAACTTGCGGAGGCTTATTAATATGATTCGTTATTTGAGAAATATTACCACCACCATTTTCATGGAGCTGATCTTTAATAATAATAATTTTATCATGATTACATTTTGGGCAGATTCCAGTCTTTTTCATAGTGAGTTCTCCCTATACCGTTACAATAGTTGTATATTCTTTATAATGTTTTAATACATCAGGATCAATTTCATTATCGGTAATGACTGCATCAAAATTAAAGAGATCATAGAAGATATAAAAGTCAGAACGATTAAACTTAGTAGAATCTACAAGTAAATATCTATTCTTCGCATTATCTAAAGGTATTCCCTGTGATTCTCCCTCTTCTAATGAATAAGTTGTAATACCACTATTAAAGATACCGTTACATCCAATAAAGGCTTTTGTATATCTTAGTTTACTTAATACCATATTTGTGATTGGACCTACAAAGGTATTTGTATTACTACGATATTCTCCACCTGTTAACATTACATCAGTAGGAGTATGACCACTCAAGATATTAAATACTGCAAGAGAATTCGTAACTACTCTAATATTACGTCCACATAACTGCTCAGCTAATAACTGAATAGTAGTACCAGGACCTAAGAATATAGTTTCTCCTTCTTGAATAAGACTTGCTGCTTTATGCGCAATTCTTGTTTTTTCTTCTATCTGTACAGAAGATTTCTCTAAATGAGAACGTTCATGATCCATACTAAAAGATAAACTCTGTGCACCACCATGTACTCTTAATAACTTGCCAGACTTCTCTAATTCATCTAAATCTCTTCTTGCGGTCATATCAGAGATTTCTAATTGTTCCATAATTTCATTAATAGAAATAATACCTTTTTGATTGACCATCTGTGTAATTCTTACAAGACGTTCCTTTTTTAACATGTTTTCACTCTCCTTGTCAGTGTCAGTATATCATTTGGTGTGTTTGAAATCAACATCAAGCAAACAAAATCGAACAAATATAACGTAATCAATGTCAATAATTATCATTTATGTTTATTAATGTTTAATTTATTGCTTATTGTTGTTTGATTCTGTTGACAAATGATATGTATACGATTACAATGTACTTGTAAACGAAAGAGGCCGATTCGTAAAGAAGAAAAAGGAGATTAATACTATGACTAAAGAAGAAGTAAGTATGATTGGATTTGAAATTGTAGCTTATTCAGGGGATGCAAGAAGTAAGCTACTACTTGCAGTAGAAAAAGCAAAACAAAAAGATTTTACAGAATGTGAGAAACTTATTAGTGAAGCAAATGACTGTTTGAACGATGCACATAAGTCTCAAACTGAACTATTGCAGTTAGAAGCTAGAGGCGAAAATATTGATATTGGGTTTATTACAGTACATGCTCAAGATCATTTAATGACTACAATTTTATTAAAAGACATTATTAATAATCTACTAGATATTTATAGATAATGAGGTGAAATAATGGAGGCATTAATTGGAAAAATCGAGAAGGCTAAGCCGTTTTTCGAAAAAGTATCAAGAAATAAATATTTAAAAGCAATCCGTGACGGATTTATGTCAGCAATGCCTGTAGTATTATTCTCAAGCATATTCATGTTGATTGCTTATGTTCCTAACATTTTTAACTATTATTGGCCAAAAGAAATTGAGGCTATGATTTTAAAACCTTATAACTATTCAATGGGGTTACTTGCTGTTCTTGTAGCAGGAACAACTGCAAAGAATCTTTGTGATAGTTTCAACAGAGACATGCCAGTTAATAGACAGATCAATAATATTTCTACACTAATGGCTGGTATAGTAGGGTTCTTAGTTGTAGGCGTTGATTCTATCAAAGGTGGATTTGCAAGTGGTTATATGGGCTCTAAGGGTCTTTTAACAGCATTCTTAGTTGCTTTCTTTGTTTGTAATGTTTATAGATTCTGTGTAAAGAGAAACATTACTATTCATATGCCTGAAGAAGTACCACCAAATATTTCTCAGACATTCGCAGATGTTATTCCTTTCGCTATTTCTATCCTATTATTGACATTATTTGATATTGCTTTCAGAAATGCAGCAGGTATGTGTTTTGCTCAGGCAGTTATTGAATTCTTCCAGCCACTATTCACTGCGGCTGATGGATATCTAGGTTTAGCAGTTATCTATGGTGCTATGTCATTATTCTGGTTTGTAGGTATTCAGGGACCTTCTATTGTTGAACCAGCAGTATCAGCAATTTATTATGTAAACATCGCAAATAACTTAGAATTATTCCAGGCTGGTAAACATGCAGCTAACATCTTAACTCCAGGTTGTCAGCAGTTCGTTGCAACACTTGGTGGTACTGGTGCAACTTTAGTAGTAACACTTATGTTTGCTTTCATGGCTAAATCAAAAGAATTAAAGGCAGTTGGTAAGGCAAGTTCTATTCCAGTATTATTTGGTGTAAATGAACCAATCTTATTTGGTGCTCCATTAATCTTAAACCCAATTTTCTTTATTCCATTTATCTTAGCTCCAATCTTAAATGTATGGATCTTTAAGTTATTCGTTGACGTTCTAAAGATGAACGGCTTTATGTATATTCTTCCTTGGACTACACCTGCTCCATTAGGTATTGTGCTTGGTTGTGGTATTACAGTATTATCAGTTCTATTTGCAGTATTAGTATTAGTAGTAGACTTCGTTGTATATTATCCATTCTTCAAAGTATATGATAGAGAAAAATGTGCTGAAGAAGCAGAAAAAGAAGGGATAATTGAAGAAGAAAAAGAAGAAGCAGCAGTTGAAGTTTCTTCAGATGTAGTAAATGAAAAGAGAATTTTAGTATTATGTGCCGGTGGAGGTACAAGTGGTTTATTAGCTAATGCTTTAGCTAAAGGTGCAAAAGAAAAAGGAATTTCTATTGTTACAGCAGCTGGATCATATGGTGCACATTATGATATGCTAAAAGACTATGATTTAGTTGTCTTAGCACCACAGGTAGCTAACTACTATCAAGATTTGAAAAAAGATACTGATAGATTAGGTATCAAGTGTGTGGCTTGTGAAGGTAAAAAGTATATCGAATTAACTCGTAATCCTCAGAAGGCACTTGAATTTGTATTCTCAATTTTAGACGGAGAATAAACATTGAATACACATTAGAATTAATTACTAGTGTGTATTCAATTTATATAATAATTATAAAGGAGATTAATCATGAAATTCAGTGAAGATTTTGTGTTTGGTGGCGCAACTGCTGCATATCAGTGTGAAGGTAGTACTAGAGCATATGGTAAAGGTAAAGTCGCATGGGATGATTATTTAAAAAAGCAGGGAAGATTCTCAGCTGATCCTGCGAGTGACTTCTATCATAAATATCCTGTAGATTTAAAACTATGTAAAGATTTCAGCATTAAGGCTATTAGAATTTCTATTGCATGGTCAAGAATTTTCCCAGAAGGAAAAGGAAAAATCAACCAGGAAGGTGTAGATTTTTATCATCGTGTATTCCAGGAATGCCATAAGAATGGTGTAGAACCATATGTTACTTTACATCATTTTGATACTCCTGATGCATTGCATAGCAGAGGTGATTTCTTAAATAGAGAAACAATTGATGCATTTGCGAAATATGCAGAATTCTGTTTTGAAGAATATAAAGATGAAGTTACTTATTGGTTTACTTTTAATGAAGTATGGCCAATTGCGACAAACCAATATATTGAAGGTACATTCCCGCCTTGTATTACATATGATATTACTAAGGCAGTTCAGTCAATGCATGGAATGATGGTAGCACATGCAAAGGCAGTTTGTGCTTATAAAGCACACAACTATAAAGGATATATTGGAATTATTCACTCCCTGGAAACTAAGTATCCTTTAAACGAAAATGATCCAAAAGATGTATATGCAGCTAAGAAAGAAGATGTTCTTGCTAATCAATTCTTGTTGGATGCTACATTCTTAGGTTATTATACAGATGAAACTCTTAATATCATCAATGAATTAGTTCATCTTAATAATGGTACTTTTGAATATGATCCAGCTGATATTGAAATTATGAAAAAAGCTGCAAAAGAAAATGATTACTTAGGTATGAACCACTACCAGAGTCATTTCATTAAGGCATATGATGGTGAAAATGAAATCCACCATAATGGTACAGGTGAAAAAGGTACAAAGAAGTTCAAATTAAAAGGTGTTGGTGAAAGAGTATTTAAAGAAGGTATTCCAACTACTGACTGGGATTGGTTGATTTATCCTCAGGGAATGTATGATATGATCATGAGAATCAAGAAGCAGTATCCTAATTATAAAGCTATTTATATTACAGAAAATGGTATGGGTTATAAAGATGACTTTAATAATGGTAATATTGATGATTCTCCAAGAATTGATTATATCAAGCAGCATTTACAGTGGTTATTAAAGTCTATCGAAGATGGCGCAAATGTAAAAGGATATTTTGTTTGGTCATTAATGGATGTATTTTCTTGGTCTAATGGTTATAATAAGAGATATGGATTATTCTATGTAGATTATAATACACAAGAAAGATATCCTAAAAAGTCAGCTTATTGGTTTAAGAACGTATCAGAAACGAAAGAGGTATAGTTATGAATTCTTATAAAGGAGTTATATTTGATTTTAATGGAACATTGTTTTTTGACAATCCAAAGCATGTATTAGCCTGGGGAAAGATTTCCGAGGAAATAAGACATCATGGAATTAGCGAAGAAGAGCTACATGAACATTTCAATGGTGTTCCTAATAATAAGATCATTGAATATATGTTTGATGGACAATGTACAGATGAAGTGAAACAGAAATATTCTTTACTTAAAGAACAGTACTATCGTGAATTCTGTAAGGAAGATAAAGAAACATTTCATTTAGTTGCTGGCGCTACAGAATTCTTTGATAAACTTAAAAACAACAACATTCCATTTACTATCGCAAGTGCATCCATTAAACCAAATATTGATTTCTTTGTAGAATCATTCCATCTTGATCATTGGATTAATCCTGATGATATTGTTTATGATGATGGAACATATGATAATAAGATCATGATGTTCAAGAAAGCAGCTAATATTCTAGGAGTAGATATAAGTGACTGCTTAATCGTTGAAGACTCCCTAAGTGGTATTGAGAATGCCTATAAAGCAGGATGTAGAAATATAATCGTAATCGATTCTGCAAATAAAAGAGAAGAATATCAGAAGTTACCAGGAGTAACAAAAGTGATTGATTCATTTAAAGAAATTTAAACAAAGAGCCATCTTATTAAAGATGGTTCTTTTTGCAAGAAAACAAGATGGGCGCTTCACTATGATAATTCAGTCTTTTGTTAAGAACGATTTCGTTGTAAAATATAAGAGTCAAATAGAATAGTGATTTGGCTATGGCAGCTGTCATATATGGTGGTTGCAAAATTTATGGAGGAATAAATATGAATGTATTAGTTACAGGTGGTGCAGGTTATATTGGTAGTCATGTCTGCGTAGAATTACTACAGAGCGGACATGATGTTGTAGTCATCGATGACTTCTCAAATTCAAAACCAGAAGCCTTAGATGCCATTCATGAAATTACTGGTAAGAAAGTAAAGTTCTATGAATTTAACGTTTTAGATGAAGATAAGACAGAAGCAGTATTCAAGGAAAATAAATTGGATGCAGTCATTCACTGTGCAGCCTTCAAGGCAGTAGGTGAATCAGTAGTAAAGCCTATTGAATATTATACAAATAACTTAATGACTACTTTAGTAGTTGCTAAGCTTATGAAGAAGTATCATGTCCCTTCAATTGTATTCTCTTCAAGTGCTACGGTATATGGTGATCCAAAGGTTGTCCCATTAACTGAAGACTGTGAATTAGGACAGACTACAAACCCATATGGTTCTACAAAGGCTATGATGGAAAGAATTCTAACAGATGTACAGCATGCTGTACCAGAAATGTCTGTTACACTTCTTCGTTACTTCAACCCAATTGGTGCACATGAATCAGGATTATTAGGAGAAGATCCAAAGGGAATTCCTAACAACCTTATGCCTTATATTATGAAGGTTGCTGCAGGTGAACTTCCTTGCTTAGGTGTATTTGGTGATGACTATGATACACCAGACGGAACAGGTGTACGTGACTACATCCATGTTGTAGACTTAGCTAAGGGTCATGTTCTTGCAATTGAAAAATATGCAACACCAGGTGTTCATATCTGTAACCTAGGAACAGGTAAAGGATATAGTGTATTAGAAATCGTAAAGGCATTTGAAAGAGTTAATGGAATCAAGATTCCTTATGAAATCAAGCCAAGACGTGCAGGTGATATCGCAACATGTTATGCAGATCCTACTCGTGCAAAAGAACAGTTAGGATGGGTGGCTGAAAAGACACTAGAAGATATGTGCAGAGATACTTGGAACTTTGCAAAGAAACATATGTAATAAAAGAGATGCTCAATTGGGCATCTCTTTGTTTTTGAATTCTAGAGGAGAGCATTGGTACTCCTTTTTGAATACTTTGCAGAAGTAATTAGGGTCTTCAAAGCCACATTGATAAGCAATCTCTTTAACGGTTTGTTTCTTGTTTGTTAATAGTTCTGCAGCCTTCTTTAATCGGTAATCTAATAAGAATTTGTGGATAGTCGTATTGTATTTAGATTTAAAATGAGTTAACAATGTTCCTCTGCTGCAGAAGAAATAATCACATAGCTGATCAATCGTAATAGGTTTACTATAATTCGCAATTAAGTACTGTTTTATTTCCTGGGCAAGATTATCATTTTTGGCCTGAATGCGATTGGTGAGAGAAATGTATTTTGCACAGATATCACATATATATGCAAAAGCATATATATGATCTTCATCTAATATAGTAATATTTGTGACAAGTTGTTTTAATTCTTTTTCATTTTCAAAATAGGGCTTAGATTTATTGATGATTTCAGAATAGTTTCTATATGTTCCTATAACCGCTTGTCCCATCATTAGATAACCAGTTAAAGCACCATAAGAATATAAAGGCATAATTGCTTCACTGAGTCCAAAATGACATTGATAGACATAAAGTTCGCCAGTCTCTTTTACATGATTCATCGCATTTATATCACATATAAAACAATGATCAGAAGCTTTGCTCTTCTCTATCTCATGGCAGAATTTGGATTTCTTATGAGGATAAGAAGCCAGTATTTTTTGATTAATGTCAAAGATGGACATATTCAATCCTGAGACAAGATAGAGCTGTTTGAGTATTTTTTCTAAGTCTTCCATATTAAATCACCTCACAACCATTATATCTCAACAAAAGTAAAAAAATACAACATTATACTATTTTACCCTATATTATACTCTATTCCATTTCTATTTGTTTTCATATTTTTATAATTATATTTGGAGGATAATATATATGGAAATGAACAATGAATGGGTCAAAGACCCAAAGGTATTTAATATCAATCGTGAAAAGGCACATGCCTCAATACATCGCTATGCCTCTCTAGAGGAGATGCATACAAATAAGAGTAGCTATATCTATTCTTTAAATGGTAAATGGAAATTTCATTATGCTAATGGGTTTAATCAATTGATTAAAGATTTTTCTAACAAGGATTACAACAGTGATAACTGGGATGAAATCAATGTTCCTGGACATATTCAGTTACAGGGTTATGGAACACCTATGTATGTCAATCAGATCTACCCTTGGTCTGCTACAGAACAAATCATACCAGGAGAGATTCCAGAACATAATCCAATTGGCAGCTATATTACATATTTTGATAGTTCAGTTATTAAAGATAACACGGATGTTTATATTAATTTTAAGGGTGTAGAATCCGCAATGGCTTTATGGGTTAATGGAACTTTTGTAGGCTATAGTGAAGATACTTTTACACCATCACGTTTTAATATCACTTCTTTGATAGAAGAAGGAAAAAATAAGATTGCAGTGAATGTGTATCGCTTTAGTAGCGGAAGCTGGCTAGAAGACCAGGACTTCTGGCGTTTCTCAGGAATATTTAGAGATGTAGAACTAGAAATGGTGCCTCATACACACTTGGAAGATATAAAGGTACTTACACATTTGAATGACACCTATGATCATGCTGTCGTAGAAGTGAATCCAACTGTTATTCACCCTACAAAGGTTATTTATACTTTAAAATATAATGATGAAATTATTGCGAGTCAAATAAAAGAGGATAGTACATCACTTCAATTTGAATTAGATTATCCTCATTTATGGTCTGCAGAAAAACCACACCTTTATACATTGATTATTGAAGCAATGGATGAAGAAGGCTTAGTAGAATGCATCAGCCAGCAGGTTGGTATCAGAGAGTTTGAAATCATAAACGGTATTATGTGTATCAATGGTCAGAGAATCATCTTCCACGGTGTTAATAGACATGAATTTTCTGCTTATACAGGTAGACATGTATCTTATGAAGAAACAAAACAGGATATCTTAAATATGAAGGCACATAATATCAATGCATTGCGTACATCACACTATCCTAATCAATCTTTCGTCTATGATCTATGTGATGAATATGGACTTTATGTCATTGATGAAGTGAACCTAGAAACACATGGTACATGGAGTGAGTACTTTGACAAGGAACATATTATTCCTGATAATAAGCCTGAATGGTTAGATATTGTTCTAGATCGTGCAAATTCAATGTATGAAAGAGACAAGAATCATCCTTCTATTATTATATGGTCTTTAGGTAATGAATCTCACGGAGGTAAGAATCTCTATGAAATGTCTCAATTCTTAAGAAACAAAGACCAATCACGTGTCATTCATTATGAAGGTATCTTCCATGATCGTTCTTACAATGAGACAAGTGATATCGAAAGCCAGATGTATACATATGTGAAAGATATAGAAAAGTACTTAACTACACATCAGGACAAACCGTTCATTCTATGTGAATATGCGCACTCAATGGGTAATAGTAATGGTGCTTTATTTAAGTATATTGATTTAGAAAAGAAATATCCTCTTTATCAGGGAGGTTTTATCTGGGATTATATCGATCAGGCATTATATCATGATGGAAAACTCTGTTATGGAGGAGATTTTAAAGAAAGACCAAGTGATTATGATTTCTGTGGCGATGGATTAGTCTTTGCGAATTGTAAGAATACTCCTAAGATGCAGGAAGTAAAGTATTGTTATCAATATGTAGATTTCACAATCAATGAACAGGAAATTAAATTAGATAATAGATACTTATTTACTGATTTGAAAGAATACACTTTACAGATTGATTTGTTATGTGACGGCTATGTCATTAAGTCTCAGAATGTTATTATTGCATGTGCACCACAAAACACAACTACAATCAAGAATCCTTTTGTGGTTGAAGATAACAAAGAATATGCATTGAATATTTATCTAAAGAAAGATGATCAAGTGTATGCATATGAACAGTACATTTATAACTATGAACCTCAAACAGTAAAGAATTCTTCTTTACCAGTTAAGGTGGTAGAAGACTATTTAAATGTTGGTGTAGTAGGGAAGGACTTCAATGTCATTTTCTCAAAACAGAAAGGATTAGTGTCTTATCGTTATCATCAAGAAGAATACATTCGTGTGCCTGTAAAACCAAACTTCTTTAGAGCTTCTACAAATAATGATGTGGAAAATAAATATGGCTATCGCTATGGTGAATGGCTAACTGCAAGTTTATATGCTAAATGTCAATTTGTGAGAGTAGTTAAAGAAGAAACATCATGCGAGATTGAATATACATATGATTTACCTCGTTTAGGAGATGAACTACTTTATCTTACGTATACTGTATATGGAGATGGAAAAGTAGAAGTAGATATGTCTTATCAGCCTCTTGCATCCAACATTGAAATGCCTGCATTCGGCCTATTATTCCAATTATATAAGGATATGGAGCATGTCTCATATTATGGATTTGGTCCAGAAGAAAACTATATAGATAGAAATAAAGGGGCAATGCTTGGAAGATATGATTATAATGTCACAGACAACTGTACAGCTTATCTTTACCCACAGGAATGTGGCAATAGAACACATGTTAAGGAAGTGTTGATTCATGGTGAAAATAAGGTATTATTATTAGAGGGCGATGATTTTGAAATGTCAGCTTTACATTACACACCTTATGAATTAGAAAATGCACGTCATCATGATGAATTACCTGAAGCATATCAGACAGTATTATGTATTAATGAGAAACAGATGGGTGTTGCAGGAGATGATACATGGGGTGCTAAGACACATGAAGAATTCTTATTAGATAAGAATAAGCATCATCTACACTTTGTATTTAAAGGAGAATAATCAATGAAGTTTCTATTTGTAAGACATGGTAAAACACACTTTAATGAAATCAATTTAACACAGGGATGGTGTGATTCACCTTTATCAAAATTAGGCGTTAAACAGGTAGAAAACATGTCTTTACAATTAAAGGACTATAGTATAAACAAGGCTTATACATCACCACTTGGAAGAGCAGTAGAGACATCAGAGATTATACTTCAAGGTCATAATATTGCACCTATTTATGACAAACGTTTAAAAGAAGTGAATTTTGGAATCTTAGAAGGAATCAATACACAACTTGTAAGAAAGCTACATGTAGAAAGTACTGACTGGATGGATACTCTAGAAATGGATTATCGACCATATGAGGGAGAAAATCTCCATGATGTGATTAACAAACATATAGAATCCATTAATGACATCATTGCATCAAGTAAAGAAGATGATACAGTACTTATTGTTGGACATGGCTGCTCACTTTATGGATTAGTAAAAACACTTGTGCCTCATGATGCACGCTTAAGCTTTCCAGATAATGCGACAACAATCATAGTGGATTATAAAGAAGGACATTATTCACTTGATACTATTCTGAATGCAGTCTATTAAGTAACATTTCAAGTCATCCTATTATAATAATAAGGAGACAATGTCATGAAGTACGATTTTACAACAATCATTGATAGAAAAGGAAAAGATGCCATGGCCTTGGATGCAGTAGGATCTCAAAAAGGTCATGTCAAGAAGCCTACTTTCCCTAAAGAAGGTTTTAGTATTATTCCAATGTGGGTGGCTGATATGAATTTTGCGACAGCACCAAGTGTAATGGATGCTCTCAATAAACGTATCGCACATCCACTATTTGGTTATTTTTATCCATCTGATGATTATTATGAAGCCATCATGTATTGGCAGAAGACAAGAAACAACATTCATGATTTAAAGAAAGAGTATATTGGTTATGAGAATGGTGTTTTAGGATGTTTAGCAAGTGTTATTCATGCCTTTACAAAGCCAGGAGACAAGATTCTCTTCCATAGTCCTACTTATGTAGGGTTTTCCACTGTATTAAATGATACAGACCGGGTGGCTGAATTAAGTCCTCTCGTAAAGGATGAAGAGGGCGTGTGGCGCATGGATTATCGGGACATGGACAAACGTATCAAAAACAATAACATTCGCTTAGCAGTTCTCTGTTCTCCTCATAATCCATATGGACGTGTATGGGAAAAAGAAGAACTTGAACAGGCAATGAATGTTTTCAAAGAAAATGATGTCATTGTCGTATCAGATGAAATATGGTCAGACATTGTATTTACAGGATATAAGCATATTCCTACTTATAGTGTAAGTGAAGATGCTAAAAGACGCACAATCTCTATTTATGCACCAAGTAAGACATTTAACTTAGCAGGACTTATTGGCAGCTATCATATTATTTGTGATGACTATTTAAGAGAACAGCTCAACAAAGTAGCCACTTCAACACATTACAATAGTATGAACGTTTTATCTATGCATGCTTTAATAGGTGCCTATCGTGAAAAATCTATTGAATGGGTGGATGAGTTAAATCGGGTACTTGAACAGAATATGAAATATACCTATGACTTTATTAAAAACAATGTAGAAGGTATTGAAGTATCTCAAACGCAGGGTACTTATATGGTGTTCCTACATTGTGAAGACTACTGCCTAAAGAATCATCTGACTATTGATGAACTTATTCAAAAAGGATGGGATGTAGGTGTAGATTGGCAAAGTGGTGTTCAGTTCCATGATCCATGGGGTATAAGACTTAACATTGCATTGCCACATGCATTATTGCAGGAAGCCATGCAAAGATTAAAAGAATACGTATTCTAACGTGAAAAGGGGCTGTAACGGGTAAATAACTCATTATAGTTTCATAAAAAAGCAAAATGTGGACCGTAACCCTCAAAAAAGTGAGACAATTCAGCTATTGAGGAGTAATTTGAAAAAATCATGATGCATTCAAAGAGAGTACGAGCAGGAAGCTTTCGACAACAAGTGAAGTTGGAAACAGGGTCATTGCAGTAGCACTTCAGACTATCAAGAGCCACATCCATAGAGCGTCCAAGAATAGTCTTAACCTTTGTGGTGAGTAGAGAATGTTGTGTTTGCTTTGTTTCATAATAGTTTAACTACTAAAAAGGGCTAGAAATGAATATTCATTCATTTCTAGCCACACGATTTTTATCATTTGTAAACAGTTTGACTAAAAAATAAAAGAACCTCCTCAATTTTACATTGAGGAGGTTCTTCGGTATTTAGATGCCCTACGTAATTCTATTCTTCAAAAAATATCGGATTGATATAATTGGTGGAGCCTAGGAGGATCGAACTCCTGACCTCCTGCGTGCAAAGCAGGCGCTC
>OLOJ01001015.1_pt1 | contig 27569 bp, 17 predicted proteins | sample 1672251 | NCBI WGS metagenome assembly OLOJ01 (sample SAMEA3136664, study PRJEB25190) | human gut metagenome | biome: human gut; feature: human-associated habitat; material: faeces | place: Austria | collected 2013 | reverse complement strand
CTCTCGGGGTCGGCCTCGCTGCGGGCCTTCTCGGACAGGTCGCTGACCTCAAACACATCCACGCTGCAATCCAGCGCGGGGTTCCACTGGTAGCTGCCGCGGCTGGTCTGGATGCAGCCCTGCAGCTCGGTCAGGCCCTCGGCCTCGATCATATTGCGGAAGCGGTGCAAAATCGCGCGCAGCGCCATATCCGGGTTGGTCGAGCGCTCGCCCGCCCACAGCGTATCGGTGATGGTCTTGTGGGACACCCGCTCCCCGCGCTGCAGCACAAGGTACTGCACCAGCGCCGTTGCCTTGCGGGACTGTGCCAGCTGGGCCAGCACCGGCCTGCCGTTTACGCGGATCTCAAAATCGCCCAACATTCTGATTTCGACTGTTGCCATGTGGTATTCCTCTCTGCTCTATACAACGGGGCGCAGCGCCCCACCTTCCCCATATTGTTCTATAGTATAACAAAAATCAAGAGGTTTGTCTAGCATAACACGGGATGTTCTTGCTTGGGCGGCACTTCACGACACCGCCGGGTTGCTGCCGTCCCAGCTGCCGGGTTCCTCGATATACACCGGTGCGCCCGGCAGCGGCACGATCGCCTTTTGGGTACACAGCGGCACGGCCTTGCCCTGCGCGTCCTTCTGGGCCACGGTCAGCACAACGGTCAGCGCCGTGACATGGGCGTACTTTTCCCCCTCGGCCTTGGTATAGCTGCGGGCGTAAAACTGCAGGTCACTGATAAACATCCCCATGTAGGCGTCCTTGGGGTAGGCTGTCGTGTAGGCGTAGGCAACATTAGGCAAGTCTGTTCCTTCTGATGTCACTTTATGCTGGGGCTTATAGGTGTTTTCTTCCTGCTGATAGAACCGCATGTGCAGGTAACCGTCCAGCTCGTTCGCGGTCTCTTGGCTCAGCAGCGGCGTTCCGTCCGCCTTTGTCAGCGCCGGGACCTTATCCTTGTCGATCAGCTCGATATGATTGGGGTAGACGCTGAACTCCAATGCCGTACCGCTGCTGACACCGGTTTTTGTGCCAAACACCTTGTCCAAATCACCGTCTGTTGCGCCGTCCGCAAAGCGGATATACCCGTTAGCGTTCAGCAGCTCGCCGCGGATGGTCTCGATCAGCGCATCAGCCAGATTCTGGGCGCGGGTCTGCTGCTGCACCTGCATATACGCCTGCGCGCTGGGCTGTATCAGCGTGACAGCCGCAAGCGTAAACAGCGACAGCAGCACCATGCAGACAACAAGCTCGACCAGCGTTGTCCCCCTTTTGTTTTTCAGCACTCGCATCATGGTGTTCCCTGTCCCCCGCTGGTATTCGACTGGCCCTTGCTGTAACGGTGGAAGGTGTAGGTCTCATCCGTGCCATCCTCCGAGGCCTTTGCCTCAAGCTTTTGCTTTTGGACATTCCCAACAACAAACTGTGCGCCCGTACCGGTAAAGGTATAGCTTGCAGTGTCGCCGTCATTCACCCATTGGGGCTTTCCATCTCCGGCGGGGTACAGCTTTTCGCACTGTGCATAGGCCGTCTGGCGGATCGTTTCCGCCTTCAATGACATGGTGCGCGCATAACGCAGGGACACCACGAACAGCGCCGTAAACATAAGCAGCAGCACAAAGGAAACGATCACTTCCACAATCGTTTCTCCGCTTTGATTTTTAAGGTATCTCGACATAGCCGCTCCTTTCCGGGTCATTGGCGCACAAATTTGCTGCTCTTATCTGTCTGGTTCAGGTCATAGTGGATCTTGATTTCGGTATCATCATCCTTGCGCAGTGCATATGTGCTATCAACATCCGTGCGTTTAAAAACGAGTTGTTGATTCGTTTCATTTTCGCCAACCTTGGTCAACTGATAACTGCTATACCGGGCCGTATCTGTGCCAATCGTATAGTATGCCACCCTACATGTGCTGGTGTGTTGGTAGCTCCTTGTGTAGGAGAACTTCTCGCTCCCCTGCTTTGCAGTCACCGTCACCTCCACAACATAATCCGACAGTTCCTTCTCTTTAAAGCTGTCAAGCTGACCGTTAAGTGCAGTAATGTCATAGCCCTTTGTTGCCAGCGCTGCAACATACTCGCTTTTATCCACCTCGTCAGCCGGCGTTTTTTTGAGCGTGATCTCCAGCCCGCTGCTTTCGTCCGCAAAGGTATGCTCCGTGGCATCGCTGTAGGTGGTCTGCAAAAGGTAGGTTTTGTCAATGAACGCTGCCAGGCTGTCCGCCTGCGCACTGCCCTCTGCCGTACTGTAGCCGGTCAGCTGGTCATCCAGCACATCGGAAAAGCTCGTTGCAAGGGTATACACCTCCTGCTCTATCAACTGGCGGTTCGCGTTCGCCGTCAACACAGACGCCGCATAGACCAGCGCCGCAGACAGCGCCGCAAAAACCGCGCCGATACACAGCACAAGGATCATTGACAGCCCCTGTTGATTTTGCATGATACCGCGGGCTTTTCTGCCCATAGGTATACCCTCCTTCATTGTGTTATCCCACTGCAGGCAGCTCCTCTTTCTCAGCTGCAGCCGTTTCGGGCGTTGCCCGCAGGACACGCGCCGCCCGCAAAACCGGTGGTGCTGCGGCAGGGCTTTGCTCTGCTGCTGCAGCGTCCTGCGCGGGCTGCTCCTCTGCTGTCAGGGTCAGGGCGGCAGCTGTACCGTCATTCGGCACAACCAATTCCAGCGTATCAGACGCAGTGGTCTTATCCGCATCGCCCTCGGCCAGCACAGTGACCTTACCGGTAATGCGCTGGCGTGTATCGTCCTTGTGAAGCAGATCGACAAGGTCAGGCAGCGTTACGCGGTAGCCCGGCTCACCGTCACGGTCAAGGTATTCCAGCGTTGCAAAGGTTTCGAGCTTATAGCGCGGCGTACCGCTGGCGTCCTTCAGCTCATAATGGCCCTCCAGCGTCACATGGTTCGTTGTAAGCTCGGGCTCTCCGTCCTCGTTAAGGACTGCCTTGCCCTTCTCGTCTGTCTTGACCGTAGTGGTCAGATCATAGAATGTGCGCCCGTTTTCTTCGGTCTGCTGCGGGATCGTGACCGTATAGGTAACATCCTGTATTGTAACTTCCTTTGTCACAGACAGGATTTCCCCGCACTTGGTTTTAATCGTACCATCCTCGTTCAATACATTCCGCTCGGCCACAGTAAAGGTGATCTTGTCGGTTGTGTTGCCATCGGCAGAAGTGATCTCCAGTTGATACTTGTCTGCCAGACCTTCCCCTGTTTCCTTGCTGTAGTTTACGGCGTTCCATTCCACTGCAAAGCGGGAAATATCCGCCTCTGTGCTTGCGGGCGTCCATGCCGTCTCACCGTCAGCGCCGAACAGCTGCAGGGTTGCCTTGGAATCTACAGTTGTAAAGGCGTTCTGGTTCGTCTGCGGTGCATCCAGCTTGATCTTGGGCAGCTGCATCTGGGTGGGATTCTCCTGCGTGCCGTCTGCAACATAGTAGTACCAGTTGGAGCTGGCGGTTGTGCCATCGGTGGACATGCTGCGCAGGGCGGGCAGCAGCCAGTAACCGGCATACTCCGGCTTCATGGTAAAGCTTTCATCGCCAAGCGCAAACGCTGCGCCGCCCGTTGTCGTTTCTGCCTGCGCGCCGCCGTCCATCCGGCCTTCCGGCAGCAGGCGCAGCACGCGGCCGGGGTTGGTCGTGTCGGCCAGCATGTCCTTCAGCGCATTTGTCAGGGCTGTCAGCTTTTGGGCCTTGTCATCCGTCCCATCCGTTGCAGCTTGCCAAGCAGATGCCAGCTTAGCGATTTCCTTGTAATCCGCGGCATCTTTAAAGAGATAGCCCATGTAGTAGTAGCTGCCGCTGCTGGCACCTTGAACTGTCAGCGTCAGCTTCTCCTCGGTCAGGAACTGGGTCTGGCTCGGCGTCTGGTAGCTTAGCGCGGCTGTGGTCACTTCGGGTGCAGCAAGGCGCGTTTCGACAAGCAGGGGATTGCTGTACTCGCCGTTCGGGCTGCAATACTTCTTGCCGTCAACCGCATTTGCTACGACATAGAACCGCAGGGTCACGCCCTGATACTTCTCAAGGTCAACGGTGCAGCTGTTTTTCGTGATGCCCTTCCAGTCGGCAAGCGCCGTCCAATTATTGCTGTCAAGCTTTTCCGCGTACAGGGTATATGTCACCGTGTTCTCGCCTTTGTCGTCCGCGCTTGCGGGCCAGGTGATGTCGTAGTTCAGCGCATTGGCGCTGTTGTCGTTGGTGCGCATGATGCTGTTGACCTGACCTACCGCAGACAGACGCTGCTTAACAACACAATCTGCCTCGCCCGCCAGACCGATTGCATTGGTGTCCCCAGTGTCCGGCTTGCGGGTGACATGCAGCCGCACCTTATCATAGCGCCAGCTGCCGCTTGCAAGGTCATCGTCCACGCAGAGGGTCAGGGTATAGGTGCCGGTTTCGGCGTTAAATTCAGTTTTACCCGCCAGCGACACGCCGTCCTTCAGCTCGATTTTTTCCTTGCCCGCGATTGCGGTGGTTTCGCCCGCCTTTTCGGTCAGCAGGCCGTACAGGGTGACATCGTAGGCATGCTTTGTTTTATCAACACTGCCGTCCGCATTGTACTGCGTCCATGTAAAGGTATAGTTCAGCTTGTTGTTTCCGTCTACATTGCTCGTGGTTTCGCTGCTTACCGTGGGGGCTTTCAGAAGCGTGAGGTTGAGGTCATCCTTGCGGATCTGCTTTGCGGCCATGCTGTACCACGGGTCATTCTTCGCAAAGAACTGCAGCGGGGTCAGGTGGTAATAGCTGAATTTGCCGTCCGCACCGCGCACGATCTCGATGCCGTTGTTCCAGCTGACGGGGTTATTGTTACCCTCTCCAATAGCTTTCAAGGCCTCATCTGCGGTGATTTCCCAGCGGGTCACGACCTGCGGATAACCGGCATCAATAGGCACAGAGATGACTTTCAGGTCGGTGTAGCTGCCGTCAAAGACCACGGCGGGCAGGTTCTCCAGCGTAAATTTCGTGCCGCTGCTGTAGACCGGCTTTTCCAGCGCAGCAAGCGTCACATACTGGCCGGTCAGCGGCTGCGTTTTGGCCGCTGTACCCTCTGCCGCATTGCTGATTGTTTCATCACCGTTGTATTGACCCACCAGCATAACGCGGTAGTTCGGCACGGTGTTAGGGATCGTATCTGCGGTAAATTGCAGGTTCACGGTAATCGACAGATCATCCGCCGTGCTGCCGGTTATGACCGGCTGGTTTATAACTGCCGTACCGTGGACAAGGCCGCTGTTGCTACCTTTATCCCCGGTGCTATAGTATGTCTTGGGAATACCAATCTCTTCGTCATAGCGGGCAGACTCCATCCATGCACCTGTTGCAGTAGCACCCGGGGTTGCCGTGGCGCGCAGGCGGGTGGCAGAGCCAAGGCCGTTTGCTATCAGTGCCTCGGTGGTGTTTGCGCTCAGCGTAATTTCCGTATCGGGTTGGTTCATCAGGTAGGCGGTTACCTGCCAGTTGCCCGCGTCTGCTTTGTAATCGCTTGCGTTTGTCAGCACAAGATACTGGCTGTAGGCCTGTCCGTTGCTGGGCTGTTTTTTCAGGCGGATTTCCAGCTTCGGGGTGGGCAGGGGGCGCACGAAGTCCTGCGCGGTAGACTTCACCTCTTCACCTGCGGCAATTCCGTTCACGGCCTTTACACCGACACAGAATTGGCTGTTGCCAATAGCATTTGCCAGCGCATCATCCGCGTCAAACAGATAGCGCGTGCCGTAGACCTTTATGTTTTGGTAGTTCTCCAAAGGCGTCTCGTTATCGCCGTCAACCTTGTACAGCGTTACCAGATAATGGCTTACATTCTGTATCTGGTTATCCGGGAAAATGCCCTCTGTGGCCGCGGCCGACCATGTCACCTCATAGCGGCCATAGACAGCGCTGCTATCTTTTTTATGCGCAACTTGCAAGCCAGAGACCGTCCCGGGGCCGCGCTGGTCCAAAACTTGCGTATAGTAGTTCTGGATCAAGTCGTCCGTGATGTCCTTCATGCTCGGGCCTTCAACCTTGTCTTTTTCGCCGTACCACAGCAGGATGGTGGCAAGATCCTTGTTGTTGATATCCGATGCACCGGGATTGCCTGTATAGTAAATCGTAGCCAGTTTTTCATTGGCTGCAGGTATTATGTAACATTTTGTAGTATCAACCGTATTCAAATCCCGCGTGTTTGTCATCATGCCTGCCGCAAAGAAACGGTTTCCGCTCTCTATGGAGTTATCAATACCCGCATACAGCCGTGTACCGTAGTTATAATGGTTCTTACAACTTGTACCGTATGTTCTCCCTTCGTTAGCAGTCGCCTCTCCGCTTGGTGTACCTTCCGTAAGCTTCAGCAATGCCGCTATCTTCTTTTCTTCAAAGCTGTTTTCGTCCATAAAGTAGTTGCCGTAGGCCACGATGTTTTCACTTCCACGGTTCATCGCAATGGGTGCATTATTGGAACTAACAGTATTTTTATACAGAGCAAAACAATTCGTGACTGTGGTGGATGCACTCGTTGCACTGCCATTGCCACGGTTGCCGCAGATACCTGCAAACAAGTTGATATCGCCTGATTTAAGTGAAATTGTAACATCCGTAGCGTAGTTACGGCAGCGGTCAATATAAACCTCGACCTTATTCGGAATTTTTGTTCCACCGTCACCAAATGGTCCCAGCCATCCCATGATGCCGGCTGCCAGCGACTCGCACTGCATCTTAACATCGCCGTTCACGCAATCGACAATGTTGATGCGCAGATAGTCATTTGTACCGTCCGCCATGACCACCTTGCCGAGGATACCGGCAACATCGTTGGCGCCGTGCTTTTTGTCACCCTCCCAATTTCCGCTGGACAGAATATTGCCGTGGTTCTGGCAGGAGAGGATATTTGCCGTGCCGCCGGGGGTAGGCTGGTCAAAAAAGCCCACAATGCCGCCGACCGTGCCCGAACCGCCGCCACAGTTGGTATTGGTGTTAAGGCTGCCGAAGTTGAAGGATTTTTCAATCGTGCCGCCGTTTTTCAGCCAGGAGGCAATGATGCCGCCGATATAGTTGGAGCCGCTGTCAAACACAGTGCCAAGGTTCACACACTCGCTGATGACCCACTTGTCATCGGCCGTGTTCTGCTGCACGCCGATCACACCGCCCACATAGGCAATTTCTTTGTTGTTTCTATAGGTCGTGTCATCGTCATTTGTGCGGTCTGTGCGGGTAAAGCGGCGCACGGCGGCGCAGTTGACCAGCAGCTTGACCTCGCCGGTTGCCTCGTTCATGCCGATCATACCGCCGATTTTGGATTCATCGGTCGTGTTATCGCCGTAGACAAACCACTTACCGGTTGCCGCGCCTGTGATCGTGCCGTTGACGGTGTTGAAGCCTGCCACGCCGCCCAGATAGCCGCTGGATTTGCCGTTTTTATCAGTTGTACCGCGCAGACCGACCAGCAGGTCATTTTTGGCAAGGCCGGTGGTGGTGTAGACATTGTTGTTATTTAGGGACACCGTGTCAACGCCTTTAAGGCTATTATAAGCATTGCCTTTCAGGGTGGTGATCATGGTATTGACAGCATCATTTTCATCGGCTACTTCTTCAATTATTCCAGTTTCTCCATTTTTTCTTTCCACTTTGCCGTCCAGCAACATGCTGACCCGGTCAAACATTGTTCTTTCACAATTTACGCCATCGACCTGATAGGTAAATTTATCCGTAAATGCCACACCGCTGCCGCTGCTGCTAATACTGCCGTTGTTTGCGCCTGCCACGCCGCCCACAAAGCCGTAGCGCGCGGTGATGATACTGCCGCCTTCCTCTGTGGCAACATAGCAGGATGTAATGGTGCTGTTGTTACGGCCCGCAATGCCGCCCACGCTGCTGGCGCTTTTCAGCTTTTCCGCATAGGTCTGGCTGTCGCTCAGGCCCGAGGCACCCATCACCTGCAGCGTGATTTTGGGCACACTGCACTCCTCAACCTTACCATTGTTCAGGCCGACGATGCCGCCCACGGTGTCCAGCACATTGGCTGCGCCCGTGGTGATGTTTGCCGCAGTATCAGCCTTGCCCAGCGCGCCCTGATAGGTACACTTTAACAGAGTGCCGTCGCCGGCATTTTCGCCGGCTACGCCGCCCAGATTCTTGTATTTATTCAGATTGTCTGTAATGTTCAGTGTAACAGTTGTTTCGCTGATTTTTGCGTCCTGCATATTGACGCCCGCCGCACCGCCAAGGCTGATGCTGTCTGCCCGGGCCGTAAGGCTGCTGAGATTCAGTGCAGGGTTTTCGACCTTGCACCCGCCAATCGTACCGGCATTTTTGCCCGCAATGCCGCCCACATTGGTTGCCGGGCCACGGTAAACAATGGCTGCGTTCTTATCAAGCGTAACGCCGCTGATTGTTGCACCCTTATTGTTGATGGCCGTGACCGCACCGATGCTTTCCCCGGCAAAGGTAATATCACAGCTGCCGACAGTGCCGCCCGTGATGATGCCGAAGTTGTTGGCCGCAATAGCCGCCGCATCGCACTTGGCAACGCCGATTTTGACGCCATTATCCACGCCGGCGTTTATAATTTGGGCGCCGCTTTCATTGCTGCCTGCAATACCGCCCGCATTGCCGTTGGTGGCATATACCGTGTAGTTGTTCCCGTTCGGCCCTGCATTGTTGGTGCAGCGTGTAATCGTGCCGTTCTGCCCATTGCCAGCCCTATTGCTGCCCGCAATACCGCCTGCAAACTGGTCATTGGCGCGCACACGCGCCCCACCAGTCAACGCCACATCGCTAATATTGGCATAGTTTGCACCGGCTGCGCCGCCTGCGTAGTTCTTGGTGGCCGTAACGGTGCCTGTCACATTGCCGCCCGCAATGCTGGCTGCTTTATTGTTGCGCATGTTGTTGCTGCCCGCAATGCCGCCCGCATAGCTTTCTGCCGTAATGCTGACCTGCAAAGTTGTGCTGCCCAATGCGATGCTGCCGCAGTTTACGCCTGCAACGCCGCCCGCGCACTCGTTTGCCTGCACCGTAACGGGGATGATATTATTGGAAGTATTATAAGTTATGTTCGCACCTGTCAGGTTCAGGCCCGCCACGCCGCCGATGATGTACCGGCCGCGCACGGTGATGCTTGCTGCCGGGGCCGAGTCCGTGACCGTCCCGTTGTTGATGCCGACGATGCCGCCAAGGTAGGCATAGCCGTCCTGCTGGGTGCCCAGTGTGGCGTAGGTAGAGCAGTTTTTGATGCTGCCGTCATTCCAACCGGCGATGCCGCCCGCCGCGCTCTTGTGGGAGACAATGCCGTAGTTGGTGCAGCCCTCCAGCTCTGTTTTTGGGGTCACACAGCCGATGATGCCGCCCGCCATATAGCCGCGGGCATCTTTACCGCCAGCATAATCGTTATAGTTAAAGCTTGGGTTGTACCCCTGCAGGCTGACACCGCTGCCGAGGATGCCGGTCTCGCCCCGCATTTTCAGGCTGCCGACCGATGCCGCGTTGCTGCTGCTGCCGTTCGTTGCGCTGCTGATGGTCAGGCGGGTTTCTGCATCGTTATAGCCGACAATGCCGCCCGCATAGGCGTTGACCTCCAGATTAAACTGGTTGGCCGCGCCGCTGAGGGTCATGGTATTGTCACTGCGCGCCAATGTTTTGTTGACCGTCACAAGGCCGGTATCCCGCGCCACGGTGGGCAGAATCGTTGTCAAATCGTTCGGGGCCGATGCCAACAGGCAGTTATAGCCGATGATGCCGCCCGCCAGACCGTCGGCCCTGATGCGGCCCGCCTTTGCGGTGGTTTTAAATGTGCTGACCTTGCCGCCGGATATGGCGGTTTCTTTGATGGTAAACGCATCTTCACCGGCTGCGGCCACCGGCATGTTAGCGCCGATGACACCGCCCACGCAGAGCGTGCCGCTGATTTCCGTCACCTTTATATCGGCCGCGGGCAGGGCCGAGGCAAGGTTCAGGCCGATCATACCGCCGACCGCCTTGCCGCCCGTAACCTCGCCGCTGACGGTCAGCAGCGAGGTGCTGGTATTTGTAATTTTCGCCGTTGCATCGTTGCAGCCGACCAGACCGCCGACAAAATCATTGCCGCAGATGACCGCGCCGATCTGCACCGTGCTTGCCTCATTGTCCCATGTAAGCACGGCATTTTTGCCGTTGCGGCCGACCAGACCGCCCACATAGTCCGCGCGGGTGGTCGTTTCTTGATTGCTTGCATTTTTATAGGTGCTCAGCGCCTGCAGCAGGGCGCTGCGGCTGCTGTTGGTGGCGGTGTCCGAAGCCATGCTGCTGACGCAGTTTTGAATGGTGGCTGCCGGATTTTGTGCAGCCGCGTCGATGCTGCCCCAATCGGCATCATTCAGGCCCGCAATGCCGCCCACATAGGCCGCATTTTTGCCAAGGCCCGCCACAAGGCCGCTGTTGGTAACGCCGCTGACCGTGCCTTGGCTGCCGTTGACCGACACGACACCGCCCACATAGCGGTTGCCCAGCACGGTGCTGCTGTTGCTGCCGCCGGTTATTTTAAGCTGGCTGCCGCTGAAGCCGCCCGCCATGCCGCCGACAAAGCAGCGGCCCAGCACATAACCCTTTTGCGTGGTGCAATTTTCCAGCTTACTACCGCTGGCAAAGCCCACCAGACCGCCGACAAAATCACCCTTGAGCGGGCTGGCATCGGTGAGTGCGCCATCGTTAGCATACCCGCCCTTGACGGCGGTTTTCAGCTGTGTTTCGGTCATATCGCGGCGGGTGGTGCTGGTGCTGCCGCTCAACGTGACATCTTTGCAGTAGCCCGCAATGCCGCCGAAGAACTGGCCCAGCACACGGCTGTTTCGACCCTCGGCGCTGCCAAGGTAGTTGGCGCCCACGCTGACCGTGCCCTCGTTCTGAAGGCCGGTCAGGGTGACATCCGCACTGCTGCTGTTACTGTTATAGAGGTTGCCCACAACGCCGCCCGTAAAGGCGCTGCCGATGACGGCGGCCTTGTTGGTCATGGTTTTTCCGTTGGCGTCTGCGGCAAGATTCAGTTTGGCGGCATCCATCGTGCCGACCACACCGCCCACGCCGATGCTGCGCCAGATCGAATTTTCTCTGCTGGCGGCTGCGGCGTAGCGTGCCTGTTCCGTAAGGGTTTTGTCCGCAGCTTTGGGGCTGTTGTCCTGCAGCAGACCGGCTACCGTCACATTGGCGTCCACCGTCAGCGCGGATATTTTTTGCGTCTGGCCGTTTTTGGGCATGGCAACGCCCACGAGGCCGCCAATGCCGCGCGGCTCGTTTGCATAATAAGTAGTAGTGCCATTTTCATTTGTTTTTGGTGTGCGGGCTGTCGCGGTGGCGTTGTCGTCAAAGGGCAGCATTGCCAGCACCTGCGCGGAAACCGCATTGTTTTTGCCGTGGGTCAGGGTGCATTTTTCCAGCGTGCCGGTGTTGACGCCGCACAAAGCACCGACCGCGCGGATGTCGCGGTACGCGCTGTCTTTTGTGTCCAGCGGCTTCAGGGCCGTGGTCCCGGTCAGCGGCAGGGTGCCTTTTGCGCGGGTCACAATTTCAACATTGACCTGTACATCGGCATCGCGCAGGGTCATGTTTTTGATCGTGCCGTTATTTTCGCCCACAAGGCCGATGTAGCGGTCAAGCAAATTTTCGTTTTTCTGTCTGCCGGTCCGGGAGACAGAGCTGCCGCGCAGCTGCAGGTTCATGATGGTGATATTTTTGCCGTCCAGCGTTACATTTTTGGGCAATGTCAGAATGGTCGGCCACGCCACGGCCTCCTCTGCCGAGGGGACCTTGGCCTCCGGCGGGAAGTTTTTGCCCTGCGCCGGGCAGTAGACCGTAACGCTGCCGCCGGTCCAGTTCAGGCCGGTGGCGCCAAGGCTCTGCGCGGCGAGGGTGTAGTCGGCAGTCTGGCCGGACGCCCATCTGTCCGCCCAGCGCAGGTTGTACAGATGGCGGAAATAGGTAAGGTTGCCCTTAGTGGCTGTTGCCTCTTTTGCAAACAGGCTGTTTTCCACATTGGTGTCGGCCGGGGTGCTGGGGGTATAGCTGCCGGAATAGTCGTCCCGCGCCTTGGCCTGCAGCGTGACATAGAAATCCTGCGGCCCGCCCGACATCAGGCGGGTGATGCTGTACAGGCTGCTGTCGGTCACACTTATGCTGTTTGCCTTCTCGCCGCTGTCATTCTCGCAGGAGCGCAGCAAATCAGCGCTGGCCATTGCGTCCAGCGTCAGGACAAAGTTGCCCTTGTTGTAGCTCAGAGGGTAGTAGAGGGTCTTTTCAACCGGTGTTTCGTTGTCGGCAGCGTAGATTCTTGTTTTCAGCGGCACCGGCTCATTGGTCTTGACTGCCGGCAGTTCCACCTCGATCTCAAACAGCGGATTTTTCTTGCCCGTATCGGTCGATTTGTAGGCTGTTGCCACATACTGCACCTGCGTGTCGCGGGTCACATCGCCGCCCCAGCTCAGGGTCAGTGTTTCGGTGTTGGAGAGGCGCGGGTTCTTGACCTTCAGCTTGGTCTGCTGCAGCTCGACCACATTCACACGGTCCTCGGCCGAGTAGTAGCCCACAAGGCTGTCATGGCGGCGGTAGTCATAGCTCCGGTCATAAATGTTCGTTGCGCCGTCCGTTTTTTCCCCAAAGCGCAGCTTATCGGCGTTCGTGTCATAAAACACCGAGTACACCTGCCCGCTGGCGGCGTCGATCTCAACGCAGATGGCCGCATTCAGCAGCGAATCATCGTAGATGTAATCGCCCAGCAGCTCACGCAGCAGTTCATTGTCGCTGTCATCATCTGTTACTTTATCATAATACAGGGCATAGATATTTTTGTTCAGCTCATCGGCCTTCTGCGCGGCGGGGCCAAAATGCGCGCCTGCCTGACCGTTCAACAGCACCTTCTGGCGGAAATCGTCCAGTTCGCCCGCTGTGTCCCTGCGGGTCAGGGCGATCTGCGCGGTCTGGAAAAGGGTGCGGGCGTTTGCCTCGTTCTTCTCAAACCGGGCCAGACGGGTATAGGCAATCAGGCCGCCCCCCACAAGGGCCGCCAAAATTGCCATGATCGCCAGCACAACCATAAGCTCCACCATCGTGAAGCCGCTGCTTCTGCGCGTTTTCTTGTTGCAATGCACCATAGATGCTCCCGTTTATATCACGGCATTGCCTCATATTCCCGCCCGGCAGACGCCGTAGCGGCCGTTGGAATTTGCGGCAGCGCCCTGCAAATTTGTACAGTAAGGCATAATAAGACTATATATGATAGTATTATACTCGGTTTGTGATCTTTTCGCAACAAGTGTGGTGAGATTTCGACAAATTTACACCAAATATAGTGTTGTATACGGGCGGCACATACTATTTTGACAGATTTTGTGTTACATTCCAACAATAATGTGGGGTTTTTTCGTGAAATTTCTTGCAAATACAGCCTTTGCGGGGTATACTGGTTAGTGTGTTATATATAGAAGTAGAGGAAGTGAAACCATGCTGGCAGCACGACTGGGTGCCTGGCTGCGCAACACCGGAGAAAAATGGGTCAGGACCTCCTTTGCTGAAAAGCTGGCCCTGCTGCTGGCATTGCTCGCTGTGATCTATACCGTTGTGACCGGCGCGGCCGAGCTGCGCTATCAGGCCCGCGCGCGGGAGGCGCTGGCCCAGGTCAAGGCGGCGCGGCTGGCCGCCGGGGCTGTGTCCGCGCAGTGCTATTCCACCGGGCGCACCTTTGCCGACCAGACCACCGCAGACGGCTTTGCCGACGGCGTGGCCGAGGAGATCGAGACACTGGGCGCACTGCCCGGCAGCGTGAGCCTTCTGCAGGTGGCGGACAACGGCTACACCGTGCAGCGGCTGCTCTATCAGGAAAACAGCATCTTCGCCGTCTATGACGCTGCCGAGGGCTACCGTGTCTTCCGCGCGGAGGACCGCCTGCATTACCTGACGGAGGCGAGCCATGCTGCTGCTTGAGTGCCTTTTGGATCTGATCCGTTTTTTGCTGGGCGCGGCGCTGTTCAGCTTTATGAATGTCGTGGCCTGGCGGCTGCCCCGGGGCATGGACCCCCTGCAGGGGCGCAGCCACTGCCCGCAGTGCGGCCACACGCTGGGTGCGCCCGACCTTGTGCCGGTTTTCAGCTGGCTGTTTTTGCACGGGCGGTGCCGCCACTGCGGCGCACGCATCCCGGTGCGGTATTTTCTGGTCGAGGTGCTGGGCGGCGTGCTGGCGCTGGGCTGCACCCGGCGCTTCGGCACCGCGCTCAGCCTGACGCAGGGGCTGTTCGGCATGAGCTGGGCGGCGCTCACCGCGCTGGCGGTCTGCAGCATGTTGCTGAGCGTCGCGCTCATTGACGCCGAGACACAGCTTATCCCCGACCGGCTCAATCTGGCGTTGGCGGTCTGCGGCGTTGTAGGGACGCTGCTCTCCCCCGCCGGGTGGCTGCCCCACCTGATCGGGGCGTTCTGCGTCAGCGTGCCGATGCTTTTGCTCTGCCTTGTCATTGACGGCGCGTTCGGCGGCGGCGACATCAAGCTGATGGCGGCCGCCGGGCTGTTTCTCGGCTGGCAGAACACGCTGCTGGCGATGTTTCTGGGCATTCTGGGCGGCGGCCTTTACGGCATCTGGCTGCTGGCCGCCAAAAGGGCCGACAAAAAGGACCACTTTGCCTTCGGCCCGTTTTTATGTGCGGGCATCGTCATCGCCATGCTTTTCGGCGAGCCGATCCTGCAATGGTACTGCGCGTTTTTGTAATGGTGCAGCACCCGCCTGATCTCACTATCCGTTCGGAGGTTTCTCCCCTATGCCACAATTTCGTTATACTGCGACCAACGCTCAGGGCAAGACTGTCCGCGGCATGGCTGACGCCCCCAGCGAGGAGGCACTCTACACCAAGCTGCGCGATGACGGCCTGTACATGAGCGAGGCGCTGCAGACCAAGCGCGTCCGCAGCACCTTCCGCCCGTTAAAGACCGCCGTGCTGGCGGATTTTTGCCGCAATCTGGGCACCCTGCTGACTGCCGGTGTGCCGCTGGTGCGTGCCTTCCGCATCATGGCGGATGAGCGCAGCATCGACCCGCAGCAGCGCGCCCTGTACGAGGCCGTGCTGGGCGAGCTGCGCAAGGGCATCCCGCTGTCCGATGCGATGGAGTCCTGCGCACCGGCGTTCCCGAACCTGCTGCTGGCGATGATCCGCAGCGCCGAGGGCACCGGCAGCATCGACCACGCCTGCACCCGGATGGCCACCTACTATGAGCGCGAGCATAAGATGAACCAGCAGGTCGGCAACAGCATGATGTACCCGCTCATCCTCTGCGTGCTGATCGTGGCGGTCATTGCGATTCTGATGACCTTTGTGCTGCCCCAGTTCAAGCCGATGTTTGACCAGATGGAAAAGCTGCCCTTCCTGACGCAGCTTCTGTTTGATGCCAGCGACTTTGTGGGTGCCAACTGGCCGCTGCTGCTTGTGGCGCTGGCGCTGATCTTCTTCGGCTTCAAACTGCTTTTGGCCCAGCCCCACATCCGCCGCCAGTGGGACCGCTTTATCCTGCATGCGCCGGTCGTGGGTGTGCTGAACCGCAAGATCTGCACCGCCCGCTTTGCCAGCACCCTGTCCAACCTGTACGGCAGCGGTGTGCCCATCATCACAACGCTGGGCGCTGCGCGCGACTCGATCGGCAACCGCTGGATCGAAAGTCAGTTCGGCACGGCGCTGGACAGCATCCGCGCCGGCCACAGCCTGTCGCAGTCCATCGCCGCGATCGACGGCTTTGAGGTCAAACTGGCCTCCTCCATCGCCGTCGGCGAGGAGACCGGCAAGCTGGACAGTCTGCTGGCCACGATCAGCGAGACGCTCGACTACGAGGCCGAGATGGCCACCAAGCGCCTTGTCACCCTGCTGGAGCCTGTGATGATCGTCATCATGGGTCTGGTGGTCGGCGGCGTTGTGGCGGCTGTTATCGTGCCGATCTACCAGTCCTACGGCACCATCGGCGCATCGTCCGGCGCCATTTAAACTATATTCCGGAGGGTTCCTCATGGCATCACTTACCTCTTTATATCTGTGCAGCCGCACGGTGTACGCCGCGGTGGGCAGCCCCACCGCCAAGGGCGCACGGATCACCGCCGCCGCCACAGCCCAGCTGCCCGAGGGCTGCCTGATCAACGGCGTCATTACCAACGAAGCCGACCTCGCCGGGGCGCTCAAGGCCTTTTTTGCCCGCCATAAGCTGCCCACCGGCCGGGTGGCGCTGATCGTAGGCGGCAGCCAGTTTGTACACCGCGTTATCTCCCTGCCCGCCATGAGCGAGAAAAAGCGGCTGGCCGTGCTGGCGCATGAGCTTTCGTCCGGCGGCGCCGAGACAACGGCCCCGCTTGACGACTATATGCTGCTGGCCCGCGATGCCAAGACCCGCGCCGACACGGTGCTGGCCACCCGCGTGGAGCAGAGCGTCATTGCCGGGTATGCGGCACTGGCCAAGGCGGCCGGCTTCAAGCTGTACAGCATCGATCTGGGTCTGGCCGCCCCCATCAAGGCGGTGCGCACGATCCCTGCCCTGCAGAGCGAGACCTTTGTGCTGCTGCATTTTGACGATGACACCGTCTCGGCCTGCCTGTTTGTGAAGGGGCAGTACACCTACTCGACCCGCAGCCGCCTGTTCAACCCGCGCGGCTCGGCAGAATCCGGCGCCGAGATCGCACAGAAGCTTTCGGGCATCCTGCAGTTCCACATTGCCGGCAAGAGCGAAAATCCGATCACGACCGTCTACTTTGCCGGTGCAGACGCCGATGACCTTGCCGTCTGCCGCCCGGGCTGTGAGGCACTCGCGCTGCGGGTGGCGCAATTCCCGGATTCGCCCACCGTCAAGCTGCCTGAGGGTACGGCCCTTGCGCAGACGCTCTCCGCCGCAGGCAATCTGATCGCGCGCTGACCCGCGCACCAACTATACAAGCCAGGGGAACATACAAATTATGGCTATGAAACAAAACAACTTTTATCTGCGCTGGCAAAAGGCCGCAGGCGCTGCCAAGAGTGAGCAGCGCAGCCGCAGCATCCGGACCGCCGCCCCCGGCATCGCCGTGGTGGCCGCCGCCCTGCTGGGCTGGGGTGCCATGACGCTGTACACCGCCTCCCTGACCAGCCAGCGGCAGGACATCGTAAACTGGTGCAATGACAACAGCGCGTCGTTCCTTGCCTCGAGTCAGGACGCTGAGGCGGCCGCGCAGTTCCGCTCTCTGACCCAGTATGCCGACGGCATGACCGACCTGCTGGACGGCTACCCCGATGTGACGAGCAGCCTGCTGCACCGGGTCGAGGCGGCGGGCGGCGCTGCCATCACAATCCAGTTCACCAGCTACGACGCCGCCACGGGCGAGCTGCAGTTCAACGCCAACTCCAGTCAGGTCATCGACATTCCGACCTACATTCGCTCGCTGCAGAGCTGCGGCGTTTTTTCGACCGTGAGCTATACCGGCTACAACGCCGATGATGACGGCTATTCCATCGACCTGCGCTGCGTTCTGGCAGCGCCGCAGTAAGGGGGGGTGCGGTTATGGATATTGCACCGATGACCAAGCGCGACAAGATCCTTTTATATGCCGTGCTGATGCTGGCCTTTATCGTGCTGTATGTGCGGTTTTTGCTGATCCCCGGCATCGGCAGCCTGCAGCAGGCCCGCGCCGATCTGACCGAGGCGCAGGACGCCCAGATCACCATGCAGGAGACGATCCTGCAGGCGGGCGTGAACGCCGCCGACAAAAATACCGCCTGGGGAGAACTGCAGACCGCCAACGCGCGGTACTACAGCATCCTGACCAGCGATGAGCTGGACACGCTGGTGACCGGCCTTGAGCTGAACCACAGCATGCAGCCCGTCTCCCTGAGCATCGGCCAGCCGCTGACCCAGAGCATGACCGGCTACATTGCCGGTACACAGGCCGGGCAAAGCCCCGCCCCCGCCGGCAGCGCCGCGGCCGCCGTCACGGCGGATCAGGTGGACACCACCGCCGCAGGCAATGCCCTGCTGCAGCAGTTCCTTGCCGCTGACCTTGTACCCTACTATGACCAGCCCAGCTACCTCCAGACCTCCGATGTGACCTTCAGCTGCTCGGGCGAGGCAAGCAATTTTCTGAGCCTGCTCGATGATCTGGCGGACAACTATCCGTCCATCCAGCTGCAGAACTTTTCCATCACCACCCGCAGCTTTGCCGCAGCGGACGGCACCTCGTCCAGCGGCAGCATCTACAATGTGACGCTGCGCGTTGTACTCTGTGACAAAGGAGGCGTACAGCCGTGAAAAACATCCGTCTTGGCGATGTTCTGATCGAGTTCGGCTACATCACGGCCGAGCAGCTCAACGCCGCCCTTGCCTACCAGAAGGAGCACCGCGACCTGCGTGTCGGTCAGGCACTGCAGGAGCTGGGCTATGTCAACGAGCGGCAGGTCCTGGAGGCCCTTGCCAAGCGCCTGCAGATCCGCATGATTGACATTGAGCATACCAACGTTGATGTGACGGCGGTTGAGAAGGTCCCGCAGGAGCTGGCGCAGAAATATGACATGCTGCCCATCGCGCAGAGCGGCCATACGCTGACCATCGCCGCCAACGACCCGCTGAACTACTACGCCATCGAGGACATCCGCCAGCTGACCGCCATGGAGCCTGAGATCGTGCTGGCCGAGCTGGAGCCGCTGCGCCGCGCCGTCCGCTACTATTACGCCGAGGTCAGCGCCCGCAAGGCAGCCCGCAGCGCCAACAGCAGCGATATGGCCGCCGCGCAGACCGAGGACCTCGCCATCGACATGACCGCCGAGGGCGGCGATCTGGACGCGCCGATCATCCGCCTGCTGAACAGCCTTGTGCAGCGTGCCGTGACGACCACCGCCTCGGATATCCACATTGAGCCGTTTGAGGGCGAGACAAAGGTCCGTATGCGCATTGACGGCGTCATCATCGACTATGTGACGCTGCAGCGCGCTTTGCATCAGCCGCTCATCGCCCGCATCAAGATCATGTCCAACCTTGACATTGCCGAGCACCGCATCCCGCAGGACGGGCATTTCCGTGCCCGGCTTGAGACCGGCCCCGATGTCAACGTCCGTGTCTCGATCCTGCCGACCGTCTTTGGTGAGAAGGCCGTGCTGCGTATCCTGTCCAGCAACACCTACATTAAAAATGCCAACCACTTCGGCATGAACGATGAGACCTACCGGCGGTTTTTGCCGCTGCTCAACCGCCCCAACGGCATCGTCTACCTGACCGGGCCGACAGGCTCCGGCAAGACGACAACGCTCTACATGGTCCTGCAGACCATCGCCGAGCGGCAGGTCAATGTCTCGACGATCGAGGACCCTGTCGAGCGCAATCTGGCCCGCATCAACCAGACGCAGGTCAACAACATTGCGGGCCTGACCTTTGAGAGCGGCCTGCGCGCCCTGCTGCGTCAGGACCCCGATGTCATCATGGTCGGCGAGACCCGCGATGCCGAGACGGCGTCTATCTCGGTCCGCGCGGCCATCACAGGCCACATGGTCTTTTCGACCCTGCACACGAATGACGCACTCTCCTCCATCGTCCGCCTTGAGGACATGGGCGTGGAGCGGTACATGATCGCCAACTCGGTGGCCGGGCTGGTCGCCCAGCGCCTGATGCGCCGGGTCTGCCCCCACTGCGCCCGGCAGATGCCCGTCACCGAGGAGGAGCGCACCTATCTCGGCCCCGACATTCCCTTTGTGCGGCGCGGCAGCGGCTGCACCCAGTGCAACGGCACCGGTTACCGCGGCCGCGTGGCGATCCACGAGCTGGTCATCATCAACCGTGAGCTGCGCGAGCTGATCTCCGCCGGGGCCACGCAGGAGGAGCTGACCGATGCCGCCCGCCGCAATCAGGGCATGACCAGCCTGCGCGAGGCCGCCCTGCAGCTTGTGCGCGAGGGCGAGACCACCCCGGAAGAACTGCTGAAGATCACCTTCTATGAGGAATAAGGGGAACGGGTGCTGACGGCAGCGCTCTCTCCGGCTTCTCTTTCTCGAAAGTGAGGTATGTCCCATGCAAATCCATGAACTCACCGCGCTGGCGCGGCAGATGAAAGCCAGCGACATCCATCTCTCCGAGGGGCTGCCCCTGATGTTCCGGGTGGACGGGCGGCTGATGCAGCCCCCCGTGCAGATGAGCGCTGACGAGACCCGCTCCCTGATTCTGGGGCTGATGGATGAGGCGCACCGCGAGGCCATCCTTACCGAGCGGATCGATGCCGATTTTGCGCTGGTCGCACCGGACGGCACCCGCAGCCGCGTAAATGTCTTTTTCCAGCAGGGGCGGGCTGCGGCCACGCTGCGCCTGCTCAACGATGCCATCCCCACGCTGGCAGAGCTGTCGATGCCGCCCGTGCTGACAAAGCTGGCGGACGAGCCGCGCGGTCTGATCCTTGTCACCGGCCCCACCGGCAGCGGCAAGTCCACCACGCTGGCCGCGATGATCGACCATATCAACGAGACCCGCAGCGACCACATCATCACGATCGAGGACCCCATCGAGTATGTCTATCAGGGCAAGCAGGCGCTCATCCACCAGCGCGAGGTCGGCGCGGATGCGTGCAGCTTTGCCTCGGCGCTGCGCAGCGCCCTGCGCGAGGACCCTGATGTCATTCTGGTCGGCGAGATGCGCGATTATGAGACGATCTCCGCCGCCGTCACCGCCGCCGAGACCGGCCATCTGGTCCTCAGCACGCTGCACACGATCGGCGCAGCCCAGACCATTGACCGCATCATTGATGTCTGCCCCGCCGGTGCGCAGAACCAGATCCGCGGCCAGCTGGCCGCCGTGCTGCGCGGCGTCATCACCCAGCAGCTGCTGCCGCTGGCCGTCGGCAAGGGCCGCTGCGCCGCCACGGAGATTCTGGTGGGCACCGACGCCGTCGCAAACCTGATCCGCGAGGGCAAGTGCTACCAGATCCCGAGCATCCTGCAATCCGGCGCGGCCCTTGGTATGCACAGCCTGAACGCCGACCTGGCCCGCCTTGTCAGCACAGGCCGCATCACCCGCGAGGTCGCCGAGCGCTGCGCCACGAACAAGAGCGACCTGAAAAATTACCTGTAAGCAAAATAAAAAAGGGTATCTGCCGTTCATGCGACAGATACCCCTTCTTTTTTACCGACTCGCAGGTTCACGTTGTCAGCCTTCCCCCTTGGGGGAAGGTGCCCGAGGCCCCGCCCGAGGGCGGATGAGGGGCAGCCCTTCGGTGATTCCCCGTTCGCGCTCTGCTTTTCGCAAGCTCATCCCTCATCCGGCCCTGCGGGGCCACCTTCCCCCACTTGGGGGAAGGCAAAGTTGCCGCCCATTCACGGGCAAAGCCCCTCCGGCCATCGCCGCCGCGCACCTCACTTTTCTGCGCCCTCCTTCCCCTCGGCCAAAAGCTTTACCAGCCATGCGGGCACCGGCGCGCCCATGGCGGCGGCGTTCTCGGCAATGCTGCCCAGCTCCGTAAAAATATACCATACCAGCACCACGGGCAGCACCACGCCGTTCGGCTGCAGCCCCAGCCCCGGCAGGTTGGCAACCGCCATGCCCAGCACGCCGTCGGTCAGGGCGCTTACCAGCACCACAACGACCATACCGGCCTTGTGCCAGATACCGGCGCGGGCCGCCGCGCTCGACCACTGCCCCCGGCAGGCCGCCGCCGCGCTGCCGCTGACCCAGTCCAGCGCCATACAGGCACCCCACGCCAGCACCAGCCAGCCCAGCCAGCCGAACACCGCCGTAAAGGCCCCGCAGGCTGCCGCCACCGCTGCCTTGCTGCACTGCAGCAGGTTTCTCTTTTCCATCATGTATCCTCCCATCTGCTCTTGTACAGGCCCGCCTGCACCAATCCGCGCTGCCGGCAGAGCGCAAGCACCGCATCGGCGTCACCCTGCGTCACCGGCCCGACTGTGAGAAGCTGGCGCTTTTCCGCGCCGCCGTACACGCCCGGCGCGTTGGCGCACCCGGCGTAGGCGGTCGGGTCCAGCCCTGTGCCGTTTGCTGCAGCGCGCACCTCAAAATGGCAGTGCGGGTAGGGCGGGTCGGCCAGCGCCGCATTGCCGGTATCGCCCATAACGCCCAGCGCGTCCCCGCTGGCCACCCGCTGCCCGGCCTTGACCAGCAGCCGTGCGCAGTGGGCAAAGTAGAGAAAATTCACCGCATCCGGGGTCTGCGCGCGGTCAAGCTGCACACAGACATACCAGCCCCACTCCCAGGTCCTGTTCTGTCGGTCGGTCACGATGCGCGCCCGCGTCACCCGCCCGGTGATCCGCTTTCCTTTATAGTAGGGCATCCGCACGGTCGTATCGTCCAGCCCCACCAGATCCAGACCGCCGTGCCACACACGGCCGCCGCCCCGTGTGAACCCAAAGCAGGCGTAGGGGTAGGCGATCCGGGTGCGCCCTGCAAAGATACCGCTCTGCCTCATGCCGTCACGCCCCCCTGCGCAGTGTGTAGATGACCTTCATCGTCTTGTCGGCGGTCTTTTCCACCGCCTTCGGCAGATCGTTGATGGTCGCCAGATAGTTTGCGCGCAGCACCCGCATGGTGCGCATACGGCTGTCGCTGTAGTAGCGGCGCAGCGGCGTCACCGGCTCGCCCAGCACCGGCACCATGGCGGCAAAGCCGGTGGTCGTGGTATCGTAGCCCGCTGCCTCGCAGGAGAACAGCTCGTTTTTCTCGGTGTTCAGCACCACGCCGCGGGTGCGGTAATAGCAGTAAAGCCGCCCGTCATGTGCATCGCTGAGGTATTGCAGGGTATCGCCGTGCATCGTGACGGCCTGCACATCGGTCGGGTCCGCCAGCGGAAAGCGGTAGATCTGATAGGTCGAGGGCGCTGTCATGTACAGGCTGCCGCCGTAGACCGTGCCGTTCAGCGGTGTGGACTTTGCCTCGCTGACAGCGGCGCGCAGCGCACCGCCGGTGTTGTTGGGGACGGTGTAATCTCTGGCTGCCAGCGTTTTGCGGTCATACTCCCGCACCCGGATGCTGCCGCCCGCTGCGATGGTGCTGCCCTCCGGCGCTGCGATAAGGTAAAGCTTGTCCGCCTCAGCGTCAAAGCAGATGCGGCAGTACCGGCCCGCATTGCCGGATACCGACTGCAAAAAACCGGAAATGTCCACCGTATCGGTCGCAACAAGGCTGTCCCAGCCGCCCTGCGTATCACGCCGGAAAAGATCCAGCGTCCTTAGCCCAAGGCAGTGGCGGCGCAGCTCCAGCACACCGCGGGCGGTGTCCACCCTGCCCGCCAGCGCTTCATCAGCCGCCGGGTCCGCATAGAGCAGCACCCCGCGCTCGCCCGTGGGGTAGCAATCCTTGGCCAGCAGCCCGGTCAGCAGCTGGTCGCCGCCCAGCGCCCCGCCGAAGCTCAGCCGGCCGGCCATCACAGGGGAAGCATTGGGCGCATCGATCATCTCGGAATAGTATGCGCCCTGCGGCTGGGTCAGGCAGACTGACTGTATGACGCCGTTGCCCTGATTGGTGGCAAACTCATAGACATAGGTCATCGTGCCGCTCGCCGGGTCCAGCTTTGTCTCGGTCAGGTTGGCGCTGCCGCGGGTCGTGTTGGTCGTTGCATTGACAAGACCGGCGATTGCCGTACCCGTGATGCCTGCCGCCGCCGGGGCAAACCGCGTTGCCGGGTCTGCGCCGAGGGGGCTGTCATACAGGAGCAGCCCGCCGTAGAACATCGTGACAAGGTCCTTCGGCGCGTTGGGGTCGTCCTGCTGGCCGCGCCAGAGCAGCATCGCCTTGTTTAGGCTTCCGCCGTAGCCGTTGAAGATCTCCCCCACCGCGTTCGTGATGATGTTGTCCTTCTCGACCACCTCCACCGCACCGGTGTGTATGTCGGTCAGCTCCAGCCGTGTATGGCCGTGCAGTCTCATTTTGGTTCCTCCTTCGTTATCTCGGCGCCGCCGTCCTGCAGGGGGCCCAGCGCCAGCGTGCGGGGCGTCAGGCGCACCGGCGCGACCAGCTCCTCACATTCCAGCAGGCCGTTCCACGGTGTCTCCCCCGCCATGCCCTGCCCGGTCACAGTGGCCTTGATGCCGTACTGCGCCACCCGCACCGTGCCGCCGCTGCAGACCAGCCGCACCGACAGCCGCTTGACGGTGTTTGCTTCGACATTTGCAAACGGGTAAAAAAGCGCCAGCGTGTGGGGCCCTGCCTCCATCCGCTGCTGCGGCGCAAAATTTTCGATCTGCTGATCGTTCAGGTAGTAATGCACGGTCAGGGTCAGCGCCGCATCGTCCGGCTCAGCGTCCGCTGTCAGCTGCGCAAGGAAGATCGCGCTCGTATCCTCGATCGCCGCAAAGGAGATCGTGACCGCCGGTACCTCCGCCGTGCGCACGGTCAGCGCCGCCGCGTTTGTAAAGCTGTAGTAGGTCAGCCGCTTACTCTCGGCGCTGTTCTGCAGGCGGCGCAGCGTGCGCTCGGTCGCACCGTCCCCGGCCCCGGCCAGATAGGGGTTGCGCCCCACGCTTTTAAGGGTCTGCCGCCCGCGGTACCGCCATACAAAATGCGTGACCAGCATCTCGGGGGCGCTGCCGTCCGCGCGGGGCAGGGCAATGCGGTCCCCCGGCTCAAACGCCGGGTCGCCGGGCATTGTCACAGTGGCCGGGGTGTAGTCAAGCTTTTGCAGCACCGCAAACAGATGCTCGGCGATCTGCGCGCGTATCTCGGGCAGGCCCTTCTCGGCCAGCGGCATCTCGGTGATCGTCATGGTCAGGCCGCTGTCCTGCTCGTTTCCTGCCGCATACCGGCCATCGGCTGTCTCGATGCTCAGCGCCGCATAGTGGCAGCGCAGGTCTGAGATACCGGCCTCGCTGCGGTCCCCGGGGCCGAGTGCCGCGCACGCCGCCGCGGCAAAGGGGCGTATGACGAGCCGCCCGGCCCGGTCTGCCGCCGCAAAGCCGCCCACCAGCTGCGCCACTGCCGATGCACAGTCCCGCCAGCTTTTCAGGCCGTCCGCCGGGCCGATCTGGCAGACAAGGGCTGCGTTCTCGTTGAGCGCGGCCACCTCCCCGGCCGTCTGGCCCAGCGTCAGGCCGCAGGCATCGGCGATCTGGCCAAGCAGTTCATATGCCGTGCCCTGCAGCACAGTGCCGTCATAGCGGCGCTGCAGCGCCAGCAGATTGTCATACGCCTTGATGCTGACATACAGCGCCCTGCGCTCGGCCTCTGCCACGGTATAGCTGCCGAGCGGGACCTCCTCCCACTGGCCGTCCGGCAGCTGCAGCCCGTAGGCAAGGCAGAGCCTTGCGCCGTAAAAGGCATGGCGGCTCAGCGCCGTGCGCAGGTTGAGCGCCGCCTGCCCGAGGTAAGCGCAGCCGAAGGCCAGCTCTTCCCCCGTGACGCACTGGTTGTCGAGGGTCAGCGACCCGCTCATAAGCTCGGCCGCCGTCAGCGGCAGCACGGTGCCGTCCGTCAGGGTCAGCGTGCCTGTCACCCGGTCAGTGCGGGTGCGTGCCCGTATGGCGGTCTTGTAGGCTTCCGATACCGGATACATCCGGATTCCCTCCCCTCAAAATTCGATTAGATGGACCGAGGCCGCCCAGACCGCCCTGCCGTCGCGGGCGGCCTTCAGGTCAGCCGTGCGGTCCCCGGCGTACATCCGGGCCGTGCGCATCTCGCCGAAGAAATACTGCACCTGCATACTGTCCGGGGCAGTCGCATTCAATACGGCGGCGCACTGCGCCGTGGTCAGGGCCTCCCAGCTGACACTGATCTTGGCCACACCGCCGCGCACCCGCTCGCGCACCAGAACACCATCCTCCGTGCGGCCGGTGCCGCTGCTGTCCAGATCGGATAGCTGCACCTTGTATGCGCCGGGTGCGGGCAGCGCCGTGCCGTCAATGGTTAAGATCTCCACGCTTCACCTCCCGCCGCTGCGCAGTGCGCGGCGATTCTGACTGTTGGCGATGACGCTGTCGAGCAGCTCCTCGCCAATGTAGATGTTGATGGGCTGATCGCTGCCCTGTGCGCCGCCCTGCCAGGCGGCCAGCGTTTCCGCCAGCGCCTGCCGGATCGTGTCCAGCGGTGCCTCGATGTTCGTACCGCTGCGCTGGTCGCCCAGCATAGCCAAAAACTGGCGGTTCGGCGGTATGACCGCCCCCTGCGCCAGCGCCGGCACCGGCACGGCGGCGGCATAGCCCAGCCCGGGCAGGGCGGCCCGGGCGCTCAGCAGCTGCCCGGCACCGCTCAGTACGCCGCCTGCCGCCGTTCTGGCCTGCCCGATGGCCGACAGCAGCCCGTTGATCGCCGCCGCAATGGCGCTGACCATGCCGCGCACGACTGCCAGAACCGTGCCGACCGCCGTCTGCACGATCGAAACGATGCGCCCCCACACGGTGGAGACGGTGGCCGCCATCGCGTTCCATGCAGCGTCCCATGCGCCGCGCAGCACAGCGGTCAAAAAGTCTGCCAGCCCGCGCAGCACGGCCAGCAGCATCGTGATGCCGTCCGCCGCGATGCCCGCCGCACCGGTCACGGCTGTACCCAGCACCGTGAACACCTCGACCGCCACCGGGGCCAGCGCCGTCAGAAGCCACTGCATGAACGGGGCCAGCACCGTGTTCCAGACCGTCAGCAGCAGCGTACCCACCGCGCCGAGGCAGGCCGTCAGCTCATTCCAGAGCGGCTGCAGATGCGCAGCCCAGAGCGTATCCAGCAGCGCAAAAAGCTGCAGCAGCACCGGCTGCACCACCCCGGACCAAAGCGCCGACACAAGGCCCGCCGCATTCTGCCAGCCCTCGGCCAGCCCGGCCAGAATGGGCTGCCCATAGAGTGCCCATGCGTTCTGCAGCCCGGCCCAAAGCCCCTGCCAGACTGTGTCCAGCAGCGCCGCCGCAGGGGCAAGCACCGTTTCCAGCTCGGCCCAAAGCGGCTGCCAGACGCGCAGCACTGCCTCACGCAGGGCGTTCCACACGGTCTGCCAGGCTGCGGCAAACGGCGCAAAAAAGCTGCTGAGATACGCCCAGAAATCCGCCCAGACGCCGCGCAGGCTGTCCAGCACGGCCCGCCAGCCATCGGCCCAGTCCCTGCCGTCACTGCCTCTGGCGGTGCGGCGGGCCGTACCGGCGGCATTGCCCGCCGTGCGCTTTTCCTTTTCGGGCGCTGCAGCCTTCTGCGCCGCAGGGGCGGGCAGGCGGTTGATCTCGTCAAATTTCGCAAGGCTGCGGGTGGTTTTCACGCTCTGCACCGCGGTTGCCTGCAGTGCCGTGCGCAGCTCCTCCACGACCCTGCGGGCCTGCTGGCCCGCATCCCCCATGCTGCCCAGCGCCTGCGTGATGTCATCGAGCGCCGCCCGCAGGCTCCCCGCCGGGAGCTTGAGGGTCGAAAGCTCGTCAAATCGAATCGTTTGCGTAGGTTTCCCTCCTTTTTTATCCGGTCACTGCAGCAGGGCAAGCAGCCTTTGCTTTTCGGCCTCCTGCGCGGGGCTGGCCGGGCTGCGCAGCTCGACCGCCGCGCGGTGGGTGCGGTAAAAGTCCAGCTCCCAGTTTTCCAGCCGCTTGCCGCGGCGCAGCTTGTCGCGGATGGCCACCACCGTGGCAAAGCTCCCCTCGCCGATGGCATCGAACCACGCCAGAAAGCTCCACCAGTGCA
>OLOJ01001013.1_pt1 | contig 27621 bp, 21 predicted proteins | sample 1672251 | NCBI WGS metagenome assembly OLOJ01 (sample SAMEA3136664, study PRJEB25190) | human gut metagenome | biome: human gut; feature: human-associated habitat; material: faeces | place: Austria | collected 2013 | reverse complement strand
TTTTTGGTAGAAGTCTGCGTCTTGTTGAGGGTTTTCACCGTAACGCATTGGTTGCTTAAGGTCATAAGTCAAAGTGAGTTTTTCAGGTTTTGTTTCACCCACTTGAGCTGTGAAGTATTCTGCAATCAAAGCGTCGTATGAAGCTGTGTGACGGTATACTTTTGCTGCCAAACGTTGGCGAGTTTCGTAAGTTGTTTCACCATTTGCTGACAACTCGTCAAGAACAACAGCATAGTCAGCAGGGTCTACCACAACTGTTACGCTAGCGTGGTTTTTAGCTGCTGAACGAAGCATTGATGGCCCACCGATATCGATGTTTTCAACTGCGTCAGCATAGGTCACGTCTGGTTTGAGAATAGTCTCCTTGAATGGGTAAAGGTTTACCACAACAAGGTCGATAAGTTCGATATTATTGTCCTTAGCCGCTTGAAGGTGGCTATGAAGGTCACGACGAGCGAGGAGACCACCGTGGATATTTGGATGAAGAGTCTTCACACGACCGTCCATCATTTCTGGGAAACCAGTTACATCGTCAATAGCAATGGTGTCAACACCAGCATTGTCAAGGGTAACTTTGGTACCACCTGTTGAGATGATCTCCCAACCAAGTTTTTTGAGTTCTTGGGCAAATTCAACAATGCCCGCTTTATCTGAGACACTAATTAGTGCGCGTTTAGTCATTTTATTTTCCTTTTTTAAAGTTCTTTCTCTGCTACAGTCGAAAATTTTCATTCAACTCTAGCACTTCCTCATTTTCTCGCTACTCCCAAACTATCCAAGACTTCTGGATAGAGCTTGTACTCTGTTTCGTGGATGCGAGTCTCGAAAGTATCAAGGGTATCACCTTCAAGGCGTGGGACACGGACTTGTTTGATGACCTTACCGGTATCAACGCCAGAATCCACCCAGTGAATAGTCACGCCAGACTGGTCAACACCTGCATTCCAAGCATCCTCAATGCCATGAGCTCCCGGAAATTCAGGAAGATAAGCCGGGTGAATATTGATGATACGGCCTTCATAAGCTGCTAGCAAGGTTGGACCGACGATTTTCATATAACCGGCCAAACAAACCAAGTCAATCTGGTGTTCATCCAAGAGTTTGACGATGGCTTCTTCATAAGCTTCTTTACCATGTAAGAATGTAATAACTTCTCTAGCTAAAGCTTTATGTGCTTCTCTTAAATGAGGTTGTGTTTTATTTTTTTCTTCTAATTCCATAATTTCTTCTGGTGTTAAGAAAGTTAAGAATTTTAAGTAATCAATAACTTTATCATCTTCTGAATTAATAAAGAATTGATACATTTCATAAGGAGAAGTTTTTTCTCGATCTAACCAAATCGCTTTACCATTTGTTTTACCAAATTTTGTTCCATCACTTTTAGTTAAAAGTGGCATTGTAAAACCATAGGCTTCTTTTCCAGTTTTCTTTCTAATTAATTCAATACCAGCAGTAATATTTCCCCATTGGTCTTGCCCAGCAACTTGTAATTGACAATTTTTATTTTCATGTAACCAGTAGAAATCCATTGCTTGCATGATCATATAAGAAAATTCAGTATAAGTAATACCTAAATCTAATCTTCTTTTTACAATGTCTTTATTCAACATATAATTGACATTGAAATATTTACCATAATCTCTTAAAAAGTCAATAAAGTTTAAATCTTTTGACCAATCATAGTTATTAACCACTTCAAAACCAAAAATCTTTTGAGCTTGTGCTTTTAAACAGTCAAAGTTATGTTGAACTTGTTCCTTTGTAATCATTGGTCTTTCTGTATCAGGTTTAGGATCACCAATTAATCCTGTTGCTCCTCCAACTAATAAAATTGGATTATGCCCGGCATCTTTTAATCTTTTACTAATTAAAAATGATGAAAAATGCCCAATGTGCAAACTATCTCCTGTTGGATCAGTTCCAATATAGAAAGTTAATCCTCCATTATTTAATTTTTCTTCAATTTCTGGAGAACTGACATCTTTAATTAATCCTCTCCAAACTAATTCATCATAAATCTTCATAATTTCCTCCTTAAAATAAAAAACTCATTCCCATAGGAACGAGTTGATCGCGGTACCATCCTAAATTCATGTCAAAGACATACACTCAAGTAGATAACGGCTTGCACCGTCTAAGCTTTGCACTTAGAAGCTCCAGAGTGTATTCATATTATCTCTTGGCTTGTTTCCACCAACCACAAGCTCTCTATAACAATTAAATAATATTACTTATCTCCTTCATTGCTGTAAATACATCATATTAAATTTCATATTCAAAGTCAAGTGAATATAAAAATAAACCACTTTCGTGGTTTATTGAATAGTTGATTTACGATAAATATTTGTATAGCCTACGCACACTTCTTTTGTTTCTAATTCTTCTTGATTTAAAATTTTAGTAAGTAAACGTACAGCCAACGCACCCATATCATAAATTGGAAGATGAATCGTTGATAGTGATGGTCTACAAATAAGTGAGTAGCTTGTATCCATCATAGCCATAACTTCCATATCATCTGGAATGTTTATGTTATTATCGATTGCTGCATTAACAACTGCAACCCCTTCTTTATCATAACTTGCAAAAACTAAATCATGTTTATGATTTCTAAAATGTTCAACAAATTGTGTATAGCTTTCTTCATAGTGAGTAGAAGTATTAATAACCTGTGTTGACTCATCAAATGGTAATTGATGATCTTGATAAGCTTTTTTCATTCCTTCAATCAAATCAACTGTACGAATAAGATTTTGTTGAGGACTTACAAAAATAATATTATTTTTACCTTTTTCTAAATAATTATTAACAATATCATATGTAATCTTTTGTGCATCAACATAAACAGAACCTATCGATTCATCACTTACTTGCATTCCAATAACAACTGCTGGAATACTATGTTTTTTAACAAGTTCAATTTGTTGATCAATATTATCGTTATTAAATAATATAACTCCATCGGCTCTTGTGCGAATGACTTTTTCCATAACGTCGTCCATTGGACCATTTCCAATATCATCTGTTGTATAAATCGTAATATTGTAATCCAATGTTCTACCAGCATCACCAATACCACCAATCATATCTTTTACATGAGCAAATAATGATTGTGGGAAGATAATTGCAATAGTTGTAGTTTTGTTTGTCGCAAGACCTCGAGCAATTTGATTAGGTTTGAAGTTTAGTTCATCAATAACCTTCATTACCTTTTCTTTAGTTTTTTCACGAACAACTGATGATCCATTAATAACACGAGATACAGTTGCAAGAGAAACACCTGCTTCTCTTGCAACATCATAAATCGTTGCTTTTTTCATTAGTCTTTTAAATCATCGATAATGACATTTAAATCATCTTCAATGTCATTAATTTCATCTTCTAAATCAGAAAAATCATCAAATTCTTGTTCGCTCATTTTTTCTTTAACTTCATTAATTTTATCATTCACTTGGACAATAACATTATCAACTTGATCTTTTAACTTAGAATATTGGTCGCTATCTTGTAATTTTGTTACAACATCATCAAATTTATCTTTTAATTCATTTAATTTCGCTAAAGAACTATCTTTAAAGTCATCAACATCAAATTCATCAACTGTTTTTTTAATACTATCAATTGTTTCACTAATTAATTTTTGATAGTCTTCAACTGTCATTTCTTTAGCACTATCAAGAGTTTCTTTTCCTTTACCTTTTAATTCTTCTCTTAACTCGCTTCCTTTTTTTGGTGCCAATAACATCCCAACAAGAGCACCAATTCCTAAAGTTGTTAAAAATCTTCCTAATTTCATATTATCTCACCTTTCTATTTTTTCTTAATAAAGCTCATCATCATTTTCAATGGATTAAACTTTGGTCTTTGAGGATCAAAGAACTTTGCAACTGTTTCTACAGGCGCATTTAATAAGTCTAATTTGTAATTGACATCATCTAAGACTTTATCAACTCTTTTCAATGTATCTTGTGCCATTTCAACAGTATCCCCTGTTTGTTTAATCGCTGTTGATGTACGAATAAACAACACCCCCAAAGCAACTAAACAAAATGCACCTGCTAAAATTAAAACACAGTAACAAATGTCCATTGTTGTCATAAACATCCCTCTACTTTCATTAATAATTGTACCATAATTTACTCTTTTTATATAGATTTTTTGGCTTCAATCAACATTTCTTCAAATTTATAAATATCTTTACTACTCATAAATAAGAATACACAGTTATCATATTGCATTAATTCTTTAACACCTGCTTCATCTTCAGTAATGACTTTAGCACGTGCACTATTTTTTGAAATATCATAGATATCAATATCAATACCGTCTTCATGTTTTGCATTTTCTGGGAATGGACAGAAATATGGGTAATCCGCTTTATCCATTTCTTGAGCAAATTCTTTAGCAAAACGCGCTCCCCTTGAAAAACGATCTGGTTGGAAAATGGCAACGATTTTCTTACCAGGGTATCTCACTCTTGTTGCTTCAATAACATATCTGATTGCAGTTGGATGATGTGCATAATCGTCAACAAAAACATTGTTTCCTTGAGTTTTTACAGTATAACGACGTTTTGTTCCTTTGAATGTTTGAAGTTTACTTAAAATATAGTCATAAGACATATCTTCTAAATAACCAAGAGTAATAATAGCTAATGAATTATATAACATATGCATTCCAAATAATGGTATGTTAAAATGTCCAAATAATTCTTGATGAATATAAACATCAAATGATAATCCTTGTGGCGTTTCTAAAACATTAACAGCGCGAACATCATTATTTTCACCTAAACCAAATCTTAAAACATGTTTTTCAAAATGAATTTTCTTAATGTTAGGGTCATCTCCCCAAACAATAACTGTTTTCTTAACTTGTTTAGCAAATTGTTCAAAAGATTGAATATATCTTTCAAGATTTCCAAAATAATCAACATGGTCTAATTCAATGTTATTAATAATGGCATAATCTGGATGATAATGTAAGAAATGATCTTGGAATTCACATGTTTCTGAAATAAAATATTTACTTCCTACTTGTCCATGTCCAGTTCCATCACCAATTAAAACAGATGTTTTATCAAAATCTTCAAATAAATGGTAAGCCATACCTGTTGTTGTTGTTTTTCCATGTGTTCCTGCAACAGCAATAGAAACATAATGTTCCATAAAATCAGCTAAGAAATCATAATATCTTGTACACTTTACATTTGGGTTTTCTAAAGCTGCTTTGACTTCTTCATTGGATTCATCAAAAGCATTACCAATAATTACGTGATAACCATCCTTTATATTATCTTTATTGAATGAATAAATTGGAATATTTCTTTTTCTCAATTCATCTTCAATAAATATATATTTATCAATATCACTTCCAGCAACTTCGTTCCCTAATTCATATAAAATTGTTGCTAGTGGAGCCATTCCTGACCCTTTAATTCCTATAAAATAATACATACTTGTCACCTCGTTAACTATTCTATCACAAATTGATTTCTTTTTCTTTGTTAAGAGTATATTTTTTAAAAAAAACGAGCAAAGCCCGTTTTGAAACATTCTATGTAAGTTTAAACCCCTAAACTAATACGAATACATTTATTAATACGTTCCATTTCTAATGGCGTTAATTCCCCTATTTTTCTAATCAACCGTGATTTATCAATGGTCCTCATTTGTTCAAGCAAAGCAATTGAATTTTCTTTTAAATCATCTCTTGATTTAATAAATGTATGGGTAGGAATATTTTTCTTTTTAGATGATGTCAAAGGTGAAATAATAATAGTTGTACTAAATCGATTCCCACTATCATTTTGAATAACAACAACAGGTCGAATTCCAGATTGTTCACTTCCTACACCTACACTCAAATCAGCATAAAACAAATCTCCTCTTTTTACTTCCATATAATTCATCCTTTCTTTTGATATTATTATATAATTTCTTGTTGACAAAATTTGTCTATTTAAAGAGGTTTTAAAAATATTTTTTCACTTTAAAAGTTTACTCATTTTTTTCTTTTTTATACAAAAAAACGAGCACAAGCTCGTTTTTAAATAATATAAATATCTTTTGTAAATGAATTTAAAACCTGACATCTATCTTTTGTCACCATAACTAGATCTTCTACACGTACTCCGAAATTTCCTTCTAAATAAATACCTGGTTCAATTGAAAAAATCATTCCTTCCTCAACTTCCATTTCATTTACCGAAGAGACATCTCCATATTCATGAACATCTCGACCAATAAAATGTCCTAAACGATGTGTAAAATATTTTCCATAGCCTTCATCACTGATGACTTTTCTTGCACACTTATCAATATCTGATAATTTAACTCCTGGTTTGATCATTGCTTCTGCAGCTTCATTTGCTTTTTTTACAATTTCATAAACTTTAATTTCTTCTTCCAAAATACCTTCATAAAAGAATGTACGTGTCATATCAGAACAATACCCTTTATAAACACATCCCATGTCAATCAGTACACAATCACCTTTTCTAAGTGGTGTATCATCATTTTCATGATGTGGATCAGCAGCGTTTTTACCAAATGCAACAATCGCACCATAACAAGTAGAATGATGATTGAAAAATAATTCATCTAATTTTTTAGCAAGTTGTTTTTCTGTCACACCTTCTTGAATGAATGGAATGATTTCTTCCATAACAGCATCATTGATTTTACTTGATTCAATCATTAAAACTTGTTCTTGTAAATCTTTTTTCATGCGAACGAGATCAACACATGGTGAAGCATTGATATATTTTGCATCTGGGAGTTTTTTCATAAGATCTAACAAGAAATGTGAGGCCCAATTTTTATCAATTCCAATTCTTCCTGGAAAATGCATTTCATCAACAATTGTTTGAATAGCATCTTGTCCATCTTTATGCCAAACAATGTTAACATCTAAATCATGCTCTAAATAGAATAAATCATTCATGAACAAGGTATGATTCCCATGTTTTGAAATCATAAAAACAAACATTCTTTCATGCGGATCATTATAGTATCCTGTACAATAAGCAATTGATTGAGGATCACTTATTAAAAAGTAATCCAATCTTGCTTCTTCCATTAAATCAAGTATTTCTTGTATACGATCGTTATTCATCTTTTAAAACTCCAATACCTAATTCTTTTAATTGATCTTCTTCTACACTGTTTGGTGCTTTAGACATTGGACATGTTGCACTGGCATTTTTAGGGAAAGCAATAACGTCTCTAATAGAATCACTTTCAGTAAGTAACATGGCAAGACGATCTAATCCTAAAGCAAATCCTCCATGTGGTGGTGTCCCATATTTTAATGCATCAACAAACCAACCAAATTTATTTCTTACTTGTTCATCTGTTAAACTTAAAGCTTTGAAAGCTCTTTGTTGTAAGTCTTGTTCGTAAATACGTTGAGAACCTCCACCAAGCTCAAAACCATTTAAGACAATATCATAGGCATCAGCAAGACAATTTGCTGGATCTGTATCTATTTTATCTAAATCTGATTCTTTAGGTCTTGTAAATGGGTGATGCATTGCATAATATCTTTGAGTTTCATCATCATATTCAAACATTGGAAAATCAACAACCCATAATAATCCTAATTCTTTTGAATCATATAAATTCAATTCTTTTCCTAAATGATTACGTAAAGCAGCTAAAGCATCACAAACAACCATATATTTTGTATCCGATACAAATAATAATAAGTCGTTATCTTCACCATTCATTGCTTCAATTAATCTTTGCATTTGTTCTTCGCTAAAGAATTTAGCAATTGGTCCTTCACCTACACCATTATTTACTTTTAACCAAGCAAGACCTTTTGCTTTATAAGTTTTTGCAAGTTCAGTTAATTGATCAATTTTCTTTCTTGAATAATCACTTGCATGATTTTTAACATTGATACCTTTAACATATCCATTATTTTCTAAAGCTGATTTAAATACCATAAAATCAACATCTTTAACAACTTCATTTAAATTAACAAGTTTCATATCAAAACGGATATCTGGTTTATCAATACCATAAGTTTCCATCGCTTCATGCCAAGTCATACGTGGAAGTGGTAACTTAACATCAACACCTTTTACATCTTTAATGACTTTAGCTACCATATTTTCACCAACTTCGATGATTTCATCTGTTGTCATAAATGACATTTCAACATCGACTTGAGTAAATTCTGGTTGACGATCCGCTCTTAAATCTTCATCTCTGAAACAACGAGCAATTTGGTAATATTTTTCAAAACCAGCAACCATTAATAATTGTTTAAATAATTGAGGCGATTGTGGTAAGGCATAGAAATCACCATGATGTACACGTGAAGGTACTAAGAAATCTCTTGCTCCTTCAGGAGTTGATCTGTTTAAATAAGGTGTTTCAATATCCACAAAATCATGACTATCTAAGTATTCTCTAATACTTCTTGTAATTTTATGTCTTGTTAGAATTTTATTTTGCATAACAGGTCTTCTTAAATCAAGATAACGATATTGCATTCTTGTTTCTTCTAAAGCATCTGTATCATCTGCAACAATAATTGGTGTCGTATTGGCTGTATTGATGATTTTGATTTCTGATGCATCGACTTCAATATCCCCTGTAGGCATATTTGGATTTTTGCTAGAACGTTCTACAACAGTTCCTTTAACATATAAAATATATTCATTTTTAATATCTTTTGAAATGTTTTCCATTTCTTCATTGATAATAATTTGTGTAATTCCATAACGGTCTCTTAAATCAATAAATACAAGAGCTCCTAAATTTCTCTTTTTAGCAACCCATCCTTTTAGTTCAACTGTTTGTCCAACATTTTCTAAACGAAGTTCACCGTTATTATGTGTTCTATTCATGTTCATGTCCCCCACTTAAATGATTTTCAATATGTGCCAAAATATTTTCTAATGGCACAACTTCTTGTTCTTTATCATGATTACATTTAATATTAACCACTTCATTTTTTACTTCTTCTTCCCCTAAAATAATAGAGAAATGTGCATTAAAACGATCTGCTGATTTAAATTGTCCTTTTAAACCACGAGATACATGATCCATTTCACATGTAAAGCCATTTGCTCTTAACATCGCAATAATTTGCATAGCAAGATCTTTTGCTTCTTCGCCTAAAGGCATAATATAACAATCTAAACCATCTTCGTCTTCATCTTCTTCATCATCTAAAGCAAGAAGAAGTCTTTCCATACCAAAGGCAAAACCAACACCTGGTGTTGCTGGTCCACCAATTTCTTCAATTAAACCATTGTAGCGTCCGCCACCACCAACAGTAGCTCCCGCACCTAATTTTGGATCATCAGAAATAATTTCAAAAACAGTATGAGAATAATAATCTAATCCTCTTACTAAGTTTGTATCGATGACATAATCAATTTCTAAATCATCTAATAAAGTACATACTTTATCAAAATGATTTTTAGCACTTTCGCTTAAATAATCAATTGTTTTCGGTGCTGTTTTCATAGCTGGATGTTTCGCATCCACTTTGCAATCTAAAATACGTAAAGGATTCTTTTCAAAACGTGCTTTACAATCTCCACATAATTCATCTAAATGATCCCTAAAATGATCTTTTAAAGCTTCACGATAAGCATCTCTTGATTCATTATCACCTAAAGAGTTGATATGAAGTGTGACATTTTGAAGTCCTAATGCTTCAACAACAGTCACTGCCATAAGCATACATTCAACATCTACATAAGGTGATTCAACACCTAACATTTCTACCCCAAATTGGTGGAATTGTCTTTGTCGACCATTTTGAGGTCTTTCATATCTAAACATTGGTCCCATATAATAAACTTTTTGTAGTTTTTCTGGTAAACCATACATTTTATTTTCTACATAAGCTCTTGCAATACCAGAAGTTCCTTCTGGTCTAAGGGAAATATATCTTCCTTTTTTATCTTGGAAAGTATACATTTCTTTAGAAACGACATCACTTGTATCCCCCACAGCTCTGTTAAATAATTCAGCATGTTCAAAAATTGGTGTTCTCATTTCTTTAACATTATAATTAGCAGCAATTGTTCTTAACAATTGTTCTAATTTAATCCATTTTTCACTTTGTCCAGGTAAAATATCTACCGTACCTCTTGGTGCACTATATCCCATTATTTTTCCTCCTTAAAAATATAAAAACGCCCCTCTAAGGACGTTTCAACGCGGTACCACCTTAATTCGTATTTTCATACGCACTTTCATCTTAACGCGATTAACGATTACTCTTTTCAAGTAATTCCTCACAAGTGTCCCATAGCTTCCATACAAAGATTTTCACCAGCCATCTTCTCTCTAACTATTTCCACTATTTAATCTTGCTCAATGGATTACAAAGATTATATAAAATAATGACTAAAAAATCAATTCCTATTTCTAGCATCTATAGTATACCACGTTTTTTAATCATTTATGTCTCAAATTTGTCTCATTTTTGTTCCATTTTTGAAAGACGATACTCTTCTACAATAAATTGTGACAGATCTTCTTTTAAACTATGGTTATCATAATAAACAAGACGTGTTTTCTTCTTTCTAGCAATATCATTCAATTTTAAAAGATAACTTTCAACAGGTTTTATTTTTTCATTTTGACTATAAACAACAAGAAGCTGATAGAAATGTTCTACCAGCTTTTTACCAACTTGATCATTATATAAAATATAAATTGCTTGACGATCAATCATTATAAATCAATATCACATAAGTTAGAAGCATATCCAATATAGCTTGCAGGTGTCATATCTAGTAAAGTTTGACGATCTTCATCTGATAAAACATCTAATCCTTTCGCAAATTCCATAATTGCTTCTTGTGAAATATTTTTACCTCTTGTAAGTTCTTTTAATTGATCATAGGCATCAGAAATACCATATTTTCTAAGCATTGTTTGAATTGGTTCAGCAAGAACTTCCCATTTTTCATTTAAGTCAGCCGCAAGTTTATCTTTATTAACAACACATTTAGCTAAACCATTTGTTGTTTCACTAATTGCTTGTAAAGAATATCCAAAAGCTAAACCAATATTTCTTTGACTTGAACTATCTGATAAATCTCTTTGCATACGTGATTTAGGTAATTTATTTGATAAACCAACACAAATATTATTAGACATATCAACATTTGCTTCTGAGTTTTCAAAACGAATTGGATTGACTTTATGAGGCATTGTACTACTTCCTACTTCTCCTTTTACAGGAATTTGTTTGAAGTATTCCATTGAAATGTATAACCACATATCAACATCAAAATCCACTAACACATTATTGAAATGACGAATACCATCTAAAATATGACATGTATAATCATGGCTTTCAATTTGTGTTGTTAAAGGATTGTAAGTTAACCCTAAATATTCTTCTACAAATTTTTTATTAAGAATTTGCCAATCTAATTGAGGGAATGCTGTTAAAATAGCACTATAGTTACCTGTTGCTCCATTAAATTTAGCTTTAATTTTAATATTTTCAATATTTTCAATGCTTGAAGTAAAACGATAAGCATAAACTTTAAATTCCTTACCAATTGTTGTTGGTGTAGCAGGTTGACCATGAGTATGAGCTAACATCGCATCATTTTTATGTTCAACTGCCCATTTATTAATAACAGCAGTAAATTCTTTTGCTTTCTTTAACCAAACATCATTTAAACCATGTTTGATCATACAAGCATAAGATGTATTATTAATATCTTCTGAAGTACATCCAATATGAACAAAACTGATTAAATAATCATAACCCATATCTTTTAATTGATTTCCAATGAAATATTCTACTGCTTTAACATCATGCCTTGTAACAGCTTCAATATCTTTGATTGCTTTAAAAGAATCATAATTGAAATCTTTTGAAATAGCTTCGATTTGTCCTAAGTTATCTTTGTCAAATGTAGAAAGAACATCACTTTCTACATTTTCAATTAAGAATTTTAACCATTGAATTTCAACAAAAACACGATATTTCACTAAAGCATATTCAGAAAAATATTCACCTAAAGCATCTTTAATACCTGCATAACGTCCATCTAAAGGACTTAATGTAAAACATTCAAATTGTTGTTTATCCATTCTATTTACCACCTCTAAAATAATTTACACCAGCTTCAAATAATTTTTGATCCATTTCACCATAAACATTTTTAAAACGGTTTTCGCCTTGACGTTCACTATGTCCCATCTTACCAAGAACACGACCATCACGAGAAACAATACCTTCAATAGCATACATTGAACCATTTGGATTGTATGGTGTTTGCATTGTAACTTTACGATTAGGATCAACATATTGAGAGAATACTTGTCCATTAGCGAATAATTCATCAATAACTTCTTTAGGAGCAACAAAACGTCCTTCTCCATGAGAAATAGGAATAACATGAACATCTCCCACATTAACATTAGCAAGCCATGGTGATTTAACAGAACCAATACGTGTATCTACAAATTGAGATAAGTGACGACCAATCGTATTGAATGTAAGAGTAGCGTCATTTTCAGACATATCTCTAATTTCACCATATGGAAGTAATCCTAATTTAATAAGTGCTTGGAATCCATTACAAATACCAATCATTAAACCATCTCTATTATCTAATAAATCACTAATTGCTGCTTTTAATCTTGGATTTCTTAAAACTGTTGCAATAAATTTACCTGAACCTTCAGGTTCATCACCAGCAGAGAATCCTCCTGGTAGCATCACAATATTAGCACGTTTGATGGCATTTTCCAATTCATCAATCGATGTTTTTAACATTTCTTCTGTTTTATTTCTAATTAAGACAAGTTCAACCTTAGCCCCTGCTTTTTCAAAAGCACGTTTTGAATCATATTCGCAATTTGTTCCTGGGAACACTGGAATAACAACTAATGGTGTTTCAATATATTGTTTTGCTTTTAAAGTTGATCTTGTTTTACATTCCGCAACTTTAATATCTTGTGTAGGTGCTTTTTCTCTTGTTGGATAAACACTTTCTAATGGTACTTTATTGATTGCATAAGCTTCTTGAATAGAAATTGTATCCATTCCATAAGAGAATTTTTCACTATCATTTAAAGTAGCCACTACTCTATAATCTAAACCTACTAGATCTTTTTCTGATTTCACTTCAACAATAATATTTCCATAATTCTTTTCAACATAAGAAGCAAGTGAATAATCTGTATTGAAAGCAGCTCCTAAACCATTACCAAAGGACATTTTACAAACAGCTTCAATCACACCACCATCTTTAACTGTATATGCAGAATAAATTTTCTTTTGTTTCATTAAATCTTGAATAGCATTATATTGTTTTTGTAAATGATCAAAATCAAAGACTTTAAATTGATCTTTTTTAATTTGAACTTCTGCTAAAATATGTCCCGCTTCTTTTGCTTCTGGTGTCATAACATCATGAACATCACTTGCTGTAATGGCAAAAGAAACAAGTGTTGGTGGAACCGAAATATTTTCAAATGTTCCTGACATTGAATCTTTACCACCAATTGATGGAAGTTTTAATTCTTGTTGAACACGATTAGCTCCAAGTAAAGCAGCTAATGGTTTACCCCAACGTTTTGGATCATCTAATAATTTTTCAAAATATTCTTGGAATGAAAAACGAATTGTATGATAGTTTCCACCCATGGCAACGATCTTAGCAACACTTTCAACAACGGCATACATCGCTCCATGATATGGTGACCATTTAGAAATCTTAGGATTATACCCATAAGCCATTAAAGAAGCAGTTGTTGTTTCTTTTCCTAAAACAGGAATTAAAGCAGCCATACCTTCTGTTTCTGTGTGATATGTACGTCCACCATAAGGAGATAAAACTGTACCATTTCCAATAGATGAGTCAAATCTTTCAACAAGACCTTTTTGTGAAGCAACAGATAATCTTGATAATACTTCTTTTGTTGTACCAACAAAATCATTTCTTTCTTCTTCATCAAAAGGTGTACTTTCAAAGTTTGGTAACTCAACTTCAATATTTTGATAACGTTTTGCCCCTGCAGCATCTAAGAAATCACGAGAAATATTAACAATATCTTTACCCATGTGCTTCATTACTAAACGATTTGTATCTGTAACAGTTGCCACTTGAACAACTTCTAAGTTTTCTTTTGCACATTCTTCTTTAATGAAATCAACATCATAGTCATTGACAACAATAGCCATACGTTCTTGTGATTCACTAATAGCAAGTTCTGTACCTGTTAAACCATCATATTTTTTCAAAACAGCATCTAAATCAATATCAAGCCCTGGAGCAAGTTCACCAACGGCAACACAAACCCCACCAGCTCCAAAGTCATTACATCTAACAACTTTTTCTGAGACTGCTTTATTTCTAAATAATCTTTGAATTTTTCTTTCTTCTACAGGATTTCCTTTTTGAACTTCAGCACCTGCTGTTTCAATAGATTTTACGTCATGTGATTTTGAAGAACCGGTAGCACCACCAATCCCATCACGTCCTGTGCGTCCCCCAATTAATAAGACGATTTGTCCATTTTGTGGTTCTAAACGTTTTACTTGTTCTTTTGGTGCAGCAGCCACAACAGCTCCTACTTCCATACGTTTAGCGATATAACCTTCATCGTAAATTTCATGAACATAACCTGTTGTTAACCCGATTTGATTACCATAACTTGAAAAACCATGAGCAGCTTCTTGACAAATTTTTCTTTGTGGTAATTTACCTGGCGTTGTTTCTGCCAATGTTTTTCTTGGATCACCTGCTCCAGTAATACGCATTGATTGGTAAACATAAGCACGTCCTGAAAGTGGGTCACGAATAGCTCCACCCAAACATGTTGCAGCTCCCCCAAATGGTTCAATTTCTGTAGGGTGGTTATGTGTTTCATTTTTGAACATTAATAACCATTGTTCATCTCCTTGATTTGTATGAACAGTAATTTCAATAGAACATGCATTAATTTCTTCAGAAACTTCCATATCATCAAGATATCCTTTTTTACGAAGTTCTTTCATTGAAATAGTTGCAAGATCCATTAAAGTAAGAGGTCTTGTTGTATTTACTCCATAAACGGCATGTCTGCTTGTTTTATAGCTTTCAATATCTTTTTCTAAGATTTCTTTAAAAGCACCATTTTGAATATCGATATCTGTAATAACTGTCGCAAATGTTGTATGACGACAATGATCAGACCAATATGTATCTAACACTTTGATTTCTGTTTCAGTAGGATCTCTATGTTCTTCATTTTTAAAGTAATCTTGAGTTACTTTTAAATCATCAAGATTCATAGCCATTCCATTATCTTTTAAGAATTGATTTAATCCTGCTTCATCTAAATCATTAAATCCAGTTAAAGTTGGCACAGGTTTAATATCAGGTGTTTCATCATTTAAATGTTCTGGTTTTTCTAAAGAAGCAATTCTTTGATCAACTGGGTTAATTAAATAATGTTTGATTTGATTTAAAACATCTTCATTTTTATCAATGTCTACTACAATAAGTTTGGCACATCTTACTTTTGTTGAAGATGATCCTGTTAGAATTTGGAAACATTGTTCGCATGAATCAGCACGTTGATCATATTGACCTGGTAAAAATTCAATTGCGAAAACAGATTCTTTTTCACTCATTGGAAATGTTTCATCATAAACATGATCCACCATTGGTTCAGCAAGAATTGTATTAATTCCTTGTTGTAAGATTTCTTCACTAATCCCTTGTACATCATAACGATGAACAATACGAAGTGAATGAATCGTTAAACCTAATTGTTCAACGAGGTTGGTTTGAATTTCATGCGCTTCTGTTGCGTATTCTTTTCTTTTTTCTACATAAATTCTTCTTACATTTGTCATAGAGTTCTCTCCTATCTAAGTCCAATATCATGACGATAGTACATACCATCGAATGTAATAATTGTAGCAGTTTCATAGACTTTCGCAAGTGCTTCTTGTAAATTTGCTCCTCTTGCACACACATTTAAAACACGTCCACCATTTGTGACAAGTTTACCATCTTTTAAAGCTGTTCCCGCATGGAAAACAACAATATCATCACTTACTTTGTCAATATTTTTAATTTCAATTCCTTTTTCATATTTACCTGGATAACCTCCACTTGCAAGTACAAGACAAGCCACGTGGTCATCTGACCATTTGACATCTACTTGATCTAAAGTATAAGTCGCACAAGCATCCATGATTTCATAAAGATCACTTTCTAAACGAAGAAGGATTGATTGTGTTTCAGGATCACCAAAACGGACATTAAATTCAAGAACTTTTGCTTGATTATTTTCAATCATTAAACCAATGAAAACAACTCCACGATAGTCCATTTGATCTTCTTTAAGTCCTTGCATAAATGCGTCAAGAATATCTTTTTTTAAGACTTCATCCATACCTTCTGGTAAAAATGGATTTGGAGAAACAGTTCCCATACCACCTGTATTAGGTCCTTTATTTCCATCAAAGATTTGTTTATGATCTTTTGCTGAAACCATTGGTACAATTGTTTTACCGTCTGTAAAACAAAGTAAAGAACATTCAAATCCTGTTAAGAATTCTTCTAATACAACTTTACTTCCGGCACCATCTAAAGCACCATCAACCATCATTTCTTTTAAAGTAGAAATGGCATCTTCTTTATTTTCAACAATAACAACACCTTTTCCAGCAGCTAAACCATCTGCTTTGATTACTAACGGAAAATCAAAGTGATCAACTTCTTTACAAGCTTTTTCAAAGTCTGTGACCTCAACATATTTTGCTGTAGGAATATGATGTCTAATCATAAAATCTTTAGAGAAAGCTTTGCTTCCTTCTAAAGTTGCTGCTTTTTTTTGAGGGCCAAAAGCTTTATAACCTGCTTTTTCAATATCATCAGCAAGACCATTACATAAAGGAACTTCTGGACCAATAACTGTTAAATCGATTTGATTCTTTTGAATAAAATCAACAATAAATTCATTATCTTCTACTGAACCTGGTACACACGTACCTAAACTTGCAATCCCAGGGTTTCCTGGAATTGCATAAAGTTCAGATACTTTTGGACTTTGTTTTAATTTATAAGCAATCGCATGTTCACGACCACCACTACCGATTACAAGAACTTTCATATAAGCCTCCTAGTGTCTAAAGTGTCTATATCCGCTAAATACCATAGGGATATTTTTTTCATTACATAAATCAATTGAATCTTGATCTCTAATTGAACCACCTGGTTGAATAATTGCTTGAACACCTGCATCTGCAGCCACTTGAACACAGTCATTGAATGGGAAGAAAGCATCTGAAGCAAGTACTGAACCATTGAAATCTTTATCTGGATTATTATGAATAGCATTTTCTAAAGCCCATACTCTTGATGTTTGTCCTCCACCAATAGCAAGTGTTACACCATTTTTAACAATACAAATCGCATTTGATTTTACATATTTAACAACTTTCATACCAAATTCCATATCTGTAAGTTGTTCTTTTGTAGGTTGAACATTTGTTACAACTTTCATTTCATCAATCATTTTTGTATTTAATTCTTGAACTAATACTTTTCCTTCAAGATATTTAATATCATATTTAGCACCACGTGCATCTAAATTTTTAAGTTTTAAAATACGTAAGTTTTTCTTTTTCTTTAAGATTTCTAAAGCATCATCATCAAAATCTGGTGCAGCTACGATTTCTAAGAAAATCTTATGCATTTGTTCAGCTGTTGCTTTATCAATTTTATAGTTAACAGCAACGATTCCACCAAAAATCGATTGAGGATCTGCTTCATAGGCCTTCATATAAGAATCATAACCTGTATTTCCAATAGCAACACCACAAGGAGTTGAATGTTTGATGGCTGCTGTAACGATTTGATTACCAAATTCTCTAACAAGTGCAACTGCTCCATATAAATCGTTTACATTGTTAAATGAAATTTCTTTACCATGAAGTTGTTCATAATCTAATAAAGATTTTTGAACATAACTATCTTCATATTTATTTGCTGCTTGTTGAGAGTTTTCGCCATAACGTAAATGTTCTACTTTCTTTAATGAAAGATTTAATGTATCTGGGAATTGATCTCCAACTTGATCTGCAAAGTATCTTGAAATCATTGAATCATAAGCACCTGTCATAGAGAATGCTTTATAAGCAAGATTCATTCTGAAATCAAAATCAGTTGTATCATTTTTAATCGCATCTAAAACATTGTCATAATCTTTTGGATCCGTAACAATTAAAACATCTTTAAAATTTTTAGCTGCTGAACGAATCATTGATGGTCCACCAATATCAATATTTTCAATCATATCTGGTAAATCTTTACCAGCTTTTAAAGCTTTTTCAAATTCATATAAGTTGACACATACTAAATCAATTGGATGAATACCATGTTTTTTAATTGTTTCAACATGACTAGGTAAATCACGACGATATAAAAGTCCTCCATGAACCATTGGATGAAGTGTTTTAACACGTCCATCTAACATTTCAGGAAATCCTGTCACATCATCAATTGCAATACAAGAAACCCCATTTTCTTGTAAAACTTTCATTGTACCTCCTGTCGATACAATTTCAAAGCCTAATTCTACTAATCCTTTAGCAAAATCAACAACCCCATCTTTATTTGTAACTGAAATTAAAGCTCTTTTCATTTAAATTACCTTTGCCTTTCCATCAATTATTTTTATCTTATTATCACAATATAGCCCTACAACTTCTGGTAGTAATTTATGTTCAATCTCTAACACCCTTTTTTGAATATCCTCAGCTGTGTCTAAATCCGATATATCACAAGCAACTTGTTTAATAATCGGTCCCCCATCGACAATATTTGAAACAAAGTGCACGGTTGCCCCCGAAACCTTTGCACCACGTTGTAATACAGCTTCATGAACATGCATTCCATACATTCCTGGTCCACAAAAAGAAGGAATAAGAGAAGGATGAATGTTCATAATTTTATTTGGATATGCATCGATTAACTCATCCGTTAAAATTGCTAGATAACCAGCCAATACAATAAAATCAATATTTCTTTCTTTTAACATCTTTACAATCAAAGCATCATCTTTTTTAACAACTGTCGTTTCAATACCAGCATCTTTAGCTCTTTGTAAACCATAAGCCTTTTGACGATTCGAAAGAACAAGAGCGATTTCGCCATTGATCTTTCCTTCGTTTTTAGCATCAATAATAGATTGTAAATCTGTTCCCCCGCCAGAGACAAAGACTGCAAATTTTAGCATAAATCCACGCCCTTATCTCCTTCTACGATATTTCCAACAACGTAGCATTTATCTCCTGCTTCTTCAATAGCTTTCATTGTTGTTTCAACATCTTCTGGATTAACTGCAATTACCATACCAAGACCCATATTGAATGTGTTGTACATCATATGTTCTTCAATATTTCCATTTTTTTGAATTAAATCAAATAAAGCTGGTACTGGATAACTTTCTTTTTTAATGATTGCTCTTACATTTTCAGGAAGCATTCTAGGTACATTTTCAAAGAAACCTCCTCCTGTAATATGAGAGCATCCTTTAATTCTAACACCCGCATTTTTTACATTTTTTAAAGCTTTTACATAAATACGTGTTGGTTCAATTAAAGCTTCTCCTAAAGTTTTTCCTAATTCATCATAGTATGTATCTAATGATTCTTTTGTCATTTCAAACACTTTTCTAACAAGTGAAAAACCATTTGAATGAACACCACTTGAAGCAATACCAATAAGTGTATCTCCTGCTTTAATTGTTGAACCATCAATAATATCTTTTTTATCAACAACACCCACAGCAAATCCTGCTAAATCATAATCATCTTCAGGCATTAAACCAGGATGTTCAGCAGTTTCACCACCAACTAAAGCACATTCAGATTGTAAACACCCTTCTGCAACACCACTTACAATGGAAGCAATTTTTTCAGGATAGTTTTTACCACAAGCAATATAATCTAAGAAGAAAAGTGGTTCTCCTCCAGAACAAGCAATATCATTGACACACATAGCAACTGCATCAATACCAATTGTATCGTGTTTATCCATCACAAAAACAAGTTTTACTTTTGTTCCACAACCATCTGTTCCTGATAATAAAACCGGTTCTTCCATATTTTTAATACCACTTAAATCAAAAGCACCAGCAAAACCACCAAGTCCTCCTAAAACTTCAGGACGCATTGTTTTTTTAACATGTTCTTTCATTAATTCTACTGATTTATAACCTGCTTCAATATCGACTCCAGCTTTTTTGTAATCCATTTTTATTCTCCTTAATTATTTATTTTGCATCCTTGCTAGAACTGCTTTATAAGTTTCAATTAAATCTCCAATATCTTGTCTAAATACATCTTTATCATATTTTTGGTTTGTATCAACATCCCATAAACGACATGAATCTGGTGAAATTTCATCAGCTAATAAAATAGTACCGTCAGCTGTTTTACCAAATTCAATTTTAAAATCAACAAGTTTTAAATTCATTGATAAGAAGAATTCTTTTAATAATTCATTGATTTTTAATGTTGTTTCTTTGATGTATGCTAATTCTTCTCTAGTTGCAAGTTTTAAAGCAACAGCGTGATCATCATTAATTAATGGATCACCATATTCATCATTTTTATAACTCATTTCAAAGATTGGTTCATCTAAAACAACACCTTCAGGCGCCCCTAATCTTTTACAGAAAGATCCAGTTGTAATATTTCTAATAATAACTTCTAATGGGAAGATATCTACTTTTTTAACTAAGATATCTCTTTCATTTAATTTTTTAATCATGTGTGTTTTGATTCCAGCTTCTTCTAACATATCAAAGATAATACCTGAAATAGTGTGGTTTAATACACCCTTACCAGCAAACTGATCATGTTTTACACCATTACCTGCAGTTGCATCATCTTTATAATGCATTAAGATAACATCTTCATTATCAGTTGCAAAAATTTCCTTAGCTTTTCCTTCGTACATTAATTCTTTCTTTTCCATTGTTGTTTTCTCCTCTTATCTATATTTTTCTGAAATTTCGTTATTTGTATCTAAGCAGGCTTTTTCCATAGCCTGACGGTTGTTCTTTAATTTTTCACTTAATTCTGGATATTTGATTGCCATGATTTCAAGTGCTAACCAGGCAGCATTCTTAGCACCATCAATTGCAACTGTTGCAACTGGGATACCAGAAGGCATCTGGACAATTGATAATAAGGCATCCATTCCATCTAAACTTGCACCTTTGATTGGAATACCAATAACTGGTAACACTGTCATAGAAGCAACGACACCAGGTAAGGCAGCAGCCATACCAGCAGCTGTTAAAATAACATCTGTTCCATTGTTGTTGCATTCTTCTACAAATTCACTCAATGCACGATGTGCACGGTGTGCAGATAAAGCACGTACTTCAACATCTACGCCATATTCTTTTAATATAGCAATTCCTTTTTCTACCTTTGCTTCATCAGAGGCAGAACCCATAATTACTGCAGCTTTCATTTCAGTCCTCCATTATTTTCATTATGACTTTCATGATCTAGGTGCTCAGAGGCCTTTCACCTAAACTTGACCTCAATTATTAGAATAAACCAGTAATCTTACCTTCTTCATCGATGTCCATATTATTGGCAGCTGGTACTTTTGGTAAACCAGGCATACGCATAATATTTCCAGAAATAGCAACTAAGAATCCAGAACCAGTATTTGGAATCAAGTCACTAATTGTTACCTTGAATCCTTCTGGACGTCCAAGTAAAGTCGCATCATCTGATAAAGAATACTGAGTTTTCGCAATACAGATTGGTAAATCACCTAAGCCCTGAGCAGTGAACTTCTTGATCTTGTTAGCTACCTTCTTAGTGAAGACAACATCATCTGCACCATAGATTTCTTTGGCGATTGTCTTGATTTTTTCATCAATAGGCATATCTAATGAATAGATAGGTGCATAATGAGATTCTTTAGTATCAAGGATATTTAATAGCTTGTTAGCAAGATCAATGCCTCCTTCGCCACCCTTAGCCCATACTTCAGAAATGGATACTTCAACATTTAATTCCTTACACATATCATCTAATAGCTTTAATTCAGCTTCTGTATCTGTAGGGAAAGCATTAATAGCAACGATACAAGGTAAACCAAACTTCTTGATATTTTCAATATGTTTAGTTAAGTTACCAATACCCTTCTTTAATGCTTCAAGGTTTTCAGTACTTAATTCTTTCTTGTTAACACCACCATGCATCTTTAATGCACGAACAGTCGCAACAATGACAACTGCATCTGGATTTAAACCAGCCTGACGACACTTGATATCTAAGAACTTTTCAGCTCCTAAATCAGCACCAAATCCTGCTTCAGTAATAGCGTAATCACCAAGTTTCATAGCAAGCTTTGTAGCCATAACTGAGTTACATCCATGAGCGATATTGGCAAATGGACCACCATGTACAAATACTGGAGTATGATCTAAAGTCTGTACAAGGTTAGGTTTGATGGCATCCTTCAATAATAAAGTTACAGCACCAGTTGCATGAATATCACCAACAGTAACTGGTTCACCATCATAATTATAAGCAACAATCATTCTTGCTGCTCTTGCCTTTAAATCTTCAAGAGAAGTAGATAAACATAAGATACCCATGACTTCACTTGCAACACTAATATCAAAACCATCTTCACGAGGAACACCATTTGGTTTACCACCTAAACCAACAACAATATGTCTTAAAGCACGATCGTTTAAGTCAACAACTCTCTTCCATACAATCTGTCTAGTATCAATATTCAAAGGGTTACCCTGCTGAATAGAGTTATCAAGCATTGCCGCAATCAAGTTATTTGCTGAAGTGATGGCATGAATATCACCTGTAAAATGAAGGTTGATATCTTCCATCGGAACTACCTGTGCATATCCGCCGCCTGCTGCTCCGCCTTTCATTCCAAATACCGGTCCGAGAGAAGGCTCTCTTAAAGCAACCATAACCTTCTTATCCAGCTTCTGCATCGCATCCGCAAGGCCTACCGTTGTTGTTGTCTTACCTTCCCCTGCCGGAGTTGGATTGATCGCAGTCACCAGAATCAGTTTACCGTCTTTTGCTTCTGACTTTTTCAACAGATTATAATCAATCTTTGCTTTGTATTTTCCATACTGTTCCAGATATTCATCTGGGATTCCTGCTTTTTCTGCTATCTTCGTAATCGGTTCCATCGTACATTCCTGTGCAATTTCAATATCTGTTTTCATCGTCATATCCTCCTGATCTGTGTCCTTTTTACCGACAGTTTCTCTCGGTCCTTTATTTTCTCCTGTCTATACAATAGTAGTAAAATAAAGGACAACATCTATCCTTTCGAATAAATGTTGCCCAGACGGTCGGCTTGTCTTTCTAATACTTGATTCCCCTGTGGTTCTCCACAATTATCCGTCAGTAATCAGTACCTATATCTGCCATTTATAATATTATAGAAAAATACAATTGTCAAGACTTTCTCCTTTTTAGTTCTTCCAGTTTTTTAATGCTTATTTCTTCCCTTTTTTCTGAATCCTTTTTCCTATAATTCTAAATCAGGCCGTATCAGATAACGGTATCTCAAAGCTGCTCCTCATATTTCCACTCACTTTTCCCGATGTGGCCCGCCGTCTTTCTGTTATCTAATTTTGTCGTCCATATTCAGAAATTCACTAACTTTTAGTACTGCCCCCCCCCCGGATTTTTCAGACATTTCTATTATCTTTCCTATCTTCTCATGTTCTTTCTGGGCAGAATCAAACATTACAACATCCGTATCGTAAACCATCTCCTGTATCTCATCTTCTATATCTTTGAGACAGGTAAGAAGCAGCGGATTAAATGCACCGCACTCTCCGTTCAGAATCATCTGCATTGCTTTCTCATGAGAATAGCTTGCCTTATATACACGCTTGCTCACCAGTGCGTCATACACATCTGCCAGTGATACAACCTGTGCACTGATCGGAATATCTTCTCCTTTCAGTCCATCCGGATATCCTCGTCCGTCGTAACGTTCATGATGCCATCTGCAGATCTCTCTCGCTGTCTTCACCAGAGGTTCATCCTGATAATACTGTAACTCTTCCAGAATCTCCACACCAATCACAGTGTGTTGTTTCATAATCTCAAACTCTTCATCTGTAAGCCGGCCTTTTTTATTCAGAATCTTATCATCAATCCCGATCTTACCGATATCATGCAGGGAAGATGCCATCACGATCAGATCACGATCCATCCATGATAAATGATACTGATCCGAGATCTGAACCAGTCTTCCGAGCAATAACTGTGTCAATACATTGATATGCTGCACATGCGGTCCACTTTCACCATTACGGAACTCTACAATATGACTCAGAATTCCGATCATGATCTTACGGCTTTCTTCTTTTGCACGGATTTGTTCTGTCAGAATTACTGTCAGTCTCCGCTGTTTCGCATACAGCTTGATCGTATTATAAACACGCTTATATACAATCTGCGCATCATACGGTCTGCTGATATAATCCGATACACCCATCTCATATGCACGACGGATAAAAGATGTGGAATCTTCACTGGAAATCATGACAACAGGAATCTCTTCGATCATATCTTTTTCATTCATGTGTCCAAGAACTTCAAATCCATCCATGATCGGCATTGCAATGTCCAGAAGCACCAGTGATATCTCGCATCCGTACCGTTCCAGGACTTCCAGTGCTTCCTTTCCATTCTCAGCCTCAAGTATATCAAATTCATCTTTCAGCATCTCGTATAAGATCTCTCTGTTCATCTCGGAATCATCAACAATCAGTATCCGCTGGCGCTTTTTCTTTGCGTTCACCTGTGGCAGGCTGTCATCCATGGCAATGGTTCCCCATTCTGTCACGATTGCATTCTTATGTGACTTTGCCTGATACATATAACGGTCCGCACGTGCAATTGCGTCCCGGATCTGCTCTCCCTGAGCCATAACCGCTCCAACACTGGCGGAAATCCTGCTTCCGATACTCTCCGGCATCTCCACCAAACAGATCTGTCTGCGGATATCACGAAGCTTCTGTTCAAAAAAATCTTCCGATATTCCCGGCATAACCAGCAAGAACTCATCACCGCCATAGCGAATCAGGGCATCTGTCTTACGGATCATCTTCTTGATTACAGCAACTTCTGTCTTTAAAAATGCATCCCCGATATCATGTCCGTATGTATCATTTGCTAATTTGAAATCATCCAGATCGAACATTGCAACTCCGGCATGCATGGATTTCTTCTTGATCTGGTCTTCATAATATCTGCGGTTGTATGCTCCTGTCAGAGCATCCGTATACAATGCTTCATAAAATGCTTTCGTATCTTTGATCTCATCTGACTGAGCAATGTCTGCTCCATTTCCCAGATTCTGTATCATCTCCAATACACAGGACTGCCCGTCAACTTCCACATACTGTGCAGTTACCTCATATAGTTCTGTGCCTATATATTTCAGCTGTGTCTTCCGTGCTTTCTCTTTCAACGCAACTACGCAAACACAATCGTCGCAGTATTTCCCTGCGCCAAGGCATGACTCTTTCCAGTAGTTTTCGCCTTTTCCTGCCTGCGTTGTATTTTCTTCTTTGAGTTCTTCTGCACTGAGCAGTCGGACTTTACTGTATATCCGTTTAAAAATCTCCAATTGTTCTTCTGCCTGTTCTTTTGTCAGCCTTATCTCTGATAACTGTGTATCCATTCATTCTCCTTTTAGCCGTTCCGGCTTTTAATTCTGTTCCTGCTGCCACTCCCTGATTGCTTCTACTGTGATCTGATACTGTTTCTGTACCGCTGCAAACTGTTCTTCATACCCTTTGAGTTCACGATCTCTTAATGCCTCTGTTAGTTCAGCGCTCACTTCGTATAACTTCTGAAAGCCAAGATTCAGACATACTCCTTTTAATGTATGTGCACCTCGGAAAGCTGTCTCTGCATCTTTTGCTTCAATGCCATCTGCGATCATCTGGTAGCTTCCGTCACTTAAGAAACTTCTTGTAAAACGTTCTACCAGCGCATCGCTGCCCATTCTCTGCAGAACATCATCATAACTTGCTCCCATTTTTTCATAACACTCTCTTATATCCATCTCTATGTCCTCCATTACTCTGATTTTCTATAAAAAATGATACAAACATTCTGTATATCTGTATTCTGTCCATGTTCATGCATTTTTTTGCATATATATGCAATCATTGTATACCAAAATCCGTCTTACCTCAATCTTTTTCGACATTTTCTGCTATCGTTTAAACCAACGTACAGACTATGGCCTGTCTGTAATTTTTTCCCGTTTTTCCTTATATTTCTCACTACAATATCTATAATCCAGAATCCAAAGGCAATCCCAATGCAGGTTTCCGCTATAACCGTTAGATGCTCAAATGCGATTGCATATTTTCCGGCAACCATCCCCGCCATCATATAGTAAAGACGTGCTCCCGGCATCAGTGGAAAAACCGAACCTGTCAGGAACAACGTTGAAGGAGATTTCATGAGTCTGGACATCATATACGCATAAGCTGCCACAAAGCAGGACGATATAATAACTGAATAGAAATTATTTCCATTGCATGCAAATGCAAGCAAATAGATTCCCCATGTAATGAATGCGCCGATTCCGGAATATACCATCCTTTTTCCGCGGATGCCAAACCAGCTTGCATATCCTATACAGCCTATTGTGCAGGATACAATCTGTATCCAGACACTTGGATTTATCACAAAATGATCTGTGCCGTTCCATTTCATCAACATCATGGCAAGTGCAATTCCGAAAGCAATTCCAAATGCTCCCAGCAGTGAATTCATGATTTCAAGAAAGCCGGATATAAAATTTGCCTGCATTACGTCCCTGATTCCGTTAATCAGACCAAGTGAACTAACAAGCAGCATTACAACACCAATCATGATCCAGTCCGGATGCCCCGTAATTCCTGCCCGGAATGCCAGAACAACAAATACTTCTGACAGAAAAGAAAGTATCAGATTGTAGATCAGGAGATTTTCTTCCCGCTTCTCCAGCCATTTTCCAAAGAACACGATGAACACGGACAGCACCAGCGCTATCAGCGCGTCTCCGAAATTACATCCAAAAAACACCGCAAAACTGGTACCTCCAACAATCTGCGCAAGAACGATTATCCATGCTTTCTGTGTTGGTGCGTCCATAATTTCCCGATATCTTTTCTGCAATTCTTCATCGTCCGGTCTGTTGGTGCATATATATCTGGATAACCCGTTTAATGCATCCAGCCGGTCATAATTGAATCCTGTCGTCTCGACATGACGAATCTGCGTGATCATTTCATGCTCTTTTGTTTCCACCGTGATCTGAATATTGTTCTGTATCACAAATACATCCTGCCGAAGGAAGCCATAGCTTGCACACATGCGATCAATACTGTCCTGCACCCGGTAGATTTCCGCGCCTGTACACAGTAGCGATTCGCCAATATCCATAATTCCCTGAACGATTTTATCGTAATTCACAGGTATTTCCCTTTCTATTGTTTTCAAATTCTATATATTACTTACAAGCTTTTTCCATCAGCGACAGTTATCCAAAATTTTCGAATAACTGAATCATCCTCATGTCCGGAGGTCTATTAA
>OLOJ01001003.1_pt1 | contig 27813 bp, 19 predicted proteins | sample 1672251 | NCBI WGS metagenome assembly OLOJ01 (sample SAMEA3136664, study PRJEB25190) | human gut metagenome | biome: human gut; feature: human-associated habitat; material: faeces | place: Austria | collected 2013 | reverse complement strand
ATTAAACAGAAATAACTGTTTAATTTTCAATTAGATAGAGATTGTATGATGTTTCGATTTGTTGCACGGGTTCGACTATACGGCCTTTTTCGGCAAATCCGATCTGGAACGGGCCAAAGCGATCAGCGGAGGAGTCGATTTTCTGCAAGCTCCCGAACGCGAGGAGCCGAAGAAGCTGTTTATCAAGGAGGCGCTGCTGTTGCGGCAGGCGTTGTCGCTCTGTCAGAGTTTGTTGAACTACGAGCAGCGTCTCGAAGCGGCCTATTTCGAAGCTGTGCGCACGCTGTTGACGCGCATCGAAGGCAAGGGCAAAATGTCGCTGCGCGAAATCAACGCACGGATCAACGAGCTGCTCAAACAGAGCATCAAGAGCGACGGTGTAATCAACCTCTTCTCCGACGTCGAGGAGGAGTTTTCGCTGTTCGATCCGAAATTTCTCGAAGAGATCTCCCGGATGAAGGAGAGAAACTTCGCCGTCGAACTGTTGCGCAAGCTGATTGCCGAATAGGTGCGAATTTATCAACGGACCAATACGGTGCGGGCCGAAAAATTCTCCGAGATTCTGTCCCGTGCCATGAGCAATTACCTCAAAGGGTTGCTGACCAACGAGGAGGTAATTCAGGAGTTGCTGAAAATCGCCCACGAGATCGCCCACGGCAAAGAATCCGACAAAGCGCTCGATCTGAACGACGAAGAGCTGGCATTTTACGATGCGCTGACCAAACCCGAGGCCGTACGCGATTTCTATACGAACGAACAGTTGGTTGCCATTACACGGGAACTGACCGATGCGCTGCGCTGCAACAAGACGATCGACTGGAACCTCAAGGAGAGCGCCCGTGCCGGTATGCGTCGGATCGTGAAACGACTGCTCAGGAAGTATGATTATCCGCCCGAGGGACAGGAAGATGCGTTGAGTACGATCATGAAGCAGTGCGACATGTGGAGTGAAAACAGCTGACGGATTGGCCGTCGGAAAAGCGTGATAACTCCGGTCTGCCGGGGAATCGTTATGTCTTGGATATTCCTCCTTCGGCCTTGCGGCTTCGTTCCGTGAATTTTCTGCTCATCGCTGTTTGCGAACCGTATCCTGTCGGTCTCGGATCGCCTTGCGGATTTGTCGCTGCTCGGCACTCACCCCTGCTGCATGGCCTGTTCGAGCGCGCCTACGATCCGCTCCTTTTCGCTGCTGCCGTCCGTGGAGAGACGCAGAAGCGGCAGGCCGATCTTGACGAGAATACCGTTTTTGCGCCGGTCGCGGGCGACCTGCACCTCGTCGAAGCGGTGGTGGAGCACGCCGTCCACCTCGATCCCCAGAATCGGCGTGTTGTCCATCCGGTTGTAGAGCAGAAAGTCGAGATGCGAGCGGCGGCGGACGAAGAGGCGCTCCTCGTCGGACAGCTCGACGTTCCGTCCGACCAGATCGTACAGCCGGTAGTGTCGGTGGACGCCGATGGCGGAAAACCGATCCTCCTCGGCGAGAATTCCTCCGATGAGCCGTTCGGCGATCCGTTCGGCCGGCGATTCGCGTTTCGCATCGGAGGCGAACCGCATGGCGGCGTACTCCGTATGCTGCCGCTCGATCCAGTCGCAGGTGGCGTCGATCTGGCGCTGATTGTAGATCCGGCCGTTATGGGAGTAGGTTTTCGAGGCGGTTGTCGTCAGGACCGTAAAGGGATAGTCGCCCTTCGGTTCGGTCATGATGAGCAGCTCGTTCCGGTAATATTTCCGGTTGCAGAAGTCGATGATGAGCGGATGGCAGCGGTAATGTTCGCGCAGCAGCGTGACGGGCAGCCGTTCCCCGAAGACCCGTTTGAAGGAGGAGAGGATGTTCTGCCGCACGTAATCGTAAGCGTCGGGCACCCGATGTTTGTCGCGCAGCTCCTCGGCCTTCGCCCTGAGCTGCTCCTCCACGATATGCGGCAGCTGCCGGCTGTCGCCGATGATGATGATATTCCGGCAACAGGCGCAGCAGACGGCCGCCGTGAGGATATCGACCTGCGACGACTCGTCGATGATGACATAGTCGAGCAGGTGCCCCGCGCCGATCGAAGCGCACAGCGAATGGGTCGTACTCAGCACGACCGGATAGCGTTCGACGAAGGTGCGGAAATGCGTCCGGTAGTTCTGCATCGTGAACGGGGGCCGCTCCTCTTGCCGCGCTTCGTTCAGGCGTTCGTATTTGCGGTAGAGCATATCGCGGAACAGCGCTTCCGACACCTTCCCGTATGCTTCGATCAGGCTCTTCGCACGCTGCTCGTCGGACGGTGCCCCGAGCCGGGCGATGCGGGCCGAGAGCTCGGCGATATAGGTTTCGTAGAACTTGCGATCGGCATAGGCGGGCAGCAGCTCCGCATCCGCGAACAGCCGCTTCCCGGGCCACGCGCCGCACCGGAACAGCAGTCCGGCCCGCAAAGCGAGCGACGGCCTTCCGCCCTGCCACCTCTCGGTAACGAGATGCCGGAACGACAGCGCACGCCGGCTGTCGATCGGACGGAAGAAACAGCGGTCGACCCGCCGCATCCGCGCTTCGTCCAGCGGTTGTTCCCACAGCAGATGACGGTACTCGCATTGGGCATAGGAGCGTTTCGTCCGCAGGTCGGCCAGCTCCGCGTTGACGCGGAAAAGCTCGTCTATGGCCGCCGACAGCTCGCCCAGCCGCGTTCGCAGGGCCGTGCGTTCCTCCGCCGGCAACCGCCACGTAGGGTCGGGCATGAAATCCTGCTGTTTGTCCGCGAAAAAGGCCTGCCGTCTGGTCCGGTTTCCCAGTTCGGCCATCAACGCCCCGTACTCGTATTTCGACAGTTTGTCGCGCACGTTGTCCACCGCCGCATTGTTGTTGGACACGACACCGACGGTTTTTCCCTGCATCAGCAGATTGGCGACGATGTTCAGAATCGTCTGCGTTTTTCCCGTGCCGGGAGGTCCCTCTACCACGCTCACCCGATTGCCCAGCGCCCGCTGCACGGCGAGTTTCTGGCTGGCGTTGCAGCCGAAGGGATAGACGAGGGCCACGTTGTCGACATCGCACGCCGCCGTCCGCCCGTTCAGATAGGCATACAGCGCCGTACGGGGATCCTGCGGATCGATGCGCTGCATCGTCTCGGCGAGCAGGGCGGCGATCGAACTTTTCTTCTCCCCTTCGGGAACCTCCTCTGCGGCTTCCGTATCGGTCTCCGACTCCAGAGAGGCTTTGGCTGCGAGAACCTCCGCGAAATAGGAAAGTAGCCGCTCTTTGTCTGCGGGGAGCGGCTGCGCATCGACCGCTTCGATCCGCGACTTCTCGATCGCCGGCGAACGCAAGCCCTCTCCGGCGCCCAGCCGGACATATTTCCCGTAGTCGAACAGCGTATCGTACGGCTCCTGCAACGTTCCGTCCTTGTAGATGCGTACCTGCCGGCGTGTGGCGAGCAGGGGATAACAGACTACATGCTCTTTGCGATAGCGGAATACCCGCGCCGCGCCGTAATCGACATACACATACGCTCCGGCCGGTCGCAGCCCGACGATCTCCGACGTCTTGTCAACGTAGGCGTCGCGCCGCTTGTCGTGTACGAAAATCAGTTGGTCGGTCATCGTTCGGGTCGTTTATCGGGAATTAAAAACCGCTTTACCCTCACAAAGATAGTCATTTTGCCGCGATGGGTAAGAAGATGATAATTGGTCCGGTATTATTCGCATTCGCGCGACCATAGCTCGTAAAGTTCGCGGCTGAGCGCGATGACCTGCTCGGAGAGGGCTTTCAGCTCGCGCGTGCGGCGCTCCAGAAGAAGCACTTGTCGCGGAATCGCCGTATGCGAAAAATGCGTGTTGACGGCCCGTACGATCTGGTTATAGTTGTTGCCCACGCGCTGTATCTGCTCGTAAAACTGATTCAGACGGGTCACATATCGGCCCAAGGTCGGGTCGATACGCACCACGCGAAACTCTTCGGCGAAGATTCTTTTGACGATAAACCGGCTGCGGTTGTGTTCCAGTCCAGCCTCCGCAAGCATCCGGCAGAAACGGATATTTTGCTGCTCATCGAGCCGGAACGAGTACTTGTAACTGGCTTTTCTCTCTTTGTGCTGTTCTTCCATATGTCAAGGTTTAAGGGGGCGCGACTCGGGAGCGGCACCCGGCCTCGCAGAGAAGGACCTTTGTCGGACAAACACCGGTTTGTCGGACAAAGGTACACCTTGCTACCGTCCGGCGACGGTAAATGCGTCGAGACGACGCAGGGTACGACCGATGGTTCGAACCCCTCGGCCCGCGGTGCTTCCCGGGCTGCAATATTACAACGCTTTTCGCTTGATAACAAGTCGTTTGATCGGCCTGGAACGGCCTCCATGCGACATACGTCGAAAGCATCCGAAGGGATACTATCTTCGCTCCGCGAGATGAATGACAGCCCTCCTGCTATCATGCGATGACAGCTGTCTGTCACGGATGTACTGCTATCGATGAAGTACTGCTATCATGGACGTATATCCATCATAGCTCCGATTCATTGCACGAAGTAATTCATTCACTGACTTCATTCCGTCACGGACGCAAGTCATTCACGATACGCATCAAACTTCGTTTTGCCGATTATCTCCGTAACGACCAAAGCGAGCGGCCCGATAAGGGCCGCTCGCTCCGTTACCGTGCCGTCGGAGTCGGTATGCAGCCGGCTTCGTGCTCAACGGCGGGGGAATCTTCTTTTCCTCGTGTCGATCCGTCCGAGACCTCGACGACCTGTTATTCGGCCGAAGCCGCCGACGCCAGCCGCTCGCCGAAAGCCTCCATCGCGCGGCCGATGACCGTCTCGGAGAATTTGGCGTAGTGGCGCGTCATGTTGGTGTTCGAGTGCCCGAGAATCTTGGCCAGCACGTCGATCGGCATTCCGTATTCGACGGCCATGCAGGCGAAGGTGTGGCGGGCCACATGCATAAGTAACAGGAAAGCAAGCGATAACAAAAATGAGTAGATAAAACTTAAATGGTTGGTATTTAGCATATTCGCTGAATTCTGCCAAATGAGTAAAACGCAAAAAAAGGTAATTTATAGTATTCGTTCAGTTACCAAAGCGTTAGCTGTCCAGTTACCGAAGCATACAGGTAACGCAATGAGGAGTACAGAATCTATCACGATGGGCTATTATTCACTGGTCGTCAATGTTTTGCATATCTAAGAGCGCTTATAAATTAGGTAATTTTGCCATTAAAGAATAAGCGTATGAAAGTAGAAAAATTCAAGGTGTTGCTCTACCTGAAAAAGAGCGGTCTTGACAAGTTCGGAAAGGCTCCAATTATGGGACGAATAACGGTGAACAACACGATGGCGCAATTCAGTTGCAAGCTGTCATGTGCTCCAGAGTTATGGAATCCACGGGAGAGTCGGTTGAATGGAAAAAGTAAAGAAGCGGTGGAAACCAATGCAAAAATCGACAGGTTGCTATTGGCTGTAAACTCTGCCTTTGATTCTCTCGTGGAGCGGAAAAATGATTTTAATGCAACGGATGTAAAAGAAATGCTTCAAGGCAGCAAAGATACCCAAATGACATTGCTCAAGCTGTTCGACAGGCATATCGAGGAAGTGAAGTCCCGTGTGGGGATAGACATATCCCACCGTACACTTCCAAACTATATTTATACCCGTAACCGTCTTGCAGAATTCATAAATTGCAGATTCAAGGTGTCAGACCTTGCCTTTTGCCAGCTTAATGAACTGTTTATACGTGAATTTCAGGAATATGTAGTAATTGAGAAACGACTGGGAGTCCAGACTGTGCGTCACTATTTGGCCATACTGAAAAAGATTTGCCGTATCGCGTTCAAGGAAGGACATTCGGACAAGTCCTATTTTGAACACTACCAGCTGCCAAAACAGAAAGAGACACCACCGAGAGCATTGAGCAAGGATGATTTCGAAAAAATAAGAGATGTAGAGCTTACCGGCTGCCGCCCCGAACACTCTATTGTCAGGGATATGTTTCTTTTCGCCTGCTACACCGGAACTTCATATGTTGACGTAGTTGCAATTACTCCTGATAACCTATCCAAGGATGATCAGGGAGCGCCATGGTTGAAGTACCGAAGAGGCAAAAACGGACAACTGTGCCGTGTCAAGCTGTTGCCGGAAGCCGTGGTTCTTATTGAAAAGTACAAGGATGAGACAAGGGCTACCTTGTTTCCTGTCATCCCCTACCAGGCTTTGAAGTGGTGTCTTACAAGCATCAAAATGAAAGTCGGGATAAAAGGCCGTTTGTCATACCACATGGGGAGACATTCGTTCTCGACCCTTATGACATTGGAAAACGGTGTGCCGATTGAAACTGTCAGCAGGATGCTGGGACATGCGGATATAGGTACAACCCAAGTATATGCCCGTGTGACTCCCAAAAAACTTTTTGAGGACATGGACAAATATATCGAGGCGACAAAAGACCTGAAACTGATTCTATAACTCTTAAAATATTTAAACAATGCGAAGTACATTTTCAATTCTCTATTATATTAACCGAGGCAAGGTCAAAGCCGACTGGACAACAGCCATCATGTGCCGTATCACGATTGACGGCAAGAGCAGTGTATTTACTACCGGATATTATTGCAATCCTGAATGCTGGAATACCAAAAACGGAACGGTAAAAGATGGCAGGACAAACGGTCTTCTTGCGAACCTACGGGCAAGGCTTGAAACTTCTTACATGAACCTGTTAAAGGAAACGGGTATGATAACTGCTGAAATGCTGAAAAACGAAATAACATGTGTAGGGACTGTTCCTGTAACTCTTTTGAAAACCGGAGAAGAAGAACGCGAAAGGTTGAGAATCCGTTCCGTAGCGATAAATTCTACCTCATCTTACCGTCAGTCCAAGTCTACTCAGGCATACCTGCACGAATACCTGCTTTCTATGGGGATGAATGACATAGCTTTTGAAGACATTACAGAAGATTTCGGTTGGGAATACAAACTATATCTGAAGGGTAAAGGTTGCGGTGCGAGTCACATCAACCACTGTCTTACATGGCTGAACAGACTGATATATATTGCCGTTGACAGGGAGGTTCTCCGTTTCAACCCGCTTGCGGATGTACCTTACGAGAAAAAGCCTACAGGTAAATTGAAACATATAAGCAGGGCTGAGTTGCAAAGGATTATGGAGCAGCCTATGCCGGAAAGATTGCAGGAACTTACCCGCAGGGCTTTCATATTTTCCTGCTTCACCGGATTGTCTTACGTTGATGTTAAACGGCTCTATCCTTCACATATTGAAACGACTTTAGACGGAAGAAAGTACATCCGTATCAACCGTAAAAAAACGGATGTGGAGTCATTCATACCTCTTCATCCCATAGCTGAACAGATATTGGCTATGTATAACACAACGGATGAAAGCAACCCCATATTCCCATTGCCAAAACGTGACATGTTATGGTACTGCATACATGAAATAGGCATCGTGGCCGGTATAAAGGAGAATTTGAGCTATCACGCCAGCAGGCATTCGTTCGGCACTTTGATGCTTTCTGCAGGTGTCCCGATAGAAAGTATAAGTAAAATGATGGGACACACGAGTATTAAAACGACACAAGGATATGCCAAAGTAACCGATGATAAAATATCCGAGGACATGGACAAGCTGATTAAACGAAGACAAGAGCAAAAGAACAATCCCGGACAGTCGTCCGTTCCCTCTGCCGTCCATAGAAGTTAGTACAGACTCTATTGAAAGCGAAAAGGTCAGGCGGCTTTGCCGTTTCGGGCTGAATCTTCCTCTTTCAGAGCGTATTCAGCCCGAAAACCTTTTCCCTTTCACGTCTGTACAATGGATACCGACGGCAGCGGAAACAAGCGACTGACGGAAAAGTCAGAAGAAAAATATAAAACAGCATATAGATGGAAATTAAATCACATCCGATTCTATTTCTATATGCTGTTCCCATTACTTAAGAAGGATATTTTTTAGAAATACAATAAAGTGGGCAGACGGTAAACTGCGCTCCCTCCAGAAAAATCAATTTTTGTTTTCTGCAGCTTTGGCTGTTATTCTCATCTGTTCGGCAAGAGTCATCACATTTGGGATACTGTCATGCGAGAGTAAAATGATGATTTTTCCACTTATTTTTTCTATTTTCCGCTATTGTAAATGACATCAAGTAGCTCATTTGCAAGTTTACCATCTGTGATTTTAATAATGTTATCTTCCTCTGTTACATAGCCAAGTATATTGATACTGCCATACCAGACCGTGGACCTATCTATGATACACGAGGATAAAGATAGTTTAGGTACAATCTTTACATATAATCCCAAACTTTTTAGATAATTCGTCTGACTGCTTTCCTCTGATGTAAGAATTGCAACTTGAACACCACTTGCATGAAGCTCTCTGAGCATTTTAACAAATGTGTTTCGTTCTGTATGATAGAGTTTTGGAGAGGATATGACAATAGATTGTCTTGAACTTTTCAAATTTTGCATAAATGCCAAACGGAATGTGTTACCATTGAAAATCTGTCCTTCATATGATGATGTTTGTAAGTCATCTGTATTATCAAACAGTGTCTGAGTATCTTTTGACAGTACCCGATAACCGATGGCAGAGTATCCTTTTAGGCGTTTACGATACATATTCTCACAAACAGGTTCGTGTATATCAATATAGTCATAAATACGAACATCTTTCTTTCCCTCATTCTCACGGTGCAAACGTCCGGCATATTGTGCCACCAATCCTTTCCATGAGATTGGCAGTGCCAAAAGCAGTGTATCAAGTCGTGGATAGTCAAATCCCTCTCCCACATATTTTCCCGTGGCTACTATTACAAGAGGGGCGTCTTTGGGGATATCTTGTAACTTTTGCAGCGTTTCTCTCTTGTTCTTTGCACTCCCTTCTCCTGTGAGTTGTATGATGTTGATGATATGTTGCTTCAACATTTCGGCAAGCAATTCTACATGAGAAGTTCTGGCAGTAAGTATTATAGGTGTTCGACCTGCCGCTACAACATTAAGGACATCCTCTACAATAAGATTATTTCGTATTTCCGATTCAGCGAGGGATTGTGATAGTTCCGTAAACGATTGCTTGTCATCGGTAACAGGTCTGTAAGATGTAAATCTCGGCACAAGATAACGCTGGAACGACTGCTTCTGTATCTGCGCCTTGGCATCGGCAGAAAAACGAATCGGACCGCATTGCATGAAGATTATAGGCTGCAAACCATCTTTACGGATTGGAGTGGCAGTAAGTCCATAGACATAATGTGCCGTAACATGCTTTAATACATTCTCAAATGTTATGGAAGATACGTGATGACACTCGTCTACAATGACCATCCCGTATCCTTTTATAAAAGGCTTGACTTCGTCATTTTCAAAACACGACTGCATAAGGGCTATATCAATAACACCATGCAACGTGTTAGAGGTAGAATCAAGACACCCGACTGGAGAAAATGCCTTCTTCCTTCCTCGTTTCTTGGAAATCTCATCTTCTGTAAAATCTATGTCAAGAAATTCAGACAGACGTTCATGCCATTGCATAAGCAATGCCTTGGAGTGTACCAGAATAAGAGTATTTGTCTTTCTTCGGGCAATCAGAGCCGCGGCTGTAACAGTCTTTCCAAAGGCTGTCGTTGCAGACAATACACCATTGGAAAATGGCATGAGGGCATTGATGGCATCCAACTGTTCATCGCGTTCCTTTCCTTTGAATGTTACGCCAATAGGTTTACCATGATTTGTATTATCAACTATTTCATAATCAATTTTGAGGGAATACAGCATGTTGATAATGGCATCCTCACACCCTCGAGGCATTGCAAGATATTCATCGGTAAAATCTGCACGGCAGATAATACGAGGAATGTTATATGTGGGAATACGCATCGCCTGTTTGCTGTAAAATTCAGGATTTTTGAACGCCGCAATATGTTTCAAATGATTACTAACCTTATCTGAAATAGATTTTAATGGAATATATATCCTGTCTGATTTATGTATTATAAGCCTGCCGTTAAAGTCTTCCTGTGTCGCATCTTGTATGACTGGTATTTCCCACGGTTTATTTTCCGAAGATGTGGCCAATGTTCCAAAATCTTCCTGCTGATGCTGTGTCAATAATGTATCTACGGTACTTTCATCTATTTTTCTTACATTGTACAGGTATGCCCATTGATTCTGGAACGGAAGAAACTGATCATCTACAAAAACGCTGTTTCCTGCTTTTCTGGCTTTTCCTTGCAATGGTAACGCAATGAGATTGCCGAATCCGCCTTCCGGTACTTTATCCTGATTGGGAAAGAAACGATCGTATGAATCGAATGTCATCCGCCCATTGCGCTTCATGGCTTCCGTAAGAATTGTATTGCCTAATTTCCTTGCTTTGCAGGCCGGTATGGGTTCATTAAAGAAAGTCCACACATGAGCGCCATTGCCAGAGCGTGAGCGTTCTATACTGAACGGAATTCTCCACTCTCTACAAATGGAAATAAATGCCAATACATCGTTCTTATATCCATGAGTACAATTCTTGTCATCAAAATCAGCACACAGGAAAGAACATTTATTATCAGAAGTAACAACGTACAGACCTATAACATCGCATCCGTTCTCATCTTTACCTTCCAGATGTCGGTATATGTCTTGATTGGTTAACGGGGCAAAATTGCGGTTGGGACACTCTGCACATTTATGCTTTTTCTTGTCACATATTCCTCTGCGCCATTCGTTGATACATACAGGTTGGTAACCACCCTTTTCTGTGGTTTTGTTGAACCATCGTCGTGCAAAAACATCATCCCGTCCCTTGAAAAAGTTACGGAACAATGCAATTTTCTCATCAAGAGAGAGTTTGATTGGAGGATATGTTATGGAAGAAAATGCTGCACTTTCATCAGCACGTTTGATGGAGGAATACACTATACCATGCTGTGAAAGTATTGACTTAAGTTCTTCATTTTCAGTAAGTAGGGCATTGTATTTAATGATAAGCGCATTGTATTTCTCTTGAAAACTGTCCATCTGTTATTTTGTTGCCATTAAACCACACAGTAATGCAATTCCAAAACTCAGAAACGTTCCGGCAAGGACATATTCTGTTTTTGCTGTATCCGTGTCTTTGAATCGAAGTATGGATTTTGCCGCTATGATAAAACCGATTGCTTCATATTGCCCAATGATAACGAATATGATTGTAAGAATGCGCTCTAAATTTCCAATCAACGCTCCTGCATTTTTGATATTTTCACAAGATTGTGTCTCTCCAACTTGATATTTCTTTAAGACCAGCTTGATCAGGATGTTTGCAGGCTTGATGCACAATAGTAACGCCAATATGAACAAAGGTATAGAGTAGGTACCATTGCAATCCATTGATTGGATTGGCAACTTTGTTGTAGAGTCAAAGAAAAATGTCACTATAATCAATATCGCCAAATGAGCAACCTGATCAATCACAAAATTCCATAATCCTTTGGGGCTATATGTTTTGATAACATCTATCACCAGATGAGAAAAAGCAATGGCAAGGGCATAAAATCTGAATTCATAAATAGGAACAACTGCCCATGATACCACGCCGATAATAAGCGAATGCACATACAGGAACCAGCTTTTGAACTTCCTTTCCTCTTTCTGTGCACAGTATTTATCATTTTGCAGGTAAAAATCTCCTATAACATGTGCCAATAACAGACTTAAAAACAACCAATTATTCATATTCTTTAAAATTTATCTGTTCAAAATACTTTATAGATTCTTCTATACAATACCATTTTGTAGCTGTAGAAGCATTATTTACACTGGCTTGGGATATACCCAGTTTCTTGGCAATGTCTGCCTCTTTAAAACCAAGCAGTTTATAGTAAACGACTTCACTTTGGCGCACAGTCATATCATTTAATATGGCATCGGTCAAAAGAGCTATAGTTTGTAAAGGGGCAGATAATTGCTTTTTACTTGTATGAACAGACATCGTTCCCTTATTAAGGGAACTCATCTCCTCAAGCGCACGTCCTGACAGATATATAGCCTCACCATCCCAAATGCCTTGTTCGGTATTCACTATTCTCATATCTCCAATACCAATGGCCATTCGTATTCCGTATGTATGGAAATTTTTCGTCTTTTCATTTTTAGCTGTGGAAAAAGATTTGATGCAGGATTTGATTATAAAGGCTATCCGGAATACGTTTGATACATTCTGCATTACACACTCTATATAGTCCCCTTTTATTTGGCGACCTTCAAAATCAGGATAACTCACTTTTAACAAGCTAAATAATGATTCTATCCTTTGCTTTAATCCTATAGTTTCATTCACGGACAAGGAAGTGGACGAAACTATATCCGCTGAAATTGTTGCAAACATATTATTGTCCATTGATTTGATAACAAAGGTATGAATTTTCTTTTATTCCGCCAAATTATAGACCAAATAACCTATAATCGTAGAATATAGACAAATAAGTCTATAAAGGTAATTTATATACAATATGAGCTATAGCAAAAATCTGCACCATTTCCATAGGCAAATGATGCAGATTATAGAGCAAGACAAACATATCCATTATTTCCTGTACGCCTCCTTGTACCCTTTCATCAGTGTCTTTTCTATGTCAGAAGCCCGGTAGAGAATCTTGCCGCCTACCTGTGTGTAAGGCAGAATGCCGTTGTTGCGGTAGTCCTGCAGGGTTCTCCGGCTTACTTTCAGCAGGAATGCCACTTCCTTGTCCGTCAGCAATTCATCGCCATAGGCAGACGGTTGCCGTTTTTCCAACAACTTTTCGAGCAGGGCCAACAACCTGTCGAAATTCGAGTGGAACGCCTTTACCCACTCGTGGTCCTTTTCTCTGATTTCATTACTCATACACGTTTGATATTGAGTTATACATTATTCTTGAAACTCACTCAAATGGTCGTTCCTTTCCAGCGGGCTTCCTTACGTTTGTCCTCCACGTTTCCGACTACCCGCTCCACATCATCAGGACGGTAGTAAGTCCGGTTCCCGATTTTGGTAAAGGCAAGCGTCCCGTTATCCCTTAAGGTCTGCAAGGTTCTCGGACTGATACGCAACCTGCGGCAGACCTCGTGGTTGTCCATCCATTCACTTGTTTCCTTCCCGCCGTGTTCGCGGCACAGACTTTCCACCCGCTGCACGAAGCGATCCAGCTTGGTGGCAATCTCCTCGAAAGTTCTTTTTTCAAAGCTGATGATTTCCATTGTCTTCTTTATTTTCTAGTTAAACATATATTCAAAATTCCGGAACAGAACAGGTCTTTTACAGCCGATATGCCATCATGTATCATCGTCCTATTCTCGGTTGGAAATATGACTGTTTTTTCTGTTCCCACTACAAATAAAAGCAGTAGAAATCACACTGCAATGGATTTTCAGACCGGTGACGATGCGTTGCCCGGAATGACATCATGTTACATCTCAACTGCATACAATGAGCTTTCTTTATAAACAGAATTTGCTTGAACAATCCGGTATGGAGAAATCACTCCGGCAAATCACGGCAGGCAGCACCGACCGCCCAATCAGTATTGTGCATAGGGTAACATAATTGCCACGGTATCTCCATTTGCTTGATTCTGTTCACTATACACATTTCCTTTGCTCACGACAACGAGTCAAGGTGCGCACCGAGACCAGTGAGTAAACCGATTAAAATCAAAAATGTATGGTAACAAAAAAGAAATTGACCAAAGAAGAATGGGAGGCCATGACAGGTACGGATATGTCACTCATACTCCCGTCAGATGGCAGCATTGAGACTGCCAGGGAATCATCCTTGAATGATATAGGAAAAGAGAAGTCAGAAGGAACGGTAGAACAGACCGACACCACATCCGAGAACCTGCAACCATCAACAGGAAAAGAAGAAGCCGTTCCAACGTCTCAGCGTCGTATAAGCAGCAGGCAGAGGAAGCTTTCCCTGGACGAATACCGGAAAGCCTTTCTTCAGGTCCCGAGAATCGAAGACCGCAAGCCCGTGTTTGTTAGCGGCGAGGTACGTGACAGGCTGGACGAGTTTGTCCGCAGGTTGGGAGGACGCAAGATGAGCGTTTCAGGACTGCTTGAGAACATTGCCCGACAGCATCTTGAAATCTACTCGGAAGACTTCGAGCAGTGGAGAAAACTGTGATATTTTCCTGAATGACAGACTTACTGACTCCAGTCATTACAATATTCAGACAGTCTGTAGCCGACCTGAGGGGGTAACGGACAAAACTTCAGTTTTGGGAGTTAGCGAGGTTATCTTTCGGGCATCCCGAAAACCTCGCTCCACTCCCGAAGAGTGGAGGCAATCCGCTCCCGGTGTTCGCAGATTGTGAGAAAAAGAATAATCAAAAATCAAACAAAGAAAATATGAATGACAGAAAGAAAAACAGACCGAGGGGACGCCCAAAAGTAAGCGGAGTGTGCAAACTCAGCAAAGCCGTTACAGTGAAATTCTCCAAGATAGACTATGAACGGTTATGCCGACGCAGCAGACAGGCCAACCTCACGCTGGCGGAATTTCTCCGCGTATCAGCCTTTGAGACGACGATAACGGCCAGGCACTCGGCCGAAGAGACAGCCGTCATACGCAGCCTTACGGGTATGGCAAACAACCTGAACCAGCTGACCCGACTGTCCCATCAGGCCGGGTTCCACCGTACCCAAAGGATAGTGACAGAACTCCTGCAGAAACTCAAGGAGATTATTGTCCGGTACAGGTACGGAGAAAGGAGGCCGTCATGATTGGCAAAATCAAGAAAGGGAAATCCTTCGGCGGCTGTATCCGCTACGTGATGGGCAAGGACAACGCGGCAATTATTGACTCAGATGGCGTATTGCTGGGAAATATCCGGGAAATAACGGACAGTTTCAACTACCAGTGTGAGCTTAATCCGAAGATAAAACAGCCTGTCGGACACATTGCATTGAGTTTCAAACCTGAGGATAAGGCATTGTTGACGGATGAATTTATGGCTAAAATAGCCCGGGAATACATGGAACTGATGGGGATAAAAAACACTCAGTTTATTCTGGTAAGACACCATAACGCAGACAATCCGCACTGTCACCTGGTTTACAACCGCATAGGATATGACGGCAAGGTAATCTCTTCCCAAGGCGATTACAAGCGTAATGAAATCGCCACGAAACTGCTTAAGAACAAGTACGGGCTGACATATGCCGAGGACAAGGGCAAGACTAATGTGGAGAAACTCCATGCTTCGGAGCGTGTGAAATACGAAATCTTCAATACCGTTAAGGCAGCTTTGAGGCATTCCAAAACATGGAAAGAGTTCAACGATTACCTGCTTCGCCGTGGCATCAGGCTGGAATTTGTAAAACGTACCAAGGAGATAAAAAAGCCGGATGACATACAGGGAATCCGGTTCACCAAGGACGGGCAGACCTTCAAGGCCTCACAGATCAGCAGGGAGTTCAGCTTTGCCAGACTGAATGCCCAATTGAGTTGGAAGCCTTCGGAAACCCAACAGGAATCCGAACATAAGGTGCAACAAAGGATACCGAACGGAGGCCATCTTTTCGAAAGTACGGGACCGGGACTGTTCAGTCCGACAAATGGCACCGCTCCCGAAGAGCTGTTATCTCAAGAAGAACTCTTGCGCAAACGCAAGAAAAAGAAAAAGAGGAAAGGATTCGGGCTGTAGCCTGTCCTTTCTTCATTCAAATTATTCATTAACATTAAAATTGCAGGAATATGAAATTGGAAGAATATATCGAGAGCATCTTCGGATGCCTGGAAAGAATCGAAAACAAAATCAACGGGCTGTCCGCTCCCTTGCTGGAAGGTAACAGCCCGACAGTTAACAATGAAAAGGAAAAGGATGAGTCCGTGCTGAATGAAGTCAAGAATGGTCATGAGACATTTCGCAAATTGTTGGCTCGCATGTGCGAGGGACTTGCCGCCATCAAGAACGATATGATTTCCATGGACAGGAAAAACTCGTCACAGGAAAGACTTGGACAGGTCTTGTCGGAAATGCGTGATGAACAGCGGCAAAATCAGGAGAAAGTGGAAAACCTGTTTTGTGAGACCAATGACACAATCAGAAAGAATGCCGTCAAGACAAGCAACATCAACCATCATTTCAGCCTGAGCATAAAATCCCCGTACATCCTTGGGAGTTTTTCCGTGATGTTCGCGACAATCGTGATTCTGTCCGTGGCTCTCTATTTTTCGGTGAGGACAGATAACGTGCAAGTCGATAATGATCTGAAATATCGTTATGTCAAGATGAAAGGAGAGGCTACACCCGAACAACTTGTAGAACTTGAGAACCTCTTCGGGCCGAACCGGAACAACGGACAAATCAGGCAGATACGTGAGGACGTGGAAGCCTACGAGGAAACTATACAGAGAAAGGCAGCATTGACCGAGCAGGCACGGCTGAAGGATCAGGCCGCAAGAGAACTGGACAGCAAGGCGAAATCCATCAAGGACAAGTCTATTACGGACAAACCTAAAAAGTAAGCCCATGGCCAGTGTTAAGATAAAAATTAGACTTTATACAGCCATATAGCTCTTTCATTTAATACTAATACTTCCCTGAAAGATGGGATATTTAAATGAAAAAGCCATAATACTGCCGTAGATAAAGAGTGTATATGTATAATCAATCTTCTATACAAAATTCGTAATCAGATAAAAATATATCAGATTTTATATACTTTCGCTTTTTGAAGAGTAGATTTAAAGGACTCTTAAAAGAGGCGTATCATTACTCAATACAAAGCTTGATACGCCTTTTCTTTTAGAATGTTCAATTTTAATATTTTGCACACTATCACGTTCCATATAATGTTGGTTAATATCTGCTCTGTTATATCTGTTTATTATAAAAGTATAATTTTATATGCAATCGCAATGCACAGAGCGATATTTGTTGAGACATTTCTCAATTTTAGTCTTAATGCTCATTCTGTATTTATCTGGAGCTAGGACTTCAACATCAGGTCCAAAAGCTAGAATTAATTGGTCAAGTTCTCGTGTTGGTATTACTTTGATGGTAACTATGCACTTGTATTCATCAATAATTTCCTGTGAGGTGTGCAGTGGCTTTGAAACAATGTATTTAAATCGTTCTGAACTAAATTGCAAAATAATTGTTTCGGCTTCCTGTACTTCATAAGGCACCGATACCCCTACAATATCATCAAAGTAAGAGTTAAAATCCACAAGGTCATTTTTACAGAATGGTACATCACTTCTACTTATCCCTTCAATTCGGTCAAGGGCTCGGTTGACAATATAATCTCTCCCATTAATACGTCCGAATATGAACCATCTGTTATTATATTGTTTCATATAATATGGATGAAGCACATTCGTTGAACTAATGCCTGCGTGTGTTGTGTAGCTTACTTCGAGGGGCTGGTGATTGATTGTTGCGTCTATGAGAGTTGAAAGGTATTCAAGCCCTTTTAAACATGAGTTACACTGAAATGAAATAAGATTTTCTCTATCCGATTTTACTCCAAAACGAAGTTCTAGATTGGAGATAACATCTTCAAGCCAAGCATTACCAGTAACTCCACGATATTTACTAAGCATTTCAATTATCGAGCGTAAAGAGTTAACCTCGGTAACCGATAGACCATTCTGGTAGATTGAATAGTTTGGCTCAGAATATCTGTAGTAGCATTTCTTTCCTCCAAATGGTTTGGCATCAAGATAGATGTTATCGGGTAGCATCTTTCTTATGGCATTTAGGTCACCTCGTAACTGACGCAACTTGATGGTAGAGTCCGAACCTTCCAATTCATAAAGATGATTGTTGACTATTTCAAGGAGATCTTCGATAGTATATTTCTTATTCCAGTCACTGAAGCATCTGTCCAGCACTTGATAACGATACTGAGCGTTTCTATTTTCTGACATTGTTAGAGTTGCTTATATGAGATGGTGTAAAGTATTCCGTTTCCTATCTGCTGTTTATTGAACAGTTCGAGATCTATATTCCAATCTTCTCTGAAATCGCGGTCGGTGCATTCAGCGTTATCTCTTCCAAATGGTGCCCATCCTTTTGCTATACCTGCATCTGGACGTATACAGACCTCTGCATTATCCGCTTTAACCGTCAGACACCGTTCATGCTCAACATAACCTGTATCTTGAATTTCCGGTTCTATTCCGGTCAGTTCAAATATAGCATCCTTCAGGAAATGATTTCTCTTCTTACCGTTGGCAAAATCTTTTATAGCATTTACTGCCACATCTGAGTCATTAATTGAGACGATATTTGTGACGATAACCTTAATTGATACCAAAACTAAGTCTGCTTCATTCTTCAGACTGGAAATCATTTTTGCCAAAAGCATACAGCCTAAGGGCGTTTTTAGGTATCTATCAGAATATTCAATAGAAACAGCCTTGCCTCGTAGGTTAGATATTATTCTATTCCAATTACCAGTTTCCGGAGCTTTCAGAGAATCAAAAAAACGACCCAACGAGCTGTGTTCTCTTATTCTATATTCGAACATAAAGGAAGAATCGTCCGATGAAAAGGCGCTCAACAGTTGCATTCTATTTATGTCGGCATAGGACAATGAATTTGGCTGTGTGGTTATGAATACATCTCCACTTCCCCAATTCTTAGAATAGGATGTATCAATATTTTTCCCAAAGTATGTTTTGACGATTCCGTCATTCATAATCACGACCATCAACGGAAATAATCCTGTCGGCAGTGTGTTTTCAAGACATTTAAAGTTGGTTTTAAATACCTCCGCAATTAAAGTTGCACTGTCAGCTGACGAGAGCGATTTTACATCTGGTACGCTTGGCAGTATAAAGGCAACGTCAACTCCTTCTAGAGATAGTTCTGTGAGAATTTTTATAAATGGGAATGTTTCCGCATCCCATTGAGAAATGTTGTCGTCGACAAATATTCTGATACCAGAGATGTCCTTGTTCCGTGTGAGCTGATAAAACTCGGTCGTGATGTCTGATGTCACAGCATGAGAATCAGGCATTAAATAAATAATTTCCTTTGGGGCAACACGGGCCTTGACTTCCTGTCTTAACCATTCTAGAGCCTTGGGCCGGTTAAGATAGTTCGTATACCATTGCGATCTGCGATCTATAAGGCACTTCGTGCAAGACCGTTCACAGTCGCATCTTTCAAGAGTCTCCAAAGCCATTTTTAGGACTTCATCTTTATATTCTCGGAAGAGTAATGAATAACCTGCACCACCGAGAGCAGTATCATATATGAAAATAGAATGATTTATGCCATCATAGCCGAATTCAATCTCTCCATCGTTGACTCCGAGCAGCTCCGTGAGTTTACGGCTAAGAATCACGCCGAGAGAATAGAGTGTCTCTGTGTCTTCTACCAGATTGTTGTCCTTGTCATAAAACTTGATCTCAACAAAGTCAGTCTGGTATCTTCCGACCAACAACACATGACGTCTTACTGCAGCACCGTCATTTTCGCCACCGGGACAAGAGGTCGAAGCTAGAAGATGTTTATGGTGCGACAGCATCCGCTCTGTGGAGTCTGGTGATTTTTCTGATTTCATTCTACCGCAATAAGGACAGAAAGCATATCCATACCCACTCGTTCCTTTATTATAAAAGAGAATCTCAGACCTTGGCGTTGAACAGCGGATAGACATTTTTGCAGAATTTGTCTTCAGAAGCCAGGCATCCATTTCAAGCAAAATAGGCTGAATGAAATTCATACTGCCGAGAGAGTCCATTTTTCGTGTCGGGGTCGAATCCCATGCTACGGAGAATGCAGCAGGTTCAACGACCTCTGTAAAACGCTGATCTGTCGATAGTGAGATGTCCTTTATGCCATGCATAGTTCCATGCCGACCGCACTTGGGACAATCCGTCTTAGCACTTCCATAGATAATAGTTGTATAACCACAATGAGTGCAATTTTGTATGATATACCTTGAAGTGCTGTCATCGTATTTTGTCTTCAGACGAATACCATTGGGCTCATAGACCCATTCGTTTTTCACTACTGGATTACCGGGAGCATAAGAGGAGATGGCCTGACTTATATGCAATGTCGGTGAGTTACCGTCAACCTTTTCCTTACCACCTAGCAGACACTCAACTAGTCCTAAGGGTAAACCTGCACTTGGCAGAAAAGAATTTTCAGCAAGATATGACAACATCGAGGTCTTTAAAAGATTTTCCTCTTGTTTCTCTATAGCTTTGATAGCATTGGTCGTTCCTGATTCATTCTTCAGAGATTCAATCGCCTTTGCAAGAGCTCCTTTATGAGCATCAAAGACATTGTAAACAGCAACTATGTCTTTCTTGACTACTTGTGCGGCATCCGCCAATGTTATCTGAGCAAGACTTGTTCCCTTGATTAATTTTGAATATGGTTCTTGAAGACGTTCAACCTTTCCGCTGATTACACTATCAATATAATTTAGAAACTTATCAAAGAAAGACATCCCTTCTGCCGTGACAAAAAAGTCCCTAAGAGTTGCCGTAACCCTGATTCCCCCTTGATCTGCTACAAAGGATGCGAATACCATCGCATTAACATGACGTTGAATCAACTGACGGCTTTCCAATTTTAACAACGGAGTTTCTGTTACATGTGTAATCGGATAATCTGGATTGTTCCATGTATGAGTTCCAATAGGATTGGGAGCACAAACAGTTAAAGCCAAGGCTTTAGTTTCATTTCTTCGTCCTGCACGTCCCGTACGCTGAAGGTAGTTTGATGATTTTGGCGGCACATTATTCATGACGACTTCTGTAATACCACCAATATCAACCCCCATCTCCATTGTTGTTGAGCAAGAAAGAATATTGATTTTCCCCTCATTAAACTCTCTTTCGTATCGGTCAAGATCTTCTGACGATTGCTGAGCAGAATGTTCAGCTGATATAAAAATCGGTTTTGAAGCAAATACTCTGGAGTTCATAACCCCGAACACACCAGCAGCCTTTTGTTCAAAGAAGTTCTTCTCAATCCATTCCATGACATTCTTTTCTGTCTGATCCGCAGACTTGAATGGGAAAAGCGGATTTACAAACTCCGTCTTGATTTTGAATCTATCGAAATTTTCACGACCGATGTAACCGTTCATTCTTGGGCTATAGCCACAGAACGGTGCATCTATAATAACATTGTCAACAGGACAGAGATAACCTTTTTCGATAAGTTGCAGCTTAACTTTATCCCCCATGAGATCGAGCATATATCCTTGATTTTCTACATCTGTTGCTTCAAGAACATTTTGTCTCAGAAAATCCCATGCGGCATCAAGCATTGAGTTGATGTCAGCAATCTTTATCTGATTGATTTGAGAAATATCATCATAACCTAGAACTGCACATAGAAGAAGAACGAGTCTATTCTGATTCTCATTAATCCCTTTTGAACTTACATTGACTTTAAACCATTTCGATACAGGGCTCCCATTCTTCCTCAGTTCTGAATTTGAAGGATATATAGGAGAACAGTACTTATTTTGTGTAAGGTAATCTTTATAAGCTCCAGAAAGCATATAATGACGACCTCCACGAATGACATAATCCATACAAATCTTGAGAAAATTCTGCCAGTCGGTGTCTGTACATCTTTTCTGAATGAGTGCTGGGCATTTCGCATTTTTAAGTGCTGGATAGACAAGACGTACGAATCCCATCGTTTCCAATGAGTTCGCCCGTTTAGGAATCCATCCGAATTGGTCGACAAGAAGTGCTTTCAGATAGTCCGTTGCATTCTTGAAATTTTTTCTGCCACGTGCTTTATCAACATGTTCATACAACTTCTTGAAATTTGAGTCATTTTCAAGAGACTGGCTTATTTGCCCCCATGACACCTCCTCTGGATTGGGGATTACTGGTGTGCCATTCTTTTTTTCTTCAAGTCGTTTAAATTTTTCAAAAAGTAAGGTCGGAAGATGTTCCCGAATACTCAGATATGCATTGTATTCTGCTTCCTCATCAGGAGTCAGACCACCAGGTTTCACATCATTCAAACGCATGTCGGCAAGTTTATGAAAAATGGAAGCTCGAATCCATGAACGTTCTACATCCTGATTAAGTCCCATCGCAGAACGTGCAGACCCTTGACGGCTATCGGTAAATGTTATATACTTTCGGCCTTCATATACAACGTCTGCGTCATTACTGTCAATGGGTTCAGCATTATCAAGAAGCAATGTTGCTAAAGTACGTCCAATTTGAGTAGCACTTATTCTGAGATAATCAAGGTTTTTAAACTCGCTGAGATTATTGCCACAATGAGGACAAAGAACGTGATTATCTCCTGAGTGTCGAAGAGATTGATATATTACAGGAATACTTTCTTCACTTTTTAAAGAAGTAAAACACTTGTTGCTTCTATTGTCTTCAGGGACTAGTTCTATTTTACCATTCCGATGATTGAAGATGTGATATGTTCTATTCGCATTTTTCCTTAGACATGCTTTCTTCGGAATGGCGAAAAAGAAGCGAGAAAAGCCATCCGCCTCATTTTGCTCAACATCTTCTATATTTCCCATATCTTCCAAATCAATGAGATCTTCCTTTTGCTCATAGAAAAGACTCTTGTCAAGATCAATTACATTGGTGTGCATCCTAAATCCCTTAGTTGTGCTTGTTTCACCCACTATAATGGGAGAGCCGCAAGACGAACATGTAGCAAGTTCCAGCATCTTTGATTTACAAACTGGACAATTCATATTTTGATATGTTGTCAGACTTCCTATCGACAATCTATATTCCTTATGACGCTGACAATCGGGATTGGTGCAAACATACACTCCACTTATCGATCTAACAAATAAATGAGCACGTGTTGGCAATAAAGCTCCAAGGCCGCCTCCGTTGTTTATACCTTTCACTTTTTCCCCGAGAGCATCTATTATTTCCAATGAGGTATCCACATTTTTCCCAATTCCTTTATCAAGCATACGACCGATTTCCTTTGCTTTCAATACCGGCGAAGAGTTAAGCTTTTTTCTCAACTTCTCAATATCAGAATAACTCAATTCGATACTAAACTTTTTGTTTATTTTGGACAATTGATCTTCTGCAATTCCCTTGTTTAGTTCTGGAATAATGCGCTTGCCACTAATTATTTTTATATCTTCAAATGGTTTTCCAGTGAGTTGAGACACAAAAGTTTTTAGCTTGATCGTCGTTTTGGGGTCACTTTCATCCCTGATAGTCGCTGATGTTACAGCAAAATTCACTTGATCAATAGTTACGCCAAAAGCATCTAGTACACGACGGATTTGCAATGATAATTCAGCGGCTGAAGAGCCAGTATAAGTATGTGCTTCATCTAAAAGAATCCATTTGAGCTTCCCTTTGGATTTTTCCAAGATTTCACGGTCTTCTGCTCGTACCAACATATAGTTGAGCATAGTTGGATTAGTAAAGAGAATCTGAGGCGGAGTTTTCCTTATTTGAGGCCTTGTTACGAGCTGTGGATAATGAGATGCAGTATATCTGTCAGACCGATTTTCTTTGTCGGTCTCTCCATTATATATCGCATAGGTAACCTTTTCGGGAAGAGCTTTGCACCAAGCATGAATACGTTTCTGTTGGCTTTTCATCAGTGCATTCAAAGGATAAAGGAATATGGCCTGAACACAATTTTTTTCATTGGTTTTAGCCAAATCTTGCAACACTGGTATCATAAAACACTCTGTTTTACCTGATCCTGTTCCGGTAGTCACGACAATGGTTTGTGGTCGAGAAGAAAGCATAGTTCTCCAGCTTTCTGTTTGATGCTTATAAGGATGCCTGTCTAATGGAAATCTCAAATCCTTGTCAACTTCTTCGCTACTCAGTGCATTAACAAATGAAGGAGTTAACAATCTGAGTTTAGAAGAATGTTCCTCAAAACTGTCGGCACTCTCCTCCCAAGGGAATATTGATTGGAATACAGGTTCTGCAAAAAGAGGCTCATCCTTAGTCAAAATCCTCTTGATATATTCTTGTTCTTGGGCTTGACCCTTGAACCAAAGAGAGGCAAGAGAATCTATTAATAATTCCTTGGCCTTATTGTAGAATGAAAAATAATTCATATTCATTTGTTTACAATTTGTTTTACTGTCCCAATGAATATCTCACTGTAGGTTTCTTTAAAGTATTTTCGGTAAAAATTAATGATACGAGCATAGTCTCGACTTTCCAATAAAAAAAGATTTGTGCGATTTTTTACTTGTGCGAAGTTTTCCGCAGCACACATTGCGGACTCAATCATTACACGATAGGACTTGTGCATCTCTTGATCTACATAATATTTATTTTGAAGTACAAATCGGGTTAGAGGTAGGTCTATATTGTTATCTGTACACCCATGTATTTTTGATTTAAATTGATTTATGTCCGCTCTTGAGAAAATCCTGGCATTTCCGATATTCCCTCCCGCAACATATTGGGTAAGTTCAGACGCAACTTCTGCAGATAGTGTAGCGTTGAAAAGTGCATTTATCAGTTCTGTAATCTCACCTAATTTTGTATTCATTATATTAATGAGTGTTGGAGGAAGCGAACGTATGAAACTCTCAATACATTCTCCCCACACAGTGTGCGGAATCCAATGTACTGCAATGTTTAATTCATCTTCAAAACGGTCAATTTCTTGAATGAGAACATCGGAAGCGCCATTAATCCAACAAGCTAATATTAAGTTAACCAATAATTTAGGTTCACAACCAATAGCTTTGAAAGCATTATATGTGGTAAATGGAAGATTAAATTCTGAAATAATACGGAATGCTTTTACTGTCTTTGCCCAATACTCGCCGGCAAAAACATCATCCTTGCAAAGCCTTTCACTCCAAAGTATTGTGTTAGCAGCAGACATCTCTCCACGTACTTCCGAACTGTAATCTTCTTGTTCAAAATTGTAATACTTAGGAACAAGCCTGCGCGAACTTTCGGGACCAGAGAAAAGAATTGCTTCCGAATTCAAAAGCTCATCAGGAATTGTAAACAAGTTCATTTGTCGATTATACGGCTCAAGCTTTATCTGCACTAATTCAGCTGGTTTTATATTTTCTGAAACCGGCAATGCATATACATCACCGTCATATATGAAATCGGAAGTGTCTTCGCTGGTATAATCTGTGATTCGAATTTTATCTGAACTCAACTCACTATCAAGAACAAATTTTCTTATATAGATGCGTTTGTCACATATTTTTAGTTCTATGGAACTACTACGGTCAAAAGTATTTGCACCATATAATTGAAACATTCTTGCAAACAAATCACGATAATCGGATAATGGAACTATACCTTCAATTACTGGACTCTTAAGATGCTTGATTGTATTGTCATCCTTTATTTTATCAGATTTGTAAGTTACATCTATCATACCAGACTGTCCATGACTGATTATATTAAAATATCTCAGGTTATCATAAGATATGATTTTTCCCGATGGCACAATTTTCCCTTCCAAATCAGATATTACTATACCCTCAAACGGTGCTACAACAGATACTTTCAAAGGAGGATTATTCTCGGCAATTATTTTCAAATTACACGTAGGAGAATATTTAGAAGCACAGGCATCTCTGGAAATCCTCCAGGTATTTTTATCCGTCATTTCAACAGATAAGTTTTCGCATTCATCAACTTTTGCAGAGATAACATGGCGAGAATATAGGTGTAGCTCTGTGGAAAACATTGTTTCGTTGCGAGAGACAAATGTCATATCGTCTATGAAATAAAATGTTTCCATCACGTATTTATTGTCAGGAAATTCAACCTTGATATCAACAAGCCCAAATGGCAAAAGGCATGAATTGGACAAATTCCGCCACTCAGCCTTACTATTATGAACACGATATTTAGGCTTGATATTCCCGACTCTAGTGCCAGTTTGGTCAAAAACGCTTATTACTGGAATGCGAGTCAATAACTTAAAATTGGATTGCTCTACCCATTGTATATATGTACCTCTGAATTCAGCGCTATAAGGCGTGAACTCATTGGTTATGGTTATATCCTCATTCGACATGCAATTGTGTAAATCTACTTTATCAGTAAACTTAATCGCCGAATAAAGTTCTCCATTTAGTAATAGATTGTGACTACCATCACACTTCCAATTAGTAGAGAAAACAGCTATATTATTTTCAGCATTCGCTGTCGATTTCAAAGAATATACATTATCATCAAGCATTTGGAAAACCTGAGGGCATTCAAAATTCGGAGGATAACTACCACATAAAGTTGGAAACAATCTGTCATCGTTGTCACACCTGATCTTAACTTCAACTACAGGTTCTCCACTCCACTTTATATCATTTGCTACGCCAACAGTTATACGAGAATATATCGCACCGATAACCTCTCCTTTGTCATCTTTAACTAGGGATTTTCTTACATATTTTCCAACAAGTATACCAGAGACAAACACATCGAAGGTGTAGCACGATTGATAGTTTAGACCTTCAATAGATTTTGATGAAATCTCTTTTACTATATTTAAATTGACAAAAAGATTTGCAGTTTTACTTGAGGTCAAACGAAGTTTCCAACTTAGAGAAAGTGGTTTGGTTCTATGTTCACTCTTAACTCGCCGGTATTCTCTTTTTAAGGATTTAGTCAGTTCCGACAAAGAGGAATCCGTATCATCATATGGTAGCCAGCGGTCTTCTTCGGATATGATTGCATGAGCAATCTGTAATGAAACATCGTAAATATTGTCATTTTTGAACGCTTTCCCAAGATAAGCTATACAATTAAAATTCTTGATTAAATCTATATTATTATCATCCCAATCAATATTTATTGAAGACAATTCTTCAACCAATCCAATGAGAAAACGTGAAAACCCGCTAAGATTAGTTCCGTTCTTTATGTAATTTACAGGAAGACCTCCTTGATTTAGTAAAGTTCTAAAATATTCATTCCCCTTGAGAGAGTGAATAAATGCAAATCCATGACTTTTAAGCCCATGACGTGCAGCTTTATATAGTTGCTCCCAACAATAATGAGGCAGTCCTAATCCGACTGCAACATCTTCTCTGGAAGGAATTCCTCCATTATAGTCTCTTCTCCACCATTCAGCGTAACACAAGGCCGCCTCTATTCCAAAATCTTCTAATCGATACGCATTTTGGACAAGAGTCTCCTTTAAGTTTGTATATTCTTCCTCGGTTAATTTAAGTTTCCAAAGGGGCATATCTGGGGTTATGGACGGTCTGTTACGAGCATCCAAAATCCTCATCAAAACAACATGCTGTTCACTATTGCATATATTAACCATGTTCTAAAAATCAATTGGTTTATAATCTTTTGTAAAGATAGCGCAATTCTGTGCAATCACAATGCACAGTAAACAAAAAATCCAAGATGGATACATTTCTTTCCATGTATTGATAAATGACTTAATTACTAGACTCACTTAAATTTGTTGGTATTGCAATAGATTTGGAGCGATAATCGAAAATAAGAAGTCAAAGCAATAAACGATTTTACCAAAATTCTGCAATGATAGAGAAAGTAGACACTGGACATTATCCATATTTTGCAGTCCATCTAGCTTTTCTCCAAAGGCAAGGGATGATTTAAAAACTAATATGCACAGTATTGTTCTTCGTTTGAAAAGCTTGTTTGCTATTCCTTTTTCCCTAACAATTGTTTTGGCAATTATAGAAATACTCTGTATTTTTGCATTTAATAGAGCGTTCTTTTGTTTTAATGCAAAACAAGAAAAATATAGAACTTCGCTCGTTTCTAAATCGTTACCTGTTAAAAAATATATTCTTATAAACTGCTTATTTTCAGTGTGTAGGATAAATGGTGATGCCTAGCGCAGTGGGTGGTCAGCACCTTGTCGATGCCGCACACGGCCGCGATCTCCTTCA
>OLOJ01000983.1_pt1 | contig 28191 bp, 25 predicted proteins | sample 1672251 | NCBI WGS metagenome assembly OLOJ01 (sample SAMEA3136664, study PRJEB25190) | human gut metagenome | biome: human gut; feature: human-associated habitat; material: faeces | place: Austria | collected 2013 | reverse complement strand
TTGTCTTTGATTTTGTTCATATTATTTTTCCTCCTATCTCATATACGAAATAAATTGAGGCTTTTCCAAAAAAAGATGCATATTTTGATAATTTCACATAATTCAATCGGATTTCACAATATTTACCAAAGTTATACTAAAATTATGACAACATGGAATGTTATTCTATAAGTGCCTTAAAGATAAGGCAATGAATATAGAAATAAACCAATATTCATATCTCTCTCCTAAAATAATAATAAACAAAAAGAAACCATTCTAGACGCCAACACTAGAATGGTTTCTTTTCTACTAAACTTGTAGAATATAGCTATTCTTTGCTACAATACAACTATGCCAAGAATTCAAAATGATTGTATAAATACAATAGAAATTAAAAAAAGTAAATTTATTACCTACCTTCATAGAACACAGGATGAACAAGAGGCAAAAGACTTTTTAAAAGCTATAAAAAAAGAACATCCCAATGCCAATCATCATTGTACAGCTATGATTATAGGAAACATTATGCGATCTAACGACGATGGAGAACCAAGTCAGACAGCAGGTCACCCTATGTTAGATGTGTTGATGCATAATGAAATGCAAGATATTCTAGCCGTTGTAGTACGCTATTTTGGAGGAATCAAGCTTGGAACCGGAGGACTTGTAAGAGCCTATAGTTCGAGTATTTCCCAAGCTTTAAAAGTGGCAACACTGACAACTGTAACTACACTTCAAGAATATCAAATTCATTTTTCTTATGATCTCATTGGAAAAATTGACCATTACTTTAGAACACAAAACATTGAAGTTATTGAACAACAATATGAAGAAGATGTTGTCTATCATTTCCTTGTTCAAGAAGATATTTCTAAAGATTTAATGGAACTCACAAATGGAAAAATAAAAATTCAATACATACAAGACATTGAAACCGAATGCGTTATTTAATGCGCATATTATGAATATGATATACTTTAGAAAAGCGAGGTACCTTTATGGATAGTATTTTTACTCTTATTGCCTTTTTTGTGATTATCTTTATATTTGGAGCCCTAGCAAGCTGGCTGCTTCCATTTATTTTACCAATCATCATTTTCTTCTGGATTATTTCCCTATTTACAGGAAGAAGGCATGTACACGTTCACACTTATCGCAGTACACAAAGCCAAAATGAACAACCAAAATCAACTCCAAAACATGGAGCTATTGATGTTGAATATACGGAACACGAAGAAGATGGAGATAACCAATGATTTGTCACAACAGTGTTGGATATGATGCACAAATCAAAGACTTGTTGATTAAATCCGCATTTAATATGGATAAAAAAGAAATCGATGCCTGGATGAAATATCAATATGATCCGCAACACATGTTCTGTTTCTGGCAAGACGATAAGGTTACTTCTTGTCTTCAAGTCACAAAAAGAACTATGATGTTTTTAGATCGACAAATGCGTGTATCTGTGATTGGTATGGCTGCAACTTTACCAGATTATAGACAAAGAAAACAATTTTCTAACTTATTAGATGCTGCTATTTCACAAGCTACCTATAACGATTTATTAACTATCACATACACAAACATGCCAAAATTATTTGAGGCAAAAAGCTTTCAACACATTTCAAACACAAAAGAATATTGGATTGGAGCTCCACTATGCAGAAGTGGTAATCCTTATCATGTAAAACAAAAAGCAGAGAACTTATACACATTATATTTCCAATTCATGCAGTATTTTGATGGCAGTATTCTATTAAGTGAAGATGAATTCAACAAACTTATCCAATATCATAAAAGCTTAAAAAAATCCATTGTCACAATGGTTAATGAAGATAAACAACCGAAAGGATTTGCGATATATTCCACAAAAGACAATCAGGCTCATGTAGAAGTTTTAGTTTACTTTGACTCACAAGCCATTCAAGATCTTCTAAGTTATTTATCTATCAACAACGAAGTAACATCCATTCTAATCAGTGAAAGTGAAAGATTTGATAAATTATTCCCGCTTCATTTTCCTAGAACCGATAAAAAATTAATGGTCAGACTCAACAATTATAAATTATTCGATAAATTCTCTAACACAAACGTTAGAAACGCAAAAACAGCTTATGAACTATTAGAAAAGCCTACATGGAACCATTTCCAGTAGGCTTTTTATTATGAAGCGCAAAAAAGGAGGCATCGCTAAAAACCTCCCTTTCTGCTTAGAATAATGGATTTAGATACTTTCAACAAGCATCCTCCATTATCTTAACACGTTTTAAATGAAATGAAACAAATTATTTTTGTTTTGCCAAAGTCTCCAACTTCATGAAACAAAAACTTCTGCCAGCTTTTACTTCATTCAATAAAATATGATCGGCTTCTGGAATATGACCAATACGATTTCTTTGACCATCTACTTTCATATCTTTTAATACAATTTGTACTTCACCACGATAATGCGCCAAGTTATCATTCACAATGACTACATCTCCTCGATGATAGTATTCTTCATCTATTTTTCTTTCCGGAATATTCTTTTTACCGTAGAACATTCTTGTCCAGCGAGAACGAATCATGTAGTATGGTGTTTCTCCACATTGGTGATATACACTATCAAAGACAATTTCTTTTTCCAAATCTGTGACACCATCATCTAAAACGACTTTAAATGGAACTCTCTCTACATCTCCATGAGGAAGCAGTTCTGCCAAGTAGTCTTGTCCAACTAGTTTTGGTATATTGACATAAGCTTGGTTCATCACTTGATCAATTGCTTTAAATTCTTCTTCACTCGCAAAAGCATTTCCGAAGATGATTTCATCCACATCACCTACCGCAATCCAATGACGAACCTGCAATTCAGCTGGAATCCAACGATGATCTTCAACAGTTGGAAGTCCATCATGTACTGGCCATGGCCCATGTGTATTGTCTTCATTACTAGAAATAAAGACAGCACTAGGAATACCCAAAGTTGCCAATTCTTTATTGACCGAACGAATACTTTCTAAATCGGATGCTGTATAGCGTTCTGGATAGAAATTGTGGCAAGTTGAGAAGTTCTTTGGATTTGCCCCATTTTCTAATGCCATACGAACAGCTTGAATCATACAACTTGATAATTCGATTGTGATGTTGTAAGGATTGTTGATTAAAGTCACATCTCTTTGGTCAAAATATGGTAGGTCCATACGAATGATGTCTATTCCCATCTCTTTAAAGATGGAGATGTCGCTTTCGCTAGCACCCATTTTCTTAAAGAATGCGGTGTTACAGTCACCAGATACTTTCATTCCATGTTTATGTGCTAAATCACAAAAATTTTTAAAATAATCAAACACTTCTTCTTTTGTGCCCGGAACACTAAACATACTTGTAAAGATTTTTGTGAAACCATAACGGCTTGCCATTGTTAAATAGTTTTCGATTTCCTCCATAGATTCTTGTTCTGGATATAAAGAAACGCCTAAAATTGGTTTTTTTACTGGTTTTGTTTCACCTAAAAGTCCCATTATTTTCTCCTTTTAAACTAATTTTGCATATGAATTATTTCTTCTTCAATCGTTGGATATGAAATAAGTGTTTCACCATCTAAATTCTCATTAAACATATTCACACCACTGATCTGATGATTATTGTATGTCGTATAATAGTAAATTCCATTTCTTAAGTCGCAACAAGACGTATAAATTGTATATTCATACTTTCCTGGTTCCACTTCACAAAGACCTTTTTGTTGCTTGACACTACCAATAATGTGGAAATATTGACTTAAATCATTCTTATCACTCGTCGCATTGGCTCTTGTATAGGCAACACGCACAAATCTGGATCCACTCGATAAGTCTCCAGGAAGTCCCATAGCTCCAAAGCCACGTGAATAGGCAGTTAAATCCAATCCAAAGTTATTTACAGGCTGTTTGTTTGATAAATACATATAGTCATTCAAACGAAATAACTGCATAGGAAATGGCGGATTGTTTGTCAAAACATGCGTAGGATTATCATATACATGCATACCATCTTCCATACACTCCACGACAATGCTTTCATTTTCATCACTGATCATATAGTGTAATTCAGCTACTGGAAATTGTTCATTAAATGGTGTTGCACAAACATTTGTATTTTCTAATACGACTCTTGCCTCTTTGACACTTGCACATTGCGATAAGATCCAAGGAATAAATTCAAAGGCAGCCACATTGTTCTTGTCTTCTTGGACTTCATAAAACTTTGCATTCCCAACAAAGTTTAATCCAGCCATTCCCAAGCCTTTCTCATTCATGGCATCATAATATAATGGATACTCTTCAAATACATGGGCCATTCCAATCAGAGCATAATGACTTTCATGTTTATCTAAATGTCTAAAATGAAAATCATAATTGCGCGGCGTAACAGCTACTTGTTCTCCATATGAAAATTCATAATCTAAATTCCTTCCAAAAAACTGATTAAAGCTTAATGCGGTACACATTAAAATCATCTCCTTCTACTTAGTAGCTTAACACAAACTACAAAAAGATTACACACATAATAATGTACAAATCAAAATATGTGTTCATTGCGTTAAGTACCAAAAAAATATATATTTTAAGTGTCATAAGAAATGCCTTATCTTATGATTAACCCTTTGGAAAATTATTCAACCCTATAAACTCAAGATACATTTTTATCTTAATAATTTTCCTCTCCCTAAAGCAATGTCAAGCCCGGACATTGCTTTTTATTTTACCTAAAAGAAAAAAGCCATAAGTTTCCCTATGACTTAAAACGCAAATACAATTCCTATCACTGCACTAGCTACAATAAACCAGATTGGATGTAATTTAGGTTTATACTTACTCAATGCCAACAATATGAATAGACAAATAAATTGTTTCCAGTTAAATGCAGAGAATGTATAATCACCAAATAAAGTTGTCACCAAAATATCAATGGTAGCCACGGCAATAAAGGCAACTACAGCAGGTTTTAATCCGGCAAAGATTTGTTGAACAAGTGTAGCCTCTTTAAATTTCTCTAAGAAATTGGCAATAATACAAATAATGATCAAACTTGGTAAAACCAGACCGAGTGTTACCACAATCGAACCTAATATGCCATATTGACTAAAACCTACATAGCTAGCCATATTGACACCCATTGGACCTGGTGTAGATTCACTAACCGCAATCATTGTGGATAGATCACTCATAGTATACCAGCCATAACGAACCCCAATCTCTCTTAAGAAAGGAATGGTCGCAAGGCCTCCTCCTACCGCAAATAGTCCGGTTTTAAAAAATTCTAAAAACATCAACAACAATTTAGGCATTCTTCTTTAACCATCCTATTCTAGAGAAGATAACTCCGGCTATGCCTGCGCCAATCACAAGTAACACCGTAGAAACTTTAGTAAACATCGCAAAAATAAGGGCCACCGCAAAAATCAAGAAACCAATCTTATTCTTAATATTGCCTTTACCTAATTTTAATACCGCATTGATCATCAACATACATACAGCTACACGAATTCCATTTAGGGCATGTTGTACAATGGCTAAACTTGAAAAGTTTGTGATCAAACCTGCAATCACACTAATAATGATGATGGATGGAGTAACTACACCTAGAGTAGCTGCAATCGCTCCAGGAACTCCAGCTTGGTAATATCCAATAAAAGTGGATGTATTGACCGCAATAACACCAGGTGTACATTGTCCAATCGCATAATAGTCCATGACTTCATCTTCTGTAGCCCAATGATATTTTTCAATAACTTCCTTTTGAATCATTGGCAACATGGCATATCCACCACCAAAAGTAAATAGACCCATCTTAAACCAAGAAACATATAATTGAATGAGTTTCTTCATTTTACTCTCCTTTTAATACAAATTTTTCAATAACTTCACAAACAGCACCTTCTTCACAAGTAGCCGTTGTGATATAGTCGCAATCCGGCTTGATACCTGGTGCTGCATTTTGTACACCCACACCTAAGCCAGCATCCTTAATCATGGATAAATCGTTATAGTTATCCCCAATCGCAATCGTATCCTGAATATCAATATGTAATAGATTGGCTAGTTTTTTAAGTCCAGCTCCCTTATTTACACCCTTATGGTTAAATTCAATATAACGATTACTTGAATATGAAACATCCATATCATACGTAATATCCTTTAGATCACGATCAATGCTTTGAAGATACTCAAAATCTGTATTTGTATATAATATTTTTACAATTTCCTGTCCCTTTAAAAAATCAAGATTTTGATCAAATACCTCAATCATTTCTTGACGATTCTGCACATATCTTTTTTCATCTTCCGTTAAGTTATATGCATATACCGCATCACGCGTATATACATGAATGACTACATCATACTTTAATCCACGCTTATATAATTCTTCAGCTTTTTCAAAAGAAATTCCTTCAAAATGTAGTAGTCGATTGTCCTTATTTTCAGTGATAGCGCCCCCATTATATGAAATCACATATTGGTTTGCTTCATCAAAAAGATCCAATTCCTTTAATGTACCCTGAACTGTGTTATAACCTCTTCCTGTAGCCAGTACAAATTTAACACCTAAATCTTTCAACTTCTTAATGGCCTCAATATCTCTAGAATCAATTGTTCGATCAGGTTTGATCAAAGTTTCATCTAAATCACACGCAATTAACTTATACATAAGTAAACACCCTCCCTTAGATATGGAAAAATTATAAACCATCCTTTTTCAAAAAAAAAGTAGCATTAAAGCTACTTATAATACAGAACCAATCACATGAACTACAAAAGCTAAAATCCATGCAAGTACACATTGCCATGCCACTACACCGACTGCCCATCTTGCACCTAGTTCTCGTTTAATAGATGCGATAGCCGCAACACATGGTGAATAAATCAAACAGAATACAAGTAACGAAGCAGCTGATAGTGTAGTTAATGCACTATGTACACCACCTACAAATAATACTTGTAGTGTAGAAACAACACTTTCCTTAGCCATAAACCCACTAATCAACGATGTCACAATACGCCAATCTTGAAGTCCTAATGGCGCAAATACAGGAGCAATCCATCCGGCAATCATTGCCAAAATACTTTGGCTTGAATCTTTGACCATATCGAATTGTAAATTAAAGCTTTGAAGGAACCATACAAGTACAGTTGCCACAAAAATAACCGTAAAGGCTTTTTGTAAGAAATCCTTCGCCTTTTCCCACAACAATTGACTCACATTCTTTAATCCAGGCAAACGATAGTTTGGAAGTTCCATCACAAATGGAACAGCTTCTCCTTTAAATAAAGTGTTTTTAAATAAAAATGCGATTAAAACACCTACGACAATGCCCAAAACATAAAGTCCTGTCATAACTAGGCCGCCTTGTTTTGGAAAGAATGCATTCACAAAGAAGGCATAAATAGGTAATTTTGCGGTACAAGACATAAATGGCGTCAATAAAATCGTCATCTTACGATCTCTTTCACTTGGTAAAGTACGTGTCGACATAACGGCTGGTACCGTACAACCAAATCCAATCAATAAAGGAACGATACTTCTTCCTGACAGCCCAATCTTTCTTAATAGTTTATCCATAAAGAAGGCTACACGCGCAATATATCCACTATCTTCCATCATAGATAAAAAGAAGAATAGTGTCACAATGATTGGTAAGAAAGATAAGACAGAACCTACACCCGCAAAGATACCATCAATCACCAAACTATGTACAGCATAGCTTACGTGAGCACTTGTCATCCATGCATCCACTACTTGTGTGATCCAATCAATACCTAATTCTAATAAGCCTTGAAGCCATGCACCAACCACATTAAATGTTAGATAGAATACAAGCAGCATTATTCCAATAAACATAGGAATTGCGGTATATTTACCCGTTAAAATACGGTCAATTTTTTCACTTCGAACACGCTCTTTACTTTCTTTAGGTTTTACTACGGTTTGTTCACAAACCTTTTCAATAAAGGAAAAACGCATATCGGCAATGGCCGCACTATGATCGAGTCCACGCTCTTTTTCCATTTGAAGCACAATGTGCTCAATCATTTCTTTTTCGTTATCATCTAAATCCAAACGATCAAGAATCAAATTATCGCCTTCAATAATTTTACTAGCCGCAAAGCGCAAAGGAATATCTACCTTTTTGGCATGATCTTCAATCAAATGACAGATGGAATGTATACAACGGTGAACGGCTCCACCGAAATCATCTTCCCCACAAAAATCTAAACGGCCTGGTCTTTCCTGATATTTCGCAATATGAATCGCATGTTCAATCAATTCATCAACACCTTGGTTTTTAGCTGCAGAAATAGGTATAACTGGTACACCAAGCATAGCCTCCATACCATTGATATCAATCGAACCTTGATTGTTGGCAACTTCATCCATCATATTAAGTGCTACAACCATCGGAATATTCATTTCTAAAAGTTGCATAGTCAAATATAGATTTCGCTCAATATTTGTGGCATCTACAATATTAATGATAGCCTTAGGTTTATCATTTAACACAAAATTACGCGATACAATTTCTTCACTCGTATAAGGTGACATCGAATAAATACCCGGTAAATCTGTCACCATTGTATTTGGATACCCTTTGATTGGACCATCCTTTCGATCGACGGTTACACCCGGAAAATTTCCTACATGTTGATTCGATCCCGTTAATTGATTAAACAAAGTGGTTTTTCCACAGTTTTGATTTCCTACCAAGGCATATGTCAAACAAGTTCCTTCTGGCAAAGGATGTTCATCTGCCTTTACATGATATTTACCATCTTCACCTAAACCAGGGTGAACGGTGTTATTTATATTTTCTGCACTCTCATGCTTTCTTGTTCTCTCATCAATTAATTCAACCAATATTTTTTCAGCTTCATCTAAACGAAGCGATAATTCATAACCATGAATCTGCAATTCCATTGGATCACCCATAGGCGCAAACTTTACAACTGTAACCTCAGCTCCAGGTATAACTCCCATATCTAGAAAGTGTTGTCTTAATGCACCCGTTCCTCCAACGGCCTTAATCAATGCACTCTGTCCTATTTTTAACTCTTTTAACGTCATGCATATCCCTCCCTAATCAGTCTAATTATATCCACATTATTTGTGTAGTCAATTATCGTACATCATATTTTTTAACTATTCGTTGACAGAACACTTCCATTTGTTTACAATTGAACTGTTCACAAGTAAACATTAGGAGGGCATATGTTGACTATAGAAGAATTTTTACGTTTATCCAATCGATTGCGTGAATATTACGGCAAACAAATCAAAGATCGATTTTCAGAATACACTTTTTCCCCAAATGAAATTTCGATTTTGATTTTACTACAAAACAACACATCCATTACAACAAGCACACAGCTTCGTGTTGTACTCGGTGTTTCAAAAGCTTTGGTTTCTCGAAGTGTAACAAGTTTGGAACAAAAGGGATTGATTACAATGAAGAAAGTTTCAGAAAACAGAAGGATTTCTTATATTGAACTAACGGAAGAAGCGATTCCTATATTAGAAAAAATCTCTATTGAGATTGATAAAATCAATCAAGTTTTATTCAAGGATATTCCCACAAAAGATATTCAATGCATGATTGAAACGATGAATAAAATGAATGAAAAAATAGAAGGAGCAAAATAAAATGAAATTCACAACAGCGTCCGAAGTGGATTTAGGACATGAAAAAGTTGGTAAGTTACTCTTTATGTTGGCGGTTCCTGCCATCTTAAGTCAAATTGTTAACTTACTCTATAATGTAGTTGACCGCATGTATATTGGTCACATTCAAGATGTAGGGGCCATCGCCCTAACAGGCGTAGGCGTTTGTTTACCAATTATTATGATTGTATCCGCCTTTGCGTGTTTAGTCGGTATGGGAGGTGCCCCAAGAGCTAGTATATATATGGGTAAACAAGATAATCCTACTGCTGAAAAAATCATGGGTAACTGTTTTATCGCATTGATTATGATTTCATTAACTCTAACTGTATGTTTATTAGCTTTTCAAACACCATTACTACAATTATTCCAGGCAAGTTCAAAAACAATTGTATATGCCAAACAATATATGGGTATTTATGCCTTAGGAACCATTTTTGTCCAAATGACACTCGGAATGAATGCCTTTATTTCTTGTCAGGGATTCTCTAAAACAAGTATGATGACCGTTTTAATTGGAGCTATCTTAAACATTATTTTAGACCCTATCTTTATCTTTGGATTCAATATGGGCGTAAAAGGGGCTGCATTAGCTACCATTATTTCGCAAGCTATCAGTGCAATCTGGGTTATTCATTTCTTGAGTGGTAAACAGACGGTTCTTAAGTTAAAAAAAGAAAATTTTAAAATCGTGCCCAGCCTATTATTTCCTAGTTTAGCTTTAGGTATCGCACCTTTTGTGATGCAGTCAACAGAAAGCTTGATTTCTTTATGTTTCAATATGCAACTCTCTAAATTTGGTGGGGACGTTGCGATTGGAAGTATGACCATTCTAACGAGTGTTATGCAGTTTGCGATGATGCCAATACAAGGATTAACGCAAGGTGGACAACCCATCATCAGTTACAACTTTGGTGCTAAAAATGGCCAGCGCGTTAAAAAAGGCTTTTTACTTCAAACACTATGTTGTTTCACATACGCAAGTATCATCTGGATTCTAGTGGAATTATTCCCTCAAGTATTTATTTCTATTTTCACAAATGATCCAGAATTAATGGCAATGGCAAGCTGGGCCATTCGTATCTATATGGCATGCGTATTATTGATGGGACTTCAGATTTCTTGCCAACAAACCTTCATTGCGTTTGGAAACGCCAAGATTTCAGTATTTTTAGCTATCTTTAGAAAGATCATTGTCTTAATTCCATTGATTTTTATCTTACCAAACATCTTATCCGATCATATCTTTGCGGTATTTGTTGCAGAACCTATCGCAGATTTTATTGCGGTAAGCACAACAGTAACGTTATTTATTAAAAACTTTAAAAAGACATTAGCACAAATGAGTTACGAAAAATCATAACTCATTTTTTATAATATTCAATAATTCTTCTTTCCTATTCTTTTTTGGATGATAAAACGCGTATTTTAAACACATATTCAAAGCTTCTTGAATCTGTTTTCCCCTTAAATTTGTAGCTTCTATAATATCTTTTCCATTCAATGCAAGTTGAGATATACTCATACAGCGATTTCTATTTTGGATGTAATACGCATAGAAAAGTTCTACATCTTTAGCTGATTTTTGCCCTAATTCAGAATGGGCCATCGCATCACAATAACGAATTTGAAGTAAGTTCAACAAGTGTTCTTCATCCAAATGATATGTAACGCGATACTTATAAATACAGTCTAAATCACAAGTAAATTTATCATCATGATGTAAGACATAGAATGGAATCCACTTTCTTTGTTCATTTGTAAGTTTAAAACGTCGACAAAGCTCTTTCGATAATTCACTTCCTACCTTCGCATGATGCTTAAAATGATCCTTTCCATTCGAATCCGTTGTTTTTACTTGTACTTTGCCTAAATCATGGAACAATAACGCAAAAGCCAAGGTTTCATCATATGGTTTTAAATAGCACATCGCATCTAAAGTATGATGCAAAACATCCGTATAGTGATAGATTGAATTTTGACCACACCTCAATGCCAAATCCAACTCATTAAATACAGGTTTTAAAAGAAGTGTCATACTCGCCAATACTTGTGGATTTGTTTCCATGATTTCTTTTAATTCATGCACAATTCTTTCTATCGATACATATTGAATCAAAGATGCATTTGTATCGATGGATTTTTTTACTGTTTCATCCATCGAAAAGCCAAGTTTTGCACAAAAACGATAAGCACGCAACATTCTTAGAGCATCTTCATTAAATCTTCGATCTGGATTACCCACACATCGAATGACTTTCGCTTTAAGATCAAATTGTCCTTTATACGGATCAATCAAGCCACGATTTGGATGATAGGCCATCGCATTCACAGTAAAATCACGTCTTGATAAATCTTCTTCAATTGTAGAAACATATTTCACACTGTCTGGATGACGATGATCCTTGTATTCGCTCTCTAAACGAAAAGTTGTGATTTCAACGGGTGAATTCGATAAAACCGTTACCGTTCCATGCTTGAGTCCTGTTCCGATACTTCGATCAAATAGATTTAATATCACTTCGGGTTTGGCACTTGTACAAATATCATAATCATGAATTGGACGATCTAGTAAATAATCACGTACACATCCGCCTACCACATACGCTTCATATCCAATATCATTTATTTTTTGAATGATTTCTAATATATATTCAGGTAATTTCATACTTCTATTATATAAGAAAAAGGTGCTGAATTGCACCTAATTACTTTGTAACCTTTACATATGTTGGAATTGTATCCGCCATGATTCTCTTAGCAATTTCCATACTTCCAAACATGAATTCAAAACCTTTTCCATAACTTGCAGGCGTACAGAAGTTTCCTAGATCTTGTAGTGTCTGCTTATCATCATTGATCATATCCACAACTAAGAACCAATGGCTAGGCTGATCTTTGACCATTCTTTCTTTCAAATAAATAGAAAGAATATCTGGATGAGAGTCACCAAATTCGCAAATAGCTCTTTGAAGTTCTGTTACACTTGAAATAGGATCACGAAGCTTTAAACTATCTCCTTTATGAATTGGATTTTCACTCACTTGTGAACCACGACTTTTATCAAGTTCAACCAATAAGTTGCAGTCTAATAAAACATTCGCTCCAAATGGATCGATCACAATGCCATGAATCTGATTTAATGCCATCTTCACAAATGGCATATATTGATTATATGTCATAACCAAGGAATGGATTTCACTATCTTGATCCCATTTTTTCAATTGATCCATACTTGAGAAGACGGGAAAGAAACTATCTCCCTTATCATTTTGAATCAAAGACAATTGGAATTGTGTATTTGGTTCAAAGACTAAGACTCCCTTTTCATTGCGAGAAGGATCTTTATCCCATTGTGCTGGAATTAGAAAATTAGTCGAAATAAACGCATCCAACAAATTTCTAAATGCTGAATCTGTTTTTTCTCTATTAAATACAATTAATGTTTCTTGTAGTTTTTCATTTTTAAATTCTTTTACCATAATTATTCCCCTGAAATCGTGCACTCAACAAATGCGATACTTGGACTTACAACCTGGTGATAACTCCAATCTAAATCGTTACCCACACTAATTACGTGTTTCATCATATTTAAGAAATTATTTGCGACGGTAACCAAGGTAACATTCTTATCTCTTTTACCATCCTTTACCCAGAAGCCTGAGCATTGTAGTGAGAAGTTTGTAGAAACAAAATCAAGTCCTGCATGAAGACCAGCTAAATTCTGTACGACAAAGCCATCCTTAATTTTTGTACATAAATCCTCAAAACTATCATTTCCAGGTACGATATAACAATTCATTGGTTGTACACTTACGCTAGATGCATAGCCCGATTTAAAACCATTTCCTGTACTCTTTGTATGCATTCGATTGGCACTTCTTGTGTCATGAAGCATCATAACATATTTTCCGTGATCCACCAACGTTTTTGAAGAAGTTGGACAACCCTCATCATCAAAATTGGCAATACTTAAACAATCTGTATTCTTTGGATCATCAACAATTGTGATTTGTTCAGAGAAAATTTGCTCATTAAACTTATCTTTTAAAGGTGAAATTCCCTTATACATTAATTCTCCATTAAATAAACCTGTAAATGCTGCAAATAAAGATGTCATCGCATCCTTTTCAAAGATGACTGGACATGTACAGCTTGAAATTGGTGTAGCCTTTAATTTATTTAAAGCCTTATCGCAAACACGGCATACAAATGAATCAAGATCATATTGTTCAAAGTCATATACAACTTCAACTAAACTAGCATCCTTGACTTCTTCCCCTTCTTTAACGACAACACTGGCAACAATGTATTGCATTTCATCCGCATCTTGCACGTCCATACCTAAGCTATTCACAATACTGCGGCTTCCACTGCCTTGGCTATAGCCTAAATATCCAACTTGAATAACACGTGGATCATAGGCTAAAATCTTAGCTTCTAAGCTTTGAAGAATATCCTTCACATATTCTGTACTAGCCATATTCCAAGTCACATCTTTTTTTACATAATCAATGGATTCAGGTTTTCTTAATGAATCGGTTTCTTCATTTGAAATAATATGAGCTTGTTCAATCAATGATTTTAAAATGATTTCGCATTGATCATCGTTTACTTCTTCCAATGCCATATTGGCCATTTTTCCATCTACAATTCCACGAATACTTGTACCTGTCACTTTACTGGATACTAAAGTGTCCATTTGTCCTTGAAACCAAGTCATTTCTTTTTCAACCGTTGTAGATTGATAGATTTCAAATTCCTGAATACCCAGGCCAAGTGCTTTTTCAATCCATCCTTGTTTATTCATTGGCCGTACCTCCTACTGTAATTTGTGAAACACGAATGGCCGGTTGACCTACATCTGTAGGAATTGAACCCGAACTAGCGCCACACATACCTTGTCCGCGATCTAAGTTTTTACCAACGCGATCAATATTAAATAGGATGTCTGCACCATTACCAATCAAAGAAGCCCCTTTTACTGGATACGAAATCTTGCCATCTTCAATTAAATAACCTTCTAATACGGCAAAGTTAAATTCTCCGGTTTGTGGATTTACACTTCCACCACCCATTTTCTTCGCATACAATCCGCGTTTGATTCCTTCAAACATTTCGTCAAAATCATCATTTCCAGCCGCAATATATGTATTTGTCATACGCGAAGTTGTTTCAAATTTATAAGACTGACGGCGTGAACTTGAAGTCGATTCCAGTCCCATTCTTCGACCATTCAAGCGGTCTATCATATAACTCTTTAAAATACCATTCTCAATTAATACACGTTTTTGTTGGGGATTCCCCTCATCGTCTACATTTTGTGAGCCCCATGCATTTGGAATTGTTCCATCATCAATAGCCGTAACTTTATCACTTGCGACTTTTTGACCTAATTTATTACAGAATACACTCTGGTTTTTACTGACTGAACTTGCTTCTAAGGCATGACCACAAGCTTCGTGGAAAATAACACCGCCAAAGCCATTATCAATAATGACTGGCATTTTTCCCGATGGGCAATCTTTCGCTTCTAATAATACTAAGGCAATACGGCTTGCTTCTTGTCCAATAGATTCTGGAGTTCTTTCTTCAAAGAATTCTAAACCTTTACTTGCACCTGGTGCTTCATAGCCAGATTGTAAGTTTTGACCATCTTGAGCAAAAGAGGATACAGACATACGACAACGAATTCTTGTATCGTGTACGAGTCTTCCTTCACTATTTGAAATCTGTACATTTTGGCATACACTTGCCAACCCTACAGATACTTTTTGAATCTTATCCGAATACGCCTTTGCCGCATCATTGGCACGTAGCATTAAGGCAACTTTCGTTTCTAATGAAGCTTCTACAGGATTTTCCTTGATTGGATGAAGATTTTCATGCGTTTCTTCAACCAAAGAGATCGATACCGATTTAGATTCTATGCCAAATCCACCACGCAAATCATCCACTAAGGCATTTAATGATTCTTCACTTGTTTCATTTGTGTATCCATATACAGATTGCACACCTTTATATAGACGAATTCCAATACCAGCACGAATCAATACGTTTGTATCTTCTAATTTTCCATTTAACATGGATAAAGATTCGGTTGTACCTTCTTCTTCAAAGATTTCGGCAAAATCACAAGAGGAAGCCATACAACGCTCTAATAATTTTTCTAATTGTTCCTTCTTTAACATATTTATCCCTCAATGCAATCTACAAATCGTTTTGTGATTAATTGAGGACGAGTAATAATAGATCCTACTACAACACTAAAGCATCCAAGTTCTAATACACGGCGTGCCTTTTCTGGTGTATCAATATTTCCTTCGGCAATCATTGGTACGTTAGATTGTTCTAAATATTTACGCATTAACTCAAAATCATTCGTTTCAACTTTATCGCCCTTACTTTCTTCTGTATATCCAACTAATGTTGTTCCTACAAAATCAAAGCCTAATTGGGCTGCATGAAGACACTCTTCTAATGTAGAGCAGTCTGCCATTAATTTTTGTTCTGGATACTTAGCACGAATATCAGCATACAATTCATCTAAAGTTCTTCCATCTGGACGAACACGACAAGTAGCATCTAAGGCAACGATTTCTGGATGTGCCCCTTCTATCAATTCATCGATTTCTTTCATTGTAGGTGTAATAAATACTGGACAGTCCCCATATACTCGTTTAATAATTCCAATAACTGGTAAATCAACTTCTTTTTGAATTTCATTAATATCCTCTACAGTATTAGCACGAATACCTTTTGCGCCTCCCCATTTAGCCGCTCTAGCCATACGTCCCATAATAAAAGATGAATGTAAAGGTTCATCTGGAAGTGCCTGACAAGATACGATTAAGTGTCCTTTTACTGATTCAATGTTATTCATGATTTAAATCTCCTTTTTTTCTAATTATATATATAGGTAATTATACTACTTCTATAAGTGTAAAAACACGAAATTAAAAAAAATTAAAAAAATTTAAAAAAAGTGCTTGCAATCATTTTAAAGTGATGGTATATTTAATGGGCACTGAGCGAGACACAAAAGCTCAGTTGAAATAAATGCGCCCATAGCTCAACTGGATAGAGCGTTTGACTACGGATCAAAAGGTTGTGGGTTCGATTCCTGCTGGGCGCGCCATTTATTTTTTTTCTAAAAATATCGGGATGTAGCACAGCTTGGTAGTGCACTTGATTTGGGATCAAGGGGTCGCAGGTTCAAATCCTGTCATCCCGACCATTATTTTATTTAATTCGGCTGGGTAGCTTAGTTGGCTAGAGCATCCGGTTCATACCCGGAAGGTCGTGAGTTCGAGTCTCACTCCAGCCACCAACGAGTTTAACTTGGACCCTTAGCTCAGTTGGTCAGAGCATCCGGCTCATAACCGGCGGGTCGTAGGTTCGAGTCCTACAGGGTCCACCAATTATACATATGCAGAAGTACCCAAGTGGCTGAAGGGTCCGGTCTTGAAAACCGGTAGGTCGTGCGAGCGGCGCCTGGGTTCGAATCCCAGCTTCTGCGCCATCTTAATTAATTCACATCGCGGGATAGAGCAGTCTGGTAGCTCGTCGGGCTCATAACCCGGAGGTCGTTGGTTCAAATCCTTCTCCCGCAACCATGTGGTCTCATAGCTCAGTTGGTAGAGCAAAGGACTGAAAATCCTTGTGTCGTTGGTTCGATTCCGACTGAGACCACCATTTGTCAAAGATTGCACCTAGCATTTGCCAGGGCTTTTTTTATGCCTTATTTAAAGGATATTCCTACATTATGGTTATATTCATCATCATTAACAGGAGTGAATTTCTTCACTCTTTTAGATAAAAGTTACAAAAAAATCGCAAAAAATTTTCAAAGCATATTAAAAACGGATAGTAAATTATCCGCTTTTTTTATCGATTTCGATTGTTTTTATTTCCCTCTAAATCCACCTTTAAATCAAGTGGTATGCTGAATGAAATATAAGACGATTATTATGATAACCACGAGAATCCCTACGACCAATTTGTATTTAGCATAGTCTTTCATTCCTGTGTTCACATCATTTAATTTTCGATTATCTTCATTCAATTTATCAATCATCTTTCTTTGTTCGTCTGTCATATACCACACCTCCTCTATTCACTATCATGACAACATCAACCAAAGCAACCTGATCACGATCTAATAAACATGGTCTAGCAACATCTGTCATACGACTTGTTTATTAAAATCATAACTTTCTAAGTTTTAATGTTCTTTTAATCACAATCAACATAATACAGATACCAATAAGTGCTAAGATTATCATCGGTGTAACACTATAATCATAAAAGGCAAAATAACAAATGCTAAACAAAATCAATACCAATAACTTTATATATCCATAGATTGCATTTTCATAATTAAATTGCCAAATATAAAATATTGATATTTTGGTATAAGCAATATGTTTTTTACAGAAATCGAAAAATAAACAATTAATAATAAATATTGTCGATATGAGAAACAAAAATTTAGTATGATTATGACAACTGAATAAATCAATTAAAAGTATAATCAAATCCATTATCAAAAATAATATTGTATATCTATTTAGTCTTTTCGATAAATTTTCGTATCTCATCTTTAGAACATCCTCCTATAATCTGATTTAGTATTTCATTTTAAATGTGGATTCTTTTGCATATATTGGAATAAAATGCATGTACAGTAATAAGGAAGCAAAATAACTAATTACATTTTCATATATTTTGTTCTTTTCAAGGATAGCGTTATCTTCAAGTACAAAATAACATTAATTGTTATTTTTAGCAATAGTTATTTTTATTTTTAATTGTTGCGACAATTAAAAATAGAGGCTAAAATATTCATGGGTGAAAAACATATATGAAAAAATTATCAAAAAGAGAAAATCAAATTATGATTGCTTTGTGGAATTCTTCTGTTCCTTTGTCTGCTAGTGCTTTAAAGAAGAATTTAGATGAAGATGTTAGTATATATACAATTCAACAAGTCCTTCAGAAATTGCTTAAAAAAGATTATATAAAAGTAGATAGAATCGTTCAGCATGAAAAAGCTCTAATGCGAGAATATGTGCCTGTAATTTCTCAAGTTGAATATATTACAAGTTTTGTAAATCAAAAAACATCTTTTGAATTAGCTTTAAATTTCATAAAAGAAACCGACAATTTAGATGCCATTATCGAATTAGAAAAACTTATAAATATCAAATTAAAAGAAAAGGGAATAAAGTAAATGCAGTTAACCCTTTCATCGTTATTTATTACAATCGTTTTTACTGCCATTCTGATTCTTATTTTTAATGCATTACTAACATGCAAAAAAAGTTATATATTTTTTAGAACTGATTTTCTTTCTGTCCTAGCTATAATTATAGTTTTACGTCTATTATTTCCTATTGAATTTAAATTTACGCAATCAATAGCAGCTGCACCGATTATGAATCCGTTTTATAACATAATGCATTATAAATTTCATTAATTTGAGATTTATAATTTACTTCTTCTTATATGGGTTATAGGAATTATTATCAAATCCATTGAATATATCTTTTCAATATCTCAGTCAAACAAAAATTATAAACTACTCATTTCTAATTCAGTCAAATTAGAAACCAATGATTTAGATGCAGAATTAGATATTTTTCCTATTTTTAGCAGTAAATTTTTATATGTTCCTACAGTATTTACCACAAAAAAGAGTATATTTCTTCCTACGACTTTATACACTAAAAGCGAACTGAATAATATTTTACGACATGAAATCAGTCATATTCAACATCATGACGGTTTAATAAAACATATTATAAATTTTGTTGTGATCCTATACTGGTGGAATCCATTTGTATATATATTTAGAAATCAAATCCATTTACTTTTAGAGATGTGTGCTGATTATAAAAGCACAAAAAATTTCAATGAGAAAGAAAACAATCAATACATTAGAGACTTAATAAACATACAAAAAAAGACTACTATTTATAATCAAGCGCACAAATATAGTAATTCGAATATTATTGATGAAAGTATAAAAGTTCTTGAATATAGGATAAACTATATGATAGAGAACAAATACAAGAAAAAGACCAACAAATTACTATTGGCCACATTGATTTTGTTTCCCTTTCTGACAAACTCTATCATATTAGAGCCTTCTTTCCCTGCTCCTGACGAACATGAGTTATTATCAGAAAAAGATTTAAAAAATGGATATATAACAGTGAATAAAGATGGTACTTATACATTTCATGTCGGTAAATTTAAAGGTATTATCAACAATCCAAAATCTAAAGAATTTAAAGACATTCCAATCATAAAAGGAGAATAATCTTTCATTGTCACAAAATCATTTTTAAAAACTTTTAAAACTTATTCAAAAAGCAAAACAAGTACCCCTATAAAGAGTGATACTTGTTTTTTTAATCCACTACTAACAGTTCATAAGTATTTGTAAGAGTAAATAATTGATAGTGTACTTTTACAGTTACTAGTTGAACCTCATTTACGTAATCATACTCATGAATCACCTTATTATCAACTATATTTTCAGTATGATAAAACTCAATAAGTGTTTCCTCTAACTTAGTTCAAACCATTTCTATTCAAACCACAATGTTCTACATAAATAGTCAATTTTTTTATTCCTACTAACCGATGGTACATTTGTTTGGATTATTTCAGTCATTTTTATTATTGTGTTTATTCCATAATTTAGTTTTAAAGTTTTCAACATTTCTAATTCCAAATCTTATTGGGTCAGTTATCGGGTCAGTTATCGGGTCAGTTATCGGGTCACTTATGGAGTCATTTGAAAGAGTTTCGAAATAAAAATTGTCTATAGACTTAAACTCAGGTTTAACATCAGATACATTAAATATTCCAATTGGACTAGTGACAGCGATTAGCATTGCATCCACTAAAAAGCATGCTATAATTCAAGTGGGCAAACGGATAACAAGCCCACACGAGTAAAAGGGTGGTTCGGACTAGACCACCATTTGTCAAAGATTGCACCTAGCATTTTCTAGGTGCTTTTTTTACGTATATCTTATATATAAACAGCAATCCAATCGCCCACTTAAACCAAAGTTGCAAAAGAGTATCACCGCAACAAGTGATACTCTTTTATTAAGAGAATTTAAATTTATACAATCAATAATTATTGAATTAAAGCTAATGTGCATCAAGAAAATCATTTTTGAATTTGTGCCATCATAATGATTGTTTTTATAGTTTCTAATATATAGTAATAAAATCATTACTACTAGAACAATACCACAGATGGCATACATTGTAGTTGAATTTAAATTATAGAATAAATAATAGATTACTGTTCCAACAATAATTAATAATCCTATGATCACTAAAAATGCATCCACATATTTTTTTCACTTCAAACTTATTCAGTTCCTTATTTATTACCAACATACTATAATCATGACCATCCACTTTTATCTGTAACACTGAGTTTTGCTCTTTTACATCATCCAATTGAATTATCTATTGCTTATTCCAATCATTCTACTAATTTCCAAGTTTCCATCATAGCTTCCCACTTTCTGCATTCATATAATATTTTGACTGCATATTGAATAATTTCCAATATACAGAATGTGCCTTCATTAATTCATAATGACTACCCATTTCTTCAATGCTTCCATTCTTAAAAACAATAATGTTATCACAAAACCTTGTCGATGCCATTCTATGTGAAATAAAAATAGCCAACTTATTTTTTGATAATTCATTAAATTGTTCATAAATCTCCGACTCCGATTTTGGATCCAATGCAGCCGTTGGCTCATCCAATATGATTATTGGTGTATCTTTATAGATAGCTCGACTAATCGCAATTTTTTGAGCAACTCCGCCTGAAGGTTCAAAACCATCTGAATCAAAATCCTTGTGTACACGTACATTCAAGCCTTTCTTGTATTTCTTTACAAATGCAGAAATTCCCAAAGAATCAAATATATCCTGAATTCGATTTTCATCACTTTTTCGCGATAAACTCACGTTTTCCTTAAGTGACATTGAAAATAATTGGAAATCCTGGAATACAGTTGAAATGAATTTTACATATTGAACATAATCATACTCTTTAATATCCACCCCATTTAATAATATCATTCCCTCAGTTGGATCATACAATCGACAAATTAATTTAATAAACGTAGTCTTACCCGCACCGTTTTCTCCAACCACTGCAATTTTACCTCCAGCCTTCATGAAACAATTGATATCTTTTAAAGCCCATTTATCGCTACCGCCATATTTAAATCCAACATTTCTAAATTCTAACGATTCAAAATGAGAAGGCATATTACGGTTGACCTTTCCATCATATATATCCATAGGCAAATTCATAAATTTTTCAACAGCTTCAAAATAATAACTATACTGATTTATATCATTCACACTATCGATCACTTCATCCATAGAAGTTGTAAATGTCGCAATCGCATTGATATACAGTGTGAAATTAGCGATGGATATGAATCCTTTTGATACCATAAAAACCATATATACATAAGAAATCATTCTTTGAAAAAAATCCATAAGATGCATAAAGAAATCGGATTTATCCATAATATACATCTGATTTTTATAAAACTTCCAAAGCTTATGTAAACAACCTTTTAAAAATTCCATCAATACATATTGACCTTGATTCATTCGAATTTCCTTGCCATACTTTACATCCGAAAACACATTCATAAAATAAGACAATTCTCTTTCCTTCGGATTTTTCTCCATTTCCAATTTGGCATACGCCTTCTTAAATCGCATCTGCGCTTTACTATTTAGAAATGCAAGACATAAAAACACAAGCAACACTGCTTTATTCAATGAAGCTATGATCCAAATCACTGTTCCAAAAATCATCACTTTACTAATGATTTCCATCGCTCGATCTAATACAAAACTAAATCCTTGCCCATTCGCATATAAAAATTTTTCCGCATTTTGTTTCAAATTTAAAAACTCTGGATCTTCCAAACACGCATAATCCACTTTAGAAAGTTTTGTATTTAACTCCACCTGAAACTTTTCTAAAATAATACATCGCTTATAGAAAGCCGTATTCTTCAAAAAATCACTTAAAAACTTCATTAAGAAAATCACAATTGAAAAGATAATGATATATGTAAGTAAATATGAAATTCGATTTTGCCCCATTAGTTCATCCAACAAAACCTTTGGAAAAAAACATAATCAATAAAGGTGGGATTGTATTCGTTATCTGATACAAAATCAAACAAACCAAATAGCTCTTTTGTACATTCCACGCATACTTCCAAAGAAATATTAAGCTTTTAAACATACATATCACCTTCTTTCTAAGAGATTCTAGCATAAATGTAATTCTTTTCAATAATAAATGTATGTTTTTTCATTTAATTATTTATAATTTCATATTGTTTCATTTTATTAATAATATATCATTTTACAAAAAGAGTTGTTTTATCATTAACATTATTAGAACTTCCAAAAAATATATTATGACAGCTATTCTAACTTTTATAATTCAATTGTTTCATCATGATATATTAAACACGTACTTTCTTAGCACACCACTTCAAAACTAAGTACAAAATTACACTATATAATCCAATAATTACAATTCCTGCAAAATATCCAAAATAACTAGTACCTAATAGGTTCATTCCAAAATCTCTGTATGACATTGGATTGAATGTATTGATCTTCTGCATGTTTCCTAATGGCGATGCCAAAGAACAAAGACCCAAGACAACTAAAAATACAAGCAAAGATAAGTATTTGTTTTTCATAAGTTTAGATAATACAGTTATGAGTAGGACATAAAATGTTGTGGACATCACAATTCCAAATGCTACAAATAGTGTACATTGCCACAATGGCATCAATTCCATTCCTGGCGTTGTAAACTGATTGACACTCATATTCGTTAGTCCACTTGCCACAAGCTCAATATGATCCAATCCTTGTGTATCCCAATAATGAAAACCAGTAAATCCCGGCTTATAATATAAAACCGGATAGATCAGATTCGATACACCTTTAAAAGGTACAAGAACTATCATATAAACTAAAATAGGCAAGAAAACAACCAATAAAACAAAAAGCACATCAGAAATCAAATTCCATCTCACATATTTTTTCTTTACTCCAGAAATCGTTAGAATTGTTTTTTCTGTCTTTGCTCGTCTTTCTCTTTGTTGAAACAATAGAAGTCCAACCAGCAAAGGTAAAACTACAGGCAATATATATCGAGCTATCTGTAGTGAAACACTGGATGCATCCACATATGAATATGTTATTGGAGTAAGATCATGTTTTAGCAAGTAGTCAAAGTAACGAGCTTGCTGCATAGAACAAAAATATAAATTAATATCATTTGATTTTTGTACAATTAATTTCTCGTATTGCGACAAATCAGGTAATCCATATTCCTTCCTTAATTCTTCTAGAACATCTGCATGTTCAAAATAGGAATCATTAGGCATGTTCGAAGTCACCATATACCACTGTGCTTCCAACACACTCACCTTTACTTTATATTCACAATATGACTTCCAATTTTTTTCTTTTCCATCCTGCTCACCCTTATCAATGGTCTGGCGTATCAAATTTACTTCATCCATAAATTCTTGGTAAAGTTTGGGATCATTCTTTTGTGAAACACTTGCTATACTAATGCCTAGTGATGTTTGATATGGACTTTCCGTAAATGATTTTGTATTCAAAATAAACAACAAAGCAATCTCACAAATGATGAATAGTACGACTAGAATCAGATTTTCTTTTCTTTTTAAATTAGATTTGATATTAAAAAGCACATAAGTCCACATTTATCTCACCAACTCTCTTTTTTTGAAACATTGTAATGAAATCAAACTACAAGACAGAAAATACATCAAGCTTATAATAGCAGCTAGGACAACCCGCTTATGAATAATCAAGTTCACAAAATCAATATGTAAAAATGGAATATACACAAAGAATCTAGAATAGCCTGTTACATTTCCTAAGACAAAGAAAAGTGCATATAGAATTAGATTTACAGCTACAATAAATCCATTATTTAAACTGCATGTAAATAACAATGAAGATATACCTACCACAAATACACTTTCTACAACTAATAGAATAATACTTTTCGCAACAATTTCTTTCACTGTATACATCTGATTAAAGTAAAAGTACGGATAATCACAATTTCCCATTCCAAAAATCAATCCAGAAAGAACGATAATCAAAAGCATCACTATTATCAAAAAAACAGCTGCAAACAATGAAAACTTCATCTTATTCAACAGTATTTTTTGCTTTGAAATTCTTGAAACATATAAGTTTTTATAAAGCCCACTTTCCATTTCCAAACCGAATATATCGCATAATAATATGCATAGGATCAACATGACAACCAAATACAATTTTTGATTAAACAATTCATTGAATATATTAAAAGTATTAGGTTCATATGGACTATTCAACATTTCAATATGATTCTTCTTTAGATATTTCAACTGCTTTGTTTCATTCTGCAAAGTTTGAACATCTCTTTTCTCAAAATCATTGATGATATACCCCTCATTATTTGCCTGTAACATCAAATGATTCCAGCTCAATTTTGATTCTATAAATTCATCTGTTTTATTTTCACTGTTGTAGTAAAAGTGAATCAGACCACTCGCATTGCGATAAACCTTTTTCCAAAATTCAGACTCTTCTTCACTTCCTGCTTCATCCATTCTGTTTTCAGAAATTCGATAGGCCTTTTGGTAGATTTTGATTTGAGATTCATTATAGTGTTTATCCATATATACGTTATAACCAATAAAACAAACGAGAAAGAATACTAGAAATCCAAATACACCGACATTTCGTTTATTAAAGATAAACTTTTTAAGTTCGTACATCATAATGATGCCTCTTGAATAAACTCATTGTATACATCTTCTAATGTTTTGTGTATTTGAGTAATATTCTTCACTTGAACCCCTTGCTTTTCTAAATTTGAAAGTACTTCCATAACAGAATTTACTTCTAATTTATAGGTGTTTCCTGTTTGTTCTATGATTTGCAAGTCTGATTGATCTGGTATTTTTCTATCCGTTTCTAATACATATACATTTTCTTTTTCTTCCATGGAAATCTCTTTGATTTTCCCAAAATGGATACCTATAATTCGATCTGCCATTTTTTCAATTTCACCTAACTGATGACTTGAAATTAGTAAAGCTACATTCTTTTCCTTGGCCAAGCGTATCAATTCTTCACGTAAGCCTTGAATCCCTGTGGCATCCAGTCCATTCATTGGTTCATCTAGTAACAATACTTTAGGTTCTTTCATTAAAGCCACAGCTAAACCTGTTCTTTGTTTCATGCCCATGGAATATTGGGATACTGCCTTAGTTTTCAGTTGAGAACCAATCTGAGTAAACTCCATCATTTCATGTAGTTTTTCTTTTGAAGCATGATTTAAAGTGGCCATTAATTCCAGATTTTCTTTACCTGTCATATTTTCAAATAATCCAGGACCTTCAATCATGCATGATACATATGATAATGCTTTTTCCCTTTGTTTAACTACATCTTCTTTGCAAATAGAAATAGTTCCTCCATCCATGTTTATCAAATTACACATACATTTCATTAATGTGCTTTTCCCTGCACCATTTTGTCCAACAAAGCCAACTATTTCACCAGGTTTCATACTAAAAGAAACATGATTTAATACAATTTTATCTTTGAAACTCTTAACTACATTTTTCACCTCAACTACATTTTTCATCTTTCTCATCCAACTTTCTTTTTAGTAACAGCACATCATACACGACAAAATAATTAGTAACTATGTATATTTATAGATTAGCTGTAACTATTTTACATAGTAATGTAAGCTTGTGATATTTTACTGTAACCTTTTACATATTATATATCACCTGCCATTTATTTATTCAATAACTTTTTTTATGATTTAACATATCCAAAATAAACTCAGACCGCTCACCGACACCATTCTTGATCATATTAAAAAATCATCTTATACAATTTCAAAAGGTAAATTTTTTTCAAGAGGATCATTCAAAAACCGAATAATAAAAAAGAGAGTCATTTCATAAATTGAAGTGGCTCCCTTCGTGGATTGGGTGGCTCCGTCACCATGGAATATTCAGTAATAATTCAATCCATTACTGATTCATAAATAAATGGTAAAAATAATTCTTCTTGCAAAGCAAATCTTCAAATGATCCATGTTCTACAAGTTTACCATGTGATAAAACCAATATATCATCAAATTCCTGTAGCATTTTCTTATGAATCTTATGCGTTACATAAATAATGGTTTTGTCAGTCAATTCTATAATATTACTTTCAATTTTTTCAGTATTAATACTGTCAAGACTTGATGTAATCTCATCACACAACAATAAATTATGACAATGTAGTTTTGCCCTTGCGATAGATATTCTTTGGATTTGTCCTCCTGATAAATTGCCTGCATCTTCAGAAACAAATTGATTCAAATCTAAATCTGAAATATTCGCAAATTTCATTGCACTTGTCAAATCTTCTTCAGAAAAATTCTCTCCTAAACACAAATTTTCTCGAATAGTTCCTGAAAATAAATGTTCTTCTTGCCGGATGATTACCGGTTCTTTGTCAAATGAAATGATTCTTCCTTTTTGAATTGAATAATAACCCAAAATCAATTTTAATAAAGTCGACTTCCCTGATCCACTGTCTCCAACAATCGCATATTTTTTTCCTTTATCAAATTGGAAAGAAAAATCCTTGAATATAGATTCTTTGTTTGGAAATCCGAAACTCACATGTTCAAAACAAACTTTATTTTGATTTTCTGAAATAAGAAGTGTTTTCTCGGTTTCTTTCTTATCAATCATTCTAATCAATCTATCATTAATGCCTTTAATAGCCACAAAATTTCCATAATACGAGGCCATAGTATACAAACAATCAATAAAATTATTTGAAAGTGTCACCACAGACATGAAATATGTAGCACTAAAATATCCATTTGAGCTCAATATTGCTAATACTAAAATAAAACACATTTGTCCAATTACCGCTACGGAATTGGCATATGTTGTATTTAACTGAGTAAAGAAACTAAAGTGGAAACATTTATTTTCATAATCATCAATATTCTCTTCACCTTTACGAATATAATGTGTGGTACTATGTCAAGAAAAAGGACTCATAAAATAGATAAATTTTAAATTCTAATGCTTTGAATAATAATTATTCTCATATTGATTTGGCGATTCATAACCGCAATGACTATGAATTCGTATGGTGTTGTAGAATGTTTCAATATATTCGAAACACAAATCATATGCATGATCATAATCATAAATTAAAGTACGATTTAACCATTCTCTTTTTATTACTGAATGAAAAGATTCTATGCATGCATTGTCCCAAGGTGTGCCTTTCTTTGAATAACTTAGAATCAATCCTTCGGTTAATTTTTTATAAAGTTTGCTTGTATAATGTACTCCTCTATCTGAATGAATAATT
>OLOJ01000976.1_pt1 | contig 28358 bp, 23 predicted proteins | sample 1672251 | NCBI WGS metagenome assembly OLOJ01 (sample SAMEA3136664, study PRJEB25190) | human gut metagenome | biome: human gut; feature: human-associated habitat; material: faeces | place: Austria | collected 2013 | reverse complement strand
GCCTTCTCGCGCGCGCCATCACGATGCGCTCCCGCCCGAGCCGCCGTCCCCGGCGTTTCCGCCCACGCCGGCCAGCGAAGCGCCCGCGTTTCCCGCCGCGTCCAGTCCCTCGGCCGCACCGAACCGGCCGCCGCCGAGAAACGCGTCGTCGCGATCGTGGACGAAGTCGTAGAACGCCTGCTCTATGCGCACCCAACCGCGCCAGCCGGGATGCACCGTGTCGCACAGGAAGTACTTCTCGTATTCGCAGCTAGAGAAGTCGGCGTAGGCGGCCCCGGCGTCGTCGCACAGCCCGCGGATGCGCTCGTAGTACGCCTGGCGCTCGGCGTGTGCAACGCCCTCGCGGTCGTACCAGGCACCATGCACCGGAAGGATGGTCACGAGCGGCTCGAGCCCTGCCTCGCGGCACACGCGCAGGAAGCAGGCGAGATCGGCGTACTCTTCGTCAGCCTGCGAGAAGTTCTGCCCGCGCTCCACGTGATAGCCCGAGTTCTTCTGCCAGTACGCGTCGTATATGCCGAAGTCGTTCGTGGTGCAGGCGGCGTCGCCCGATGCATCCGCCTGCTTCAGCAGCGCGTTCCAATCCGGCTCGCCGGTGGACGTGCCCGCGGCGCGGACGGTGCTTTTGAGCGGCGCGCCCGCGATGATGCCCGGAAGCCGGCTGCGCGTGCGCAGGTCGTCGGCGAACGCCGTGGCCGCGTCGTTCGCTGCGTCCAGCACGGTGTCGCGGTTGGCGGCCGCCGTGGTCTTCGCGTCCACGCCCAGCGCCTCCACGCGCGAGCGCACGTAGGCCTTCGTCTCACCGGAGATGCTCGGGTTGTTCGCGAACCGGCGGTACAGCTCGTAGGAGAACTTCGAAGCGAACTTGCCCTGGTCGCCGTTCCCTTTGAAGAACCACTGGGGCGACACGACGATCATCACCTTCTTGTTCTTCGCTTCGCCGGCGTACGCGCCTGCGGCGATTGCCTGCCACAGGCTCTGGTCGTACGCCTCGCCCACGTAGGTCAGATCGACGCCCGTCACGTTCTCGCCGAACACCGCCTGCGGGCATTGCGCCACCTTGTCCTTCGAGATGAAGAACTCCGACGAGCCGAACGCAAGATGGCCGTCGTCGCTCATCGACGCCGTGGTGAAGGGCACGCTCTGCGACTTCGTGCCCGAGTACACGTAATCGTAGAGGCGTGCCGGATCGTAGGCGGTCTGTGCAGGCAGCATCGCGCAGACGCCCGCCAACCCGAGCGCGGCGGCCAACAGCCCCGCGAGCACGCCGCGCAGCAGACGCACGCCGGTTCGCGCCCGTTTGGACGCGGGCGCTGCCCCCGGTATGTTCGAGCGCTTCGCCATATCGCTACAGTCTGATCTCCACCTGGTGGATGATGAGGTTCACCGTGTTCATCTCGTCGCGCTCCACCTCCGTGGGGGCAATGTACACTCCGAAGACGTCCTCGATATCCACCAAAAGCTCGATGGCTCCCATGGAGTCCAGCAGCCCCAGCGCGAACAGGTCCTCGTCGCGGTTCGTGCGCACCTCGTCGTCGCCGCACACCTCTTCGAGGATGTCCAGCATCTTCTCCTCAAGCTCCTCGTACGTCATATCAGCCATTGAACGCTCCTTTCACGAGCATCGCGATCTGCCCCGAGAACAGCGCGAACCCGAACATCACCAACTGCAGCGTGACGAACCAGGACAGCGCCTTGAACGCGGGGGCCTTCCTATGGGACTTGTAGAACTTCGACTTCTTCTGAAACGCTTCAGTGCCGGCTAGCAGCAGGCCGTGAAACAGGCCGTACAGCAAGTAGTTGACCGTGAGGCCATGCCAAGCGCCCATAAGGGCCATGTCGAACACGAAGCCCCAGCATGCGACGGCCAGCCGGCTGTCGAACCAACGGCGCCTCAGCGCCAAGCGCGAGAACCGCATGAACACGAAGTCGCGCAGCCAGAACGACAGCGTGATGTTCCACCGGTTCCAGAAGTCCTTGATATCCACGGCCGCGAACGGCGCGCGGAAGTTGCGCGGCGTCCGGATGCCGAAACAGTAGCTGGCGCCCATGGCCATGAGGCTGTAGCCCGCGAAGTCGAAGAACAGGTACAGCCCGTACACGTACGCCGTTCGCACCTGCACACCCAGCTCGGCGAGGAAAGGCCCCGTTCCCCAAGTTGTCGGCGCATAGAAGCGGTGCAGCCAGACGGCTATGACGAAGGTGTACACGAGCCCGACCAGAAGCAGCAGGATGCCCCGCGCCAAAAGGCCCGCGTACTCGTCGCGCGAACGGATCTTGCGCGCATCCTCGGCGAATCGGCGCGAGCGGTCGATGGGGCCCGAGGTGAACACCGGGAAGAACAGCAGGAAGTACAGGTAGTCGAACAGGCCCAGCTCCTCGATGACGCCGTCGCGCACTTCGAACAGCACCTGCAGCGCCTTGAACGTGATGTAGGACACGCCTATGAAGCCCAGCAGGTTCTGGTCGAACACCGCGCCCGCCTTCGCCGAGAGGAGCGGCACCAGGATGAGCGCGAACGCGACGGCGAAGCGCCCGTTCGAGCGAGGGCTCGCCAACACCCAACGCGTCGAAAGCGTCGCCGTCGCCACGAACAACGCCGCCACGGCGAGACCCGGCAGATCCTTGCAGAACAAACACGCCAAGAACGCGGCCGATGCGACCATGCCGTAGCGCGCGATCGGCCTCTCGCGCAATCCGAGGAAGGCGGCGCCCGCCACGGCCAGCGCTAAGAGCATGAAGAAACTGGGGTCGGCGTAGAACGTCATCGATGATCGCCATACCTCATGCCTCGGCCAGCGCCTTGCGGTCCACCTTGCCGTTGCAGGTCAGCGGCAGCTCGCCCACGAGCGCCACCGATCGCGGCACCATGTAGCCGGGCACGCGCTCGGCCAGCCGAGCCTTGATGAGACGAGCTATCTCGAAGTCGCTGCCCGCAGGACGCTCGCGCAGCACCACGCACGCCTTCAGGTACGCCACGCGCTCGCGGCGGCGCACGGGCACGACCGCCGCCTGCTTCACGAGCGGCAGCGCGCCGAGGTTCTCCTCCACGTCCGCAAGCTCGATGCGGAAGCCGTTCACCTTCACGAGCGAGTCGAAACGGCCGTCGCAGTACAGCATGCCGTTTTCGTCGAGATGCCCCGCGTCGCCCGTGCGGTAGGCGCGCACGGGCGTGCCGTCGACAAGCGTCGCGTCGAAGAAGGCCGCCGCCGTCTTCTCGGGGTTGCGGAAGTAGCCTTTGGCCACCGTGTCGCCCACGATGACGATCTCGCCGGTCCGCCCGGCCTCGCACGGGGCGCCCGTCTCGGGGTCGACGATACGCAGCTCGGTGCCGGGACGCGGCCGCCCCACGGGGAGCGGGCGCTCGTCGACCAGCTCCGAATCGCCGATCTCGACGTAGGTGACCGCCACGGTCGACTCGGTGGGACCGTACGTGTTCGCGATGCGGGCACGAGGGAACCGCTCGCGCAGAGCCGCGGCCGTGGAGCGGCGCAGAGCCTCGCCGCAGAACAGGAACAGGCGCACGTCGGGCAGCAGGGCTTCGTCGAAGCTGCGGTCGGCCAGGCACAGGTCGGCGAACGACGGCGTGGACGTCCACACTTCCACGCCCGAATCGCGCAGGTCGGCGAACAGCGCGCGCAGATCTTCGGCCTCCTCGCGTTCGACGGCGTGCAGGCAGCCGCCGGTGGCGAGCGCGCCCACCACCTCGTACTCGGACAGGTCGAACGAGTACGGCGGTTGGTCCAGGAATACGCGCCCGCCCTCGCGGATCACGGGAAACGTGCGGACCCAGTCCATGAAGCGCGCAACGTTGTCCGCACCGACCTCGATGCCCTTCGGGCGACCCGTGGAACCGGACGTGAAGATGAGGTACTGCGCCTCATCGCCCGTCACCCAGCTCGCGCGATCAGGGACGACGAAGGGGCTGCCCGCCGCCGCGACGGCCGTGCGCGCATCGAGCACGTCGGACTCGGGCAGCGCGCACGCCAGGGCATCGGGCATGTCCTCGGCAACCACCACGAGCGCCTCCCCGAGCTGGGACAGGATGTCCGCGAGACGCGTAAGGGGCATCTCCGTGTCTACAGGGACGAACGCATGCCCGCTTTTAAGGCAGCCGAGAAACCCTGCGACCATACATGCGGATTTGTGGCCGAGCACCACCGCCGGCTGCCGCTTCTCCGTGCGGGCCGCCAAGGCGGCGGCAATGCGATCGGAGGCCTCCCATAGCTCGGCGTACGTGGTCGTCAGGCCGTTCGGCGCCTTGTGGGCAGGCGCTTGCGGATGTTCGCGCACCTGCTGCTCGACTGCGCGTAAAAACTCGTTCTCGCTCCTCATGCTGATCCTCCCGCAGCTTCCACTATCAAACGGAAAGAATCTAGGACGCATTTCTCAATAAAATGTCTACGGGGCCCGCCGATCACCGTCTGCGCACATTTCGGACACCGTTCCGACGCATTGAAGCGCACGATCGCGCCTCGTTCAGGCTGCCGTACCGTATACTGGAATCTTCCGAAAGAAAGCGAGCCCATGAGACCGACGATCTACATCGACGCCGACGCCTGCCCGGTCACGTCCGAAACCCTGGCCGTCGCGCGCAAGAACGCGTTGCCCGCGGTCGTTGCGGGCAACGCGACGCAGAACCTTGCGCGGCACATCAGGCGCGGAGATCCGCGCGAGCCCCGCGACGGGTTCTGGGTGGACACGCTGCCCGTGGGCATCGGCGCCGACGCGGCCGACTTCGCCATCGTGCAGGAGCTGGAACCCGGAGACATCGTGGTGACGCAGGACATCGGGCTGGCCGCCATGGCGCTGGGACGGCACGCCCGGGCCATCGGCGTGCGCGGGCGCGTGTACACGCTGGCCACCATCGACCTCGACATGCACATCCGCCACGAGGAGAAGAAAGTGCGCCGCCAGGGCGGGCGGACGAAGGGTCCCGCCGCCTTCGAAGACGATGATCGCGAGCGCTTCGCCGCGAACCTCCAGCGCCTCGTAGAGGAGACGCTGCGCGACGGGAAACGGGAGGGCTTCCCTACAAGCTGATCGCTTGCGACGGATCGACGTTGCGCAAAAACGAGGGATCGTCGAACAGCGCCTTGCACGCAAGATCGCGCGAGCGCAGCTCGTGTTCGGCTTCGTTCAGCAGGTTGTCGAGGAACCGCACGACGAACCGAAGGTCGGGCAGGACGCCCGCTTTCGCGTTGCGGTAGTTCGCGCGCACGAGCGCATCGCGAAAGTACCGAGCATGCCGCTCGAACGGCTCGTTGTCCACATCGAAGCCCAGATCGTGCAGGTAGAGCACCGCGAACACCGCCGTCGTCCGCGTATTGCCCTCGACGAAAGGATGAACCTGCCACAACCTTGCGATAAAGCGGCCGAGATGTTCGAGCTGAGCTTCGTCGAACTCGATGCCGTAGACGTGCGACCGCTCCTCGTCGAACAGAAATGCCAGCGAGCGCTCGATCAACGAGGGATCGGCGTACACCACGCTGTCGCCGTTCAGCACGAACTCGCGCTTTTGCAGCGCTTCAGTCTTATACTCGCCGGGTCGATACGTCGCCGCATCGAGATCCTGGAACAACGCGCCATGGATCACGGCGAGCATATCGGGTACCAGCGCGAACGCGCCCGAAGCCAGCAGCTCGACGATGCGCTGGCTCACGAGGTCGGCTTCGCGCTCCCCCGCAGCCTCGTCGCGCCCATCCGCCTTCTGTCGCGCGTGGTAGGCGCGAATCATGCTGCCCGTCTCGTCCAGCCCGCGCACGCCGCTCACGTGTTCTCGGGCGAGCTCGCGCAGATACGGAGAAGGCTTCAGCCCGTCGACCTCCTGCAAGCCCATCGCAACGCGCCAATAGCCCTCGCGCACAGCGGGGTCGCGAAGCTCGGGCTTCGCCTCGTACGGAAAATCTTCTGGACAATCGGCGGTCAACGAAGCCTCCTTCGCAACTGTTCGGGGCGGGATCACGTTCGCCATTGTAGCGCATTACGAGGCGGGCATGTTCTCCCAGTAGTCGGATGACGTGTCGTCGTTGCCCACGATCACCTTCGCGCGCAGCACGCCCTCGGCCGGCAGGTCAGAGAAGCCGACGATCACGCCGTCCATCCCCCACTGCAGGCCCTTCATGCCGTACAGGCGGCGCTCGACGAATGCGGTGGACACGCGCAGCTCCGTGCCGTTCTCGATGAAGCCGCCCCCGTCGTCCACGCGAAACGAGAACCCGTTCTCCTCGACGGCCGACGTCACCGTGCCCGACACCGTATAGCCGCAGTCGTACGACGCGAGGATGTCGTCGAGCGTTTCTTCCTCGACGCGCCCCTGCTGCTCGGGCACCAGATCGCGCGCCGGACCGAACACCTTCTGCGCAACGATGGCGTCGTCGGTATGAGCCTCAGTGGAGCGGATCTGCACGCTATCGCCCACCGCCAGCTCGTCGAACGGTACGTCGAAGTGCTCGGTAGACGCGCAATCGACCGACACCTGCGTTCCCGTCGCGATATCCTCGGTGGATTGCGTTATCGCCAGCACGAGCACGAGCGCCTCGTGGTCGATGGAGACGATGTTGCCCGTATTGTGGTACGAGTAGCCCGATCGTACGGGAGGAAGGGGCTGCCCCTCGTCCGATGTCGACGAGAGGCGTGCGTTCGACAGCATCCTCATGAACAAGGGGCCTTCGGACGTCGCGTATTCCACGCGCGGCGTATCGAACCATTCAGGCGTGACCACTTCGATGGCGCCGCCGCCAAGGTACGTTTCTTCGGGAGGTTCCAGCCGAAACGTGGACGATAGCATGGTCGGCAGCAGCGCGATCGCGCAAAGCGCGGCATACCCCGCCAAGCGATAATCCTTGCCGGGTCCTCTCAGCGTTTTCGCCAAGACGAACGGGATCGCGACGAAACACGTGACCAGCACGCAAGCGGTCGGGATGTCGTAAACGATGTTGCGCAGCTCCAAACCCTGAGCCGCCGCCTGCTTCTGGCAAACGAAGAAGAATGCGAGCGCGCACACGCTGACGCCCACCGATCCGACGAGCACCGCGATGCACGCCGCACGCAGGTTCGCGCGCGGCGCGGGACGCCGGGACTCGGAAACGGGCGGTGCATGTCTCGGCCGGGGCGCAGACTGCTCCTCTACCGCACGGTAGCGCCCGACCAGTGCGCACGCCAGCCGCTGGAACACCGCCGCCGTGGCAAGCACGGACGCGACGAAGACGAGGCCTTGCACCATGAAGCCGATCAGCGAATGAGCCGAATCAAGGACGCCGCTTGCAGCGAGCGCCCATGCCGCCAGGACGAACGCAAGCTCGCCGAGGACCCGTTTGAACGAGCGCCGCGCCCACCGCTCGTTGCTGCCGAGCGCCCAGGATATCGGCAAAACGAGGGCAAGCCCGCTGTACAGCATGAAGATCGCATGATCCCATACCCATGAAAGAGGATTGGAATAGAGGCCGAACAAGCTCGGCGACTGCAGGCAGCTGCCGACCATCTGCACAACAAGCACGGTGACGAACACCGTGAGCGCCTCGGCAGCTACCGCGCCGGCCGAACCGCGCGAAGGCTTGAACGACGCCCACAGCATGAGCGTCGCCCCCATGACCGACGCGTTGACGTACACGGGAAACAGCGTGTCGTCCGCGGGCCACGGCACCAGCGACATCATCGCCGAAACCAGCACGGCGACGAGCGCGCCCGCCAGCGCGTACCCGAGCCGCGCGAGCACCTCCCCCGTCCCCGCGCCCGTGCGCTCCTTCGTCGTGAAATCGTCCCGCATAGCGCCCACCCCGTCTACAATCCGTGCGACTCCCGCCGTTTCTGGGCTTCGCGGTATACCGCATCATCGGAGCGAACCCCAATCACGACGATGCGCATGGCATGCTCGATGCGCTCAAGCTTGTACACGATCCGGATGCCATCCGACTTCAATTTCACTTTCATCAGGCCGCTCAACTGGGACAAGCGCTTGTTCCCAAGAGGGTTTCCGTATCCCCCTTCGGATGAGGGAAGAGGATTCGACTGCACTTTGGCGATCGCCTTCACCACGCGTATACGCTGGGATCCGTCCAATGCGCGAAGATCCTCCCGAGCTTCGGGAAGGAACGACAGCTCCCACATCACGCCAGCTCCACGTCTTCGATGGCGTCAACATCCTCAAGCGCGATGCCCAGCTCGGCGTACACCTCTTCCGCAGGGACGGATCCTGCATCCTGATTCGCCGTCAACCGCGCCATCGCTTCGGCCATAAGCACCATGTCGGCCTCGACCTCCGAGAGATAGGCGTACTCGTCCGGCGTCGTGATAACGCGATACGGTGCATTGTTCTTCAACACGATGACGGGCGTGGAATTAGACGCCGACGAGAAGGCCTGCGCGGCCTTGCCCCGGCTGAACGCCGAAACAGGCACCATGTTGTCTAGCAGCTCAGCGGGTGTCGCCATGAAAACCTCCTTATATCGTGAAAATATACTAGCATATTTTCACGATATAGACGAATCACGGCTGCGTGTCATCCTTCTCCTCGGCCAGCGCCTCGAAGGCCGCTTTCATGGTGGGGTTGTTCCTGGTCAGGCGCTTGATGGTGAGGTCTTGGGCCTTGTTGTTCGCCAGGCGCAGGTTGTTCTCGGACGACACGAGGGCGTCCTTGGTCTTCTGCAAGTGCAGGATGGTCTTGTCGATCTCGTCGATGGCCGTCTGGAACTTGCGGCTGGCCAGATCGTAATTGCGCGCGAAACCGCTTTTGAACGTTTCCATCTGCTCTTCGAATTTCGTGATGTCTATGTTCTGGTTGCGCACCACCGCCAGCTCCGCCTTGTACGCCATCGAGTTCAACGCCGCGTTGCGCAGGATGGAGATCATCGGCAGGAAGAACTGCGGGCGAATGGCGTACATCTTCTCGAAGCGGTACGACACATCCACGATGCCCTGGTTGTACAGCTCGCTTTCCGGCTCCAGCAACGTGACCAGCACCGCGTACTCGCACCCCTTCTTCCTGCGGTCGGCGTCCAGCTTCTTGAAAAAGTCCTCGTTCTTGTGACGATGCGACGAATCGTCGGACTCGTTCTTCATCTCGAACATGATGGACACGATCTCGTTGCCCTCCTCGTCGCATTCGCGGAAGATGAAGTCGCCCTTCGAGCCCTCGGACGCGTCGTTGTCCTTCTCGAAGTACGCGCGCGGGAACGCGGCGGCGCGGATCTTGTTGAACTCGGTCTCGCAGTGCTGCTCCAACGACTCGCCCACCATCTTGGTGGACAGGCGCGCCTTCATGTCCTTGTAGCGCTCGATCTCGCCGTCCTTGTAGGCGATGATGTCGTCCTTGGCTTTGAGCTCGATGGCCAGCTGCTCTTTGAGGGCGCTCTCGCATCGGCTCTTCTCGGCGTCCTTGAGCGCCACCTGCGCGGCCAGCGCGTCGCGCTCGCGCTCCAGCGCCGAACGCGCCTGCTCCACCGCCAGCTTCTTCTCCGCCTCGAAGGCGCGACCCTGCGCCTCCACACGTTGCTCCAACTCGACGATGCGGGCGTCCTTCGCAGCCGCCGCGTCGGCCAGCGCCCGCTCGCGCTCGGCGTGGGCCAGGCGCTGCTGGCTCTCGCGCTCACGCTGCTCCGCCTGCAGCCGCGCCTCCAGCTCGGCGATGCGCGCCTCCTTCTGAGCCGCGTCGCCCTGCGCTTTCGCAAGAGCCTCGGCCACGGCCAACTGCACGGCTTGCTGCTTCTCGGAGGCCATCAGCTGCTCGTGGCGACGCACCTCCTTGTCGAACTCGGCGTCGCGCACCTGCTTCAGAATGGCCGCGAAACCGGCCTCGTCGATGGTGAACATCTCGCCGCAATGGGGGCACTTGATCTCGTTCATGCTCGCTCCTTCTCCCGTATCCCCCGATTCTACCCCATCGCCGCGCACCGCCAGCCCTCCTTTCGGGACAGCCGAAGCGATACCCGGTTATTTCCACGGCCGGCTCCTCGATACCAACACGAAGGGCAGGCTAGATGAGCCGAAAAACCGGGCGCTGCGGTAAAAACGAGACGGTTTGGTAATGGCGCTCAATACGGTCATTAGGTAGGACGATACGCTGAACAGGGGTTTCGCGGAAAATCTCGTCGTCACGATAAGAGAAGGGCCTCGAAAGCGCTCGATTCAGGCTTCTTGAATTCCAAACCGTTCCGATTTTACCGCTGCGACCGGGTTTTCGCCTCATCGATCCGTGCGAGCCTGTTTGCCGCGCACGCCGACAGGTGCCGTCGGATCGCGGCGGCTTCGTCGCGCCGATTCTCGCACCTGGCACCGTAGCGCCCCACCGCGAAACGCGAGCACGAGGAAGCACGGCGCGCAGGCGGCCCCGCGCGCCGAACGGGCTCATTCCGATGTCGGCTCAACAGCGAGGCCGCTTCGTCGCCCCCGCCCTGCCCCCGTTCTTTCCCGCACCCCTTTCCCTTCGACATGCTGTTTTGTTTCGAATCGTTTAAATAAGCGCAACCATCGCAATTCGGTCTTTATAATGAGCCTAGTATGAATACACGTGAATGGAGGTCCGCCAAGATGAGTTACGTCGATAACGTCATCGAGCAGGTCAAGGAAAAGAACCCGAACGAGCCGGAGTTCATCCAGGCCGTCACCGAGGTGCTCACATCCCTGAAGCCGGTCATCGAGTCCAACCCCGCCTACGAGAAGGCCGGACTGCTCGAGCGCATCGTCGAGCCGGAGCGTGCGATCATGTTCCGCGTGCCCTGGGTGGACGACGAGGGCAACGTGCACGTGAACCGCGGCTACCGCGTGCAGTTCAACAGCTGCCTCGGGCCCTACAAGGGCGGCCTGCGCCTGCATCCGTCGGTGAACCTCGGCATCATCAAGTTCCTGGGCTTCGAGCAGATCTTCAAGAACAGCCTGACCACGCTGCCCATGGGCGGCGGCAAGGGCGGCTGCGACTTCGACCCCAAGGGCAAGTCCGACATGGAGATCATGCGCTTCTGCCAGAGCTTCATGACCGAGCTGTTCCGCCACATCGGCGCCGACACCGACGTGCCGGCCGGCGACATCGGCACGGGCGCGCGCGAGGTGGGCTTCATGTTCGGCCAGTACAAGCGCATCAAGAACGTGTGGGAAGGCGTGCTCACGGGCAAGGGCCTGTCCTACGGCGGCTCGCTGGCCCGCACCGAGGCCACCGGCTACGGCCTGATCTACTTCGTGCAGGAGTACCTCAACTGCCACGACGACAGCTTCGAAGGCAAGACCGTCGCCGTTTCCGGCTCGGGCAACGTGGCCATCTACGCCACGCAGAAGGCCCAGCAGCTGGGCGCGAAGGTGGTCACCATGTCGGACTCCACCGGCTGGATCCACGACCCGGCGGGCATCGACCTCGACCTCGTGAAGCAGATCAAGGAAGTGGAGCGCGGCCGCATCTCCGAGTACGCCGCGCGCAAGGAGGGCGTCGAGTACCACGAGGGCCGCGGCGTGTGGAGCGTGCCCGTGGACATCGCCCTGCCCTGCGCCACGCAGAACGAGCTTTTGCTGGAGGACGCGAAGCAGCTCGTGGCCAACGGCTGCAAGATCGTGGCCGAGGGCGCGAACATGCCCACGACGATGGACGCCACCGACTACCTCATGGAAAACGGCGTGGTGTTCTGCCCCGGCAAGGCGGCGAACGCAGGCGGCGTGGCCACCTCCGGCCTGGAGATGTCCCAGAACTCCGAGCGCCTGTCCTGGACGTTCGAGGAAGTGGACAGCAAGCTGCAGGGCATCATGAAGAACATCTACCATGCAGCCGACGACGCTGCCAAGGAGTACGGCCACGAGGGCAACTACGTCATGGGCGCCAACATCGCGGGCTTCAAGAAGCTCGCCGACGCCATGATGGCCCAGGGCATCGTGTAGTCGCGGCAGCCCGGAAAGCATCGCGCGCGGAAACGGGTCTCGTCCTCAGGACGGGGCCCGTTCTTTTTGCCATGCAATGCGCAGGACGAACTCGGCCGTCGCCCGCTTACCGACCGGGCCGATCACGCTCCAGCAGCGACACCGTACGTTCGACGAGCGCGACGGGATCGTCGCCGTCCTCCGGGAAGCGCACGGCGGCCGAGCGAACCGCGCAGAACGTCTTCCTGCCGTCGATGCGCACCTTCCACAGCAACGCCAGCTCGAGAGCGCGCATGAGATCGACGAGCGAACCACGATCGACGTAATCGCGGATGACGATCGCGAAGCAGCCCGCGCTCACGCGCGCAGCCACGTGTTGAACCTGGATCACCTCGTCGATCTCGCCTTTCACGCTTTCCAGATACGAACGGCGAGCCTCCGGTCCCAACGACAGCGCCGCATGCTCGAAACCGTCCACCATAAGACAGACGATCGTCAACGGAACGGCCTCATCACGGCAGGCGGAGCGTTCGAGCTCGTCGACGAACGCGCGATAGGCGAGCAACCCCGTCTCGTCGTCGCGACGCACGGCTTCGGCATGAAACCGACGCGCACGTCGAAGGGCGAGCAAGGCGAAGGCCAGTCCGAAGATCAGCGCCTCGACCACGATCACGCCCACGGCCAGGAAGATGGACCATTCCCGGGGAATCCAACCCTGCTCGGGCATAATGGACAGCGTCCATTGCGTGGGCATGTTGAACGTCGACTTCGCCGCATGGGAGAAATCGTGCGAGCCACCCGAAGCGGCGATCACGTCCTTGCTGCCATCCTGAGGGCTGACCGACCATAGCTCGTACAGATACCCCGCTTCCTCAAGGGAGGCGAAGTCGAGCTGTTCAAGCACGTAAGACTCCTTGACGCCCACCACCGCCTCGCCGTAGTACGAACCACCCACGTTCACCGGTCTGACGAACAGGAAGACGTTCTCGCCGCTCGACAGCTCGACCGAACTCTCCACCACGAAGCCGTCGGTCCACTTGGCCAGCGTGTACACGTACGAGAACGAGGTGAGATCGTCGCCGACGGTATCCCCGAACTCCTCCTCGGGATAGGCGTAGGCCATCGTGTCGCCGCGCACGTAGGCGACGTAGGACACTTCCTCGCGCTCGAGCAGCTCGCCCGCCACGCGAGGGAACCAGGCCTCGTCGTCCGGATCGACCTCGAAGGCGGCCGCGAGGTCGTCGACCGGGCTCACTTCGTCGTAGAGTTTCGTAACCATGGCCTGCTGGAAATAGTTCAGCAGATTCAGGGCGTCGCGCTGGCGCATAGCGCCCATCTCTCTATAGACGAAGGCGCCCAAGGAGCCTACCAGCGCAACGACGATCAACGCGAACCCGGCGAAGCCGATCACGGTCGCCACATTGCGGCGTCTCACTGCGCATCCTCTTCGCCGAACACGAAATACCCTTCCTTGCCATGCTGCTTGACGCGATACAGAGCGTTGTCGGCCTGCCCCAAAAGCGCATCGGCGTCGGAAACCCGGTCCCACACGGCCGCGCCGATGCTGCAATGCACCGAGACCACCGCGTCGCCCACCTGGATGTCCACATGAAGGTCGCCCACCATCTCGTCGAGCACGGCGCGCAGCTCGCCTTCGTCGTCGATGTCGGTCATGAGCATCACGAACTCGTCGCCGCCGTAACGTCCCACCATGCCGTCGTAGCGCCGCTCGTAGCCGCGCAGGGCGTAGCCGATGGATTTCAAAGCCGCGTCGCCGGTCGCATGGCCATACGTGTCGTTGATCGTCTTGAAGTCGTCGAGGTCGATGAAGCAGAGGGCGTACAGGGATCCGCCGTCCCGCGCGTTCTCGAGCGCACTCGCCAGCTTGCTGGAGAACACCGAGCGCGTGACGGTGCCGGTCAGCCCGTCGGACAGGCCCGACGAGGTGAGCTCGAGGATGTCGGCGATGTCGGCTTCAGCCGATCGCCCATCGTCGTACACTTTCCTCTGCAGCTCCTCGACGGACTTCTCAAGCATGCGGGCGTTTTCCATTTGACACATGAAATCGCGGCGAAGCAACAGGAACACGCCCGCGACGATCGCCAAACCGGCGGCGATCAGCGGAGCGAGCGCGGCCATGACCTTGGTGTACGCGTCCCAGAAGCTCGTCACGCATACGGCGTCCCATGCGGTATCGGCGATAGGAACGGCCGTGTAGTATCGTACATCCAATCCGTCTACGGTCCAGAAGGACACCGGGTTGAGCGCCATCAGCTCCCGCTCCACGACATCGGCGGTCATACCGAACGCGATGCTGCTGCGAAGCGGGTCGAGGAACATGTCGTCGTACACGAAACCCGACGTGGCCGACATCGTCTGGCCCCGGCTTCCGATGAGCACCGATCCCACATCGGGGCCGACGGCGCTCTCGGCGAGGATGCGCACCATATCGTCGAAGTACAGCGAGACGAACAGCGATCCCGTCATCTCGCCGCCGTCGAAGAGGGGCACGAGCACGACGTAGTTGAGCGTCACGCCGTCGGCGCCGGCCGCGAAGCTGTCGGTGACCAAGCCCTGACCCGTGGAATAGCATTTCTGCATGAAATCGCGGCTGGCGAGGCTCGCCGAACCTGTCACGTCCCACACGTTCATCTCGTCATCGACGTAGCATAGCAGGAAGTAGCCGAAATGCTCGTTCACCTGGTCGAGCATCGTCACTTTGTCCATGACCCAGACGGAGCGTTCGTACAGCGTCGGCTGCTCGGCCAACGATTCCAGCAGCTTGAAAGACTCCGCGACGCTCGACTCGATGCGCGCCTTGGCGTTCGTCAGCGATACGTCGGCCCGATCGCGCATATCCCGCACGGCCAGAACCGCGCCCATCACAGCGGATGCGATAAGCAGCGCCAACGCGAGCGCGACTCCGTACAAGGCCATGCGCCGGAACGAGAACCGCGTTGTTCTCAGGTTTTTGCCTGTTGTTTTCGCCATTACGTCGTCTTTCTCATGCGCGCCGATGGTGGCATCATAACATACGCCCTCTTCTTCGAAGCATGGGCGAAGACTGGAATGCCCGCTCCGCCGGGATTATTCGAAAGCGCATCGTCCAAGCGAGACCGTCTGCATTCGGAAATCTCGGCCGGTTCGCGCCGAGGAAGCCCATCTGGCTGCATCCCAAATCGACACACAACGCACGGAGGCCCCGGCGATCGCCGGGGCCTCCGAATCATGCGCATCGTGGAAGCGAAGCTCTTAGAACATCCCCTGGAGCATGATGAACAACGGGGCGAACGTCAGAGAGACGATGGTCATGAGGTTGATGAGGATGTTCATGGACGGGCCGGAGGTATCCTTGAACGGATCGCCCACGGTATCGCCCACGACAGCCGCCTTGTGGGCCTCGGAGCCCTTGCCGCCATGATGACCCTGCTCGATGTACTTCTTCGCGTTGTCCCACGCGCCGCCGGCGTTGGACATGAAGATGGCCATGAGCATGCCGGTGGCGACGGCGCCCGCAAGGAAGCCGCCCAGCATGGCAGGATTGAAGCAGCCGATGGCGACCGGCACCACGATGGCGAGGCAGCCCGGAAGCATCATCTCGCGCAGGGCGGAAGAGGTGGAGATGGCCACGCACTTGTCGTACTCGGGCTCGGCCTTGTACTCCATGATGCCCTTGATCTCGCGGAACTGGCGGCGCACTTCCTCGACCATGGCATGGGCCGCACGGGACACGGCGCCCATGGTGAGTGCCGCGAACATGAACGGCATCATGGCGCCGATGAAGATACCGGCCACGATCAGCGGGTCGGTGAGCGTCAGCGCGAAGTCGGGGATGGAATGGTGCATCGTGGCCTGGTAGGACACGAACAGCGAGATGGCCGACAGGCCCGCGGACGCGATGGCGAAGCCCTTCGCGATGGCGGCCGTCGTGTTGCCCACGGCGTCGAGGGCGTCGGTGCGGTCGCGCACCTCTTCGGGCAGGCCCGCCATCTCGGCGATGCCGCCCGCGTTGTCGGCAACGGGGCCGTACGCGTCCACGCCGATGGTGATGGCGGTGTTGGAGAGCATGCCGGTGGCGGCCAGGCCGACGCCGAACAGGCCCACGGCGATGCCGCCGTCGGCAGCGGCGTTCGGGAACGCCATGTTGCCGAAGGTGTACGCGCCGATGATGGCGAGCGCCACCAGCACGATGGGAGCGATGGTGGACAGCATGCCCGTGCCGATGCCCTCGATGATGACCGTGGCGGCGCCGGTGTCGGCGGCTTCGGCGATCTTGTGGACCGGCTTGTACTTGTCGGAGCAGAAGTACTCGGTGATCTTGCCGATGGCAAGGCCGGCGATCAAGCCGCACAGCACCGAGCCGAACAGCCACAGCGGCTGAGCCTCGACCGACTGGGAATTCCAGACGGCGAACAGGCAGAAGATCACGACGATCTCGATGCCGGCCGCCACGTAGGTGCCGCGGTTGAGCGCCTTGTGCAACGCGGCGCCTTCCTTGGCGCGCACGGCGAACAGGCCGATGATGGACGTGATGATGCCGCAGCCCGCGATAAGGAGCGGAGTCACGAGAGCCCAAACCAAGTCGCCCGTGGCGAAATAACCGCCCAGCGCGCCGAACGTGGCCGCCAGGATGGTGGGAGCCAGGATGGAGCCGGTGTAGGACTCGAACAGGTCGGCGCCCATGCCCGCGACGTCGCCCACGTTGTCGCCCACGTTGTCGGCGATGGTGGCCGGGTTACGCGGGTCGTCCTCCGGAATGCCCGCTTCGACCTTGCCCACGAGGTCGGCTCCCACGTCGGCCGCCTTCGTGTAGATGCCGCCGCCCACACGGGCGAACAGAGCCACAGCCGAAGCACCGGTGGCGAAGCCCTCCACCATGCCGATGTTCTCATGCATCTGCGCGACTTCGACGATGTCGATGCCGAACACCAGCAAGAGCAGCCACAGCGACAGGCCCAGCAGCGCGAACGAAGCAACGCACAGGCCCATGGTCAGACCGGACTTGAAGCTGACGTTCAGAGCCTTGGCAACCGACTGCTCGGCGGCATGCGCCGTGCGCGTGTTGGCGCGCGTGGCGACGTGCATACCGGCGTAGCCCGCGGCAGCCGACATCACGCCGCCCGTGGCGAACGCGAGCGCCGTGATGGGCGACAGGGCGACCGCCATGATGATGCCGACGACCACCATGAAGATGACGAGCAGCTTGTACTCGCTCATGAGGAACGCCTTGGCGCCCTGCTGGATCTTGATGGAGATGCTGTTCATCTTGTCCGGACCCGGATCCTGCTTCAGAACCCAGGAACCGAGGTAGGCCGCCATGCAAATGCCGATCAGGGCACACACGGGAGCCATCCATGCGACTGCAGTAGTCACGTGTCTCCTCCTTTTTCCGTTCCAATACAATAGTGCGACCTTTTCGCCGGGCATTCTAAGCGGGAAAGTCGCACGCAACTGCACTATTGTATGATATTTGCAGATAATGTGAAGTCGAAATCACGGTTTTTTGTCAGTTGGGTCGAATCGCCCGGTCAGCGCCTAGAACTTTTACAACCGTCGGCGGATCGGACTGCGCGATCGAGCCCAAACCGCTATCATGCACTTCTTACCCTTGTTTACGAACACGTTACGATTGCATATATAGGAGTATCTATGACCGTACGTCGGCGCCTCGAAACGGCGCTCGCATCGGCCGCTGCGCTTCTTTCCAACCTGCGCGCTCGCCTGTCCCCCGCGCCCTGCGACCTCGTCGGTGCGGTTCTGTGCGCCTTAGCGGCGCTGTTCCTGATTCTGTACGCTGCCAGCGGCTTCTCCGACGCGCCCTGGTTCGCCGTGGCGGGCGCTGCGGCCGTGCTGCTGGGCTGCGGCTGCGCGCTGCTGCTGCGCGGCCGGCGCTCCCAGCGGGCCTTGGAGCGCTGGCGCCTTGCCCGCCCCATCGTGCTGCTGCTAGCGGTTCCCATAGGATTCTACCTTCTGGAACGTCCCTGGAACGATCAGCTGCTCGCCATGGATCCGTTCTACGCCGCGGTGAACCTGTGCGTTCTGGGCGCGCTGTTCGCCATCGTGTACGCGGCCGGGCAGCGCACCCGCGGCGCCGTCGTCGCATTCTTGGCCGCCTGCCTCCTCGCCGGTACGGCGAACCACTTCGTCATCCTGTTCAAGGGCCAGCCCATCGTGCCCGCCGACGTGTTCGCCCTGTCGACGGCGGCCTCGGTGGGCGCGGGCTACACGTTCGCGCTCGACGCGCGCTTGCTGGAGGCCGTCTCCGTGTTCGCGATCGCCTCGACGGCCATCGCCTTCCTGCCGAAGGTGGCGGCCACTCCGCGTCGCGCGGTGGCGAACGGCGCGTGCGCTTTAGCGCTGGCAAGCTGCTTCGGCTGGTGGATAGGAACGTACGACATCGAGGAAGCCTATGCCTGCACGGTGGATGTATGGGGCGTGAAGGAGTCGTACGCCGAGCAGGGATCGACGTTGTGCTTCCTCAAACGCGTGCAGGATCTGAGCCCTGCACGCCCCGAAGGATACGATGCCGATGCCGTTTCGGACCTGCTGCGCTCGCTCTCAGACGATAGCGCGAGCATGCCGGACGGCGCCGAAGCCCCTACCGTCATCGCGATCATGAACGAGACGTTCTCCGACCTCTCGCGCTACCCGGGCTTGGCCGGCACCGACGCGCGTCCCGCCCATTACTACGATATCGCGGCCGAGGCGCTCGAAGCGGGCGACGCATACGCGTCGGCGCTCGGCGGGGGCACGTGCAACAGCGAGTTCGAGTTCCTCACGGGATCGAGCATGGGGCACCTCGGCGGCGGCGTGTACCCCTACGTGCTGTACGACCTTGACGGAACGGAGAGCCTCGTGTCGTACTTCTCGTCGCTCGGATACGCCACCCATGCCGTGCACCCCGCCGAGAGCACGAACTGGCGTCGCGACCGCGTGTACGAGCAGCTGGGCTTCGACGAGTTCGCAGACCAGCGGGCGTTCGCGAACGCCGACACGCTGCGCGGGCTCACCACCGACCGCGCCACCTACGACTACGTGCTCGACCTGCTGGAAGCCGACGAGGGCCCGCAGTTCGTGTTCGACGTGACGCTGCAGAACCACGGCGGCTACGACGTAGGAGGCCTGTCCGACGAGCTTGCGGTGAGCGTGCCCTTAGGCGACGGCAGCAGGTCGTCGGAGCTGGACGAGTACGCCAGCGTCATACGCCAGGCGGATCGCGACCTCGCCTACCTCGTGGATCGGCTGAACGCTCTCGACCGCCCCGTGGTGCTATGCTTTTTCGGCGACCACCAGCCGGGCTTCAGCGATTGGCTGTTCGAGGCGACCCACGACGGAGCTGCAGCAGACGACCTGGGGCTCGAGGCCGTGCAGGAGCGCTACACGGTGCCATACCTCATCTGGGCGAACGACGCAGCCCGCGCGCAAGGCGCACACGAGCCTCAGGGCGTCGCGCACGAGCGCACGAGCCTTAACTACCTGGGGTCGAGGCTCGTCGAGGCCGCAGGCCTGCCCACGACGAGCTATCAGCGCTTCCTGCTGGCCATGCGCGAAGCCGTCCCCGCCATCAATCTGAACGGATTCCTCACGGCCGACGGCATTTGGCACGGATTCGGCAACGAGGAGGCGGCGGGCGTGCTCGACGCGCTGCAAGCGTACGCAACCGTCCAGTACGACAACCTCTTCAACAAGGACTCGGCCTGGGCGGTGAAGTAAAGGGCTACAGGTTCTCGCGCACCCAGGCTATGTTGCCCTTCACGGTGGCTATCAACTCGTCCAGATCGTCGAACTTTCTCATAGGGCGCAGCCAATAGAGAAATTCCACCTTGACGGGCTTGCCGTAGAGATCGCCCGAGAAGTCCAGCAGATGCACCTCGCAGGTGGCGGTGGCGCGGTCGGCGAACGTGGCGGCCACGCCCACGTTCACAGCGGCTTTGTAGCGCACGCCGTCGACGTGCGCATAGGCGGCGTACACGCCGTCGCCCAGCGGCCGCATCTGATCGGGCACGACGAGGTTCGCGGTACGGAAGCCCATATCGGCTCCTTCCCCGCGACCCGGCTCCACGACGCCGGTCATGAAGTACGGACGTCCCAGCAGACGGTTCGCCTCTTCAACGTCCCCGCCGGCCAACAGCAGGCGGATGCGCGTGGCCGTAATGGGCGCGCCGTCGTCGCTCTTCAGGTCGTGCGCCTGCACGCTGGTGCCGCCCACGGCCGCCCACGAGTCGAGATCGCGCACCGTACCCGCCGCCCGCGCGCCGAACTTGAAGTCGTAGCCCACGTGCAGGAAAGACGGAACGGTGCCGTCAAAGGTCTGCACGAGGAACTCCTCGGGAGACGAGGCGGCGAAATCGCGGGTGAACGGCAGCACCGCGACGACGTCGACGCCGCTGTCCGCGAGCATGCGCACGCGCTCCTCGTTCGTCATGAGCTTCTTGAGCCGCGTTGGATGGAACACCTCGTCCGGATCGATGTCGAACGTCAGCGCCACGCTGGCGCCGCCGGTTTCGGCCGCGGTGGAGCGGGCGCAGTCCAGCAGGTAGCGATGCCCCCGGTGCACGCCGTCGAACACGCCGAACGCGCACGACGTGCCCTTGAAGAACCCATGGTCGAACGATGCGTCGACCTTATATATCTCTGCCACGAGACACCCCCGTTTGAAACACGCAGCGCGTCTCGAACCGAGCGCGCCCCTCGTCGTACGCGTACAGCGCGACGAGCTTGTTGTCGGTCAGCACGGCCACGAGCTCGCCGTCGCGCGGCGGCTCGCAGCTTTCGCGCACGCCCGCGGTGCAGGCGCACATCTCGATGGCGGACGTCGTCCTCCTGCGCTCGAACAGCGGAAGCTCCGCAGCCGGAAGCTGCGCCCCGTTCGCCACCTTCTTCGCCAGATCGCCCTGCGCATAGGAGAACCGCACGCCCAGCAGGCGCACCGGATCGAGCGCAGCGCGGTCCTTGAGGTCGGCCAAGGTCTCCAGGCTCACGCACTCTTCAAGCGTGAGCAGCCCCAGCTCGGTGCGCTCGAGCGCGGCCACGTGCGCCGGGCATCCCAGCGCCACGCCCGCGTCGCGCGCGAGCGAGCGGATGTAGGTGCCCTTCGACACCTCGAACGACACGTCCCACGAGGGAAGCTCTTCCCCGTCCCCTTCGTGCACACCTAGCAACCGCGCGTCGTACACCTCGATGTCGCGCGGCGCGAGGTCGATGATGTTGCCGGCGCGCGCGGCCTCGTAGGACTTTTTCCCGTTCACCTTGATGGCCGAGTACGCCGGCGGCATCTGCTTGCGTCTGCCCACGAGGCTCGCCACGAATGCGGCAGCGAACTCCGGATCCAGCACGCGGTCGGGCACCTCGCCCGTGCGCACCACCGTTCCAGCGGCGTCGTCGGTGTCGGTGCCCGCACCGAACGCGATGGACACGCGATAGCGTTTGTCGTGCCCGGTCAGATACGCGCCCAGACGCGTCGCCGGACCCACGCAGATGGGAAGCACGCCGGTAGCCATCGGATCGAGCGTACCCGTGTGCCCGACGCGACGTTCTCCGAAGATGGAGCGACAGCGGTTCACCACGTCATGGGAGCTCATGCCGGCAGGCTTGTTCACCCCGACGACCAGCGACAGCCCCGATAGCCCCCGTTTCACGCGCGGCACGCCCCCTCCTCATCCGAGGCGAACGTCGCGGCAAGCGCCTCGTCGACCAAACGACGGGCTTCGTCGAGGGTGCAGGAAAGCGTGAACCCAGCCGCCGCCACATGCCCTCCCCCGCCGAACGAGCGCGCGACGGCCGCCACGTCGGTGTCGTCCTTGGCGCGCAGGCTGCCGCGCACCACGTCGCCCTGCTCGCGCAGCATGCAGGCCACGCGCACGCCCGCCACCGAGCGCAGCGCGTCGATGATGGGCTCGGCGTCCGCCTTGACCGCGCCCGTTGCCTCGAAGTCGTCACAGGAAAGCCAGCTCAACGCATAGGCTCCGCCCGCGCCGAACGTCATGCGCTCGACAGCTATGCCCTCGAGCCGCACGGACGGCAGCGTCCGGTTCTGGAAGATGGCGCGCGACACCGACGCCGGGTCGGCGCCCGCCTCCACCATCTCGGATGCAGCGCGCATGGCAGCCGCATCGGTGTTCTGGTACTGGAAGCGCCCCGTGTCGGTGACGAGGCCCGTGTAGCAGCACTGCGCCACGTCGCCGGCGCGTTCCGCGCCCAACAGGCCCGCGAGCTCCCACACGAGCATCGTGGTGGAGGCGGCGTCGGGATCGACGTATACGAGGTCGGTCATAGTGGAGTCCACCGCATGGTGGTCGACCGTAACCGTCAGATCGCAGCCCTCGAGCAGCGCGGCGGCCGCCTCTCCGATGCGTTCGCGAGTAGGGACGTCCACCGCGACGAACGTGCGGGCGATGCCGTCGAACGAAGCCGCCGGAACCAGCTCGGCCGCGCCCGGCAGGAAGCCAAGACGCTCGTCGATGGGCTCGTCTTTCGCGAGCAAGCAGGTCACGCGCTTGCCAAGACCCTTGAGCGCCGCCGCCAAACCGAGCTGGGAGCCCAGGCAGTCGCCGTCAGGGCTCACATGCCCGCAGATGATGAAATCGTCGCGCGACCTCAGCGCTTCGGCTATCGCGCCGAGGTCGGTGTTCGTCTGGGGCGTGACCGCCATGGAGCCTCCCTATTCGCCTTCGGATGCCTGCTGAGCCTGCGCCTCGCGGTCGGCCATGATATCGGCGTCGGCCGGCACGTCGCTGTCGGTGGGAGCCGCCACCTTGTTGCGCGCCGCGTCGCGCTCCAGGGCCGACGCGATGCGCTCGGCCTCGTCCACGCTCTTGTCCAGCAAGAAGCGCAGCTCGGGCGCGATGCGCCACGACAGCTTCCGCGCCATGAGCGAGCGGATACGGCCGGACGCCTTCTGGAACGCCGCCGCCACGTCCTCGTAGCGATCGGGCTCAGTGGTGTAGAACACGTTGCACACGCTGCGGTCGTAGCTGACCTCGCATCCGGTGATGGTGACCAACTCCAGACGGGGATCGGATATCTCGAACAGCAGGATTCCCGCGATAACCTCGCGCGCCTGCTCGTTGACCTTGCGGTTCGATGAACTCTGTTTCATGATGCGTCTCCTTACCGATAAAGGCGAACCTTGCAGGTGGAACAAAGGGCTTCTAGCTAACCGAGTGACCTCGGCAGCCGCCGATCAGCCCCGAAGTTCAGCATATCGCGAGGCGATTTCCCCGAAAAGCGCAACGCCGCCACGGTAACCACAAGGTTGCCATAGCGGCGTTGCGGGGTGGTGCCCACTAAGCGAGTTCCGCACGAGCCGGACAGCCCTGCGGGCTGTCCGAGCGAGCAGGACTGTCTGAGCGACTGGGCATTACCCCGCGACGCCGCGGCGCAGGTTCATCTTCTTACTCGGTGCGCTCGACTTCCTTCACGGTGTAACCTTCGATGTGGTCGCCGATCTTGAGGTCCTGGAACTTCTCGATGCCGATGCCGCACTCGTAGCCCTGCTTCACGGACTTCACATCGTCCTTGAAGCGGCGCAGCGATTCCATGACGCCCTCGAAGATGATGGTGCCGTCGCGGACAATGCGCACCTTGTCGTCGCGATGGATCTCGCCTTCCACGATGTAGCAGCCGGCGATCGTACCCACCTTCGGCACCTTGAACGTCTCGCGCACCTCGGCGATGCCGGTGTCCTCCTCCACGATGTCGGGGGACAGCAGACCCACGCGAGCCGCGTTGATCTCCTCGATGGCCTGGTAGATGATCCTGTACAGACGGATGTCCACCTTCTCCTTCTCGGCCTGCTGCTTCGACTTGCCCGTGGGGCGCACGTTGAAGCCGATGATGATGGCGTCGGAGGCCGATGCCAGCGTGACGTCGGTCTCGGTGATGCCGCCCACGGCCGAGTGCACGATGTTGATGCGCACCTCGGACTGGTCCATCTTCTCGAACGCGTCGCGCAGCGCTTCGATGGAGCCCTGCACGTCGGCCTTCACGATGAGGTTCAGGTCGGTCTGCTTGCCCTCCTCGATGCGGTTGAACAGGTCGTCCAGGCTCATGTGGCTCTTGGATTCCTGCTCGGCCAGGCGGGCGCGCAACGCGCGTTCCTCGGCCAGCTTGCGGGCGTCGCGCTCGTCCTCGAACACGCGGAACTCGTCGCCCGCGGTGGGCACGCTGTTCAGGCCCAAGATCTCCACCGGATCGGCGGGACCGGCCGAATCGACGTGCTTGCCATGCGGATCCACCAGCGCGCGGACACGGCCGTACGAGGTGCCGGCCACCACGACGTCGCCCGGGTGCAGCGTGCCGCGCTGCACGAGCACGGTGGCCACGGGACCGCGACCCTTGTCGAGGTTCGCCTCGATGACGAAGCCGGAGGCCTCGGCGTCGGGGTTGGCCTTGAGCTCCAGCACGTCGGCCTGGAGGATGATCGTCTCCAGCACGTCGTCGATGTGCAGGCGCTGCTTGGCCGACACCTCCACGAACATGTTGGTGCCGCCCCACTCCTCGGGAATGACGCCGTATTCCACCAGCTCCTGGCGCACGCGGTCGGGGTTCGCGCCCGGCTTGTCGATCTTGTTGACGGCCACCACGATGGGCACCTCGGCCGCCTTCGCGTGGTTGATGGCCTCGATGGTCTGCGGCATGACGCCGTCGTCGGCGGCCACCACCAGCACGATGACGTCGGTGACCTGGGCGCCGCGGGCGCGCATGGCCGTGAACGCCTCGTGGCCCGGCGTGTCGATGAACGTGATCTGCTTGCCGTCGATCTCCACCACCGACGCGCCGATGTGCTGGGTGATGCCGCCGGCCTCGCTGGCCACGACGCCCGTGTCGCGGATGGCGTCCAGAAGCGACGTCTTGCCGTGGTCGACATGGCCCATGACGGTGACCACGGGCGTGCGGGGCTTGAGGTCCTCGTCCTTGTCGTGGTACACCACCGCGTACTCCTCCTCCGGAGACACGACGCGCACCTTGCGGCCCATGTCGTCGGCGATGAGCTCGACCAGCTCGTCGCTCATGGACTGCGTCAGGGTGAGCACCTGGCCCAGCATGAACAGGCGCTTGATGATGTCGTTGGGCTGCACGCCCAGGATCTCGGCGAATTTCGCCACCGTGGCTCCCTGGGGGATCTCCACGACGGAATCGTCGAGCACCAGCGTGGGATCGAGGCCCTTCTCGATGGCCTCCAGCTCCATGCGCTCGCGGTTCTCGGCCTCGCGCTTCTCCTTGCGCTTCTTACGGCGGCCTTCGCCCTCATGCGTGGACGCGGCGGCGACGGCGGCACGAGCCTCTGCCAGCACCTTGTCGCGCTGCAGCTTCTCGGCCTGCACGGCCATCTGCGCGTAGCGGTCCTCGGGCTGGGCTGCCTGCTGCTCGAGCTCGGGCACGATCTGCTCGACGTGCCCGCCCCGCTTGCCCTTCTTGGCCGGACGCTCGGGCTTGGAGCCCTTGCGCGCGGCGTCGCGGGCGGCGGGAGCAGCCTGCTTCTGCGCCTCGATGCGCTGCTTCTCGGCCTCGATCTGCGACAGCAGCGAGTCGAACGCAGGCTTCTTGGCGCCCAGCACCGGCGCGGGCCTCTTCGGCGTCGACGCGCTCGAAGCGCTCTTGGAGCCCTTCGCGTTGCGGTTGCGCAGCGCCTCTTCCACCGCCTGCTTCTTGGCCACCTCTGCAGCCATCTTGGCCTGGCGGGCGCGGGCGCGGGCCTCGGCGGCCTCGCGGGCCACGCGTTCCTTCTCGCTCTCGATCTGGCTCGCCAGGCTCTCGAACGGCGAGGAAACGGGCGCCTTCTTCGGGCCGCCTTCTCCGTCGGCGCCCTGCGCGCGCCCGTCGTCGGACGAGCCTTCGGCTCGCTGGGCGCGCTCGGCCTCGCGGGCGGCGCGCTCCTGCTCCACCGCTTCGCGACGGGCGCGCTCCTCCTCGGCCTTTTTGCGCTCGGCCTCGGCGCGCTCTTCGGCCAGCTTCCTGGCCTCCTCGTCCTCCAACTGCCCGGCGCGCTGCTTGATCTCGGGCTCCAGGTTCTTGCGGATCTTGTCGACGTAGGCGTCCGCGAGCATGCTCGCATGGCTCTTCGCGGGGATCTTCATCTGCTGCAGCTTGTCGAGCAGCTCTTTGCTCGACATATCGAATTCCTTCGCCAACTCATGTACTCGCATGCTGGCCATATACCACTCCTCTACTTCTGTCTCGCTTCGCGCGCAGCCGAAGCGACGTCGGCGGCGATCCTGTCGTACTCATCGCTGCCGAGCGTCGCCTTGAGCGCCCGGTCGAGCTTTTTCTTCTTGCATGCGGCGGCGAAGCACTCCTCGGAGCAGACGTACGCCCCCCTGCCCGGCGCACGGCCGGTCTTGTCGAACGACACGGCGCCGGACGGGTCGCGCACGATGCGCATGAGCTCGGCCTTGCCGGCCAGCTTCCCGCATGCGATGCAGCTGCGCTGGCGCACCGTCCTCGTCGTCGTCATTCCTGGCCGCCCTCTCTCGCTACCCTTGCCTTATGCTTCGTCGAGGTCGGCGTGCACGCCGCAATAGCGGCTGCCCGGACGGGCATGGTTGCGGCAGCGCACCCCGTCCTCGCCCACGTAGGCGCACAGACCGGCTTCGTCGTCCGCGGCCTCGTCCTCGTCGATCAGCATGTTGTCCATCGGAGCCAGCGACTCGCCCGTGAAGCTGGCGCTCTTGATATCGATATGCCAGCCGGTCAGGCGCGCAGCCAGACGGGCGTTCTGGCCCTCCTTGCCGATGGCCAGCGACAGCTGGTCGTCGGGCACCACGACGGTGGCGTAGTGGTTGTCCTCGTCGATGACGACGCGGGTCACCTTCGCAGGCGACAGCGCGTTGGCCACGTACACCGCCGGATCCTCCGCCCACTGGATCACGTCGACGCGCTCGTTGCGCAGCTCTTCCACCACCATGCGAACGCGGCTGCCCTTCGGGCCGACGCAGGCGCCGACCGGATCGATGCCGTCCTGCGAGGCGTAGACGGCCAGCTTCGTGCGGGAGCCTGCCTCGCGGGCGATGGACTTGATCTCGACGAGGCCGGAGGCGATCTCCGGAACCTCAAGCTCGAACAGGCGCTTGACAAGGCCGGGGTGCGTCCGGGATACAATGACCTGCGGGCCTTTTGTCGAGCGGCGGACCTCCACGACATAGACGCGGATGAGGTCGCCCTCGTGGTAATACTCCGTGCGGACCTGCTCGGATGCGGAGAGCATGGCGTCGGTCTTGTCGTTGCCGCCGCCGATGCGGATGGTCATGTCGTTGGTCGCAGGCTCGATGCGCAGCACCGTGCCGGTGAGGATCTCATGCTCCTTGGACGAGAAGGTGTCGAAGACCATGCCGCGCTCTGCTTCGCGGATGCCCTGGATGATGACCTGCTTGGCCGTCTGCGCGGCGATACGGCCGAAGTCCTTCGTCTGCACGTCGACGTTTACAAGGTCGCCCAGCTGCGCGGTCTTGCTGATTCTGCGGGCCGCGTCGAGCGTAATTTCCGTGGCGGGGGTGATGACGTCGTCGACGACCTCCTTCTGCACGTACATATGCATATCGTTGTCCTTGACCTCGACGAAGACGTTGTCGGTGTAGCCGTCCTTGTCCTTTTTGTATGCAGCGACGAGAGCCTGCGTGATCTTCTCGACCATGTAGCTCTGCGGGATCCCGCGTTCTTTTTCAAGCTGCGCAAGCGCTGCAAAAATTTCGGCATTCATAGTTTTCTAAATTCCTCCCTTTAAAACTCGACGTGAAGCCGCACCTGCGCGACCTCGTTTTTCTGGAATGTATGTGTGGTTCCTGCGGCTTCAATGGTCACGGCGCCGTCTGCGTAGCCCGTAAGCTTGCCGACGAACTCTTTCGCGCCGCTGACGGGTTTGAACAGCTTGACCGAAACAGAACTGCCCATAAACTGCTCAAAATCAGACGGACGCTTCAGCTGCCGTTCGAGTCCTGCCGAGCAGACCTCAAAATTATAGCTGTCCGGCACGGGGTCCTTTTCATCGAGGATCGGATCGAGCGCACGGGAAATGGCCTCGCAGTCGGAGATATCCACGCCGCCGTCCTTGTCGATGTACAGGCGCAGGAACCATTCTCCGCCCTCGCGGACATATTCCACATCCCAGAGCGTACAGCCGTGCGCCTGCACGACAGGTTCTGCAAACTGCGCCACCTGCTCCGTTACCTTCATGAAAAATCCCCCTTACCAGCAAGAAAGAGTGGGGAGCAATTCCCCACTCTCAAGTAAAATACTATCAAGATGGCCTTATTATAGCATCCGCGGGCGGAAATTGCAAGGAGTATTTCTGTATTTGACCCGGAATTTCTTGTTTTTTTCCTTCTTTTTTCGCCCTGATCTGCGCAAAAGCGCACTGTGCGCGAAAAAAACGCAAATTCCTGTCTGCGGGGTGTCATTTCCCCCGCGTGTGTGCTATACTATATGAAATGAAGCTCGCTTGGGGGTATTTGAGATATGAAGCAGAAATCCGGCATGATCGGCGTCGTCTACGCCGCGATCCTTTCCGCCATCGCCGGTTACTT
>OLOJ01000971.1_pt1 | contig 28409 bp, 34 predicted proteins | sample 1672251 | NCBI WGS metagenome assembly OLOJ01 (sample SAMEA3136664, study PRJEB25190) | human gut metagenome | biome: human gut; feature: human-associated habitat; material: faeces | place: Austria | collected 2013 | reverse complement strand
TAAACCCGAAAAAAATACATGACTAAACACGAAACACCGACTTGACGAAATACACCTCGCTTATTCCTGCATCGACTGCCATTCGTCGCGCGGATCAGGGAAATCGACTATCTTCGCGCTCTTCCTATGCGGCTGGGGTTTCTCGTCGGCCACGATGCGCCAACCGTTCAGCCGCAGCCCCTGAGGGGTGAGCCCGATGGAATCCGCGTAGCGGCACAGGGTCGTCCGGTCGGCGGCCTTCGCGTCGGAAGACTCGCACAGCACGTACTGGCGGACGTAGAGGGCCACCATGTGCTGCAGGTACTTGTACTGCGGGCGGCTCCACGCATACCCCTGCGGGTAGCGCCACAATTCGTTCCACACGTCACGCTCGCGCTCGTTCCACTGCGCCGAGGCCGCGTCGTCGGGCTCGCGATGGAAGCCGTCATCGTCCTTGAACGTGAACCAGACGACGTACCGCGGCAGCGGGAACTTCGGGTGAGGTCGCCTGTAGCCGTTCGCGGGCAGAGCGAACAGGCCGGCGGCGCGCTGCTGGAACGCCTCTGACGAGGGGTCGGGCATCCTGCCCGCCTTCGCGCGGGCACCACCGCTGGGCATGGCCAATCACCTCTTCCTTCGACGTGTAGGCAGCGGCGTCACGCCCATATTTCTCACTACGTCCCGCTCGTTCGGCTCCTGTTGGAGCGTAAACAGACGGTCGCGGGCCGCCCCTCATCTGTCCTGTTCCGCGTAGTATCTACGATTCGCCGCCTCCCAAACCTCTTGGCTGCGGTTCGGGGAGGGTCGGTCCTTGTCTCGGGCCAATCCCTGTCTGAAATGTTTGAAACGCAAAAACTTGCGAGTCCCCTCACCGGCGGTCTCGGCGGGGTTCGGCGGGGTTCCATCCCCACCCCGTCGCCGTTAGTTTTCCGGCGGGGGCGTTGGTTCCTGTTTGTTCCAGTGTTCGCGCATGCGGTTGCTGTTGGCTGCTCCCGCTTTGCGGTTGCAGCTCGCGTGTTCGGGTCCGTTGTATCCGTCGCGCCGGTCGTTATGCCCGAGGTCCCATGCTTGGCCGCGGGTAACGGGCAGGTGGCAGCGGGGGCAGAGTGGCGCGGCCCCGTTGTCGATGGCCGCTTGCCATCGGGCGCGGAGCCGCTTGTGTGGGGCACCATACCCCCGTTGGGTGGCGGTGCCCCTCTCCCTCTCGTGGGCCCTGCCGTGTTCGGCGCAGTAGCGTTTGCCTGCGGGTATGAGCTGTGGGCAGTGGGTGTATGAGCATCTGCGTAGTGCCATTTGTTGTTTGCCTGGTCCTGCGTGTCGTGTGTCCCCGGCTTGCATATCTATAGTTATTGTGTTACTATAGATATGTCAGCAGAAAGGAGGTCCGATGAATCCAAAGGATTGGTTCGATGTCATCAACGGCATCATCGCCAACGTCCTCGCCGCGATAGCCATAATCATCGCAATCAGACGAAGACCGAAGCACAAGAAGTAAAACAGGTTCCGGCTAACCCTACTAGCCGGAACCTCCCCGCCAATCCTATCTCATCGGAAACACATCATGAGAACATCACTGATTTTCGGAATCGTGGCCCTGACGTTCGGAGCCATGGCCCTGGGCGGCGCGCTATCCGACAGCCCGATAGTATCTGGCAGCTTCGGTCTCGCGGCCGGAATCATGGGCCTTGCGGCCGGAATCATCAACGGCAAGGAAGGCAACAATGACGACTGAATACCTCGGCGTCAAACAGGTCGCCGAACGCCTCGGCATCACCAGCGGCGGCCTGCTCAACCTCAAACTCCCCGAACCCGACGCGACCATAGGCCGCACTCGGGGCTGGCTGCCTGAGACCATCGATGAATGGAACGCCCAACGTCCGGGACGTGGTGTCGGCGGAGGAAGGCCACGCAAGAACAAAGCATAGATACGCGAAAACCCAGCCACTTGAGCTGGGTTTTCGACACTTCTGCCACTGCATATTATGGCTTCACCTAACGGATTTTGTCAAATCGGGGCCGATGAGCAGCCGGTACACGTCGCAGTAGGCGTATCCATCCGCATGACGGGGCAGTTTGCCGCGCTGCTCCCACGTGGTGATGGTCTTACGGCTGACCTTGAGCCCCGAGACGGCGAATGCCTTGGAGATGTCCGCCGCCGAACCTCGCTCGGAATCATCCCAACACAATGTCTTGAGTCGGCGCAGTTTGACCGTCTGAGCTCGCTGTTCCCTCCCGCACACGGGACAGGTGACCCACTGGTCTGCCGCGCCTGCGGTGAGCATGGTCTCGCATAGTTCGCAGTTGCCGATTTCGCGGCGTTGTTCGGGCGGGTCCAAAACCGTATCGACCTTGCGGGCAAGGTCGTTGATGACGTGCATGTAGAGGCCGGCGTCCGCGACCGTGGTGAGTTTGGGATGTCCGGCGCATGCGATGAGCGTGGCCATCAGATCCTCGTTGCGTTTGTCTTTGCGCCAGTCCAAGGCGTCGATTCCGTCAAGACGATGCCATAGTTCGCGGGCCGTGGCGTCGAGCATGTCGATGAGGTCGAGCACGTCGAGCCTGATTGGCGTCGGGGGAGTGGCCGTCTGGATCCTGACCGGCGAATGCCCTCCCGGATGCAGTGTCGCGTCCAATGAGTCGTGCAATGGCGTGATGTCTCGCGCGAGTCGCAGGAGCGTGCCGGCGAACCGCAGCTCGCATGCCTCGCACAGTGAGTATCCCTCTTCGGTTATCGTTTTGCAGTTCTGGCAGTTCACGTTAGCCCCTTCCGGCTGGTCGGCTAGAATAGTGTTTGCTTCTCGCCCTGGCCGACCTTGTTGGCTGGGGTTTTCTCATGCTTGAGCTGGCTGTATGGCATGTTCCATATGCGTTTGAATTCGGCTATCTCCTGCTTCGACAGTTTCGGCCCGCCCCATGGCTTGCCTGGCGGGCGTTCCCGTTTCGGCGGTTTGAACGGTTTGACGCTTATCCGGGCGAGATGACACATGTGCATGGCCAGATACTGGCCGTCCGGTCTGATGCCTGCATCTCCGCAGGTGCTACGGAGCAGCGGGTGGCCGACGGAGGGAAGCCACGTGACGCGGGTCAACGGCCGGCCGAGGATTATCGCCACGGTCAGGTCGTCACCCGCCACACACCCGTAATCCCACGACTCCCACACGGTTTCCCGATCCTCGATGACGTACAGGCCGCACCCCTCGCAGACGGTGACAACGAGGGGACTCGTTTTCGGGATGAACGCGCGAAGCCATGCTGGTTTGCGTTCACGGGCGCGTGGCCTGCTCACTCCTCCATTGCCTTTCTTCTTGCCGCGTCGAACGCGATTCTGATGATGTTCTCCATCCACGTGCCGGGGAGCGTGATGAACTTTCGGGTTTCGGCCATGGCGGCGGCAATCTCCTCTTCGGTGATTCCGCGTGACGCTCCGGCCTTGTATCCTCGTCCCCACGCCCACTGCAGGCCACTGTCGATGTACGACGGGTCACGCTGCTTCTGCGCCTCGATTTCACTGCTGATGATGCTCATTTGTTTCCACCCGTTTCGTTGTTGATTGCCGTTTCGATTCGTATGCACAGGTCGAGCGCCTCCTGCCATCCGGCCTGGTAGCCGATGACGAACGCCTCGGCCGGGCTGTCATTGCCCAAGCCCGCTACCGCCAATGCGTTGAGCGCCTGCTGGATGACGTCAATCGGTTCGGCCATGATTCGCCTTCCTGTGCTTATGTTCCTGTTTCCATACGGAGTGGTGTGAAAGGAACATTCCGAGAGTGCTAACCGGCTCCCAGAATTCGGTTCGTGGGTCGTAGCGCCACCATTGGCTGCAGATTGGGCAACGGTAGTAGCAGCCGGGGCCGTGCGGGTCGCATCCTGCAAACGCAAGCAGCGGCACGCACATGGATATGGCAATGACCATATTTCCGAAGAACAGTTTGGGGTGTTTCATGGGTTATTCCTTTCCGAGTTGTCGTGTGATTGATTTCCAGATGGTCGCCAGTTCGTTGTCCTTCAAACCGCTGGCATGGCCGCGCTCGTACAGGTCGGCTTCGATTTGACGCAGGTTGTCGGGATGGTTGGCGGCCCGCCCGTAGGCCCAGTCGTGCAGCGTCTGGTTGCGCTGCCCCTCGGGCACTGGGGTCATGTCGGGGCGTGGTTCGCGGCGCGGCTGTTTATCGTCGTCGTCCATGACCTGGGCGAGGCTGAGCCGGATAGGCTCACGCGAAGCCGCGGGCAATTGCGAGCGTTGAGTCGAAGGCCGGAGTTGTTTGGGTTCGGTTCCTTCGATGCCGCCAATGGATTCGAGCCACCGACAGATCTCACGACTGGCCTCGGGTATGCCATCGTCTCCGGGAAGGTCGCATACGCGGTAGTCGCCCTCGTTCACGGTGCTTCCCGCTCCGATGACGTATCCCTTGCGTTCCACGCGTAAGTCCACGGGAATGCCGTCGGGGTATTCGCTGGTCTTCAGGTGGACGGCGTTCTTCACCTTGCCGCGCAATGCCTCGGGCAGTCGGTAGTAGGCGTGCAGTCCTCCGGAGGGGGTGCGCACGAGATAGGTCGAGGGGAACGCCGGGGTGCCGTACCGGCCCACCTGCCGGTTGAGCACGGTCCACCCGTCGTCGCCACTGGTTTTGCTCATGTCCATGTCGATGACCATGAATCCCGGCGCGGGAACCACCGCATACGCCTCCACGTTGGCGGGCACCTGACTGGTGTCCACATTGGGGTCGAGCGCGAGCTTCTTCCAGTTGAACGCGCTCTTGTCGGGATTGGCCGGCACATAGTCGCACTCGAAACCGAACAATGAGGGCGGCAACTGCGAGTCAAGCTCCAACGGCAACGGAGGCTCGGGGGTTACCGGCGAGCCATCGTCAACTTCCTCAGCCTTGACGGCATGACGGTACACGTCGAACCGTGACTCGTCCTGGACGCGAACAACACGCTTCTGACCACCCCACACTTTCGTGATGCCATTTGCCAGGCCAAGCAATGACATGACGTCGCCCGGTATCGGCTTATGGAATTCGTTACGGTAGGCGTCGCGCGAGGCGACGAGCTGCCCGCACTTTTCCTCGTTGGTCAGAATCTCGGTGATAAGCCAATACATCTCGTCGCTGATGGCACGCGCCGGGCTGAGATTCACCATCTCCGGTTCGTCACCCTGCTCCCACAGGCGGCACGACGCCGCATAGAGCGCCGCAGGATGCTCGCGGATAAACAGCTCGATGGCATGATACTGCTCGTATGAGCGTCCCTCGGACGGGTGCATCTCCACCTTGATGAACCTGCGTTTGTCCGATGGTTCGCTGGAATCGGCGAACGGCATGTTGGTCAGAATCACGATGGTCGCCGTCGGCGTCATCGAATAATACTTGCCTCCCACCACGCGGGCGCTCATCGTCGCCCCGGTGGACAGCGCGCGCAGCAGGGGAAGCATACGCTCGGTCACTTCGCCGGCCTCGTCGTCATAGGCGAACGCCATGCCAGCCATCATGTCGTTCATCGACTCACGATTCAGCGAGAACCCGCTGTCGCAATAACCGGTGGTCTTGAACGCCGGGAACGACTTGCGATCACCCAGCACGCGCTGCACCGCGTTCGACAGCAGCAACGTCTTTCCATCGCCACCATGACCCGACAAAACAAAACTCAACTGCTTGTACGGTTCGAGCCACGGGGTGGCGAACATGCGCAGCAGGTTCGCGCACGACTTACCGTCAACGGTCAGCCATTCGCAGATTCGTTTGGCTTGCTCCACCACTTGGTTGCCCATGTTCCGCGGATCGAACGTCTGGGTCACAGCCATATCGGTGTCGCCCCGAATACAGACCACATGCCCATCCTTGCGATACCACACGCACGGGTCGATGCGCACTCCGCGTTCAACCTGACGGAACCATTGTGCTCGCTTAGCTTCGCGCATGATGGTGCTGCTCACCGCATAGTTGCGGTTCCGGTCGTTGCTGCGCTCGCCGATGTGGTATTCGTCCTCGATGCTTTTGACCGGGTGCCAGCTATTGAGCAGGCGGCGTTCTCCCGGATGGTCTTCGATGTCCGGGTCTCTGCGCCAGAGTCGCTGCTGTGACGGGCAGTAGCGCAGATGGCCTTCCCGGAGTTCCCAAATGGCTTTCTGGTATCCGGCGTGCATGACCAAGGTTTTGCCGCGTTTGCCGTTGTCATCACCGTCGGTGATCAGTTGGAGCGATTGCCCGGTGATGGTCATCACGCGGTCGAAATCGTTCGGTGGCGTGAAGGAGAGTTCGAGCAGTTTAAAGCAGCCGGCGTATTTCGCCGGCAGATCCTCAGCCGGGATAGGCCTGTAATCATCGTATTGGCCGGCCATATCTTCCTTCCTTGGATAGCCGGCCCTAACTGTTACGCATTACGCCCTATAAACAAAAAACACACAATATATAGATATATAGGAGAAAACATATTTATTACATGTTTTTTGTAACTGTGTAACTTGTAACGGTTAAGGCCTTGGAATTGTTGGGTTTTGACGGTTACGTTGGTGTGTAACCACTGCGTAACAAGTTACGTAACCGGTTACGTACGGTTACGTAACCGCCCGTGGTTTATCCGCCATGCGGTTACGCCTGTTACGTTGCGGTTACGTTCGAACAAGTCAGAACTCAGGCTCCGGCTGTTGGCCGCCCTGCTGCGACGATTGCCCGACGGCAAGCACCTGTTCCAGGGTGAGACCCATCATGCCCGCGATGTCCTGGGGGGTCTTGCCGATGGCCTTCAGCTGGAGGATCTGCGTCGCCTGCTGCGCAGTCACAGGCTGCGAGGCCGCCTGTGCAGGCTGCTGCGGCGCTGGGGCATAGCTCTGTGTGGTCTGTGGCATGGCGTTGGGCTGCTGGCCGGCGTATGGGTCGGACATCGCCTGTTCCAGACCGGCCTTGTTCGGGTTGCCGGGGGTGATCTGGAAGCTGTAGATCTTCGCGTCGGCGAAGCCTCGCGTCTGGCTTGGCTTGGTCTCGCTGAACGTGATGCGGATGGTGTCGCCGACGCGCGGGAAGTTGCCCACGCCGGCCTGCTGGCTCGCCGCACGAAGATTCGGAATCGAATAGCCCTTGCAGTAGAAGACACGAACTCCGTCGTCGTAGTTGCGCTCCGGGTCGCGCAGACCGGTCTTCAGGTGGATGACGACCTGCGGCTTTGGATTGCCGTTCGGATAGAACAATGGGGCTCCGGTCTGGAAGTCGGTCTGCTGCTGCGCCTCGATTCCGGTGATCTCGCCCTGATGGCTGGTGCCCACCGGGTCGTTCTTGTCGAACAGGCCTGGCGAACCGCCCTGCATCACCGAATCAAGGCTCATCTCCACGGGCGACGCCGCCTGCTGCGGCTGCTGGAAGCCGTTCTGCTGCTGGTATTGGTTCTGGTTTCCGTACATGGTTTCTCATCCTTCGTATGTTGGTTGGAGCAGTTGTTTGAGCGTTTCCCATTTGGCAGGTACGTCCGGGTACATTGAGGCGTTCAACTCCGAGAGTTCGCCCAGTTGGTCGTCTGGCCAGCTGCCGCATTGGAAGCAATGCGATGGCGACGTGGGCAGCGAATGAATCCATGCGTCGCGCACTTCCGGCCCGTCGGCGAGTTCGATGCAGTCCATCAAATTGATGAGCAGTTGGGCGCGGCTCATGGCCCACCGGCCGGGCTTCGGGTCGAACGGGACCTCCCACGCATAGGCGTCGTCGAGACTGGTTTTGTTCCTGGGCAGCATGAAGATGCAGTTGCGCTCGCATTTCTCGCCCGCGTTTTCCAGGCCGATGCCGTAGAGGCTGGCTTGCACTCGGTATTGCTGGCTTGGCCCGCTGGCCTTCGCCGCTCTCATGGTGGTGTCGCCGGTGATCTTCCAATCCACCGTGCTGCGCGTTTTACGGTCGTGCAGGTCGATGCTGCCGTGCAGTTCGGTGCCGCCGTACAGGCCGGACAGGCTACCGACCTTGACGCGCATCTCGGCTTGGAACCGCTTCAGTCGCCTCATGTCGTCGAGGTGTCCCTCGATGAGGTTTTCCGCGTTTATCACGTCGGAGATGGTCTGCTGGTCGGCGTTGAACCATTCCTCGAACCGCGCGTGCACGCAGGTGCCGATGAACGACAGCCATGACGTTTTACGCGATTGGGGCCATCCGGCGAGCTTGGCGGCTAGGCAGTGCAGGCAGTCGGAGCCCAATTCGGACGGGCCTATCTCCGCCTGTTTCTCTCTCGGCTGGTCGCGGATGTCGGTTTCGATCATCATGCGGATCTCCGGCCATAATCTGGGTTCCTCCATCGTGTCCACCCGTGTTTTCGGCGTGACTGGCGGCTTGCCCATGCCGGGTGCCGACTGCGTCATGGGCGGCACGTCGACTGGTATCGCATCACCCTGCTGCTGGGCTTGTGCGACGGCCAATACCGCCTCATTCATGCTCATGGTTCTTCACCTCCTTGAGAAAGTCGTTGATCTGTTTCCTAATGTCCGCCAACGCGGTTCTGCTGAGCCGTGTAATGGCCACCGCCTCGTCCGAATTGTCGAAGCGCAGCGTGTAGGTGCGGTCGCCGTCCTTCGCGATGGTTACCGGCATGCTGCCGAAGGCCATCGAATGCACGGGGAAGCCGGTCTTGCCTTGCGTCTCCAGTTCGCGTATGGCCTTGTGGATGCGTCTGGCGACGGTGAGGCCCAGCTCGTCGAGCTGCTCGGAACGGATGACGTACAGGTCGTCGGTCAGCTCGTTGCCGTCCTCGTCACGCAGGTCGTAGTCGGCGATAACGCTTTCCACGATCTGGGCGATGCCCAGGCTGGACAGTTCCGCGCTCATGAGACCACCACCATAGGCTTGCCGCTCATCGCGTAATCGGCCACCGCGTCCGCCGACAGCAGCTTCTCCAACTGGCTGAGCGGGCGCGGCCGCAACTGGTAGGCTCCGGGATACTTGGTGGCCGGGTAGGCTTTTTCGAACGTGCCGGCGTTGATGCGGCGCGCGCCCGGCTTGACCTGCACCTTCAGATTGCCGGCCTGGTAGGTGCCGACCGGATGCGAGTCGAGAATCAGGGATTTGAGATTGTCGATTTCCTCCTGTCGGCTGGCGATCTCGGCCTGCAGTTCGACGATGCGCGCCGCCTGCGCCTCGAACAGGCCCTGTCGCAGGCCCTCGTCGGGGTTTTTGGTTTCGATTTCCTTGGAATCCGGAGTCAACACGTTGTTCTCATTCGCAGTCATTTGGTTTTCCTTTCACGGTGACCTGGGCGTAGGTGGGATACCACGCCGTCTGATGGTTCGGGTACCGGTTCGCGTGCCGGGTGCAGGCGCTGATCGCGTCGGACAGGCCGGCTATCGGCCCCAATGGGCCGCACGTCCTGCAACGCGGCATATAGTTGCGTCGGTCAGGCATCCTGCGCGTCCTTGCCCGCGTCGGCGATCTTCGAGGCCGACGGGTAGAGCGCCTCGAAGTCGACGGGCATGTTCTCGTCGTCGATCAACGCTTGGGTGATGTAGCCGGTGTGGTTCATTGGATTGTCCTTTCAGTTGGTTGGGTTGATGATTCCGCTGATGTGGATTTCGGTGTGCGGCTCATAGGGTTCGCCCATGAACAGCAGCGGGTCGCCGGTCTTGCGGTTGCGCATGCTGCCCGGTTTGGAGCCGGGCACCCTCCGGTCGGGAAGCACCTTCGACACCTTCGCTTCGACGATCTGCACGTCATCCTGGTAGGCGACGCCGTTCAATGCGTCGGTGGCCAGTTTGGCGAGGTTGTCCCAGTCACGTGGATGGCGTGACGCCATCCAGAACTTGAGACGGATGCGCACCGGCCCCTTGATGGGTTCCACGTCGCCGTACTTGCGGCGGAACTCCGAGTACACGCGGTTCTCGGCGTTCCTGGTGCGCCGGTCGGTGACGCCATGCCCGTTGTAGACGCGGGGACGCGCCTTGGACAATGGGTCGCCGGGAACGGTCAGATCGAAGCAGTTCATTCGTCGTCTCCTTCCTCTGTTTCGCCGCATGCGATGTCGCCGAACACGACCGCCATCAGCAGGCCGATGAGGAACAGGACGAGGTGCAGGAGGCTGAGTGCTCCGGCCTCCAATCCGGCCAGCAGCCACATGCCGGCCCAGACGCTCAACGTGGCGGATGCGACGCATGCGAGCAGGCAGAACAGGCTTTTATACGCCTCCTGCCGTTCGGTCAGCTTGACGGGCCGGCCGGTTTTGCGTTGGCCGCTTGAATGTCTTGCGCGCATCTATTCCTCCATTTCCTTGATCCACCTGTCCATGGCGGCTTTGCTGACCTTCAGCCTGCCGGGCATTCCGTCACGGTTCGGCGGACGGAACGTGTCCACGTCGCCGGCGTCGATCGCGTGCAATAGGCCCCGGTAGTCGAGCGAATACACTTGGGCGGCCTGCGCGGGGGTCCATGCCAGCCGCTCCCCCAACGGGACGCGACTCGAATCAACCGGCGCGGACATCATCGCTCCTCCTTGGCATTCGCAAGGAACTTGTTCACGAAGTACGATTGCCTCCTGCCGGTGACCTTCGGTGTCTTGTTGACGGTGATGTGCCCGTCGGAATGCTGGACGTTCGTCTCCTTGATGAAGAACAGGCCGAGCTCCATCGCCTTCTGGGTCGGCATGTTGAAATCCGTCCCTTTGCGGCTGATGAGGTACCCGTTGTCGCGCATCCACTGGAACAGGCGGTTCTGGCCGATGTCGACGCCGTTGCCCTTGAGGATCTTCGCCAGCTCGCCCACGAGAATCGTCGAATGCGACGCCGCAACCGAATCCGCGAACAGCACCTTCGGCTTCTGCGCCTCGATGGCTCGCTCGGCCTCGCGGCGACGGGCGCGCTCGTCCTTGAGATTGGTGAGCAGCTTGATGCCGAAGTCCGGGTCGTTGAGGATGCTGTCGATGGTCACGTCGGTCGCATACACGCCATGACGACGGATCGACGGCAACACCTCATGCGTCACCCAACGCTTAAACTCCTTCGCCTCCGGCTTCCGCGAACGCATGATGAGCTTATACAGGCCGGGCTCGCTGATGATCGTCTTATTCGGATTACCGGCAATACCGTCACTAATAGTTACGGTATTCTTTTCGTCCGAATCAAGTTCCGCAGTTGCCTTGCGGCTATTCTCAAGACCGAGCACGTCGCATACGTCCTTGGCGACGAACCAAGGCTCACCTTTCTCGTCGGTGAGGATGCGGACTTGGTTGCCCTTGAAATCGAAAAGCTGTACATTGTTGCTTGTCATTGGAATGACCTTTCTTTGACACTCGCCGCCGCTGGTACCGGCGGCATTCTCATTTGTTGACCTGTTTGATGCTGTCGATTGGCTGCAGGAGCAGCATCATCAGCTGGTAGAGATTCAGATTGAATATCTTGGCGAATCGATCTAGGTCGGGGACGGTAAGCATTGCATCGCCGTCAAGCTTGCGGCCCAAGTACTGAGGACTGCAGCCCAATGCGTTGGCGACATCCGCCTTGCTCTTGCCCCTGCGGGCCATCTCGCCGCGAAGATTCGCGCGAATCAACTCCACATCGTCCACTCGCATTCACCTCCTTTCCGTTTGGTCGATTGATTGTTTCTGAAAATGCCGGGCGGCGTTAGGAGAACCGCCCGACCCCCTCCTAACATCGGAAGAACCCCGCGTGTCAGGAACGCGGGCCGAACAGTTAGGAGAAGCATTATGGATTGGATCAGTTATGGTTTGGAAGGCTTGACCGCGTTGTTTACCGGAGGAGCTATGGCTTGGAACTTCGCATATCGAAGTAGGCCGAAGTGGCAGCCCTATGTGGTCGAATACGGATACGGAAATCCTCCGTGCCTTCTGGTCAAGATCGTCAATGTGGGCAACGGAGCCGCCACCGACGTGCATGCAACGGCCACCCACAGTCCCGAAACCCCTTATGGATCACGGCGGAAAGGCTTCAACTCTCTTGTCGCCACTGGCGGCTGCGTGTACGCGCGAATCAAGGTGAAGGAATCGGAGATCGAGGAAAATGGCCATAAGTACCTGCATTACACACCTCCCGAAGACGCTTCGGTGACGATCACCTGGCGGCAGCAGCCGTTCATCGGCCACGGGAAAACAAAGACCTGGCCCTTGTCCAAAATTCCCCACGATTTCTCGCAAGGGAACTAAGTTCGATCTGCGTCTGGGCTGAACGAATCGCACAGAGAATTTCATGAAGCACCTTGATCACGGTCAGAAGTTTCAAGAGAATCGCGCAAAGCAACACGACCACGCACAGCAGCTGACCCGATAGGCACGCGAATTGACTGACGCTCATCACTTCCTCCTTTCATTCATGTCTTCCAAAACCTGACAGATTCATAATTTATCCAATTGCGTAATTCTATATTTTACGCAATTGGATAATTTCACATTTTCTGCGCAATTGGATAAAATCAGCAATATGGGTAGCAAACCGAACACGGAAGTCACAGACGGCGCTAAGCAGATCATGGACTACTGCAAGACGCTGCAGGTCAGGAGCGGTCTCAACGCCGTCGATTTCGCCAAGAAATGCGGCATGGGCCAAAACTACTGGTACGTTCGCGCTCGTTACGATGCGCCGTTGACCATATCCGACTGCGAACGCATAGCCAAAGCCTGCGGCATGACCACACAGGAACTCTTTCGGAACGCCCTCATCGGCGAACCATCATCGGCGCAACCCTATTGCTATGGGCTTGCGGCGAATATGGACGAGAATCGTGACGTGGAAAGCGAGACGCCGGACGACTGACATTGTCGAAAACACAGAAATAGACATTTCCTTTGATACGGAAACACTCGTGAGTGAAAAATGAGATCGTGATGGCATGGATAATACTCATCATCATCCTCGGAATCGCAGTCGCAATTGCGTTATCCGGCGGAAAACAAATAAACGCGGACAACGGCAATGAGCCAGGAAGGACGACGGAATATGATCGTCGTTTGGTGCGGGATGGCGACACCTTTAGGGAAGTAGTAACCGAAAAAGACGCGCGTAAGACGAACGCCGCCTCGAAGGATACCCCGACGTTCTCCGTTTATATGGAGACCCCATACCGCCGAAAGCCAGATCCGCGATGCTTGCGTCCGGTCAGGGGACTGAAGGAGTATGTCCCAATCCACAGTTCCGCTTTTCTCCCCCCGGAACACCAGCTTGACCTAGTCACCATATCCGGCGATGGAAACACAAATCTGAAGCTTGCTTTGTTCAACGGTCAACTTGTATTGGAAGCGCCCAATGGGATACTGCCGAACAAAGCTTCAGGGCAAATATACAAGCTCGGCGTTTTCACCTGTCCCCTTCGTGGCGGCTCCCACTACGAGGAAGCCCTACGGGCCGCCGACACACGTCCTTTGAGACCAGCAATGCTTGTCAGGGAACCGGGCAACCAGTATGATCGCAACGCCGTGGCGATTCACGCACCCAACGCCGGTCTTATCGGATATGTCAACAAACAGAACGCTGCACGTTTGGCAAAACACATGGATTCCGGCGAAGAGTATTCAGCGATGTTCACCTGTGGCAACGCTCCGGGAGCGGGAAACGGAAACCCAGTGGCGCTGCTTATAGCTCCGACAAACGTGATGACGACCATCATGCGCAACAGTGGGCTGATGGACAATCCGCAGATAGAAAGGACGGAAACCGTCAGTATGGATACCAACTGCGATTTGGAAAGCGAGACGCCGGACGACTGACATCGACACGCTGTACGCGCGGGCCGGGGGCATGGGGTTGCGCGTCGAGGAGGACCGTCTGCCCCGCGGGATGAACGGCTACTATTGCGACGCGCTCGGCCTCATCGTCCTGCACGACAAGCTCAACGCGAGGCAACGCCTCTGCACTCTGCAGCACGAGCTGATCCACGCGCACTATCACGACACCGGATGCGGCAGCGTCATCGGACTGCGGGCCGAATTGCGGGCGCGGCGCGAAACCGCGCTCACGCTCATCAGCCCGGTCGAATACCAACTCGCCGAAGCTACCTACGACGGCGAAGCCTACAGCATGGCGGTCGAACTCGACGTCACAATGCAGGTGCTCAAGGACTACCAGACGCTGCTCGAGCAGCGCGTCACAAGCATGACGGGAGTGAGGATAGCCGCCCCCGCGCGGACGGCATAAAAGAAAAGCCCCGTGCAACCGCGTGTATCATGCACGCGGTTGCACGGGGCGCAATGCTGGGGGACGCATGCCCACTCAGACGAGTTCCGGAACCTTTTCCAGTTCCACGCTGTCGCTCGAAAGATTCATGGACAGCTCGCTGCTGCAGGGAAGATGGTCGGGCATGACGACCCCATCCTTTTGCCGACGCAGATAGTCGAGGAACATGTCTATGTCGGACTCCCCGCTCTTCCACTCGTCGACATCGCTCAGATCGGCCGGATTGCCTTCGCCCGTAGGGCGGCTGGCGACGATCATCGAGACGCCGCTCCTCCCCTTGACGAACACGTTGGCGATTCCACCGATCGCGGACACCCTCTCCACAAGCAGCGACACGGGCTCGCATCCAAGCGCCGCGACGACGGGATACTCGCCGGCGGCGTTCGTCACCGCAAGCACGTCATCGACGTTGCCGGCCGCAATGTTCTCGTTGACCTCAATGTTGAAGTTGGCGAGCGCTAATCTGCGCTTCATTAGCGCTTCGAGTCGCGCCTTCACTGACTGTTCGCTCATTCCACTCACCTCCGTTGATGAGCACGTTGATTATCGTGTTTTCGAGTACGCCGCTGGCCAGCTCCCTAGCCAGCCGAACATCCTCGACGTCGAACAGATCCATGATCTTGATCAATGCTTTCTGTTCGCCGCTCGGGGGCTGGTGGCCGTTGGGGTGCACGTGGCACATGGCGTGGTTGCAGTCGATCTCCGGGGCGTGCATCGTGTGCTCTTTGTCAAGGTCGACTTCAAGTGCTTGGAAAAACTTCTGCAGTTCTCCGCCGCGTTTCCATGTGGAGTGCCTTTGACGAACGTTTGCGATGGGATGTCCGTAGAGATCTGTTGCGTTTGAGAACCAAGTCTTTGGCTCACACTCTGATTCTGGCGCTGGTTCGAAGGTGCCCTCCGAACGTTCCGCTATGACCATGTGGCGGCTCCCTGAATATCAACTTCATATGCTTATACGTCCGCCGATTGGGCGGACCGTCAATGTTGGGTTACGGCCAATGTACAGCAGACCGACGCCAAATGGTCACAAATCGCCAAACACGTGCACAAAACGGACAGAAAAAATACGGCCTTAATCACCATTCATAACCTCGGCTTCCACGATCTCGCCGCCTCCCAGGTCGGGTATGGCGGCGGCCATGAGCCGGCCAAGCGAGGCGGCGTCCCTATGGGTGTAGTGCATGGTCATCTGCAGGCTGACGTGGCCCATGATGCTGATGCGCGCATCCTCGGGCATGCCGGCGCGCGCCGTCATCGACGCCATCCAATGCCGGGCGGAGTGGATCCGCACCTGCGGCAGGCCCGCCGCCTCCAACGCCTTCAGCCAATGGTGGCGCTCCACGGACTCGCGGACCGGAGTGCCCCGCTGCGTCGTGAACACCAGATCATGCGGCCCGATATGCAGGCGTCGTATGCGCGCCCACAACCGGTCCCACAGGCTTTGGGAGAGGGGCACGAATCGCGTGGCGGCGCGCGTCTTGGGCGTGGTCAGCCACAGGGTGCCGTACAGGTGCTCGGCGTCGAGCCATTTGGGGATCACCGTCTCGCCGGGGCGCCCGTACGCCTGGATCTGCTGCTGCACGAATATGCCGGGCGCTCCGTCCCGCAGTTCCAGCTCGTAGGGCATGAGCGCGTACCGTTCGCCCTCGCGCATGCCGGCGGCGAACGCCAGTTCGAACAGGAGCGCCCACGTCTCCGTACAATCGCCGGTGTCCACGGGGCCGCGCCTCGCCTCGCCCATGTCCGTGACGGCGGCGATGAGCCGCTGCGGCTGGTCGGGCGCGAGGATCCGCACCGGCGTCGGCTCCACGCGCGGCGGCCGCACCTTTCTGCACGGGTCCACCGGTATCAGCTCCTCCAGTTCGGCGTCGTCCAGCACCATCTTCAGGCTGACGAAATGATCCTTCAGCGTGGAGGGGGCGAGCCGCTCCCCCAGCACGCGCATGCACCGGCGGACATGCTCCGGAGTCAGATCCACGAGGCGCACGTGGCCGATGACCTGACAGCAGGCGTGCAGGCGGCCGGCGCGCGTCCTGTAGGTGGTGGGCTTGACGCGCGTCCGGTAGTCCTCCAGCCAGCGTTCCACGTAATCGTTGAGGTACGGGGATTTGGCGCCGGGCATGAGGCCGGTGCGTTCGAGCTCGGCGATTTTGGCGTCGAACCGTTCCCTGGCCTCGGCCTTGGTGCGTCCCTTGGCCTGGATCATGCGGCGTTTGCCGGTGGCGGGGTCCTTGCCGAGGTCCTTGCGGAAGTGCCAGACGCCGTTCGCGTCCCTGAACACGCTTCCGGCTCCCGGCGTGCGTCGTTTGGCTGCCATGTCGGCTCCCTTCTGTCGGGAGCGCCCTTTCGAGTGTGTCTCCGGATGCGGCCCCGCAAGGGTACTCTAAAGGTACTCAAACGGTGTCACAAACGGCCCGATACGTGGCAGAAATGGCCATTTTCCGCGCGTTCAAAAAACACGAAAAAACGGCGTTTCCAGCGTTCCGGATAACCCGAAAACGTTGGAATCACGCCGTTTTCGCCATACTCAACAAGCTCAGTGGCTTATATTGAACTTGAACTCCACAATATCTCCGTCGGCCATGACGTAGTCGCGGCCCTCCTGACGGAGCTTGCCTTCCTCCTTGATCTTGGCCATGGAGCCGTCGGCGGCCACGAAATCGTCGTAGGAGACGATGTCGGCCTTGATGAAGCCCTTTTCGAAGTCGGTGTGAATCACGCCGGCGGCCTGCGGGGCGGTCCAACCCTTGTGGATCTGCCAGGCGCGCACTTCCTTGACGCCTGCGGTCAGGAAGGTCTGCAGGCCGAGGATGTCGAAGCCCACGCGGGCCAGCTGGTCGAGACCGGACTCGCTCAAGCCAGCGTCGGCCAGCATTTCGCGGGCATCCGCCTCGTCGAGCTCGGTCAGGTCTGCCTCGAACTGAGCGTTGAGGAACACGGCCGGAGCCGGAGCCACGGATGCGGCGAGCTTAGCCTGCAGGTCCTTGTTGGCCAGCTCGTTGTCGTCCACGTTGAACACGTAGATGAACGGCTTGGCGGTCATCAGATGCAGGTCGTAGACGGAATCCTTGTCGAAGCGGCCTTCGCGTGCGGCCTTGTCGAGCGTCTCGCCGGCTTCAAGGATGGTCTTTGCCTGCTTGACTGCGTCCATGTAGGCCGGCTCGATCTTCTTGCCGCGCAGATCCTTCTCCAGCTTGGGCAGCGCGTTTTCGATGGTCTGCAGGTCGGCGAGGATCAGCTCAGTGTTGATGGTGTCGATGTCGTCGGCCGGATCCACCTTGCCGTTGACGTGGACGATGTCGTCGTCCTCGAAGGCGCGCACGACCTCGCAGATCGCGTCCGCCTCGCGGATGTTGGCCAGGAACTTGTTGCCCAAGCCTTCGCCTTCGGAGGCGCCCTTGACGATGCCGGCGATGTCCACGAAGGTCACCGTGGCCGGCACGATCTTCTCCGTGTTGACCAGCTTGGCCAGCACAGGCAGACGATCATCCGGAAGCGGCACGATACCGGTGTTCGGCTCGATGGTGGCGAACGGGTAGTTTTCGGCCAGCACGTTGTTGCGGGTCAGTGCGTTGAACATGGTGGACTTGCCGACGTTGGGCAGTCCGACGATTCCGATAGTAAGAGACATGATTCCAAGTCTAGGGAGAAGCTGGACACCTTGAACCTGCATGTGGTGAACCGGCCATATGCAAAGGCCTCCGAGCATACGGCTCGAAGGCTTTGACTGTGATATGCGAATATACGCGAACTCTGATTGGCAGTCAGCCGACGATGGCATCGACGGCGTCGATGACCGAGCCGCGGAAACCGTCCTTTTCGAGCTGGGCGACGCCCTTGATGGTGGTGCCGCCGGGCGAGCACACGGCGTCCTTCATGGCCCCGGGATGGGTTTCGGTGGCCATGTAGAGCGCGCCGACACCTTCGACCATCTTGGCGGCGAGCCGGTAGGCGGTGGCTCGCTGCAGACCGTACTGCACGCCGGCGTCGCCCAAGGCCTCGATGTACATGTCAGTGAAGGCGGGCGCGCAGCCGGCCACCACCATGGCGATGTTCATATGCGCGGTGTCCACGCGCTCGATGAGGCTGATCGGCCCGAACAGCTGCTCGAAGGTTTCGGTTTCGTCGTCGGTCAGGGTGTTGACGGATTCGGTGACGAGCACGCCCTTGCCCACAGCCATCGGAGTGTTCGGAATGGTGCACTGGATATGGATGTCCGAAGAGTCAACGGATTCGCCGTCTTCGGTGGCGAACAGGTCCTGGTACTTCTTGAGATTCCAGCCGGCGGCGATGGAGACGACGATCTTGCCCGGCTTAGCAAGTTCGTCGGCCAGCGGCTTGACAACGGCGGCAATCTGGTAGGGCTTGATGGCGATGATGACCACGTCAGCGGCCGTCACCACTTCCAGCGCATTGTGCAGCGGGCGCACGCCAAGTTCGGCGGTGGTCTTCTCAAGCTTGTCGTAGTGGGCAGCACAAGCGACCATCTGGCCGCCGGTGACCACGCCCGCGTCAACGAAGCCCTGGGCGATGGCCTGGGCCATGTTGCCATATCCGATAAAACCGATGGTGAGGTTCTGAGTCATACGTTTTCCTTTCGTGCATGTATACAGAGCTCCCTCATCAGAGGGAGCTTGCTTCCTTGAGTCAGAACAGTTCTTCGAGGTCGCCTCGGTTGAGGGCTTCGGTGTAGAGGTGCTTGAAGACGAGCGAGCCGTGCAGACCGTCATGCTCGAATTCGTTGGTGGTCCAGTAGTGGCTGTTACCCACGCGGCTCAAGGTGTCGAGCTGCATACCGGAATCGACATACATGTCGTCGAAGTAAACGGCGGCCTGCAGCGGCACCTCATTGCGGGCCAGCTGTTCTTCGTCATAGATCACGCCGAAGTGCGTGTCTTCCATGAGCAGGTCCATGGCCGGCCTGAACGGGCGTAACGCAGACTCCTGTTCGAACATCCACGGGAACATGGCCTCGCCGGTGAAGTTGAGCGGGCGTTCATCAGCACCGAATTCGGGCTTGCCATCGCGCACGCGCTGGGCGGCCCAGCGAATCGGCTGTTCCATCTCACCGTTGGCGTAGATGAACTCCTGCAGCGGCCAGTACAGCGGGCGCGACGAAGTGGCGTTCATCACCTTGGTCAAAAATTCGTCAGACAACGGCGAGTCGGCAGAAGCGGAACCATCGCCATCAAGGAAGGCGTCGTCAAGAATCCAATGGACACGCTCGAAGCTCGGCTTCATGCCAAAGTCGGATCCCAAGCACTGGAAGCGTTCGACGGTGAGCGGGTCGCCGTTCGGCATCAGCGGGAAGCCGTGGGCGGCCATGCCGGCGATCACGCCAAGTCGATGCTCCACATCGGTACCAGCCATCGGATTCAGTACCGAATCGGTGAGTTTGCCAATGAATTCGGCGACTTCCGCAGTAGTCGGCAGCTTGTCGGCGATGGCGGCCACGCGCTCCTTGTCCTGTGGGTAGCGCTCGTAGAACTGAGTCGTCTTGCGCACCATGCGCGGGAAGGTATGCTCGTACACTTCAGCGGCGTCGGCCGGCACGTGCGGGATGCCGCCGGTGGTGAAGCTGGCGATTACGCCGGCCGGGAACAGGGACAGTGTGGTCAGGGTCAGGAAGCCGCCGTAGCTTTGGCCCATCGTCACCCACTTGCGGCCACCGAATTCGGTCAGGCGCAGATGTTCGAAGTCACGCACGATGGAATCGGCAAGGAACTTCTTCAGATAGTCGGCTTGGGCTCGTGCGCCGGCCGCGGCATCATCGTCGTGCGCGGCGGCGATGCGGGCCATGGCGTGCGTGTCCACACGCGAGGAGCGGCCGGTGCCGCGCTGATCGGGCAGAATCACGCGGAAATGCTTGGTTGCCTCCTCAATCCAGCCATCAGAAGTCGGGCTGTTGAGGCGAGGGCCGGCACCGCCGGGACCGCCTTGCAGGAAGATCAGCAGGGGCAGGTCGTCATGCACGTGTTCGGGCGTGGTGACCACGCGATAGAACAGTTTGATGGTTTCCCCGTCGAACGCCCGCCCGGGCTCGTGGCCGGTCCAGTCGAGCGGAACATCGATGGAATGGTCCTCTATGGCCAGTCCGGGCACATAGTATTTGCTCAGCATTGTCATGGTTCAAGACTCTAGTCCATAAATCCTCCTGAAGAGTGATACCGGTTCGTCGCCGGACACGCTAGCATTGTGCGTTATGGAGATGATGGCGCGCGTGAGGGCATGGTGCGCACGGGAGTCGACCCGCACACTGCTATGGGACACGTTGCTCGCCGCGGTGCTGATCGCCGGTTGTGTGCCGTTCAACGGCGTCACCAACCCTGATTCGACGGGCGGCATATTGTTTCCCGCAACTCAGGCGTCGATGACGCTGTGGTCGCTGCCGGTCTTCGTGCCGCTGATGCTGCGCAGGTATTGCCCGGAGCCGGCGGCCTGGCTGTTCGTGGCGCTGACCATCACGCATCTTGTGTTCGGCCCGGCGATCACGTATTTCGATTTCTACGCCCTGATCATGGTGTATTCGGTGATTCTGTACGGCAGTCCCCGACATTCCTGGCGGTTCATCGTCACGGCGTTCGTCATGGGACTGATCACGGCGACGGTCTGGTCGGTGTCTTTCAACGTGGGTCCGCTGTTTGCCGAACCTTCCTCCGGTTCGCGCACCATCCGCGACGGCTGGCCGGCCGATGCCATCACGATGCCCACATGCCCGGCGGTCACCGGCGTCGTGGGGGCAAGCGCCGCCGTCAACTGCGGGGCCAAGATGCTCGCTGACGTCGGCATGGAGGCGGCGCTCATCGAATCGAGCGTGCTGAGCATTATCATCATGGCCTTGTGGCAGCGTGCGCGCAAGGCCACGCTCACGGCCATGCGCGAACGCAATGCTTCCATCGTGGCCCGGGAAGCAGAGGAGACGCATATCGCGGCGCTGGCCGAGCGTGCGCGCATTGCCCGCGATATGCATGATGTGGTGGCCCATACGCTCTCCACGATTATTGTGCAGTCGGATGGCGGCCGATATGCGGGCGCGCATGATCTTGCCGTCGCCAGGCATACGATGAGCACGATTCGCCATGAAGCGGAACGCGCGCAGCGTGATATGCAGCGTCTGTTCAATGTGTTCGGTGCGAGTGGCAGTACCGGATATGCCGACATCGATTCGCTGTTTGATGGCCATCTGGTGGTGTCCCGGCATATGACCGGCAAAGCGCAACCTGACCGGCTGTCCGCCGACGCGGAAACCGCCGTGTTCCGTCTTGTGCAGGAAGCGCTGACCAATACGCGCAAACATGCGGGCGAGGGTGCTAAAGCCACCATCGATGAATTCTGGTCAAACGATGTGCTGTCGATTACCGTATCCGATAACGGCCGTGGCGCGGCGTCTGCAGCAGACGGTCATAAGCCCGGATACGGATTGGTTGGTATGCACGAACGCATTGAGTCGTTGGGCGGCAGCGTGCAGGCCGGCCCAGGGCCGAATGGTGGCTTTATTGTGGAGGCTACGATTCCGCTCTCCTCTGCCGCCCCACAGTCTGGCACCGATGCGGAGGATCCGGTGCTAACCATTATCTCGCGTATACGAGGATTGATGAATCGGGCGCGCCCCAAAGTACTCGACCAAGGAGATACGCGTGAGTCGAACTGGGTGGGTCGATTTGCGCAGTGGACCGAGCGGCACTATCTTCTGATGGACGTTATCGCCACTATCGTGCTGATTGCGCTATTTGATTCCGGCACGTATGGCGATTTGCAAATGATCGGCAATGCCCCGTATTCGCCGAACCGCGTGCTGACTATAGCGCTGACGATTATTATGCTTTCGCCTTTGGCGTTCCGCCGCCGCTTCCCAGAGGGCAGCGCACTGGTCATGGCGATTCTGTCCGCCGTGCAGCTGCTGTTTCTGCCATCCATCCTGACCGTCAACATGTTCGCATTGGTGTCCGTGCATGCCGCCGTGCTGTATGGCCGCGAACATGCGTGGCGCTGGGTCAGCGTGGCACTGGTTGCGGATTCGTGGCTGGCCGGCATCAAGATAATGTCCGGCTGGAACGGCTATGGGATGCTGATTCAGATGCTGCTGCCCTTCAACGGCGAATCGGCGATGTCCCGCTGGCTGCTGGTGCTTTCCGGTCTGATGCCGGGTGGCGTGGTGATGCTGTTTGGCTTTGCCTGCATTGCGATGGCCCGGTGGAGCCGTTCACGCGGTTCGAACGCGCTGGTGCTCATGCAACGCGAGGAAGCGCTCAAGGCCGAGCAGGATCGGCAGAAGGTGCTGGCCGCCAATCTGGAGCGCAATCGCATCGGCACGGCCATGCAGGCCGAGGTATTGAATACGTTGGAATCGGTGATCACGCAAGCCGATGATGGGCTGGCCATGCTGAACTCCGAACCGGCTCCCGATAGCGAGCAGATCATCGCCGCGTTCACGGTCATCGGGGAACGCGGGCGTGCGGCTCTGGCGCACATGCGGCAATTGCTGACGGTGCTGCGTGAAACCGGATTCAGCGACGAGATGCATGAAGGCGCACAACCCGACATGCAACTGCGACCGGCTGCTCCTCTGTCCAGCCAGATGAGGCAGGCGGAATCCACATCTCAGACGGATTCGTCCACGAACATGAACTCAGGGAACAATCAGGGTGTCCATGGAGCGGCGCTCCGATAGGAAACGGATACAGTGGAGAGCATGAACGAGAGCAGAAGCATTCGCGTGATTATTGCGGACGACCAGGAGCTGGTGCGTGCCGGTTTTGCCATGGTCATTGGTTCGCAGCCGGATATGGAGGTGGTCGGGCAGGCACCCGACGGCGCCCAAGCCGTGGCGTTGGCGGAATCCCTGCATCCCGACGTGGTGCTGATGGATGTGCGCATGCCCAGCATGGATGGCATTGAGGCCACGAGCCGTATTACCTCGCTCTCCGCCGCGCCGGGCGACGCGGCCGATTCGGCCAGTCTGGCCGCCGACGCGACCGTCTCGGCCGAATCGGCTGACGACCGGCCGACGCGCGTAATCATTCTGACGACGTTCGATTTGGACGAGTATGTGATGGCGGCCATCAATGCCGGCGCCTCGGGCTTCCTGCTCAAGGACACCGAACCGGAAACGTTGCTCAATTCGATTCGTACTGTATTCCAAGGCAATGCGATTATCGCGCCTTCCGCCACGAAGCGACTCATCGAAAAGATGATGCAGGACGGTTACGCGCAGCATGGTTCGTTGGGTGGAGAAACCACACACTCCGGTGCCGTGTACGGTTCCGCCGGCGGCGTCTCTGGCGGTGCGGCCGGCAACGGTGCTGGCTCGATGACCGGCTTCCCCTCCCCTGCCGGAGCCGCTTCCGACGGTTCCAATACGTCACGCCCGGCATACACCGATCCCGAACTGGATCTGCTTACCGACCGCGAACGCGAGGTGCTGGTGGAGATCGCCCATGGTCTGAGCAATCAGGAGATCGCGGACAAGCTCTTCATTTCTCTGCCCACCGTCAAAACCCATGTGGCACATATTCTGGCCAAAATCAACGCCCGCGACCGCGTACAAGCCGTAGTCTTCGCGTACGATAACGGGCTGGTGTAACAAAGCTCCCTCTGATGAGGGAGCTTATTGCCCTACGCCTCGGCCAAAGCCTCGACGGGTGGCGTCTTGACGGCTCGGCGGGCGGGAGCCACGCTGGCCAGCAGAGCGGCGAGCGCGGCGACGCCGAGCACCACACCGTTGGTAGCCCATTCGAACGGGAACACGGTGTCGCCGTACAAACTAAACACCATGTAGGATCCGAGCCAGCCGAACAGGGTACCCAGTACCACTCCCACCACGCCGGAGACGAGCGAAAGCAGCAACGCTTCCACCGCCAGCGAGCGCCGCAGTTGGCCGCGCGTCATGCCGATGGCACGCAAGGTGGCGGATTCGCGTGTGCGTTCGATCACCGACAGACTCAGCGTGTTCGCCACACCGACCAAGGCGATGAGCACAGCCACCGCAATCAAACCGACCAACAATGCCATCATGCCGTTGATCATGGTCTCCCATTGAGTACGTTCGGCCACCGGACCGGTCACGGTAACACCCGCACTGGCGGAGAACACATTCTGCACGTTGGTGAATACGTCGTTCAACGCAACACCCGCGCCTTCGGCGTCAATGCGCATAAGCATGATATGCCCGTCGGCCTTGATCCCACCGTTGGTGAAGTGGCTGGCGTCCACGAAGGCGACCGCGGCGTAGTTGGAGGCGATGCGGCGATAGTCCACCTTCCGCGGTTTGAGCGTCAGCGTCTGTGTGCCGCCGGATTGTCCATTGCCGTTTTCGGCGCTGCCGTTCGCATCATTGCCGGACGGACCATTGGCGGCATCGGCTTGTGCTTCGGCCGCTCCAGCCGTGAACGTAACGCTCTTGTCCAGCGGAATATCCTTGCCTGTAGCGGCGGAATACTTGGGCATCAGTACGGAATCGCCATCAATGGTCACACCGGACAAATCGGAGCGCACCACCTTGCGCAGCGCGTCGACGCCATCCACGCCCACGACCAGCACACTCAGGCTCTTGCCGTCGGCATCCTTCATGGTCATCATGCGGGTCGGCGCGTAGATACCGCGCTGAACGCCCTTGACTTTGGCTGCCTCGCTGGCCTGTTTACCAGTCATATCGGTGCCAGCGGCAATCATGTCGACGCTGTAGCGCGTGGTCAGCGCCTCGTTCATGGTTTGCTTGGCGCTGGCGGCACCGGTGGCGATGGTGGAGACCAGCGTCACGCCGATAAGCAGTGCGGCACCGGTGGCGGCCACGCGGCGCGGGTTCTTCTGAATGTTCGCATGTGCCACTTTGGCGGACGGACCGGCCAGTGCAACCATCGCGCCCACGCCGCGCATGAGCACCGGTAGCCAGAACGTGGCGGAAAGCACCAGTCCAAGGAAGATCAATGCACATCCGATGATGGCGGCGAGCAGCACCAGCGGATACTGCTTGTCGGCCATTGAATCACGTCCGGCGATGTTCTCGGACATCTGCCATACAGAGAATGCGCACAGTGCCACGCCGGCCACAATCAGCAGCACGGAAATCACGGCGCGGACCACACCGGCCCGTCGCGTGTCGGTCAGTTCGATGGGTCGCAACGCTTCCAGCGGGGTGACGGCGGTAGCGGAACGCGCAGAGCCTAGCGAGGCAATCACCGTCATAATGATGCCGAATGCCATAGGCACCGTGAACACCGGACCGGATAGCACCAGTCGCATGGTCATGCCGGTGGCTTTCATCAGGCCCGACTGGCATAGTGCGGCCATGAGTCCGATGCCCAGGCCCACTCCCAGTGCGGAGGCGATCAGTCCCAGCACACCGGCTTCAAACAGCACGGAGACATACAGCTGGCTTTTGTTCGCGCCGATGGTGCGCAGCAGGGCGAGTGTGCGGCGGCGCTGTGCCACGAGCACTTGGAAGGTGTTGGCGATGACGAGTGCCGCGACCAGCATGGCAAGTATGCCGAAGCTCAGCAGGAAGATGGTGGTGATGCTGGTTTCGCCCGAGCTCATGCTTTTGACGGATTCCTCGACGAGCGCGGCACGGGATTGCACGCTGAAATGCTTAGGGAGCAGTGTGCTGACCTGTTTCACGGTGGATGCCGCAGCCGTGTCACTGGCATCGTCGATATCGAGATAGACGAGGTAGACAGGCAGGTTGCCGAAATCGTTGCTGCCGGCCATCGCGGTAATAACGTTGTCGGAAAGCACGGAAGCGCCACCGTAGTAGGCGTAGGCACCGTTCGGGTCGTCGGTAAGGCCTACCACGCGCACGGTCATGCCGGAGTCGGCAGTGTTGGCGCCATCGGATGAGACGGACGCACCGGACGCGGCATCGGAATCACCGTCGTGCGAGCTCGTGCCATCGGCGTTCTGGGCCGACTCATCACCAGCGTCACCGGTATTACCGGCCGAATCGCCGGTCTTGCCCGCATACTGCGCCGCCTGCGAGTTGACGGTCACACGGTCCCCTACCTTGACGCCAAGCTGGTCGGCTACGGACTTGGTCAGGGCAATCTCGTTGCTGTCCGCCGGCTGGTCTCCTTGCGTGATGGTGACCGGCAGCAGCGTACGTTTTGCGGCGGTGGTGATGACGTAGCTGCTGGCATGCTTGTTGCCACGGGTTACGGTCACGGAACCCGCGTAGCTGGCGCGCGCGTCCTTGACGCCTTCGGTGGCGCGGATGCGGTCAAGCTGGAAGTCGTTAACCGTGCGCGTGTAGATGTAGTCCTGGTCCTTATCGGTCAGGTCCTTGCCGCTATCCGGGCTGATCACGTAGTTCGCGCCGCCGAGCTGGGCGGTGTTCTGAGCGGCAAGCGCATCGTTCATCGCGTTGCCGAACAGGAAGGTAGCGGCGATGAACGCAGTGCCGATCAGGATGGCGATGCCTGCCGGAATCAGCATCCTGGCGCTTTTCTTCATGAGTTTCAGAGTGATGGAAAACATGGGGGTGTCCTGTCTCTCGCTTTCCGGCTCAGCGAGCGTGCTGGGCGGCGGCGCGGGCATGGCGCATGGTGCCGGTTCTCCCAGCTGGGGGCAATGGAGCGTCGGTGATGGGCAGGTTGGGCACATCCTTTACACCGGCAAGACGGGCGAGCGTGTCGGCGCGTGTGCTGGTGACGGCAGTGCGCGTGGCGCGTTCGCGTTCGGCCATAAGCAGCTCGTTCATCGTTTCGGCAGTGGGATTCGCCTCGTCGGCCACGATCTGTCCGTCGGCGAATACGATGGCACGGTCGGCGTAGGAGGCGGCCACCGCATCGTGCGTGACCATGACGATGGTTTGGCCAAGCTCGTTGACCGAACGCTTCAGGAAGCCAAGCACTTCGGCGCTGGAAACGGAGTCGAGGTTGCCGGTCGGCTCGTCAGCGAACACCAGCTTCGGCTTGGTAATCAGCGCGCGGGCGATGGCCACGCGCTGCTGCTGGCCACCGGACAGTTCATTCGGTCGGTGGTTCAGGCGCTGCTTCAGTCCCAGGGTATCGACGAGCAGGTCGAACCAGGCGTGGTCGGGCTTGTCTCCGGCGAGAGTCAGTGGCATGAGGATGTTCTGTTCGGCGGTGAACATGGGCAACAGGTTGAAGCTTTGGAAGATGAAGCCGATCTTGTGGCGACGTAGCAAGGTGAGCTGCTTGTCATCCATGCGGGTCAGGTCTGCCCCGCCGAAAAGAATATGCCCGGATGTGGCGGAGTCGAGGCCGGCGAGCGTGTGCATAAGCGTGGATTTGCCGGAGCCGGACGGGCCCATGATGGCGGTGAATTTGCCGCGTTCGAAACTCACGTTCACGCCGCGCAGGGCATGGACCATATTGCTGCCAGCGCCGTAGTTCTTGACCAAGTCGACGGCCTGAATAGCGATGCCGCGCGATGCGGCCGGGTTCTGCACGTTCATAATGTCTCTCCATATTTGGCCGGGCCTTATGCCCGGATGATGATTCCAACTTATGAAGAAATAACGGCGCGCCCCATCGTGCGCCAGACTGAATTGGGCGGTCGGCCACGCGCCGGCCCTCATCCTTGAGGATTATGTCGTCTCAGGTCTCACACTATTCATGCCTCTGCGCAAACAGTGTGAGGCATACAGACGCAAGAAAGCCCGCACTGCATGACATCAGTGCGAGCTTTCTACTCCTTGAGTCAAGTTATCGGACGGAAGGCACCCCATGCGGCTCGATGATTCGCGATGCACCCCATTAGCATCGCGCCCCTTCTCATCGGGCCGTCAACCCTCCTGTCGACCTCACTTGGCCAAGCCGGAAGCGCGAAGGGCTTCGAAGCCGCCCTTCAGGTCATCGAGAATGTCCTCGATGTTCTCGGTGCCGATGGACAGGCGGATGGTGCCCTGGTGAATGCCCTGGTCCTCGAGCTCTTCCAGGGTCTCCTGGGAGTGCGTAGTGGAAGCCGGGTGGATGACGAGGGACTTTGCGTCGGCCACATTGGCCAGCAGAGAGAACAGGTGCAGATTGTCGATGAAGACGCGAGCCGCATCCTTTCCGCCCTTGATATCGAAGGTGAAGATGGAGCCTGCTCCGTTCGGGAAGTACTTCTCGTACAGGTCGTGATCCGGACGGCCCGGGATGGACGGGTGGGAGACGGACTCGACTTCCGGCACGGTCTGCAGGTACTCGACGACCTTCAGAGCGTTCTGGACGTGGCGCTCGACGCGCAGGGACAGGGTTTCGGTGCCCTGCAGCAGCAGGAAGGCGGCGAATGGAGACAGGGTGGCGCCGGTGTCGCGCAGCAGGATGGCGCGCACGCGGGTCACGAAGG
>OLOJ01000959.1_pt1 | contig 28601 bp, 19 predicted proteins | sample 1672251 | NCBI WGS metagenome assembly OLOJ01 (sample SAMEA3136664, study PRJEB25190) | human gut metagenome | biome: human gut; feature: human-associated habitat; material: faeces | place: Austria | collected 2013 | reverse complement strand
CTCCAGCCTAAAAAGCGCAACGGACACGCCACTCATCTCTGCCAGGGCAGGCAATGGGGCTATCCACGGGGCGTGAAAAACTAGGCAGTATGGCCAATACATCCAGAATGACGTCGTACCAGCGGCGCGAACAGCTTATCGAAATCGGTCGGTCGCTGTTCGCGGCCAAGGGATTCGAGGCGGTGAGCGTCGAAGAAATCGCCGCGACCGCAAAGGTTTCGAAGCCCATCGTCTACGAACATTTCGGAGGAAAGGAAGGCCTGTACGCCGTGGTGGTGGACCGCGAAATGCGCGCGCTCACCGACGTTCTCATCAACGCGCTGTCCGACCCGCAGGCGCATCCGCGCCAAATCGTGGAACGCACCGCGCTTGCGCTGCTCACCTACGTGGAGGAAAACGCCGAAGGCTTCCGCGTGCTCACGCGCGATTCGCCGAAAACCGACCCGTCCAACTCGTTCAATTCGCTGCTTGGAGACATTGCCGTACGCGTCGAGGACATTCTCACCGACGCGTTCAAACGCCAGCATCTGCCGGCCAAAAGCGTGCCGTATTACGCGCAGATGCTCATCGGCATGACCGTGTACACCTGCCAATACTGGGCCGACCAACGCAAGCTCAGCAAGGAGCAGCTCGCCGCGCATATCGTGAACCTGGCATGGTATGGGCTGAGCCGCATGGAAGCCAAGCCGGAACTGCGCTACGAAAGCGAAAAGGCCGCCCGCGAGGCGGAAAAGCAGGCCGCGCGGGAAGCGAAGGCGATCGCCAAGCAGGAGAAGCAGGGCAAGAAGGCCGCGAAATCGCAGGAGAAGGCGGTTGCTGCGGGAGATGACGCGACGGACGGGACGACCGTGACGGACGGATCGCAAGCAGTAGGCAAATCGCAAGCGGCAGACGAATCAAACGAATCAGACGAGACGCACGAATCGCAAAAACAATCAACAATTGACGAAAACTGACATACCGTCACCCGAAATGACCCTAGGGGAAATTTCAGGTGCAGATTGAGTATTTCAGGGTGCCGTTTGTGTGCAAAACCGCGCCCCGGAACCGCACATGGTGCTACGTTAGTTTCGTTATGCTTTTGGCCGGAGCGGTCGGCCAGCCGCACGGCCCGACACGAGCCCGATCCGAGGAAGAATATGCAGGAGAAGAAGACGCTCACCTTCGTGGTGCCCGCGTACAACATGACGGAATACCTGGAACGGTGCGTCGAATCGTTGATCGCGTCGAAGCGCAACGACGACATCGAAGTGCTGATCGTGGATGACGGCTCGTCCGACGGCACGCTGGAGATGGCGAAGACGTTCGAGGCGCGCAATCCGGGAATCGTGCGCGCGATCCATCAGGAGAACAAGGGCCACGGCGGCGCGGTCAACACCGGCATCGCGGCGGCGAGCGGCATGTACGTGAAGGTCGTGGACGCGGACGATTGGGTCGGCCCGGAATCGCTCGAACAGGTCATGGCCGTGCTGCGCGGCGAGGTCGGCAAGGACGAGCCGCTCGACATGCTCGTCACCAACTATGTGTACGACAAGGTCGGCAAACGCAACAAGCACGTCGTGAACTTCCGTCACGCCATGGAGCCCGGCAAGCGGCTCACTTGGGACGATCTGGGACATTTCGGCCTGACCGAATACATTCTCATGCACGCGCTGATCTACCGTACGGCCGTGGTGCGCGAATCGAAAATGCAGCTGCCGGAGCACACGTTCTACGTGGACTTCATCTACGCCTACCAGCCGTTCCCGTGGGTCAAGTCGCTGCAATACGTGGATACGCCGTTCTACCACTATTTCATCGGCCGCGACGGGCAGAGCGTGCAGACGGACGTGATGATCCGACGCGTGGACCAGCTGCGGCTCGTCAACCAATGCATGGTGCACGCCACCCCCGAATGTGGTACGGTGCCAGACGGACTGTACCGCTACATGATTCATTTTCTGGCGATTCAGAGTTCCGTCGCGAGCGTTTTCATGATTTTGTCGCGCGATCCGGAGAATTACGAGAAGAAGAAGGCCATGTGGGCGGATATCGAGGCGTATTCGCCGACGATTTACAAGGACGTGCGTAAGAAGGCGATGTCGCGCGCGCTGAACCTACATGGTTCGCTCGGCCGGTTTGTGATTCGAAAGGGATATTTCGTGGCGGAACATGTGGTCGGGTTCAACTGATTTCGCGCGGGTTTCGCGGGTTTCGCAGGTTTCGCGCGATAGAGGGTTTACGCGATATTGCGTGAGTATTGCGATTATTGCGATCGGCTAGGCGCTCCTGTGTCCGTTTCTGGTGATTCGGACACAGGAGCGCTTCATTTTGATGCCTGTGTGTCCGATTCGGGAGAAACGGACACGGAAAGCACCAGCGGGCTTAGTTCCAGCGATCCGACATGGCGAAACTGTTGTGCATGAGATTGCTGGACGTGTACAGCACGTCGCCGAGCAGCTTCGTATTGCGCGATCGCAGGTATTCCGCCATTTCGTCGTTAGCCGCCGCAAGACGGGCCGGAACAGATGTAGGACTAGCAAGCCCATCGGAACCGGAATCAACCGCAGCACCAGACATAGAACCAGAACCGCCAACCGCAGAACCGGCACCAGAACCAGCGCCACCAGCCCCAGTCGCCGACCCACCAATCGCAAGCGCATCATCCGTATGTTCCACCAAACGATGGCCGAAGGAACGGACGTCTTCCGAGAACCCTTCAATCGCATTGCTGGTCTCGTAGAAGTGCGCGTCGGCGAGCGTTGCAATCAGGCGGTTCGTCCAATACAGGCAGTCCGTGGAGACTTCCGGCGTGGTGTCGCGCAGGTAGGCGGGGGTGTCGTCGACGTTCGCATAGAACGGGGCGGACGTGGTGAACGCGCCGGAACCGTACGAAATCCACATGATCGAACGGCTTTCGACGGGCGCGTACGGGCGAATCTGCATGGCCACCATGTGTCCGGTGCGGTTGATGCCGATCGGACGGTAGCGATGGCGGCTTTCCTCAGTTCCCTGCGTGCCGTACGGGTCATACGGGGTGCCTTCGAAGTGCGAACCGAGCAGGAAGTCGACATCCTCGACGGTCACGGCACTCTCCGGTTCGAGACACCATGGAATATCGTCCGATTCAGGGGTAAGGTTTTCCGCGTCGGCCGGATCGAGATAGCGGTACATGTACCAGGCGCGTGGCGTGTTGTAGATGTGGTCCTTCGCGGTGGCGGTGCCGAATACGATACGCGGGTTGCAGTGGCCGCCGTTCATGCCGCCCTGCGTACCCGCCGCGCGCCCAAGATGGTGCGTTTCGATGAATTCCTGCAGATCGGCGCTACACATGAATTCACGTGCGTCGCTGAAGGCGTCATCAAAATCGAAATAGTCGATGCCAAGCTGGTTGGGGATGATCGCGCATTTGTCGTCCGGCACGCGGCGGGCGATCCAGTGGTGGCCGCCGATGGTTTCGACGTACCAGATTTCGTCCACGTCGGAAATGATGATGCCGTTCGATTCGTACGTTCCGTACGTTTCGAGCAGTTCGGCCAGACGTTTCACGCCTTCGCGCGCGGTGTTGACGTACGGCAGCACGAGGGTGATGATGTCTTCTTCGCCGATGCCGCCTGGGGTTTCCGGCTTACCATTGGCTTCGTCGGCCGGCTGCAGTGCGACCAGCGGGTCGGCGCCGAGCACGCGCTCGTTGACGGCGATGGTTTCGGTGGCGCTCATGGCCACGTTGCGTTCGTTGACGCCAGCTTCCGCAAGGATTCCACGATTTGGAAGCACGTTCGGTACGATGCTGTACCGGCATGGATTGTCGGGAAGGTCGATTTCAACGTGGCTCAGCACACTGCGGTAGTGCCGCGGCTGCTCCTGCGGTGCGACGACTACGAATTTCTTGGGATCGTAACGTCCCGAACCAGAGTCGTCATCTCGGGCGATGATGGTCGAACCGTCGTAACTTGCTTTTTTGCCTACAAGAATTGTGGTACATGACATGGTTTCGATTGTAGGCACACCAACACTCCGAAGACCATTTCGACGCCCGTCAGACGCCCGCGGTGGCGATTGGTCCGAATATGCTGTATACTATGTTGCTGTTGCCCCTCTAGCTCAACGGTTAGAGCAGCGTCCTTTTAAGTCGTGGGTTGTGGGTTCGAATCCCACGGGGGGCACAGGTTCGAAGTCTTGGAAGCCGATGGTTCTCAGGACTTTTTCATTTGTTTCGGGATGAGGTCTCAGCACTTCAATACGGAACGCACCATATCGCGCACCCTCTTTCGCTCACGAATCGCAATTTCGGTCGATTATTTCGCGACGTGCGCCGAAAAGTATGGAAAATAAGGCGATTTATACCCCCTACCGCACTATGCGGCACCACCTTTCGCTCACAATCGTAAGAAAACGAGCGAAATCGCAATATGTGTTCCGAAATGAATAGCGAACAGCCCGCGGGCGATTCGCGGACGGACCATACGCATGCAACCGGCGTGGCGCAATCGACGATAATGATAGACTCGAATATATCGAACATTTGTTCGCATAGATTCGGTATTACGGGAAATTCCCCACTATATACAGTGGGCGAACGCACGAAACGCCACTACGGGTAGTGTATACTGATGAACGGCCTGCTCAGCCGGGCAAAATCAAAAAACGTGGCCGACAAGATCTTCCGCACCAAAGGAAGCCGATTGCATAGGGAGGAAAAGTAATGACCGTGACCGTCTTCACCAATCCGAACAATCCTCAATGCGAGGCCACCGAACAAGAGCTTTCCAAACTGGGAGTGCGGTACGTGGCGGTCGATTTGACGCAGAATCCGTCCACATTCGAACAGATCAAGGACGCCGGCTTCAAGCAAATTCCGGTCGTCATCTCACCGAATTCCTCATGGAGCGGACATCGCCCCGACCTCATCCGCCAGCTGGCGCAAAGCATCGCGGCGTAGGCGCGGCAACAGCAGTCAAGCATCCAGACAGCCGGAAGGCACGAATCCCAAACGGCAATAATCCGGAAGAATCAAATCCCCCGCGGCAAAACCCGCAACAAAACCCCACTGCAATCGTCCGAAATCGTTCAAAATCAGCCACCCAAAGCAAAGCGGCCAGCCGGAACATCGCCCGACCAGCCACTTAGCAAAACCCGCAAAACGCAAAAACCAGCCTACATACGACCGGCAGTGGACGGGTCGATCTTCATGGTCTGGAATCGGTGGGCCATGAAATCGTCATTGAAATACGTGGCGAAGAACTGCGAAACGGGCGAATTCTGCGCAACCCCAGCCATGCGGGAATACCAAGCGTCAAGCGCCATCAGCGTCATCACGCCATCGACGAAAATGAGTATGAAACAGACCAGCGTCAACGAATAGCGAATCTTCCACGGAATACGCTGGATCAATCGCAACAATCGCGGCAGAATCAACTTGACCCAAACCAAGCCGAGGATGCCCCAGAAGAACATGTATTTGCCGGATGTACGCCCGTCAATCGAAAGCCATTGCCCCGTGTAATCCCATGCGCGAATACCGAACGCGGCCTGCATGAACCAGCTGGTGAAATATTCGAACGCGCCACCGATCACCGCGCTTGAGCAGAAAATCAGCAACCAATTCGACTGCCACAAATGGTTGAGCAACACGGTGACGATCACCACGCCGAAACCATAGATGGGCGAGAACGGCCCCCATAGGAAGCCCGCACGGTCCTGGTATTCGCCGAACAGGATGAAATGGTAGATGGTTTCGATCACCAAACCGAACACACAACCAATGGTGAACAGCCAGAACAGATTGAAGAAATCCAGCGAAATATAGCCTTTGCCGGTCAGGTCGCGGCCGGCCATGCCTTGGGAGGCGGCGTTCTCATACGCGCTGCGGGCGTCCATGCGCCGCAACGCGAACTGCAGCCGGCGCTCCTCCCGCAGCGATGGGTCGGCGGTGATGTGCAGGGCGATCAGCACGACAAGCTGGACAGCCGGGCTGACAAGGTTCAGGCCAAGCCCCTTCAACGCCAGCGACAGCAGGCCTTCGGCGAGCGTAAGCGGAATCAGCAGGTACGTCCATTGCGCGATGTGCCGGCGTTTGTTCCTGAAAAGCAGCACGCCGAACACCGTCAGGCACGCGGTGGTGACCATCAGCACGACCGCGTGAATCGCCGACAGAATCGTGGTGAGGCTCAGCGCGTCGAACGTCATATCGCCGGAAAGCACGGCCTGCACGACGTACAGGCACGACAGCACGATGATCGGCAGCGTCACCACGCCTTCAATAAGCATGACGATGCCGTAAATGCGAACGATTAACGGCAGACGACGGTCAGCGGGATTGCCGACTTCGCCAGTGCCCTGCTTTCCGCCTTCTTCGATAGCCGCGATTTCGGTTTCGGCGGCAATCGCCTTGATTTCTCCATCCGTCTTGCCCGCGGCGGAATCCTCGGATCGTGATTCAGATTGTGCGGTTTCGCTCATATGCCGCTCCTTCCTTCAGCCCACGCTACCAAACGTAGGCAATATCCGCCGCAAGAAAAGCGGTTCAGGTGCGATTATTGGCGGACGCGAGCAAAAGAGGGGGACGTCAGCTGGCTGCAATCGCCATTCGCACACCACCTTTCGCTCACGTCCGCAAGAAATGGCGATGCATAGCGCATCGTGAGCGAATGGAGGTATAAATACGGACGGAAAATAGCGATTTATTACCACCTTTCGCTCACGGACATACAGAAATGGCGATTTGTCACGGACGTGAGCGGAAGGGGCTACGTCAGCCGGCGATGGTTTTGCCGAGGCTTTGCCGCAGTACTCGACCCGATTTCCGTCATCCATGAAACGCGATGGCGATTGTCCCGGAGCGCGTTATACGATACGTACCGCGTAGCGCTACGAAATACGTATCGCTATGAGAGGAATGATTCACCAAACCGGAGAGACAATGCACAACGTACTGCAGATCCTGCGCCGTGACTTCAAACGATTGGTCACCGTACCCGCCGCGTGGGTGATTATGATCGGCCTGATTCTCATTCCCCCGCTATACGCATGGTTCAACATCTACGGGTTCTGGAATCCCTATGGCAACACGGACAGCATCAAAGTGGCCGTGGCCAACATGGACGAAGGCACAGACAACGCGCTGCTTGGCAAAGTCAATCTCGGCGATCAAATCGAAGGCACGCTGAAGAGCAACGACCAGCTCGGCTGGGAGTTCATGGGCAAAGCCAACGCGATGGAAGCGGTGGAGTCGGGCGACTGCTACGCCGCAATCGTCATCCCTTCCGACTTCAGCGAAGATCTGGCCAACGTCGTCACCAACAGCAAGCATCGCCCCACGCTCGAATATTACGTGAACGAGAAGGCGAATCCGATTTCGCCGAAAATCACCGACCAAGGCGCGACCGTGGTCGACCGCACCGTCAACAACACCTTCGTCTCCACCGTCAGCGACGTGCTCGTCAAAGCCGTCAACTCGGCCAACGGCACCATCAGCGGCAACACCAACGCCATCGCCAACGAAACCATCGGCGAACTCGACAACACCAAGCGGAACGTAGGCACGATCCGCTCCGCAATCGCGGATCTCGACACCCAGTTAGCCAATGTGCCACAGCAGACAAAAGCAGCACGCAATGCCCTGAACGACGTGCAGCTGGCCGCGGCGAGCGCAGGCAGAGGACTAGCAGGCGCATCCACCGCCATCGGCACAGCGCAAACCCAGCTCAACACGCTTTCGTCCAACGCCAACAGCGCGCTGGAAACCGGATCCGGACTTGTTTCCCAAGCGACGGCGCAATCCACAGCCAGCATCAACCAGATCTCGTCGGCGGTATCCGCGGCAAGTGGATCGGCGCAGCAGGCGGTGACCGGCATGCAAAACATCACCGACAGCAATGCGAAACTGCTCGAGAAGCTCAAATCCGCCAGCGACAACGCGCAATACCAGCAAATCATCAGCAAACTGGAGAATACCAACAACACGGCAGCCGGAACACTCGCCGACCTCAAAACCCTGAGCGAGAACACACAGGCCACAGCCGGCAGCGTATCCAAACTGTCCACCGATTTCAACATAGGCACGCAGAACTCGCTCAAAAGCGCAGGCACGGCGCGCAACGCCATCAATTCAGGCGCACTGCCGCGACTGAATTCCGCGCTGGGCTCGCTGGCTGGGACGGCCGGAACACTTGCCGGCACCGTGACCAGCCAGGACAGCGTGGTCAGGCAAACCAACATCGTGCTCGACCAACTCGACCAAGTGGCGTCAGACACCCGCATCGGCCTTGAGCAAACCGACCAGCAGCTGGCGAAGATGGAGACGAAGCTCACCACCGTCAGCACCGACCTGAAGGCGCTGGGCACTGCGGATCTGCTCGCATCGTTGACCGGCAGCGGTTCGCTTGACGCGGATAAGATCGCCTCGTTCATGGAGTCCCCGACCGTAATCGACACGAAGAACGTGTATCCCGTCAACTCCTACGGCTCCGGCATGGCTCCGCTGATGACCAATCTGGCACTGTGGGTGGGCGCGTTCGCCTTTGTGGTGATCTGCAAAGTGGAGGTGGACGACGAGGGGCTTGAGGGTCTCGATCCGACCGCAACCGAAAAGTATCTGGCCCGATACCTGTTGCTCGGCACGATGGGCGTCATTCAAGGCGCGATCTGCACCGTTGGCGATCTGATACTCGGCGTGCAGACGGCTTGCGCGCCACTGTTCATACTGACCGGCATGATCACATCGCTGGTATATCTGAGCATCACGTACGCGCTGTCCACCACGTTCATGCACATCGGCAAGGGCCTGTGCGTGGCGTTGGTGATCGTGCAGATTCCAGGCGCTTCCGGCCTGTATCCGATCGAGATGATGCCGAAATTCTTCCGCATGGTCTATCCGTTCGTGCCATTCAGCTATTCGATAGACGCATTCCGCGAGACCATCGCCGGCTTCTACGACGGCCATTGGACCAAGGCGATCGGCACGCTGCTGCTGTTTGCCGCCATGGCGTTCGTCATCGGTCTGGCGGTCCGTCCTCTGTTGGTCAACCTCAACCGACTGTTCGCCCGCGAAATCAAGGAAAGCGACATGATTATCGGCGAGGAAGTGGAGCTTCCGGAACGCGGATACAACATGTCCCAAGCCATTCAGGTGCTGGCCGACAAAGGCGGCTACCGCGAGGTGATCGAGGAACGCGCAAGTCGGTTCGCGGAACTGTACCCGAAACTCAAGCGCGGAGCTCTGGTGATCGGATTCGTAGTTCCGGTAACTCTGGCGGCGGTGTTCTCGTTCACCAACGGAGAGAAAGTGGTGGTACTGGCCACGTGGGTCGTCTGGATTCTGCTCATCATGGGCTTCCTCATGGTCATCGAATACATGCGCGATAATCTGAACCGTCAAGTGGAGCTCGGCCATTTGAGCGATGAATCGATCCAATCCATGCTGGTGGAGCGCCAAGCGGCACGCATCCGTCGCAAAAAGCGGGCGCAACAGGAACGGCGGAACAGACTGCTGCGCAAAACGCGGAGACGCACCAGCGGCAAACGCACGACATCCGATAATCGCAATACCAGCGTCATCAAAGAAACGACGGAAAACGTGACGGGCGTCAACCACAATGAAGATGACGGAATCGCCATACTGGTGCAGAAAATGCAGACGACCGGTCCAAGCGCCGCCGCGAACGATGCCGCCACGGACACCACCGAGACTACCGAGACCGCCGAGACAACCGAGACAACCGAAAACACCGAGGAAAGGAGCAACGCATGAAAACCATCTGGAAACTGTTCGTCGGCGACATCCGGCGAATCACCAGCAACGTCGTCTCCATCATCATCGTCATCGGACTCGTTGTGATCCCCGGCATCTTCACATGGTTCAACGTGGCCGCCAGCTGGGACCCGTTCGCCAATACCGGCAATCTGAAATTCGCCGTAGCCAATGAGGACGACGGATACCGGTCCGACCTCATTCCAGTGAAGATCAACATCGGCGACCAAGTGGTTAACACGCTGCGTTCCAACGATCAGCTCGACTGGACCTTCACCACCAAAAAAGAAGCCATCAACGGCACCAAATCCGGCAAATATTACGCAGCTGTGGTGATTCCAAAGAACTTCAGCACCCGTATGATGACGTTCTTCGCATCCGATGGCAACCACGCCGAAATCGCCTACTACAACAATGAAAAGAAGAACGCCTTGGCTCCGAAGATCACAGGCCAAGGCGCCGATACGGTCAGCGCGCAGGTCAACGAGACGTTCTCCGAAACACTGACCAGCACCGCGCTGAGTGTGGCATCGCAACTCGCCAACCAACTCGACAAGCCAGCCGCACAGGAACAACTCACGCAGTTCAACGGCAATATCAGTGACTTCGCGGAAACGCTCACCGACGCTTCCGGAACGCTCCGCACGTTCAGCACGCTGACCCAAAGCGCACGGCATCTGCTTGAGTCCTCCGACGGTCTGATCGCCAATGTCAGCGGCAATGCGAAAAGCGTAGGAACAACACTCAAGCAAGCCGGCAGCGGCGTGGAGGATCTGACGGGCGCGTTGAAGACCGGCACCACCGCGCTGGGCACGGCTCTGACTGATTCCGCCAACAGCTTCACAGCCATGGAAGCAGATGTGGACAGCCTATTCGGCAATGCGGGCACGCAGGCCGGCAACACCGCCAACGCATTACGCAACCAGGCCACGAACATCAGCAAGCAGGCGCAAAGCTACCAGCAGATCTATGATTCGCTCGACGCGCTCAGCGCAAACGAAAAGCTGCCGGAAGCGGTGAGGAACGCCATCGACCATCTCAAAACCAACGTCGGCACCACCATCACACAGCTCAACGACCTAGCATCGGCGCTGAATGGCAGCGCCGACAACATCGACGCCAAAGTAAGCGATACCACGGCCGAACGTGCGGAGATCAAGAAACTGGCGCAGCAGGCGGCAACGTCCGTCAGTGGCATCAAAACCGACTATGAGAGCCAACTGAAACCGCAACTTGACGATATCGCCACGTCCATTACCAGCACCACCACCGCGCTCAATGCCACAGCGGCCGATCTGAAAGGCGCGCTGGGCAATCTGAACGGCACCACCAAGACCGCGGATAAGAATCTGACCGCCATCAGCAGCGTGTTGGATTCCACCGCCGATAGTCTGGCCGGCGCGGGCAAAAAACTGGGCGCATTCACAGGAACATTGACCGATGCGCTGAACAGCGGCGATATGAGCGCCGTCAAAGATGTGCTCAGCGATAATACCGACTCGTTGGCCGCCGCGCTTGCAGCCCCTGTAAAAGTGAAACGCAACGCGGTGTTCCCAGTCAAGAATTTCGGTTCGCAGATGGCACCGTTCTACACGATCCTGCCACTGTGGGTCGGTTCGCTGCTCATGGCAGTGACGCTCAAGACCACCGTCTCGCGTAAGGTGCGCAAGGAACTCGGCGACCCGAAACCGCATCAGCTGTTTCTCGGACATTACGGTGTGTTCGGCGTGATCGGACTATTGCAGAGCACGTTCTCCTTGGGAGGCAGTCTGCTGTTCCTCCATGTCCAGGCGGTGCATCCGCTGCTGTTCATGCTGTCCGGCTGGGTGAGCAGCCTAGTGTTCTCGTTCTTCACCTACACGCTCGTGGCCAGCTTCGGCAACGTCGGCAAAGCCATCGGCGTGCTGTTTCTCGTCATGCAGATCTCCGGAGCGAACGGCGCATATCCGCTGGCCGTGCTGCCGAAAATCATCAGCGGCATCAGCCCGTTCCTGCCTGCGACGCATTCAATCACAGCAATGCGCGCGGCGATCGGCGGAATCTACAGTAACGATTACTGGTTTGCGATTGGCGCGCTACTGCTGTTCATTCCGCCGCTGCTGCTGATAGGCCTGTTACTGCGCATTCCACTGGTCAAGTTCAACCATTGGTACGTAAGCAAGCTGGAAAGCACGAAAGTGATCGCGGCATGATGGGCGGAACCACGCAAGAGGGCACGCGAAAGACGGTGCAAAAAACCACGCAGGAAGACGTCGGCACAGTACGTGGCCGACGTGAGCGATTACGGGAGCAAACCGACCGCAAAATCATGAAAGCCACATTGGGGATAGTGATTTCCGATGGTATCGGAGCGGTGACCATCGAAGAGGTCGCACGACGTTCAGGGGTAGCAAAGACCACAATCTACCGACGCTACCGAAACGCCGACGATTTATTGCAACGCATCCAACCGGAAGTTGCCGGACTACCGAATTTCAACGATTTGAAGCCGTCGCGGAGCGGACTGGCCACCATGCTGCGACGCATCCAGGACTGCTTCGACAGCGAACTCGGATTGAAAGCCGTGGGCGTGGTGCTGTCTTCCGACAACGCCACGCTGAAGGCGATCGCAGCACAAGTTCTAGCGCCGGCCGAAGAACGGTTCGTGGGGTTCATGGAACGTGGCATCGCCGACGGAGTGTTTCAAAACCGTTTGGACTACACGTTCCTGTTCAGCACGGTGCTGGGTTCCATGCTGGCTTGCAAAGCGTTGGCGGGACAGGAAGCCGGAGGGGAACGGCAATCCGGCAAGGAACGCAAGTCTGATTCCTGGGCCGAGAACATGGCCACGTTGCTCTGGCCGAACGTATGCGCCGAATCCGCACGGTAACCACAGGAAAACCGTCCGCACCGACGCAAGACGGGCATGCCGTGTCGGTTTCAGAAGGAATGGGCTATTGGATTGACGCTTCCTGACGCGCCACTTCCAACGCCTTGTTGAAGGCTTCGGAGGTCCAGCTGGCACCGGCGAGCTTGTCGACTTTAAGGTCCTTCAACGGCTTGCCGACCACCGCGTCCGGCACGGCTTTGGCAAAGTCGTTCTGATGCTTTTTGGAGATGGACGTGAACGGATGGCCGACGATCTTCACGGCCGTCACGTTCTGGTCCTTAACGGTCAGATGCACGTCGATGGTGTCCTCGCCGACCGGCCCGTACTGGCCGTTGATCGAATAGTCGCCATCCGCGTAGTTGCCGGTGTCCTGCTTGTCGGATGTTGCGGAATTCGCGTCGGCACGGTTTTTGGTGGCGTCGCCGTCGTCTGCCGTGTCGCCGGACGCCTTGCCGTCAGTTTTCGACTTCTCTTCCTGCGATTGCACGCTTTCGCCGGAATTGCCGGCGTATTCGTCGTCCATCGGCGTGGCTTTCGGCTCGCCGCATGCCGATAGCAGCGCGATGCTCGCCGCGGATAGCGCGATGACTTTGACTGCGTTCGATTGTGCGGTGCTCATGCCTGCTCCCCTTTCGTGACGTCGGGCTCTACGTCCGTATCGTCGGCAACGCCAGCCGCAACGGCAACGTTGGCCGCGTCCGTATCGCCGGTTTTCGCGGCTTTCGTGGGGTCGGCGAACGAAATCGCAATACCCCCGTTCTGCGCGCCTTCCTCGGCGGAACCGGTGTGCGCAGGCTTGCCACCGGCCGCCTCGTACGCACGTTTCGCCTCCTCGTCATTCCACTGTTCACCGACGAGCACACCATGGTTGAGCATGATTTCGCGTTGTGCGCAGGAGGCGACGAGCGCATCGTGCGTCACGACGATGATCGTAGTGCCCTGCTCGTGCAGCTGACGGAACAGGTCGAGCACGATCTTCTCATTCCTCTCATCGAGATTGCCGGTCGGCTCGTCGGCGAGAATCAGCTTCGGGCAGTTGATGAGCGCTCGGGCGATGCACACGCGCTGCTGCTCACCGCCGGACAGCTGGCCGGGCAGGTGATGCGCACGCTCCTTCAATCCCACTCGTTCCAGCGCTTCCATCGCCTGCTTCTCGTCGACCACGGAATGGTAGTATTGCGCCACCATCACGTTCTCCACCGCCGTCAGATGAGGCACGAGGTAAAACTTTTGGAACACTAGTCCTATCATGTTCTTACGCACGTCGGCGAGCTGGCGGGCGTTCAAATCCTCCAATCGCCGGCCTTCAAGCATGACGGAACCCTTCGACGGCGTATCCATGCAGCCGATCATGTTCATCAGCGTGGTTTTGCCGGAACCGGACGAGCCGACAATCGCCAGCCATTGCCCTTGCGGAACGGTCAGACTCAGGTCGTCGACGGCGTGCAGATCGCCGTAAATCTTGGAAATGTGGTCGAGTTCCAGCAGCATATGTTCGTTGTCCATGATTATTCCTCCCTCAAAACGATGGCGGGGTCGATACGGGTGGCGCGGCGGACCGGCGGAATGGAGGCGATGACGGCGATCGCCACGCTCAGCAGCAGCGATCCGGCGCCGAGCAGCCAGTTGAGGCCGATCGCGCGACCGAAGACGGTGGCGCACAGCACACGCGCCAGCACATAGCCGATAGCAGTGCCGAGCAGACCGCCGATCAAGCCGTAGATGCCGGATTCCACGTAGAATTCGACGCCGATGGCGCGTGAATCGGCGCCGAGGGCTTTGCGCAGGCCGATTTCGTTGCGACGCTGGCTCACGATGGAGCTGATGGTGGTGCCCACTCCGACGAGCGTCAGCACGAGCACGACGAGCGAGACAATCCAGAACAGGGTCTGCAGCATGGCGATGATGCGGGTGTCGGACGAGGTGATTTTGGTGACGGTCTGCGCTTTGACGGCAGTGTTTGTATTTTTGTTGATTCTGTTGACGATGGCGTTCAGCTCATCCCCCATGGCGTTCACCGAGTATTCGACCACGTCGGCGCCGCGCTCGTGGCCCGCAAGTTTGGACACGTCCGCGGTAGTGGCGTAGATGATGGAATCCTCGTTGCCGCCGGTATCGACGATGCCGGCGATACGGAATTCGGTGCCGTTGTTATCCATGATGTCGGACGAGACGCGGCCGTTTTCCGTGGCTTGCGTGGTCTGTTCGCCTTGCGTAGTTTGTGTACTCTGCGTGCCTTGCGCGGACGATTCTGCCGTTTCAGTTGATTCGTCCGAATCGGATTTTGCGGACGCGGAAGAAGACGCTGAAGCAGACGCGTCGGCGGCGCGGTAGCCGATGGTGACGCGGCTGCCGACCTTCACGCCGAGCGCGTCGGCGACGTCGCGGCCGACCATCACGTTGCCCGAGCCGGGCCAATCGCCCGTCACGTTCCAATGGCGATTGAGCGCGCGGACGGCTTTCACGTCCACGCCGGCGATGGTGTACGGCGCGGAATTGATGCGCACGCTCTCATACCGGTATGCGGCTGATTTCACGCTGTGTCCGGCGCCGATGAGCGCCGTCACGTTGCGTACGGTTGCAGTATCGATGCCTTGCGATTTGCCCGTTGCGGACGCGGGCGTGACGATCAGGTTCGCGCCGTACGCGCGCATTTCCTCGTTCATCTGCTGCGGCACCGCGACGCACACGGATGCAAGGCAGAACAGCGTGGCCGCGCCGACGAGCGACGCGATCACGGCCATCATCGCACGGGAGCGACGGCGGAACACCGCGCCCCACAGCATAGTGAAGAACATCTTGCGATTCGTCATCGCACACCCCCTACGAAAGCCAAGCACAACTCACCTACCATGCAGCACCTCCGCCGGACGCAAGCCCAGAATCGCCCGAATCGACGAAAGCGAGGCCACGAGCACAGTGACCGCCAGCAACACGAAAACCAACACGAACACCATCGGACGCATGGTGATGCCCGAGCCGAACACCACGTGCCCCACGATCTGTGCAACGCCCGAGCCAAGCAGCGCACCGGCAATCGCACCAACCAGCGAAATCACCGCCGTTTCGGCGAGCATAAGGCGCGAAACCGCACCGTCCGTGGCGCCGATCGCCTTCAACAGCGCCAATTCCGAACCGCGTTCGCCAATCGACGCGGCCATCAGGTTCGCCACGGCGATCGCGGCGGCAACCAGCGACAGCACGGTCATCAGCACCATCACCGCCTGCGTCTTGTTCAGCACATCGCCCTGCAGCACGGCCACCTGGCGCACCTGCTTGGCCACCGCGCCCGGCAGCACCTCTTCGATCTGGTACGCGATCGACGACGGATACGCGGTGCAATACCACGTCTCCCACTCGTCCTGCGTGAGCGCGTTCGGATTCTTCGACGCCTTGCGCGCGAGGTCGTTGTCGGGCGTGGTGAGCGCCTTGACTTCAATCTTGTCGATGGAATTCGGCAGATTCGCAAGCGTTTGCGCGGCGATGGACGGCATATAAATGGCGCTGTTGTCGGAATCGCCCGAATCGAAGATGCCGACGATTTTCACTTTCACGCGATTGCGTTCGGTGGAGGATTTGCCGGTTTTCCCGGTACCTCCGTTCGTATTGTCGTCCGCACCGACGGCGATCGTCTTGTCGAGCGTAACGCTGTCACCGACGTTCACGCCCAGTTTCGCGGCGAGCGCGCTGCCGACCATCGCCTGCTCGCTGTCGTCTTTCGGCCAGGTTCCGTTGATTTTCCACCATGAGCGCATGCCGTTCATGCCGGCCACGGTGGACTCGCCGGAGTCCATGTGCAGGGTTTTCGCGAACCACGTGCCCACGATCGGCACGTTGGTCGCCTTGCATTTCGCCGCGGAAGCAGCCGCACCTGACGCACCAGCCGTTCCAGCAGAGCCAGCCGAACCAGCCCCCGAACCGACACACCCCGCATCCGCGTGGATGTTCAATTCCGGCGCGAAATTGGTGATGTTGAACGCCCAGAAGATGGTCTTGATCTTCTGCGCGTCCGACTCCTTCAGAAACGCGGTCGGGTCGGCGCTGTCCGCCGCAGCCGAGCCGTCGGAAGTGGAACCCCCGTCCGAACCGGACGAACTACCCGAAGCCGAGCCAGCAGAATCGCCGGTATTGTACAAATCGCTCACCACAGCGTCGGACTTCGGCTGCACGACGATATTCGAACCGTACGTGCTCAGCTCCGCGTTGAGCTTGTCGCCCACGTCGAACACCACGCCGAGCATGGCCACGCTGACGGTGGCGGACAGGCACACGGTGACGGCGATGAGCAGACGGCGTTTGAACTGCCGGCTGAACGAGCGAGAGATCATTTTCAGGAAGAACATGGTACCCCCTTACCTTTCTCGGCGCTCACTGGAAATGGCTCGACAGCGCGTCGAGCGTGGACGTTTGGATGACGATTTTGCCCGGCTTGACCTGGTAGTCGAACGGTATCGGGTTGCAGCCGCCTTTGAAGCCGATGGTGGCGAGGTTGATGGCCACATCGCACTTCTTGCAGATGATTTTGCCGTCCTTCTCGTAGTAGCCGGCATCGCCGCAGTTGTCGCACGCGTCGAGGCCGACGCCGTACGCGCCACCGTTCTTCTTGATGATGATGAATCGCATGACGGTGCCGTCCTTCGCCTTGTATTCGAAGCGATGCAGGTGGCCGTCGGAAATCTGGCTGAATTTGATGGTGGCCACGCCGTCGGCGAGCGAGTAGTCTTCCGGCGGCGACAGCGTGACGACTTTCTGCGTTTGCGCGACGCCGTACGTCAGGGCCACGGTGACGCAGATCATGGCGACCAGGCTGAACGCGCCGGCCGCTTTCGCGCGGCGGCGGAACGCGATATGCGTGCGTGCGATCGCCTCGTTGGCGCCGGTCGGCTTGACTTTGAAGCCCATGACGATGCTGGCGATTGCCGGAATGGCGAAGACGAGCGCCATTGCGATGGTCAGGCTGCGCTGATGGTTGATGCCCCACACGAGCGCGAGGAAGGCGGCGGTCGGGAAGCTGACGATGCGTTTGGATTGGAGGATCTGCGCAAGGTCGGTGAAATGCTGTGCGAACAACAGCGCGACCAACAGCAGCACCGCCGTCGTGAACGACCAGCGGACGGCGGTGGAACGCATCGTGCGGAAGATAAGCGCGGCGATGATTGCGACGGCCGCGCCCAAAGCGAAGCCGAGCGCGCGCAACAGCATGTCGGAAGTGAAGATGGGATCGCCCGGCTCGACGAAGATCGTCAGCCGCAGAATCATGTCGGGCAGCGCACGAAAGGTGGTGGCCGCGATCGCAAGCGCCGCAACGAGATTCGCGATGTCGAGCAGCGCGCGGTGGTTGTGCCAGTCGGCGGTGATGCGGCGGGCGAACAGGACGATGACGAACACGGCCACGTCGAGGATCACGCAGCACCACAGGGTCGGATAGTTGACGAACGTGCGTTGCGTGATGACGGCGGTGGCGCGCAGCGCGGCGAATACGACTGCGCCGGCGAATCCAACAACGAAACCGGCCAGCCGCCAGTACGCGCTCAGAGGCTTGTCACGCCCCTCACCGACGGTGAGCATGACGCTCAACGCCATGACGAGCAGCGCCGGCGCCAACACCCCCTGCAACACCGTCACAAACTGCAGCAGCATCCCAAAATCCTTTCATCCAAAAACCCAACTCAAAGAGCCCAACGATTCCCATTCCGCCCCATCCCAAAGAGTTCCACCCCTCTCATCCCTCCCCTAAAATGCGAGGATTTCCCGGACCCCCTCCACAATCGCAGAGGTGAATCCATCCCCCTAAACGCGAGAGAGCGGTTTCGGTATGCATTGCCCGACCGTAAGCTTGGCCGAACGGCCTTGAGTGTGTCGGGTAATGCATACCGAAACCGCGAACGGGCTACGCTAGGAGATCACCACTCCTGCGGCGTATAGTTCCAGTCCGGGAAGGTGACCTCGATCGGTTCCGTCCAGAAGCGTCCCTTCACACCCGTCTCCGGATCGACGTGCAGCATCCAGCCCTTCTTCTCCGGGGATTCGATCTTCAGCACGAGCTTGTACGCGCCGGCCTTGTCGAGCTTGACGTTGGCGCCGTAGTGCGGACCGTCGGAGGCGTTCATCTGCATGAAGGTTCCGGAGGCGACGGACGCGTTGGAGGTCTTGTCGATGATGTCGTAGTTGACGGTCAGGTCCGGCACGAAATCGCCCTTGCCGTAGCCGAGTTCGGTGCCCTTCTGGTTGGCATGGATGTCGGCTTCGAGGTGGAAGCTCGCATCGGCGGCCTTGAGGCCCATGCCGGACGGTTCCATGTCGATCGGCTGGAAGTAGACGGCGTTGACGGTCAGCGGGCCGCATTCCTGGTCGGAGTGCTTCTCATCGACCTGGATCTCTTCGAAACCGGCGGAATCGCTGGAATCGTCCTTGCTGGAGTCGTCGGCCTTCGAAGCCGACGCGGAGGCGCTGGACTTGTCCGAAGCGGCGGAATCGTTGGAATTGCCGCATGCGGACAGGGAGAAGGCCATGGAGCCGGCCAGCAGGATGCCGAGCAGAGCGGCGATCTTCTTGTTCTTCATTTCTCTTTCCTTTGTTGTTGGATGTGGAAAAAATATCGGTAAATCTCGGAAAATTTGCGTATTACTTGCGATTGTCAGGCGTGCGCAACTTGCGTTTGCGTGCGAAGCCGACGGCGAACAGCGCGAGTACGGCAATCGCCGCGATCGCTTGTGCCGCAAGGCATTCGACGTACGGATACAGGCCGATCCAGTCGTTTGTGGGCACGCTGGACAGGTAGTGGCCGTCGATCAGGTCACCTTCGATGAGCGCGTGGATGCCACCGCCGGCGAAGATGACGACCAGCACGGCCATCAGGATCGACGTAACGAGGAAGAACGGGCCAATCGGAATCTTTACGGAGGTGAAGCGCAGCACGAGGAAGATGACGAGCAGCACCACACCCGCGGCGATGCCGCCGATCCACATGCCTTGCGCGTCGCGACTCATCGAGTAGATCGATTCGTAGAAGATGACGGTTTCGGCGCCTTCACGGAACACGGCTAGGAAGCTCAGCATGGCGAGCGAAACGACCATACCCAGGCCCACGCCTTCGCCGGCGGCGACTTTGTTTTGCGCGTCGGCCACGGCGGACTCGGTTTTGGTGCGGATGTAACGGTTCCACGCTTCCACGGAACTTTTGTTGAGCATCCAATTGCTGGTCCACAGCAGCATGAGCATGGCGATCAGCGCGCACACGCCTTCGGAGATTTCCTGAATCGGGCCGGAGCCGCCGAACAGGAACGTGAAGAGCACGGCGATCAGGCCGGAACCGGCGAGACCGGCGAGCACGCCCAGGTAGATCCACTTGGTGAAGCGCCGGTTGCCGGATTTGACGAGGTAGGCCACCACGGCGGCCACCACCAGCAGCGCTTCGAGGCCCTCACGGATCAGGATGAGGAACGCCTGTCCGGCGGAGCTGGTGATGGCTTTGGTGAAGGCGTTGACGTTGCCGGCCGCGCCACCGTCGAGGGTGGCCGCGTCTTCGACGAGCCAGCTTTTCAGGTCGTCGACGAGCTTCTTGATTTCCTTGTCGGAACCGCCGTCGCGCATGGTTTTGCGGGTCATCTTGAACTGGTATTCGACCTGCGAGACGCGGTCGCCGGAGATGGCGTTCATCACGTTCTTTTCGAAGCCGAGCTTCTCGTAGTACTGGTAGTACGCGTCGTTGACGAGGCTGGAGCCTTCCGCGCCCTTGCCGGAGACGGCGGCCTTGTATGCCTTGTCGAGGATGACGTTCATTTCGCTGGCGACTTCGCCCCACGTGCGGTCGCCTTTGCCTTTGGAGGAGTTCTTTTTGGCCGCGTCGAGCTTCTTACGTTCGGCTGCGGTCTGTTCGGCACGCTGCTTCGCGTAGGTTTTGGGGTCGGCGAGGTTCGCGTTGCCATCGAGCGTCTGCGCGGTGGCGGTGAGGTCCGCGTTCAGCGCATCGATTTTGCCGGCGATCGCGCCGCCCTGGCCCTGCTGGTAGGCGAGGCCTTCCAAGTCGGTGAACTGCGTGAGCAGCGCCTGCTGCTTGTCGGCGGAAATGGTGTCGTTGACGGCCTTCGAGAAGTTGGAGGCGTCGTAGCCGATCCAATGCGCGGTCTGGAAGCCGGTGCCGGCCTGGCCGTAATCGCCGTCGTTGTAGTCTTTTTCGGCGGTGGCGAGCTGCTTGGCGATGTTCTGCGCAGCGGCGGTCCAGGAATCGAAATTCGTTTGGCTGTCGTCGGCGGCGGACGCCTGCTGCGGCATCGCGGTGCCGGCGAACAGCGTGGCGAGCGCGATCATCAGCGCGGCGACGAGCGCGGCGAGACGGCCGGAAGCCGAGACGCGCGAATCGCACGAATCGTAGGAACCGGCTGCGTGGCGCTGCGCGACGCGAGATGACATGGGTCGAACCTTCCTTCCGCAGATCTTTTCGGCGCGCTTTCCCCGACGTACCCGACGTACGAAGCGCGCATCGGAAGCCAAGATAGAACGAAAGTTTTTTGAATAACAGTCTTGATTTTTAATTGGTCTTGTTGTATCGCGCATGAAAAAACGTTGGAATTCCGCCGTTTTTATTTTTCCCGTTTCCCGCGTGTCGTCTCACATTGTGACGCTCACCGCCGTTCCGCAACACCCCCGTCCGCCCGAAAACGTGAAGCGAACTCCATGCCAAAGCGTCAGTTTGTATAATCGCGACTTGCATAATCACGATTAGCATAATCGTAACCATACAAAGCTACGGGGGTATCAAAATAAGGCGATGCCTCATGCCACATATAGCGCATATCAGGTTGCCCAAGCACGAACTACGCCAAGCCGGGCACGCGCTAGCATCGTGGTATGGACTCCATTGCACCGCTCGCACAGCGCATGCCGTATACCACCGCGTTCCCCAAGGCGCTCGGCACGGGGTTGTTGATTTCGACGCCTCACCCGATCACTGCGGAATTGCGCGGCGAGATGGAACGGTTCATCGATGAATACGAGCATGCGCTTTCGCGGTTTCGCGCTGATTCGCTGGTTGCGCACATCGGCAATGCGGAGCATGGCGGGCATTTCGATTTTCCCGATTGGGCCGGCCCGCTATTCGATTTGTACGACGCGCTGCACGCCGCCACGCGCGGTGCGATCGACCCGTGCGTGGGCGAGGACCTGATTCGTCTCGGTTACGATCCCGCGCTGAGTTTCACCGTTGAAGCCGACGCCGGCGAGCGCCTGGGCGCGCTGCACGGACGGGCCGTATGGGGTCGTGATGTGGTTCGTTCGAGTGGCACGACATTGGTTACACGCAGTCCGGTTCATGTGGATTTCGGCGCGTGCGGCAAGGGTTATCTGGTGGATTCGCTGGGCGGATTGCTCACCGATTCAGAACTTTCGCGCACATCGCATGTCAAGTCAGCCGAAACGACCAACCCGACATGCCAATCTTCCATCTCAGACAGCAAACGCGAAAGCGCTGCCCCGGAATTTGTGATTGATGCGGGCGGCGATCTGCTGGCGCGCACGAACAAGCCGATCCGTGTGGCGCTTGAGGATCCGGATGATCCGTCCTGCGCGGTCGGCGTCGCACTGATCGGCGATGGCGCGTTCTGTGCGAGCGCGCCCAGCCGTCGCCATTGGGAGGTGGCGGTGAACGAACAGACGCATCTGGCGATTCACCACCTGCTCAACGCCATCGACGGCCTGCCCGTGCAGCAGACGGAGGCCACCTGGGTTGCGGTGCGATCCGCGTCGTTTGGCGGCTATCCGACTGCGGTGGCGGACGGGTTGGCTACGGCGCTGTTCGTTGCGGACCCGAATGAACTGCGCAGCGTTTTTGTTTTCGATTGCGCCACGTTGGACGCCGACCGTCACGCCACCATCAGTGCCGGTTTCCCCGGCCGTTTCTTCTGATTTCCAACAAAACTCACGGAATGAGGTTGCCGGCGGCCACGTACAGGTCCCACCAATCCTGCTTGTCGAGGTCGATGTCCGCGCCGTCGAGCATTTCGCCCAGCCGGGTGGGGTTCATCGAGCCGAGCACGATCTGGATCTTCGCCGGATGCCTGAGCACCCATGCGGTGGCGATGGCGTTGGCGCTCACGCCGTACTTGGCTCCCTTTTCGTCCAGTGCCTTGTTCAGCTCCGGGAAGTGCTCGTTGCCTACGAACGGGCCGTATTCCGTGCCGGACTGGAACGGGCTCCACGCCTGGATGGTCATGTGGCGCAGTCGCGAGTAGGACAGCAGGCCGTCCGAATGGTTGGCCACGACCATGCCTTCGGCGCCGGAGTTGGTCATCAGCTCGTCGCTGACCATCTGCGCGTGCATCAGGCCGAACTGCAGCTGGCTCGCTTCAAGCCTCATGGCCGGGTCGTCGCCGAGCCAGGACTGCAGCAGTTCCGCCTGCCACGGGTTCACGTTGCTCACGCCGAAGTGGCGCACTTTGCCCGCCTTGTGCAGGGTGGTGAACGCTTCGACGATTTCCTCGGCCTCCATCAGGGTGTCGGGCCTGTGCAGGAGCGCGAAGTCCACGTAGTCAGTGCCGAGCGCTTCCAGTTCCTCGTCGAGTCGCGTGATGAGGTGCTTCGCGGAGAAGTCGTAGCGGGTGGCGTGCACGTTGTTCGGGTCGCTGAAGTCGATGTTGATACCGAACTTCGTCTGCAGGAAGATGTCCTCGCGCTTGAGCCCGGCGTCCTTCCACGCGCGGCCGAGCACACGCGAGCTGGCATGGTCGTGGTTGACGTTGAATCCGTAGATGTCCGCCGTGTCGAAGAAGTTGACTCCATGCTCGGCGGCCGTACGCACGACTTCTGCCGCCGCGTCCGCATCCAGCGCGTCCATGCGCATCACGCCGAGCGCTACTTGCGATGCGGTTACAGCAGATTTGCCGATTTCGATTTCTTTCATGATTGCTCCATTTTTTCCATGCGATTTTCCAGCGCGTCAAACGGTTGACGTACGTATTACCAGAGTACCTCTCGAAACGATTCGAACACGCTTGGCCAAGCACAGATGCGCCACAAGACAAACGCGCCAAACATGCGGATCGTCCCGTAAGGTTCGGGCGAATTCCGCTTGTTTGACGCGTTGAACTCGTTGAATGAGTCGATCAGTCGATCAGCGTGAACTGGCTGTTGTAGATGTCGGCGTAGAAGCCGGACTTCGCGAGCAGCTCCTCATGGGTGCCGCGTTCCACGATGTCGCCGCCGTTCATCACCAGGATCATGTCGGCGTCGCGGATGGTGGACAGGCGGTGCGCGATCACGAAGCTCGTGCGGCCCACGGTCAACGCGTCCATCGCCTTCTGGATCAGCTCTTCGGTACGGGTGTCGACCGAGGAGGTGGCCTCGTCGAGGATCAGGATCGGCGCGTCCTCCACCATCGCGCGGGCGATCGTCAGCAGCTGGCGCTGGCCCTGGGAAAGCGACGCCTTGTCGTCGAGCACGGTGTCGTAGCCGTTCGGCAACGACATGATGTAGTGGTGCAGGCCGACGGCCTTGCATGCGGCCACGATCTGCTCGTCGGTGACGTCCTTCTTCGAATACGCGATGTTTTCACGCACTGTTCCACGGAACACCCACGTGTCCTGCAGCACCATGGAGAACTGGTCGTGCACGTTCCAACGCGGTACGGACTTGGTGTCGATGCCGTCGATCGAAATCGTGCCACCGGAAATCTCGTAGAAGCGCATCAGCAGGTTGACCATGGTGGTCTTGCCGGCACCGGTCGGGCCGACGATGGCCACCTTCTGGCCGGCCTTCACGGACGCGGAGAAGTCGTTGATGATGGTCTTGTCCGCGTCGTAGCCGAAGCGCACGTGGCTGAATTCCACGTCGCCGCGCACCGGCCGCGGCTTGCCGTCCGCGCCGACGCCCAGCAGCGCCTGCTTGCCGGTTTCGTCGGACAGTTCCGGCTCGTCAAGGAAGCCGAACACGCGTTCGGATGCGGCCGCGCAGCGCTGCAGGTTCTGGAACGCCTGCGCGAACTGGGACAGCGGCTGGGTGAACAGGCGGATGTACATCATGAACGCCACGATCACGCCGAATTCGATCTTGCCGTCCATGGCGAGCGCCGCGCCGACCACGCACACCACCACGTATCCGAAGTTGCCGACGAAGTTCATGATCGGCATCATCAGGCCGGACAGGAACTGGCTTTTCCAGCCGGACACGTACAGGTCGTTGTTGTACTTCTCGAACTGCTCGATGGAGCGTTCCTCGCCGCAGAACGCCTTGACCACGGTGTGGCCGGTGTACATTTCCTCGACGTGCCCGTTCACGTCGCCGAGCGCGATCTGCTGCTGGGCGAAGTATTTCTGCGAGACCTTCATGATCAGGCCCATCACGATCAGGCCGAGCAGCGCGGAGCCGATGGCGCACAGCGTCATGGTCACGTTGTTGTAGAACATCATGATGAGCGCGCCGAAGAACAGCGTGATCGAAGTGATCAGCGAGCCGACCGACTGGCCGAGCGTCTGTCCGATCGCGTCGACGTCGTTGGTGATGCGGCTCAGCACGTCGCCGTAGCTGACTTTGTCGAAATATTTCAGCGGCAGGCGATTGATTTTCTGGCTGATCGCCTCACGCAGCTGCTGTGCCGTGCGTTGCGTGACGTTGGCCATCAGCCAGCTTTGCAGGTAGCTCAGCAGCGCGTACCCGACGTACAGCGCGACGAGCAGCCATGCGATGCGCGACACCGCGTCCATATCGATCGAATTCATGACGGGCTTGCCGTGCACCATGGCCGGCAGACCCTTCGTGATCTCGTTGGTCATGTCCTTGAGCTTGTCCGGGCCGATGATCTGGCACACCGTGCCGGCAGCGCCCAGAACCAGCGCGAGAATCATCACCGGAATGTACCGGCTGCAGAATTTCACGAGCTTCTTCATCACTCCGCCGAAGTCCTTCGGCTTTTCCACGGCCCCACGGCCGCGTCCCATTCCTCTTGGCATGTCTCCCCCTTTCAGCGCTTCAGTTCGTCTTCGCTCAACTGCGATTCGGCGATCTGCCGATACACTTCGCACGTGTCGAGCAGTTCCTCGTGCGTGCCCTGGCCGACCACTTTGCCGTCGTCGAGCACGATGATGCGGTCGGCATTCATGATGGTGCCGATGCGCTGCGCGACGATGAGTTTCGTGGAATCCTTCGCTTCCTTTTCGAGCGCGTCACGTACGGCACGGTCGGTTTTGAAGTCGAGCGCGGAGAAGGAATCGTCGAAGATCAGGATTTCCGGATGACGGTAGACGGCGCGTGCGATCGACAGACGCTGCTTCTGCCCGCCCGAAACGTTGGAACCGCCCTGCGAAATGCCGGAATCGTACTTCTTCTGCTTTTTGTCGATGAATTCCGTCGCCTGCGCGACGTCGCATGCGCGGCGCACGGTGTCGTCGTCGCGGTCCGTATCTCCGTACGCGACGTTGCTGGCGATCGTTCCCTTGAACAGGAACGACTGCTGCGGCACGTAGCCGATCTTGTCGCGCAACGCCTTCAGCTTGTAGTCGCGCACGTTGACGCCGTCGACGAGCACCTCGCCTTGCGTGGCGTCGTAGAAACGCGGCACGAGGTTGATGAGGGACGATTTGCCGGAGCCGGTCGAGCCGATGAACGCCACCGTCTGACCCTTCTTCGCCTTGAAATTGACGCCTTCGAGCATGGCGTGACGCGAGTCGGGGTAGGCGAAGCTCACATTGCGGAATTCGATTTCGCCTTCCTCGCCCGGCTTGCCCGCGTCCTGCGTGCCGTCGGTGACCATCGGCTCGGTGTCGATGACTTCGAGCACGCGCTGCGCGGACACGTCGGCTCGCGGCCAGAGCACGAACACCATGCTCAGCAGCAGGAAGCTCATGATGACCTGGATGGAGTAGCTGGAGAACACCACCATGTTGGAGAAGGTGGTGAGCTTGTCGACGGCGTCGGCAGCGTCGATGAGGTACGCGCCGATCCAGTAGACGGCGAGCATCAGGCCGTTCATGATGGTGTTCATCAACGGCATCATGATGGCCATGGCGCGGTTGGTGAACAGCTGGGTTTCGGTGAGTTCCTTGTTGGCTTCGGTGAACTTGGCTTCCTGATAGTCCTCGGCGTTGTACGCGCGCACCACGCGCAGGCCGGTGAGGTTCTCGCGCGCCACGAGGTTGATGTTGTCGGTCAGGCGCTGCATGGCCTTGAACTTCGGCATGACGAAGCGCATGAGCACGGCGATGACCACCAGCAGGATGGCCACGGCGATGCCGGTTGCGAGCGTCCAATCGAAGCCCTTTCCTGCGATCTTGCACACGGCCCACACGGCCATGATCGGCGCTTTGACGATCATCATGAGGCCCATGGTGATGAACATCTGGATCTGCGTGATGTCGTTCGTGGAGCGGGTGATGAGCGACGCGGTGGAGAAACGGTTCATTTCCGCCGGTCCGAAGCTTTCCACCTTGTTGAATTCGAGCGAACGCAGGCGCTGGCTGAACGAGGCGCCCACGCGCGCGGCGATGAAGCCGGTGACGACGGCGCAGGCCGCCGAGCCGAGCGAGACGAGCAGCATTTTGCCGCCGGCCACCCAGATGTCGTGCATTTCACTGCCGGGGGTTTCGACGAGCTGCGTGATGTCGGCCATATAATCCGGCAGGGTCAGGTCAAGCCAGATCTGACCGACGATGCTGACCAGCGCGACGAGCATCTGACCGATCTCCGCTTTGGAGAGGTATCGTACGATGCGAAGCATGCTTGGTTCCTTCTCTTGTTTTGTGTTTTGCTTGTTTTCTTACGATTAGTTTTTGCGATTTTTCGCGGTTTTTGCGATTACTGGATTGCGATTACTTACACTGTGAATTATTTACAGCGTAAGATACTACGCGTCTTCCTGTGCGTTTCCTGAGAACGCGGCTTTGACCTCGTCCGCCGTGGGGCGCGGTTTGCCGGGCATGCACAGCGACATGTACGTGGTGAATTCCTCGGTGAGCTCAACGAATTCGCGCGCGCGACGCTCCCCCATCTGCGAGAAGATCCAGCAGATCGCCTCTCGCATGCTTTCGCGCTGACGTTCGGCGCGTTCCCTGCCGGCTTCGGTAAGGTTCACGTGCACCACACGGCGATCGTCAGGGTCGGATTCGCGCGTGATCTGGCCTTTTTTCTCCAGCGCGGACAGCAGTGTGGACACGCGTCCGGTGGTGGTTTTCATTGAAGAGGCGAGCTGCGATGGCGTCAGCGGGCCTTTCCTATACAGTTCCTGCACGGCGAAGGGTTCGCCCTTCGCGCCTTTCACCATCTCCTGCTGCATGCGCGAGCGTTTGTCCCATGTGTTGGTTGCCAATTCGTGGAACAGTTCCTCTTCAAAGCCCACGAGGCACCTCCTTCCGTCGCAATCGCCGTCATAATATCTTACAGTGTAAACATTTTACAGTGTAAGTTATCCCCAGGGCGATTTTGCAGCGAGCAAGCTACAGAAGGCACGAAAAAGGCCGCGGCCGAATCGCGATTATTGTGCGGAATCGGGCGCGGCCAATCGTACGTATTGCGCGGAATTCAGCCGCGACGGGCGTCGACGGAGGCGTTCAGCATCGCCAGCTCATCCTGCGTGAGCGTCAGTTCGGTGGCGGCGAAGGAATCGTTGATTTCCTGCGGATTGCGGGCGCTGGGGATGGTGAACAACCGCTCGTAGCGGCTCAGTTCCCAGGCGAGCACCACGCGCTGGTAGGAGCAGCCGTGGTTGCCGGCGACCGTGCGGAACGGGTCGTACGCGCGCTGGTCGAACGCGTCGAGGAAGCCGCCGAGGGGGCTCCAGCACACGAACGCGAGTCCAAGTTCCGCGCAGTGCTCCATCGTATGCTCAGGGTCGGGGTGCGAGGGCGAGAACTGGTTCTGCACGGCGATCAGCTTGTCGCCGAGAATCTCGCGGGCGATGTCGATCTGCGCGTTGTCCACGCGGGAAATGCCCGCGTACCGGATCACGCCCTCGTCAAGCAGCTGCTTCAGCGCGCCGACCTGGTCCTCATAAGCCACTTCCGGGTCCGGTCCGTGCGA
>OLOJ01000958.1_pt1 | contig 28609 bp, 27 predicted proteins | sample 1672251 | NCBI WGS metagenome assembly OLOJ01 (sample SAMEA3136664, study PRJEB25190) | human gut metagenome | biome: human gut; feature: human-associated habitat; material: faeces | place: Austria | collected 2013 | reverse complement strand
CGCAGCTGCCGGAGCGGTGCTTAAGCCGCAAGGCGGGAATTGTGCGGTGTTGCCTCAACATTGTGATTCCTTTTTGGCTGCTTAGCCCGCTTTTCATTTCCTCCAGATCATCACCCCCATCCAGAACAGGTTGGCGAAGATCCTGTCGGTGCCGGTGGCCACCATGGCCGGGAACAATGCCCAGGACAGCACCACCCGATGGCAATATGCCCCAGCATCTGCCGCGTTCCTGGAATACATTCGCTCTCGGCTGGGGGATGCCTTTTGCTGATTTCACCCATCCCAACAACAAACACCGTGCCGCCATGCAGGGGGTTCTCCTGCTTGCGGCACGGTGCTTTGTTGTATCAGGCTATTGTCGGGTTATTGTTTCTTTTTGGCAAGCTGTCTGCCCACGGCCCACAGCCAATCCAATGCGGCGGCGGCAAGGGCGGGGTACACGATCAGGCCGAACAGCTGGTACCAGGTGGGGATAAAGTAATCTGCCCCGCCGGGCAGGGTGCTGGCGGCGTTCAGGGTAATGCTTTGCGGAGTAAAGGTCAGGCCCACGGTCTTGTTTTCATCGGGGCTGCAGGGATCCAGCCGCAGTGCCACGATCTGGGTGCGCGGCAGGGTGTACACATAGGTGCCGTCTGCCAGCACTTTGGGGAAGACGCGGCGATCCTGGCTGTAGGGCTCCCCCGTTTTTGTGGTGTAATACAGGCACATTTCGCGGGAATCGCCGTCAAACTCCACGTTGTAGCTCACGGTACGCACCACGCGGCCGGATACATCCTCCAAAATCATCTGCGGGTCGCCGCCTGTGGTAATCAGCTGGCCCTGGGGTGCGCTGTTCTCCCCCAGCTCCCCCCAGGTCAGCTCGGCCAGCTGCCAGCTTTCAATGGGGATCGAGGTTTCAGTCAGGGTGCCTTTTGCCTTGGCGGAGCTGTCCCCCGCAAAGGCCACCGCACCCTGCACCAGCCAGAACACCAGCGCCGTGCACCAGCACAGCACCGGCAAGGCAAAGCGATGGGCAAACAGTCGGTTCAGGCGGCTTTTCCATGTCATCTCTTTCATTGGGCCGCCTCCTTGCTCATCTGCATTGTGACCGGCTCATACCCGGCATCCGTTACGCGGTAGAGCAGGGTCTGCCCCGCCTGCGCAGCGGCCAGGTGGTCGGTAAACAGGTTCTGATAGCTCTGCACAAAGATATCGTCGATCTTTTGCAGGTAAAGCACCGTACAGCCGTTGGCACGCACGGTTTCATCCAGGCGTTCAGCGGTGTAGGGGTGGTAGTAGCGCTGCTTCACGCCTTCCTCCTGCGGTTCCAGCTCCGGCAGGCCGAAGGTTCCGCCGCCGCCCTCCTGCGTGGCCCCCACGCCGGAGTAATCCACCAGGACGGGGTAAAAATCAAACACGGCAGAGAACCAGTGTTCACCGTTATCCCCCTGGCTGACAAAAAACACGCGGTCGTTTTTGTTCAGGTAATCGCTGCACAGCCAGTCAGCTTCGGCGCGGGCGGTCTTGCGGTCGGCGAATTCGCCATCCGAGAAGCCCAGCACCGAAAGCTGCGGCAGGATCATGCCGTTCACCCGCACCAGCATGGCGGCGGCCATCAGCAGAACACCGGCCTGGCCCGCCAGGGCAATCCAGCGGCGGGCCGGGGCTTTCTGTTCGCCATCCGCGGTTTGCAGGGCGGTACTCCAGCAGGCCAGCGCCATAAAGAACCAGCCGATATAGTAGGTATAGATATAGCGGTTATAATCCACCAGCCCCACGGCCTGATCCGGCTTGAAAATAAAGCCATAGCTGAGCGCCAGCATGAGGTTATACCCCACAAAGCATGCAAGGGACAGCACCCCGATGCAGCCAATGCGCAGCTTGAGTTGGCGGCCTCTGGCGCAGATGGCCGCCACCAAGAACACCAGCAGAATCAGCACCACAACATTGCGGCCCTGGCCGATCATGCTCAGCCGACCATCCGAAGTCCAGAACTGGTGGCCCATATCGGCCATGGCTTGGGTGAACTGGCTCTGGCGCTCGGCGTAAAAGCCCTCCACCGGCTGGCCCAGCAAAATCTTGATGCCGTTGATGACCACAGCGGACAAGGGGGCGCTGGTTTCGCCGGTGCCGCCCTCGCTGGCACTTTTGGCAACCAGAATGCCCACATAGCGGATGTTCCAGAAATAATAGATCAGCATGGGCGCGGCAAAGCAGGCAATGGCAAAGCCGGTGCGGCGGGCAAGGCCCTTTTTGAAGGGGTGCTCCGCAAACAGCCAGGCATCCACAGCCATCAGCCCCGCCGCCACCAGGGACAGCACAAAGGTGTTGGCCTTGATGTTGGCCGCCAGCGCCAGTACCGGCAGTACGGCCCACTTGGGGCCGCCGGTTTTGCGCAGCGCCAGCCACAGCGCCACAGCGCCGCCCAGTGCAAGGCCCGCGGGCACATCGCCATAGGCGGTCATATAAGTGGTATCCAGATAGATCGTATGGTTATACACCGTCAAAAACCAGGGGGCAAACCAGCAGATTGCTGCCAGCGGCACCGCAATGCGGTACTGGCGGAAGTTCAGCCCGCCCAGCACCGCGGCAAACACGGCGGCGGCCAGCACATCATACGCCACATAGATCTTCCAGTCTGCATAATGGCCCAAAAACTGGAAGAAGTAGGAGAGCAGCGGCAGGCCGGGGTTCTGGGTCTGGGGCCAGGGGGTTCCAAGGGTAGCCAGGGCATACAGGCGGTTATCCGCCTTGGTCACCTTTACGGCGGTAGCCCACAGGCTGAGTTCATCATACTTGGTTGCCAGCGGCTGGCGGATGAAAAAGTACACCGCAAACGCCAGCGCCATGCCCCAGAACAGCACCGCCCCCGGTGTAACCAGGCGGCGGTAGGCCGGGCGCTGGCCTTTGTGGGGCACCAGCGCCCACACGCCGCTGCCCGCAAACACCGCCCACAGCAGCACAGTGCCGGGCAGCAGCAGGTTTGCCATGCCCGCAGCCGTCAGCCAGGCAACGGCAATGCCCAGCGCGCTCAGCGGGGCCAGCGCAGCATGCAGGTTACATTTGAGCGTTAGGAACGCGCAGAACAAAAACAGCACCGCCAGCGCGGCAAAAATGCAAAGCAGCTCCATAGAATCACCATTTTATACAACATAAAAGCCCTGCGGGTGTGCCCCCAAGCCATGGGCGCACCGCCCCACAGGGCTCTTTTTTACTTTTTGCGGAAAACATCAACGGCAAGGCAGGCAAACGCAGCCCCCACAGCCGGGGCAAACAACAGCAGCAGCCATTGGCCGCCGTTTGGCACAAAGCGCAGGTACCACGGCTGCACCGGGTTGAGCATCACGCCGTCCAGCCGGGTAGGCACGCCGCCCACACTGTCCGGGTCAATGCGCAGCCCGGTCACGGTAAGGCCGCCCAGGTCAAAGGTATACTGGTTTTCGCCGCTCACGCGGGCAAAAACTTTCTGGGTCTCGCTGTACTCGGTCTGGCCGGGGCGCAGGTAATACAATGCTACGCTGCCGGACGGCAGGTAGTGCACGGCGTCCAGCTCCACCGTTTCCAGCCAGGCTTCGCCCCGCCAGATGATGTGCGGGTCGTTGTCGGTGGAAAGATACCAGCCGGGTTCATCCACCGGCGCGGTATGCCATTCATCGTCATCATAATTGACAAAGCTTTCAAATTCCAGGTCATCCGCCGTCAGGGTGCGGGTCACCATAGTGCCGTCTGCTTTATGGTTCAGCATCACAGCGCTGCCCACCAGCACGTACACCAGCCACACAATAACAGCGGCGGCATATGCCAATATCAGCAGCTGTTGGGGGCGCAGCGGGCGGCCCGCACGGGCGGGGGCGGCAAAACGCTTGGTTGGGCGTTTATCTTTCATTGTACCACCCCGCTTTCTGCCACAGCCACCGGGGTAAAGGCGATAGGCTTGCTGCGGCCTTCAAACCGGTAGAGGGTTGCGGGCATATTAGCTTTCAGCCCGCCTTCGAACCGGCTGCTGAACTCCCGCTCCAGATAGTCGTCCGCGCGGTCGATCAGCAGGTAGTCGATCTGCTTTTCTTCCATATAGGCAGTCAGAGATTCTGCGGTGCAGACCGCCTCAAAGTCATACAAGGTCCAGTTCAGGCTTTCCACCAGGTTCATAAAGTCGGAGTCCCACCGGCTGGAATAATCATCGTTGCCCCACCAGGTACCGCCATAGCCGTTGACCACCTTGGCGGTCAGCTCATACTTGTAGTAGTACCAGCGGGTGGCATCATCGCCCTGACTGATGACCAGCACACGGTCCGGCCAGTCCAGCACGGTGTTCATTGCTTCAGCGCGGTTCTTTACATCGCGGCGCAGGGTGTACAGGCTGTCGGCGTTGGTCCAGAACCCGGCTGCGGGCACACCGCGCCAGGCAAAAATACCCAGCACTGCCGCAGCGGCCAGCCCCAGCGCCGCACGGCCCAGCCGCTGCGCCGCGCCGCTGCCCTGCCCCACCGCAAAGCCCAGCACACAGAAGCCGTACAGCATCCACCCCTGCAGGTAGGGCGCGATATAACGCTCATAGTCCTTCAAGGCGGAGCCTTCGGCATCGGAGAAATTGTAGAAGTACAAAATCAGGTGGAAGAGATACAGCGCGGCAAAGCAGAACGCCCCGCCCACAAAGCCAACCACGGTGCGGCGGCGTGCGGCACCGGCAGGCGCTGCCACAAAGGCCGCCGTGAACAGCAGCAGAATGCAGCTGACGGCCATGATGGGCGCGCCCACCAAACAGACGCGACGGTACAAAAATGCCTGGCCCATGCTCTGCATGATCTGGGCAAAGCGTTCTTCGCGCCCAATGCCCAGCAGCTGCTTGATGCCGCCGGTCAGCACAGCACCATAGCTCAGGCCCGCGCTGCCCACGCTGGCCCCAGTGGTTTCGGTTGGGGTCACGGCGGCGGTATAGCGGTTCCAGCTGATAAACACCGCCAGCACCACCGCCGCCAGAATACTGCATTTTGCCAGCGATACGCCGAAAATGCGGGCAGGCTTTGTATCCGGGTGCGGCGTACCGAACAGCTGATCCAGCCCGATCAGGAACGCAACGATCAAGGCATAGGCAAAACCGATATCTTTGGTCATGGTCAGCACGGCAAGTGGCATGGCACAGGCAAAAAAGCCGGTTTTGCGCCCGCCCGCCGCGGCATACAGGCACAGGGTTCCGCCAAACAGCAGCGCCAGGGGGGTATCCGCCATGGCGTTGGCGTACATGGTGGATGGGGTGCCCGCCGGAACCACGCTGAAAAAGAACGGCAGAAGAAAGCCCGCAGCAAACACCAACACAGCACCCGCCCAGTTTTTGCGCGGCATGGCTGCCGCCGGGGCAATGCAGGCCAGGAACAAAATATCCAGCCCGGCCAGGCACTGCCATTCATAAAACTGGCCCGGTACGCGCTGGAAGAGATAGGAAACCAGGCTGGTTGCCGGGTAGGTAAAGCTCGCCGTCAGGTTGATGGGATCCGCCACATACAGCGCAGCGCGCTCCGCCACCATCTTGGGGGCCAGGCCCCAGGCGGTAAATTCATCCCACTGGGTAAACATGGGCTGCTGCAAAGCAAACAGCACCCACAAAAAACAGCTGCCGCCCACAAACAGCAAAAAGCCGGGGCTGAACAGCGCCCGCCGGATAGCCCGCCACCCGGCACGTACCCCAAAATAGACCCCGCCGGCCAGCCAGACCGCCATGATGATAAAATGGCCGAACTGCAAAAGCCCCAGCAGGGAAAGCAGATACAGCACCACGACCGACCCGCACAAGGCGGGCAGCGGCAGCAGGGCGGCATCGAACCGGGTACATGCCGCCACGCACAGACAGCATGCGGAGAAGAACAGCAAAAACAGCAGGCCGAATACAATCTGCACGGTACAGCACCTCCCGGAATCAGAATCAAATTAGTAATTAGCAATTAGCAATGAATCATTAGCGGTGGATTGCCGCCCGGTGGGCGGCTCAGAAATTTGGGGCAAGGTAGCATATAAAGGCTGATTCTATACCCGAAGACTATCACGCAAAAGCCGCGAAAAACCGCAGATTTGATCGTGCCACGGGCACACCGCCATTATTTTTAACTATTCTCTCATATACGCGTAAGCCAGCTCACGCGTATACGACGTACACCGGCCCCACAAAGTAGTGCTGGAAGAGCAGCACAGCGCCCAAAACGGCATAGCAGGCGCACAGCGGGGTGATGGCCGCTTCGGCCTTTTCTTCCGTGATGGCGGGGCAGATGGTTTTGCGCAGCAGTACGGCCAGGGCGGGCAGCAATGCCAGCCAGACGCAGAGGAAATACCGCGCCTGCAGCCCCACAATGCGCACCATGCCCACCGGGGTATAGGTGATATACATGGCTGCCATGGCACCGGCGGCGTACACCAGCGCCAGCAGCGCCGCCCCGCCCACGCGGCGGCGGGTGGGGAACGCATCGGCGCGTTTTTGCTGCGCAGCAGCCAGCAGGGCGGCCAACAGCAGCACCAGCGGGCCGGTCAGGTTCAAAAAGCTGATGGGCAGGTCCTTCCAGCCGAACAGGCCGAGCTGCCCAATAAAGAAATCATTCTCTCCCAGGGTCCCCCAGAACGCAGCAATGGTCCGCAGAGGGTTGCGCAGCACAAAGGCCAGCTGTTCACCGCCGTTTACCGTGCTGCCGCCCTGGCGCTCAATGATGGGATAGTTATAGCGGAACGCCGTTCCGTACCATTCCGTCAGCAGGGTAACGGCCATAGCACCGCCAAAGCCGCCCAGCGCCCACAACGGGCGGCGTCCCTTGGCATGCCATTCCCGTTTTGCCACCAAAAAGATGGGCAGGACCCACAAAAGGTTCAGGTACGGTTTGGCGATATTGACAAAAATGCAGGCGGCGGTGTAAATGCCCGCCGTTTGGGTGTCCCACTCCTTGCGGGTCAGCAGGGCAAGCATCAGGTAATAGCAGCCCAGCAGGGTTGCATCATAGCTCAGCGACGACCCCATAAAAAGCGACATCGGCAGCAGCATAATGGCCGCAAAGGCCGGGCGGTAACGCTCCGCTTTGGCCAGCGCCAACGCGCACAACAGCGTGTAGGCCAGCAGGTTGACGATGCGCCCGCCATACAGGCAGCCCAGCGCGCCAAAGCCCAGCAGGCGTGCCAGCGCCATACCGACCGCACCCGGCAGGAATGGAATGACCAGAAAGCTGACCGGCTCGCTGACTGGGTCCGGCACAGAATCCCGCACATCGTGCGCCAGGTACAGGGCAAAGCTGTCCGCCATGCTCTGCACTGCGCCGTCCTTGCCGTATTGCTTCAGGGCATAGCCCGCGGTGTTATAGGCTTTTTCTGCCCCGGTATCGGGGTCAGTGCCCACACCGGCAGAGGTATGCGCATTCACCCATGCACCGGGGAACGCTTCCAGCAGGTAGGCCACATCGTCCGGGTAGGTGCGGGAAGCATCAAAATCAAAGTGCCCGGTGGAGATGGCATAGGTGCGCAGGTAATGGTCGGCTTCGTCCGGCGTTTGCAGCGGCGGGTTGGCAAATGCAAACAGCAGCCCGCACAAAAAGATGCACACAGCCCCTTTTGCCGCAAATCCTTTTGCAAACCGCCGCACACAATACCCGGCCAGCAGACATACTTCCAGAAAGGCCGCACACCCCAGTGTAACCACCAGGGGGGACACACGGTTATCCAGCCCAAAGAACACCCGCCAGTAATAGGCCCACAGCACGCCGCACACGGCGGCGCACAGCACAGCCAGCCCCCACCGCACAGCGGCGGGCAGCTTTTGTAATTTTATTGGCATAAAACTTCCTTACAACCGCCCTTACAGAATGTACTGGCCGACCTTGTACTGGTCCAGGTTGCCGCGCAGGAACTCAATGGTTTCGGCAAGGCCCTGTTCAAAGGTATACTGCGGTTTCCAATCGGTCAGGGTGCGCAGCTTGGTGGCATCGCCCAGCAGGCGGTTGACCTCGCTCTTTTCGGGGCGCAGGCGCTCGGCTTCGCAGACGATCCTGGCGCTGGGGTTGATCTGGGCAATCAGCTCATTGGCCAAATCGCCGATGGAATGTTCCACGCCGGTGGCAATGTTGATTTCCTGGCCAATGGCGGCATCGCAGTCCGCAATAGCCATAAAGCCGTGGGCGGTGTCCTTAACATAGTTAAAGTCGCGGGTGGGGGTCAGGCTGCCTAGCTTGATCTCCTGCTGGCCGGCCAGCAGCTGGGTGATGATGGTGGGGATGATGGCGCGGCCGCTCTGGCGCGGGCCATAGGTGTTGAAGGGGCGCACAATGGAAACCGGCAGGTCAAAGCTGCGGTAAAAGCTTTCAGCCAGGCGGTCCGCGCCGATCTTGGTGGCAGAGTAGGGGCTCTGGCCCTGGAACGGGTGGTGCTCGTCAATGGGCACATACTGGGCGGTGCCGTATACTTCGCTGGTGGAAGTAACCATCACGCGCTGGGTGCCCAGCTCGCGGGCGGCGTTCAGCACGTTCAGGGTGCCCTTGATGTTGGTATCCACATAGCTGTCCGGGCTGTGGTAGCTGAACGGAATGGCAATCAGGGCAGCCAGATGGAACACGCGCTCCTGCCCGCGCATGGCAGTACGCACGCCGTTAGGGTCACGTACATCGCCCATAAAGATATCCATTTCATTGCGGATCTCCGGGGGCAGGGTATCGATCCAGCCCAGGGAACCAAACGAGTTATACAGGCAGAAAGCACGCACTTTCTCGCCGCTTTTTACCAGCTCTTCGGCCAGATGGCTGCCGATAAAGCCATCGGCACCGGTCACCATAACGGTATGGGACATTGTAAAAACACTCCTTTTTATATGGCAATACCGCCCGCAGGGCAGAACAATCCAATTATTACAAGATAGTATAACCGATTTGCGGCCTGATTTCAACCAATGCCCCGCCCAGCGTGCAAAAAAGTGCCGGGGCTGCCGCGGATCGGGTAGGCCCGCATTAAATTTATATAAAGATTATTCCGTTTGTATCAAAGAGTTCGGCAATATGTTATAATAGGGCAATACCGCATAATTCTAAGTGCCGATACGGCGAGCGAGGTGCGGCAGATGCCAAGCCAAAAGCGCAGATAATACTTTGTGTATTATCGAGCATTTTGGCAACGCAGATGCCGTGCCGCAGCTGCCGGAGCGGTGCTTAAGCCGCAAGGCGGGAATTGTGCGGTGTTGCCATAGGATAAATACAGTGCTGGGCCGCCTTGCCGCATTCCCTGCCCTGTAGTGGAAAGGAGCCTGCACCCATGCCGCAACGCGAACCTGCCCTGCTTTGGCTGCGGGACTTCGCCCTGACCGCATTGGTCCTTGCGCTGTGTACGCTGACAAGCTGGGTATTTTTCCGGCTGGATTTTGTTTCTTCCAACTATATCCTGACCTATATCCTGGGCGTCATGTATATCAACGTCTTTACATCGGGGTTGGTGTACGGCGTTGTGGCTTCGCTGTTCTCGGTGATGCTGGTCAACTATATGTTCATTGACCCCTTTATGCAGTTCCGCATCCGGTCAGACGACATGGTAACGGCAGTGGTCATGCTCTGCGTTTCGCTGCTCTGCTCCTCGCTGACGGGGCGTATCAAGGTACAGGCCGCCCAAAGCGAGCGCAAAGCCTATGCTTCGCAGGTGCTGCTGGAAGCCAGCCGCAGCCTGTTGGGGGCCGAGGACCCTGACACCATTCTGCGGATAACGGCCACCCAGCTGGGCAAGCTGTTGGAGCGCCCGGTCTGCTTTGCCCCCGCACCGGAGCACATTGCACCGGGAACCCTGATTCTGCCCCCTCCCGCCCAGACGGATTACCGCAGTTGCCCGGAGCTGCATGAGTTCAGCACCTATGAGCACAATCTGGCATTATCCATCCTGGATGTGTGTTCCCTGGCGCTGGAAAAAGAAGCCTCCAACCGCGCCCGGCGCGAAATTGAGGAAGCCGCCCGCCAGGAACAGCTGCGCGCCAACCTGCTGCGCAGCATCAGCCATGACCTGCGCACCCCGCTGACAAGCATTTCCGGCAACGCGCTGATTTTGACCGAGAAAAATCCCCTGCTGACCGAGGAAAAGCGCCGGGAGCTTTCTGCCGCAATTTATGAGGACGCCAACTGGCTGAACCATCTGGTGGAAAATCTGCTTTCCATCACCCGGATGGAGAACGGCCAGGTAAACCTGCGCATTCAGTCGGAGCTGATTCAAGACATTTTTGACGATGTACTGGCTCATTTAGACCATGACGCCGCCAGCCACACCATTGTGACCAACGTGGCGGATGACCTGCTGATGGCCGATATGGACGCCCAGCTGATCGAGCAGGTGCTGGTGAACCTCATCAACAACGCCATCAAATATACCCCCGAACATTCCCGCATCGAGCTTTTCGCCGCGCCGGAGGGTAAATTTGTCCGCATCTGCGTAACGGATGACGGCCCCGGCATCCCGGAAGAAAGCCGGGACAAGCTGTTTGATATGTTTTATACCCTTGGCAAAACCCGCAGCGATGGCCGCCGCGGGCTGGGTCTTGGGCTGGCCTTGTGCCGTTCCATTGTTGCCGCCCATGGCGGTGTGATCGATGTACAGAACGCTGCACCGCACGGTGCCTGCTTCCGTTTTACACTCCCGCGAACTGAGGTGACCCTGTATGAATAAACCGCTGATCCTTGTGGTGGAGGATGACCCGGCTGTTGCACGGCTGATCTCCACCACACTGGAAACCCGCAATTATCAGTACCACCGTGTACAGAACGGAGCCGGTGCCCTGTTGGAAGCTGCTTCGGCACGGCCGGATGTAATTTTGCTGGACCTTGGCCTGCCGGATATGGACGGTATTGATGTGATCCGCAAGATTCGCGGGTGGAGCAACGTGCCCATTCTGGTGGTTTCGGCCCGCAGTGATGATACCGACAAAGTATCCGCCCTGGATGCCGGTGCAGATGATTACCTGACCAAGCCGTTCAGCGTAGAGGAGCTTTTGGCCCGGCTGCGCGTGGCGCTGCGCCGTGTGCGGTATGATACTTCCCGCGCAGGTGACCAGGCCAGCATATACGAGAACGGAGAACTGCGCATTGACTATGCCGCAGGCTGTGTGTACCGCGGCGGAACGGAGATTCACCTGACCCCCATTGAGTACAAGCTGATCTGCGTGTTGGCCAAGAACACCGGCAAAGTGCTGACCCACAACTATCTGCTGAACGAAGTCTGGGGCAGCCCGGCCGCATCGGATACGCCGTCCCTGCGCGTATTTATGGCAACGCTGCGCAAAAAAATTGAGGAAGACCCCAGCCACCCCCGCTATATCCAGACCCACATCGGCGTTGGCTACCGCATGATCCGCCAGTAAAGTTTGGTTTTCAAAATGTAACCGCAACAGCCCGTCCATCCGTTTGTTGCCGGATGAGCGGGCTGTTTCAATTTTATTTATTCGGTTTTCTCTGCTTTACTTGGCTGCGCGGCGTCCGCCTTTGCCGCCGGTCTTTTTGGCGCGGCCGGTGCCGGTCTGGGTGCGGGTGGACTTGGGGGCTGTTTTCTTGGGTTCCGGCTTTGGCATATCCTTTTGCAGCAGCTTATCCGGCACGGGCTGGATGCTCCACAGCTGGTTTTCGCCAAACACATCCTGCCAGATCTGGGCCTGGGTACCGTTATCCACCCGCATGCCTACCAGGTCAATGACCTTATCAGCCAGCACATTGCGGATCTTGGCCTTGCCGCCATCGGCGGGAACAATCTCCCACCGCTGGCCCTTGCCGGTGGTTTTCTCCCACTGGTGCACCCAGGTTCCGTTCACAACACCACTCATGGCCAGGTCCATCACCTTGCCGGTAAAGCGGTTTTTGATGCGGTACTGGCCTTCGGCGGCTTCCTCAAAAATCCATTGCTGCCAGGGCTGACCCTCATAGCTCCACAGGCGGATGGATGCGCCGTTCTCGGTGTTGAAATCGGCAACTTCCAGCACGCGGCCATTGGCGGCAGCGATAGTATAGCAGGCGCCTTCCCGAATGACGGTCTGTGCGGATTTTTTCATAGCGTTTTTCCTCCTTTGCCTGTGCGGCGCTTTTGGTGCCTTACAGGTTATGTATTTATTGTACATATTATAGCACATTCGCACAAAGCGGTTTTGCCAAAATCGTATAAAGTTTTTTGGTAACACTGCACGCTTTTTCGGGGTTAGCGGGTGGTTTAACCAAAGGTGGCTTGCATTTTTCAGCAATCTATTCTATGATATTATATAAATAACTAATTATAGGAGGCACCCACCTTGAGAATCGCATTGATTGCCCATGATTCCCGCAAAGAGCTTTTGGCCCAGTTCTGCACAGCCTATGTGCGTATTCTGTCTCAGAACGAACTGGTTGCCACCGGCGTGACGGGCAAAGTGGTACACGATGCCTGTGGGCTGCCGGTTCGCTGCCTGTACCCCGGTGCACGCGGCGGTGCCGAGCAGATTTCCTCCATGATTGCCTGCGGCGAAATTGATATGCTGCTGTTTTTCCGCGACCCCGTCAACGCCCGGCCCAATGAGCCGAACGCCGTTACCCTGCTGCGCCTGTGCGATACCCGCGCCATCCCCGTTGCCACCAACATTGCCACTGCCGAGGTTTTGATCCACGGCCTGGAGCGCGGAGACCTGGCCTGGATCGAATTGCAGCGCGGGAGAAAATAACGAATATCCACGAAACCCCAGCAAGCATTTGTAGGGCAATACCGCATAATTCTAAGTGCCGCTCCGGCGGCTGCGGCACTTAGAATTATGCGGTGTTGCCTTAGATATAACACGATTCCACAAATACAAAAAGCATGTGCTTTTTCCACCTTTGTCGGGCGGGAAATCACATGCTTTATTTTATTCTATTGCTTCCGTTATCTTTCAGGTAATTTTCAGCGCGCGCTGAACGCGGTAGACCAGGTAGCGGAACAGCCCAACGATCATGCTGCCCTCGCACCATAAATAGTTAGGCAGATTACGCCAGTAAAATTTGGGCTTTTTGATTTTGGGCAGGGCGATCTTGGCTTCCGCATAGCCCTTGGCATAATCATTGCCGAAGCCGCGGTGACGGAACATGATAACTTTCAACAAATAGCCCAGCAGCATGGGGATAAAATTGACAACCAGCATGACCACCGGCTGGTTTTTGTAGGGCAGCAGAATGCTGTTGCGGCCGCTCTGAATGCTTTTGAATGGGTTATACCGCACCGCGCCGGTGGTGGCACCGCAGATATGGCGGCACTTTGCGGTGGGGCAATAGACGTTTTTATAACCAAAATTGTTGGCGCGCCAGCTGAGGTCAACATCCTCATAGTAGGCAAAAAACAATTCGTCAAAAACGCCAATTTTATCCAAAATGGATTTTCTGTACAGTGCTGCGCCGCCACAGGCAGAAAAAATACGGCAGGGCTTCTGGTAGCGGCTGGCTTTCAGGCCGTCGCCGCGCTTGCAGGCAAAGCCCAGAATCGTCACATAATCTCCGGCGTCATCGGCCAGTTCCGGCTCGTAATAGCGCAGCATCAGGCTGGATACCGCAAAAATCTTCGGGTCGCTCTCAGCGGTTTTCAGCAGCTCTTCCAACCAGTTCGGTTCGGCAAAGGCATCGTTATTGAACAAGGCCATATACTCGCCTTTGGCCATGGCGATGCCTTGGTTGACAGCATGGGAAAAACCGGTATTCTCGCTGTTTTCGATCAGGTGGTAGCGGGGGTTACCGCAGTAGCTGTGGGCAATTTCGAGGCTTTCATCGGTGGAGCCGTTATCGATCACGATCAGCTCAAAGTCCTGCTCAGTCTGCGCCCAGATGGATTCGATGGAATCCCGCAGCCAGCCAGCACCATTCAGATTGGGGATAATCACGCTTGCTTTCACTGTGCTTCCCTCCTTTTAATAACCCATGCCGCCAAGCAGGATGGGCATGTAAGAAAGGCCAACAATCACACTGTGCGCCGCAATCAGCAGGGCCAGAATGACCAGGTCCCCCACCAGCCGCTTGATCATGCAGGCAGTGGCCAGCTTCTGGCGTTCCTCCCATTTGCTGCCGCAAAGGCTCCAGTAGATCATCATGATAAGGCCCACCACCGGGATGGCAAACAACAGCAGCGTTGCAAGGTAATGCCCAGTGCCCATCTCTTCCTGTTGCTCGCCCCCATACCACATGAAAAAGGGATCCTCTTTCAGCGGAAATTCATCCTCGTCTTCATCATCCCAGTATTGAACCATATCTGGGTCCACATGGATGGTATAGCGCGGGCGGCTGGCTTCTGCTTTGGTGGGGGGCAGCGCACGGCCGCAGCGCGGGCAGACGGTAGTTCCCTTGGGAGCCACCAGACCGCATTGTTTACAAATATGCAATTCCATTTATACGTCCCCTTCCAGGCTCAGACTGCGGTCCAGCGGTGTGGCAAGAATGATCTGGGTGTTGGTGTTGCCCATCTTTTGCAGGTGGGTCAGCAGGTGTTCCAGTGCATCAATGCCGGGGCAGCTGACCTTGACGATAAAGTTATAGCTGCCGGTCACGCGGTAGCACTGCAGGATCTGCGGTTCGCCCTGGATCATTTTAAGGAAATGGTCCCGTTCCGATGCCGCCGTCTGGATGGAAATCAACGCCTGGACTCGGTTATTCTCGCCGGGGTGGTGCAGGCGCACGGTATAGCCGCCGATGATGCCCTCCTGCTCCATGCGGTGGATACGGCTGGACACCGCCGGACTGGTCAGGTTGACCTGTTTGGCGATTTCCTTGACCGGCATGCGGGCGTTGCGCATCATAAGCTGGATGATTTTGCTGTCTAATTCATCCATGTCGAGTCACTTCCTGTCAGTTTTAGTCAATGAGCACAATAAAAATAAAATAAAGCAAATAAACCTTGTATGGCATTACAAAACCGAAAACCCTTTCATTTTCTGTGCATATGCTGAATTATTTTAAGTTATCTGGGCATCATTATAATAAAAGCAAAACAAAATTGCAAGTATTGCATTTGACATTTTAATAATCAAGGTTATAATGTACTTGTAACAAGAAAGAGAAAAACAGAGTATAACCCCTTTAAGTTCCCATTTATTACATTACCATCTTCTGACCTTTATATACTTTCCCACCCCTCTATGCACAAAAGCCCGCTTTTCAAGCGGGCTTTTGTGTTTTTGCCTGCCATTTTGTACTCTGCTTTATTTTATGAAGCAGATTTAATTTGCTTTTTCTCCCATACCCTAGTATAATGATGGGTAGTTTGTCTATTTTTATCTTGTTTTGCAAAAACGGAAAGGACTCCGCTGTGAATACACGTCTGGTCGGCATTTTGATCGACTCTTTTCCTAACATTTTAATTAACGGCCTTACGGTCACCCTGCCGCTTACGATCATTTCTTTTGCGCTTGCGTTGGTCATTGCGCTGATTACTGCCCTTGTGCAGACCGCCAAAATCCCCGTTCTGCGGCAACTTGCCCGGTTTTATGTCTGGGTCATCCGCGGCACCCCGGTGCTGGTACAGCTGTTCGTGGTGTTTTACGGCCTGCCCAGCCTTGGCGTACTGATCGACCCGTTCCCGGCTGCTGTGGCCTGCTTTGCCATCAATGAGGGTGCCTACTGCGCCGAGACCATCCGCGCCGCGCTGGAATCTGTTCCCGCTGGTCAGATGGAAGCCGGGTACTGCGTTGGCATGACCTATCTGCAGACGATGCGCCGTATTGTGCTGCCGCAGGCACTGCGCACGGCGTTCCCGCCGCTGTTCAACTCGCTGATTTCCCTGCTCAAAGATACCTCCCTTGCCGCAAACATTACGGTAACCGAGATGTTTATGGCCACCCAGCGCATTGTGGCGCGCACCTATGAATCGCTGCCGCTTTATCTGGAAGTTGCCTTTATCTACCTGATGTTCTCCACCATCCTGACGCAGGTCCAGCACTGGGGCGAAAAAAAGCTGAACGCCAAGGGCTTCAGCCAGAATTCCTGAGGAGGTGCCGCCATGCAGGAGATGCTGAAAATCACCGGAATCCGCAAATCGTTCAGCACGCTGGATGTGCTGAAAGGCGTGGACCTGACGGTGCACAAGGGCGAGGTTGTTTCGCTGATCGGGCCTTCCGGTTCCGGCAAGACCACGCTGCTGCGCTGCGCCAACTTTTTGGACCAGGCCGAGGACGGCACTATGGTGCTGGACGGCCAGACCTACCATTTGGGCCATGTGCGCCGCACTGAGATGTACGAAGCCCGCCGCCACACAGCGTTTGTGTTCCAGAATTACAACCTGTTTTTGAATAAGACCGCGCTGCAGAACGTGACCGAAGGGTTGATTGTTGCCCGCAAAATGCCCAGGGATGAGGCCGAAGCCCGCGCCCAAAAAGCGCTGGAAAAGGTCGGCCTGGGCAACCGCGGTGCCAGCTACCCCAATCAGCTTTCCGGCGGGCAGCAGCAGCGCGTGGCCATTGCCCGCGCCATTGCCACCGACCCCAAGATCATCTATTTTGACGAGCCCACCAGCGCGCTGGACCCGGAGCTGACCGTGGAAGTGCTGGCCGTGATGCGGGACCTGGCCGCCGATGGCATGACAATGCTGGTCGTGACCCACGAGATGGGCTTTGCCCGCAACGTTTCTAACCAGGTTGTGTTCATGGAGCACGGCGTTGTGGTGGAACAGGGTCCCGCCAAAGAGATTTTTACCGCCCCACGCGAGGAGCGCACCCGCGCTTTTTTGCGTCTGGTGGAAGATAAATAAAAGTTTTTACATAACCAAGGAGAAGCACATATGAAACTGAAAGCATTGACCGCTGCCGTACTGGCAGCCGCCCTGCTGTCCGCCTGCGGTTCCTCCGCAGCGTCCTCTGCTGCACCGGCAGCGGATACTTCCAGCGAAACCGCTGCCAGCGCCGATAACTCCGGCGATCTGCTGGCCCAGATTCAGCAGCGCGGCGAGATCGTGTTTGGCACCGAGGGCACCTGGTCCCCCTGGACCTACCATGACGAAAACGACCAGCTGGTCGGCTTCGACATTGAAGTTGCCCAGAAGGTTGCCGAAAAGCTTGGCGTAAAGGCCACCTTTGTGGAGGGCGAATGGGACGGCCTGCTGGCCGGCGTGGACGGCGGCCGCTATGACAGCATGGCCAACGGCGTGGAAATTACCGAAGAGCGCGCCCAGAAATACGATTTTTCTGACCCGTACTGCTACATCCGCACTGCCATTATTGTAAAAAGCGATGATGACAGCATCAACAGCTTTGAGGATCTGAACGGCAAGACCACCGCCAACACCATTTCCAGCACCTATGCAACACTGGCCGAAAGCTATGGCGCCAAAACCACCGGCGTGGACGACCTGAACCAGACCATTGAGCTGCTGCTGAACGGCCGTGTGGATGCCACCCTGAACGCCGAAGTAACCTATTTTGACTACCTGAAAGAGCATCCCGATGCGAACATCAAGATTGCGGCTTTGACCAATGATGCTTCCCAGGTTGCTTTCCCTGTGCGCAAGGGCGATGAAACCGCCACCCTGCGCGAAGCTCTGAACCAGGCTATCAATGAGTTGCGCGAGGACGGCACCATTGCCGAGATCAGCGAGAAGTACTTTGGCACCGACCTGAGCCAGGCCCCCAGCGCGAACTGATTTAACAAAATCACAATATAGCATAAAAAATCTCCGCAACCTGCTGTGTTTGGCAAGGGGTGCGGAGATTTTTTGTTTGATGAGCGGTAGATTGCCTGGGAAATGTACTCTTTACGGGTGAGCAAATTCCCATAGAGGCGCGCATTGTGTGCCTGCGAATGTTTGGTTTGTGCAATACCTTGTGGAAACGCTATCACCCTTAGGTTGTTGGCGGGCGCACAACGTGCGCCCCCCTACGAAGTGTTCACGCATTTATAAATGCTGCAAATAATTTGCAGGGGATGATACTTGCATCATCCAGCGGGGCAGGAATAGCCTTAATCTTGGGCAATCTGTCTTTATCATATCAGTAGAATGGGGGCATCCGATCCCGCCGGAACATTGGGTATGTAGATATTTCAAATTCCCACACCAAAAACCGCCCCGGAAAGGTTATGCTTTCCGGGGCGGTTCTCCATCATCAATAATTTTCCGCGTGGACTTCAAAGTAGCTCTGGGGGTGATTGCAGGTGGGGCAGACTTCGGGGGCCTGGGTGCCCACCACGATGTGGCCGCAGTTGCGGCACTCCCACACTTTTACTTCGCTCTTGGCAAACACTTCTGCCATTTCAATGTTGTGCAGCAGGGCGCGGTAGCGCTCTTCGTGATGCTTTTCAATGGCTCCCACCAGGCGGAACCGGGCAGCCAGTTCGGAGAAGCCCTCTTCCTCAGCCGTCTTGGCAAAGCTGTCATACATATCGGTCCATTCGTAATTTTCGCCCGCGGCGGCGGCTTTCAGGTTGTCGGCGGTATCGCCGATGCCGTTCAGCTCCTTGAACCACAGCTTGGCATGTTCTTTTTCGTTATCAGCCGTTTTCAAAAACAGTGCTGCGATCTGCTCAAAACCCTGCTTTTTGGCCACGGAGGCAAAGAAGGTGTACTTGTTGCGTGCTTCGGATTCGCCCGCAAATGCGGTCATCAGGTTTTTCTCGCTCTGGGTACCAGCATACTTGTTCATAACATTCTCCTTATTCATAGTTTAAGATTTATTCCGAATCAAAATTTTTGCATCAGTATATTGCGCCTTGTTCTATAGCCTTATTATAGCACAGTTTTGAGATTTGTAAAGACAATTTTTAAGACTTAATATTAAATTTTATCCGTCGATTTTTAGTAAAAAAGCCAGTGCCGGGCAGAAATCTGCCCGGCACTGCCGAAAAAGTTCTTTGATTGTCTTAACTTTCTTTGCCCGTTTCAGGTTGTGGAATGATACCCAGATTTAAAACATCGGGTATAAGTAGCCGGCACCATAGCAGCCAATCTTTTTGGGGCCGGTGATGGCCTCCCCCGCTGCCTGGCGGGTCGCAATCTTTTGCAGGGCCGCCGCCACGGTGGAGATGGTGATGGATTTGCTGCGGCGGTCCACAAGCAGCTCGCCGCCACGGATGATATAGGGCAACACCGCACAATTCCCGCCTTGCGGCTTAAGCACCGCTCCGGCAGCTGCGGCACGGCATCTGCGTTGCCAAAATGCTCGATAATGTCGGGTTGCGGTACCCGCATCGTGCTTCGGGGGCAAAAGCCCCTCGCACTCTGCGACCGCTGCCCCTGCTTCGGTTCGCTGTTTCCGCCACTGGCGGCGCTCACCTTTGCAGCATCCAGTATTATCTGCGCTTTTGGCTTGGCATCTGCCGCACCGCGCTCGCCGTATCGGCACTTAGAATTATGCGGTATTGCCTTAGCAAAACGGCAGGCATTTTGCGGTATAAAATTGCTCGCCCTGGTGCTGTTCCAGCAGCGCCCACACTTCCTGAACGTCCATTGGCTTAGTCCAGCTTCAGGTCGCCGTCCTTGATCCAGCCCTTTTTGCGGAACAGCGCGCCCAGCACCGCGCACAGCACGGCGGGCAGAATAAAGCTGACCAGCAGTAAGCCTGCCCAGTCAAAGGCGGTGATGCCCGCTTTTGCGCCGGATACCACATCGGCCACCCAGCCGGTGTACACGCCGATCTGACCCACCAGGCCGCAGGTGCCCATGCCGGAAGAAACCGCCGGGCCGTTCATCTGCAATTTGAACACGCAGGTAGCAATGGGGCCGGTAATGGCGGAAGCAATGATCGGCGGCAGCCACACGCGGGGCTTTTTCAGGATGTTGGGCATTTGCAGCATGCTGGTGCCAATGCCCTGGCTGACCAGACCGCCCACGCCGTTTTCCTTAAAGCTCATCACGGCAAAGCCGACCATCTGGGCGCAGCAGCCCGCAACGGCAGCGCCGCCCGCCAGACCGGTCAGGTTGAGCGCCGCGCAGATGGCTGCGCTGGAAATGGGCAAAGTCAGCGCAATGCCAACCAACACCGAAACCAGAATGCCCATCAGCAGGGGCTGCAGCTCAGTGGCCCACATGATCACGCTGCCCACCGCAGAAGCCGCCGCGCCGATGGCAGGGGCAAACAGCACACTCAGACCCGTGCCCACCAGAATGGTGACCGCCGGGGTAACGATGATATCGACTTTGGTCTCTTTGCTGACAAGCTTGCCGCACTCTGCCGAAACAATGGCGATAAAGTATACGGCCAGGGGGCCGCCTGCACCGCCCAGGCTGTTGGCAGCACTGCCCACAGCGATCAGACTGAACAGCACCAGCGGCGGGGTGTGCAGGGCGTAACCGATGGAAGCCGCCATGGCAGACCCGGCCACGCTCTGGGCGAAAGTACCGGCATCCACCAAAAACTGCAGGCCGATCTGCTCGCCCAGCGTTTTAATGATGGTGCCGATCAATAAACTGGCAAACAGGCCCTGAGCCATAGCACCCATAGCATCGATGCCATAGCGATGCGCCGAGAACACAACGTCCTTGCGCTTCAAAAATTCCTTAAGCTTTCCCATACTCTTGCTCCTCTCAGATATCTTTCAGCATTGTACCGCCGAAGTTGTCATGTGTCAAGACACAAATCATGACAATAGTTTTCCACCAAGAGCGGGCAGATTGCGGGCGGTTGTCAAAGATCGGTTTTTGCGGTACAATAATACCAATCTTTTGGCCGGGCGTTTGCCCTGCTGGAATTGGGGGATTTTGTATGGTTGAAACGTTTGATGTCAGCATTACCCCGTACGGGCTGACCCGCCGGACTTTTGTTTACCTGCCGGATGACTGGCAGACTTCCGGCAAAAAATCTCCCGTACTCTATATGTTTGACGGCCACAACCTGTTTTTTGACTCCACCGCCACATACGGCACCTGCTGGGGGCTGAAAGAATACTGTGACGCCCACCCCAACTGGATCATTGCCGCACCGGAGTGCAACCACGAGGGCAACAAGCGGCTGGAAGAATACTGTCCCTACCAGTCGGACTGGTTCGGCGGCATTACGGGCACCGGGCATGAATACATGGAGTGGCTGACCAAAGAGTTCAAGCCGATGATGGACAAGCGCTACCCCACCCTGCCTGGCCGCGCCAACACGGCCATTGGCGGCAGCAGCATGGGCGGCCTGATGAGCCTGTACGCCATCACCGCTTACAACAAAGTGTTTTCCAAAGCAGCATGCCTGTCGCCCTCGGTGCGGCTGTGCATGCCGGAGCTGCGGCAGGAGATTGCCAACGCCACGATCCACCCCGGCACCCGTGTTTATCTGAGCTGGGGCGAAAAAGAGAGCGATAAGCCCGGTGCTTTGGGCGAATACACCGCCAATGCGCTGGAAGTATGCCGCACGCTGCTGGGCAAAGGCGCCGCCGTTGACCCCTATATGCAGCCGGACGGCACCCACTGCGAAGCCTGCTGGGCCAAGCAGGTGCCTGCATGCATGGACTTTTTGTTTGGTGGCAAGTATGAGTAAAAAGAAAAAGCGCAGCACCCCCGCGGCTGCCCCTGCTGAACCGGCCAAAGCGGAACACACCCAGCCGGAAGAACCTGCCGTCAGCAGCACGGCCCGCTGGATGGGTGCTTTGTGCTACCTGAGCATTTTGATTTTAATTCCCGCCTGCACCAAATGGCGGCAGGATGAATTTGTACGGTTCCACCTGAACCAAGGGCTGATGGTGTTGATGCTGGCAACCATCTGTGCCGCGCTTGGGTTTGTTCCGGTGCTGGAGCAGGTTGCGTTGAGCCTGACGCTACTGGTAGATGTGCTTTCGCTGGTGGGGCTTATCACGGCGCTGCGCCGCCGGGCCGCACCCCTGCCGTTCATTGGCCTGCTGGTCGCGCGGTTCCACCCATTTTAATTCGTATATTTTATTTGTATTTTCCAGATTGTATTATTCAGAAGAGTTTTAGTCATATTTGTATATTTGTTTTATATTATTCAAATTGTATTATTTTGTAAAGGAGTGTTTTGTATGAGCAAAGCTGTTATCTTTTTTGCGCCCGGCCTGGAAGAGTGCGAGGGCCTTTTGTGCGTGGATCTGCTGCGCCGTTCCGGTGTGGAGGTAACGATTGCTGCCGTGGGCGGCGAAAAGATCGTCAAATCTGCCCGCAGCATCAGCGTTGTGGCGGATGCTCTGGCCGAAGAGCTGGATTATTCCGCTTTTGATGCCGCCATCCTGCCCGGCGGCATTCCGGGTGTGGACAACCTGAAAGCCGATGCCACGGTGCGCAAGGTCTGCACCGAGTTTGCCGCCGCAGGCAAGGTCGTGGCCGCAATCTGCGCCGCACCGTCTGTGTTGGCGGCGTTCGGCATTTTGCAGGGCAAAAAGGCAACGGTTTACCCCGGCATGGAAGATAAGCTGACCGCCGCCGGGGCCGAGTACACCGGCCTGCCCATCACGCTGGACGGCAACATCATTACCGGCGAAGCGCTGGGTGCGGCCATCCCCTTTGCGCTGGCCCTCGCCAGCCGCCTGGCCGGGCAGCAAGCATCCAACGCCGTGAAGCAGGGCATTGTGTACCGGTATTGATTTGAAGTAAAGCGTTATAAAACACACAAACCCGCCAGCGGGCGGCAGCGTATTTCTGTTGCTGCTTGCTGGCGGGTTATTTTTTGGGTAGTTGCTGTTTACGCAAACGGGGCCTTGTCGTATATCTCATTATGTTATGGCATATCCCAATTTTTCAGCAACCACTTTCCCCAGTGTTGTCTTTCCACTTCCGGACGGACCAATAATCATGATTCCTGTTGACCTATTTACTTCCCGCTTTATCTTCTTCTCCGCCCATTCCCCACAATCTTTTCAAAGCCGATATTCATACCATTCCGTATCTATTTTCTTGAACCCAGACGTCCCTGTCCCGATACCACGGCAGGGACACCGCATCATTCCGATAATAGGGAATCAGCCGGATTTGGTTGCCGATGATTCGTTCTGTCATTTTGGGAGTTCTCCGCAGACTTTTATTGATTTTATATTTTACAGTGTCGGTTCTGTTTCCGCCGTCACCGCGTCCCCCAATTCCTTTGCTTTGCGGCGCAGTTTGCCCCATTCCGGGGTCAAAAAATAACCGAGCATGGCCACCAGGCCCACGGCATAGCTGAGGGAAACGCAGGCCATGGAGGAAGTGCCGTACCCCAGCGCATGCAGGATATACGCCGCCGGGATGCGCACGGCCCACAGGATCAGCAGGTTGACCACCGTGGTATATTTGACCGCGCCGGTACCGTTGACAAAGCTCATCATACAGTTGAACACCGCATAAGTCCAGATAAAGGGCAGCACCCACCAGGTATAGCGCACTGCGGCATCCAGAACCGCCGGGTCGCTGCTGAACAGCCCCAGCAGCGGGCGGCAGAACACAGTAGCCACCAGGCCAATCAGTAATGTAACTACACCGGCAGCGCAGGTGATCTGCACCACGCCCCGCTGCAAGCGGCGGTAGTTGCCGGCCCCCAGGTTCTGCCCGGCAAACACCACCGCGGCAGAAGAAAACGAGGTGATGGCAATACCGGCAATGCCGGTCACGCGGCCTGCAATGGAGCACCCGGCCACAAACACCGAGCCCTGCATATTATACACAGCCTGCACCGCCACATGCCCCACCGAGTACAGCGAGTTATTCAGCCCCAGCGGCACACCCACTTTCAGGATAGCCGCCAGCTGCGCCTTATCATAGCCATGGGGCAGCAGAGGAAATTGCAAACCCTCGTAATTGCGGCGGGCGTACAGGATGCTGGCCAGCCAGGAAAGATACAGCGCAATGGTAGTTGCCAGCGCCGCACCGGCCACACCCATGCCCAGCACCGCCACAAAGGCAACATCCAGCACAATATTGGTCAGGCAGGAGATCAGCAGCAACAGCAAGGTGGACCGGCTGTCCCCCAGCCCGCGCAGAATACCGGCGTTCATGTTATAGCCAAGGTTGCCCAGGGTGCCCAGCGCCGTGATCCGCAGGTAGAGCACCGCATAATCAAAGGCATCTGCCGGGACCTGCATCAGCCGCAGCAGCGCCGGGCCGACAAACATTGCCAGTATCGTGACCGGGATGGCGCACAGATACAAAAACCATACCGCCGTGTGCACCAGCATGCGCAGCCCATCCGCATTGCGGCGGCCCATTTCCTGAGAAACAAGGATGGACGCCCCGTTGCCGATGCCCAAAAACACGCACAGCAGAATTTCCATTGGCTGTGTGGCGGTGCCCACCGCCGCCAGCGCGGCGGAATCACAGAAATTGCCCACCACAAGGGTATCCACCGTGCCGTAAAGCTGCTGCAAGATATTGCCCACACAGATCGGCAGGGCAAACAGTGCCGCCGATTTGATGATGGAGCCGCGGATCATATCAATTTTGCCTGTATGGCTGGCCATGCCGCAAACCACGCTCCTTTCACTTTTCCAAATGTCTTTATGGCAATACCGCATAATTCTAAGTGCCGATACGGTGAGCGAGGTGCGGCAGATGCTAAGCCAAAAGCGCAGATAATACTGGATGCTGCAAAGGTGAGCGCCGCCAGTGGCGGAAACAGCGAACCGAAGCAGGGGCAGCGGTCGCAGAGTGCGAGGGGCTTTTGCCCCCGAAGCACGATGCGGGTACCGCAACCCGACATTATCGAGCATTTTGGCAACGCAGATGCCGTGCCGCAGCCGCCGGAGCGGTGCTTAAGCCGTCAGGCGGGAATTGTGCGGTATTGCCTTATAAAGCTTTCTCTTCGTTCCCACCATTATAAGCAGTTGGCCGTGGGCAGTCCATTTGCAAAATTGAACTATCCTTGCGGAAAATTCCATTAAAATAAATTGTTTTTTACTGTTCTATACCAAAAGAGCCGCCCTATACCGGGCGGCCCCCAAAAGGCACTATATTTGCCAGTTTTACACCAAAACGTCCTTGATCAGCAGCGAAAGCCCGCCCGTTGCGCTGTGGATGAACTCCACTGCATCGTCGCTGTTGCACAGTTCCGCAGGGATCTTGATCTCAATACCGGATTCGGTCTTAAAGCTGCGGCTTTCCAGCTTTTTGATGCGGGACGGGCTGACCGTGACCCGGTCGTTGCGCTCCACGCCGGAATCCGCCAGCGCCTGCTCAAAAGCGGGCACGGCAAGGGGATACTGCTCCTCCATGCGGGTGCGCACATCCTCCACCGAGATGGTGTTATCCACCGCCTGGTTGCGTACCAGCAGCTCCACGGCGGTTTCGGTGCCGCCGTCAAAGGGCGGCACATCGTCCAGCTGTTCCGGCTCCGGGTACGCCTGCTGCACGGCGGCCACAGCGGTTTCGCATACGGCTTTCAGCTTGGCCTTTTCCGGCATGGCCTGGGTGCAGGCAAACACTTTTGTGGAAAGGTAAAAGTCTTTTTTATCGTCCAGCGCCACCTTTTTTTCAATCAGGCGAATGGTCAGGTTGGCGCGGTCGATCAGCGCGGCTTCGTCCGCCTTGCTGTTGCCAGGCAGCAGGGTGCGCTGCGGCGCAATGGTGCTGCACTGGCCGTTGCCCATCACGTTGGTTACATGGGTAAAGCCGGGGCGGTAGTTCAGTTTAAGCACCGCATAAAACGGCACACCGTCCGCAGCGCAGTCCACCACGGCCAGGTCACCGGAGGGGATGCCCTGATATTGCAGCAGCTGTTCAAAAATCACACCCGCAATACGGCGCGAAAGATCAATAAAGTCATCGTTGTGCTGCATCTCCTGCAAAAAGGGAGAATCCGGCAGAAAGCGGCAGTTTTTGCTGTCATCGCTGGCAAATGCCTTTTCAATGCAGACGGAAAAATATTCATAAAGGTCAGCATCCAGCTCCATCGGCCGGTCCGAAAGCACCGGTTCCGATGCGCCGGCATCCAGAATATGTAAAATGACCTGATTGATTTTGACATCCATGGGGGCAGCTCCTTTGGTTTGAATTGGACTATCAGTATAGCATATTTTGCCGAAGTTGGACAGGGCAATTTTTGCCTCCCTGCATAAGGGACCATAGCGGCGGGAATCATGATGGGTAGAAAGAAGGGATGCAGAATGAGTACCCGTATCACCCATCAGGCGGATGGCACCGCCCGCGGCCAAACGCAGCAGAACACCGCCAACAGCATTATTGACCTGCGCAAACAGCCCGCCCGCACACCCAAGCAGGCCGAGCCCGCCAAGCCGGACTGCTGCGGCCAGCCGCCGGTGCCCGCCCGCCAGAAAAACGCGCGGGAATACCTGGCCGGGCGCAGCCCCGGCGTGATGCAGAGTTACGCCCCCAACGCCGCCGCCAGCCCCGTGGAGGGCTGGGTGGAGGATGACGAAACAGTGCACCGCCTGGCACATTGGAGGGAGGAAGCGATTTATTGAGTGCAGGGTTTGCGGCAAGTTTTATTATAGGGCAACACCGCACAATTCCCGCCTGACGGCTTAAGCACCGCTCCGGCGGCTGCGGCACGGCATCTGCGTTGCCAAAATGCTCGATAAGACATCCAGTATTATCTGCGCTTTTGGCTTAGCATCTGCCGCACCTCGCTCGCCGTATCGGCACTTAGAATTATGCGGTATTGCCATAGCGGTATCCTTGCGATACTTATAGGAAAGTATACCATATTTTGAAAAGAATTACAACTCTGTAACAACAGAAAAGCACCCGCCGCACAGGCGGGTGCAGGGTATACGGAACCGGAGCGGCCCTTTGTTTTGTCAGATTGACCGGAAGCCCTTGCCGACGATCTCACTGCTGTTGACGATCGTGATAAAGGCGTGGTCATCCAGCCCGTGGACATGCAGGCGCAGCTTCTGGGCCTGCCCGCGGGTCAGCACGGTGGTCAGCACCCATTTTTCATCGTGGGTGTACGCGCCCTCGGCATGCTCCATCGTGGCGGAGCGGTGCAGGTCATTGACAATGAAGTCCCGCACAGGCTCAGGGTTGGAGGTCACGACCGTGCAGACCTTGCGCATGTTGATGCTCTCGATTGCACTGTCTGCAACAGTGCTTTTCAGGATCATGCCCAAAATGCAGTACAGGCCGGTGGCGGGGCCGTAGAGATAAGCACCTGCCAGCACAATGCCGAGATCGCTGACCATCAGCGCGCGGCCGACTGGCATACTGGTGTACTTGTTCAAAATCATCGCCACAATGTCGGTGCCGCCGGTGGACGCACCGATGTTAAAGACGATGGCCGCACCCACAGCCGACAAAATAACCGCAAAGCAAAGCTCCAGAAAGACATCATCGGTCAGCGGGCGGGTCAGCGGATAGACACGCTCACACAGGCTGACATAGAACGACAGCGCAAAGGAGGAGTAGATCGTCCACCCCATCGACCGCACACCCAGAAAGACAAAGCCCAGTGCGACCAGCGCCGCGTTGATGAACCACATGAACGCGCCCACATTCCACCGCGGGAACAGCGTTGCCAGCACGATCGACAGGCCGGAGGTGCCGCCGAACGCAAAGTGGTTGGGCGTTTTAAAAACGGCAATGCCCACTGCCGTGGCCACAAGGCCGAGATTCAGCAGAAAGAAAAATTTGACATCGGACCACAGCTCCCGCGGGGTCAGGTGCTTTTTCAGCTGCGCTAACAAGTCAGACGCCCTCCCTTAGAATGTCAGGTTGCCGAACTCGGAGAGCTTGAGGGTCTCATTGTGCTGCTCGGCCCAGTTGATGCTCCACGGGCTGCCGAAGAGGAGCAGCGGGTTGCCCTTCATATCCTCGATGGCGCGGGTATCGCTGGTCAGGTCCAGATGCTTGATGTCCAGCTCATCGGGATCGTTCAAGATCCAGCGCAGATGCTCATACGGCAGGGACTGCATACGGATATCGACGTTGTACTCGTTTTTCAAACGGTACTCCAGAACCTCCAGCTGCAGCACACCGACCACGCCGACAATGACTTCCTCCATGCCAGCGCCGAGGTCGCGGAAGATCTGGATCGCGCCTTCCTGCGCGATCTGCTCCATGCCCTTGACGAACTGCTTGCGCTTCATCGTGTCCACCTGCGTCACACGGGCAAAATGCTCGGGTGCAAAGGTCGGGATGCCGGCAAACTGAACATGCTTTTTGCCGGTGCAGAGCGTGTCGCCGATCGAGAAGATGCCCGGGTCGAACAGACCGATAATATCGCCCGCATAGGCCTCGCTGACGATGGCGCGGTCATCAGCCATCAGGCTGGTGCCGGTGGCAAGCTTGATGTTCTTGCCCTCCTGCACATGGAAGGCCTCCATACCGCGTTCAAACTTGCCGGAGCAGATGCGCAAAAACGCAATGCGGTCGCGGTGGTTCTTGTTCATGTTGGCCTGGATCTTGAACACAAACCCGCTGAACTGCTCGCTGCAAGGGTCCACCAGCTCGCCGCTGGCAGCATCCTTGCGGGGCAGGGGGGCGGGGGTCAGCCGCAGAAATTCCTTCAGGAACGGCTCAACGCCGAAATTGGTCAGGGCGGAGCCGAAGAACACGGGGCTTAATTCGCCGTGCTGTACGGCCTCGAGGTCAAATTCCTCGGCAGCGCCATCGAGCAGCTCAATGTCCTCTGCCAGCTTTTCATGGTTGACCGTGCCGATCAGCTCGTCCAGCGCGGCATCACCCAGCTCGGCCTCGACCTCATCGACCATCTTGACGCCGTTGGCGCGCCCATCGCTCGAGAACGCCAGCACGCGCTTGGCGCTGCGGTCGTAGACGCCCTTGAAGTCCTTGCCGCAGCTGATGGGCCAGTTCATCGGGTAGGTCT
>OLOJ01000942.1_pt1 | contig 28824 bp, 31 predicted proteins | sample 1672251 | NCBI WGS metagenome assembly OLOJ01 (sample SAMEA3136664, study PRJEB25190) | human gut metagenome | biome: human gut; feature: human-associated habitat; material: faeces | place: Austria | collected 2013 | reverse complement strand
TGAGATTCGCTATCAGAGAAGGCGGCAGAACCGTAGGTTCCGGCGTTGTAACTGAAATCATCGAGTAATTGATGTTTTAGAATCAGAATGAATTTCAAAAGATACCGTGAAAAGTTCACGGTATCTTTTTTTTTATCGTGGATTCAGATGATATAATAAAGTTCCGTGAATGAATGAAATCGATTCCGGCTGAAGGGAGACGGACGGATATGAATGAGAAAGAACTGTATCGGATTGCCAGTGATGTGAAGGAAAATGCCTATGCACCCTATTCCGGATTCCAAGTGGGTGCCGCACTGCTGACCCAAAGCGGAAAAGTATATACCGGCGTTAATGTGGAAAATGCCTCCTTCGGGGCGACCCTTTGTGCGGAGCGAGGTGCGGTGGCAAAGGCCGTCTCGGAAGGAGAGAGGAAGTTCCGAGCGTTGGCTATCGCATCGTCAGTGGGTGAGGCGATGCCGTGTGGAATCTGCCGCCAGGTCTTGATGGAATTTGAACCGGATTTGCGTGTAATTACCGGTAAGGATGAGGATCACTTGGAAAGCTATTCTCTTTCGGAATTGCTTCCGGGGGCTTTTTCGCTGCAGAAATAAGATTGGGAGGAAAATATATGTGTGGTTTAGAAAAGCCCGCTTACGGTACCAATTTGGACCGGATGATTTCGGTCGTCCGGTTGAAGTTCCATACCGGGTGTGATATAGTTGCACACATATAAATTAGATATAGAGAAAGAGACGACATCGATGAAAGAAGAAAAGAAAACGAAATTTCAGGCGGTAACCGGAAATGTCTATTTCCGTCTGGGACTTACCGTGTTTATCCTATACCTTTTGACATATTACTGGTCCCGCATGGAGAAGGTTCTGGTGATGTTCGGAAACGCAATGGTTCCGCTGATTGTGGGAGGAATAATCGCCTATGCGGTGAATATTCTCATGGGATTCTTTGAGAAAAATTACGATCGGGTCCTTCGGGGGCGGCGTGCACAGCGGGCAAAGCGGACGGTGTGTATCATCTGCGCCTACCTTCTTTTGGTGCTGATTATCGCCGGCATTATCGGTATCTTAGTACCCCAGCTCTCCACCTGCGTATCCCTGCTGATTGCCCGAAGCGGAGCGGCCATCGATCAGGTGGTCCACTTGCTGAAATCGGTTCCGGCTCTGGCGAAATACGGTGCGATGCTGGAGCAAAGCGTATCGGGAATGCAGCTTAATGGAGAACTGGTTCAGAAAGCGATCCATATTCTGCAGAGCGGCAATATCGGCTGGCTGGATAACGTCACCGGAGTGCTTCAGAAGGTGACCGGAGTGGCGGCAACCCTCTTTATCGGATTATTCTTTTCATTCTATTTGCTGAGCGGCAAGGAGAAGTACGGAAGCCAGTTTCGCCGGGTCGTTCACACGTATTGCCCGGCAGCAGAATCGAAATTGTTTGAGGTTCTGGACGTATTGAACAACAGCTTCCGCAGCTTTATCGTGGGACAGGTGAAGGATGCCTGCGTGCTGGGCATTATGCTGGCCATCGCCATGATGATTTTCCGGATGCCGTATGCGGGAATGATTGCCGTTATCGTTACGGTGTTGGCGCTGGTGCCGATTGTGGGCGCGCTGATCGGTGCGGTAGTGGGGTTTGTCCTGATTCTTTCCGTGTCCGTCACCAAGGCGGTCGTCTTCCTGATTCTGTTCCTGGTGGTGCAGCAGATTGACAACAACGTGACCTATCCGAGAATCGTGGGAGGTTCCATCGGCCTTCCGGGAATCTGGGTGCTGGCGGCGGTGACGATCGGTGGCAGTGCCTTCGGTATTCTGGGTATGCTGTTCTTCATTCCGCTGTTCTCGGCCATTTACAAATTAGTGCAGGCGGACATCCGGCGGAGAAATTCCGGGTGTCGAGAGGCCGACGTGCCGGAGGAGGGTACAGCTCCGGTGAAATGATTCTGACGCCGGTTTGTGTTATAATACATACGTGTGTCTGAAAATAAGGAGGCAGAATGATTGTTTTTAATAAAGTAAATAAGAATTACGGAACCAACGTGGGATTGAAGGATGCCACGGTGCACATTGAAAAGGGGGATTTCGTATTTCTAGTAGGACCCAGCGGTGCGGGAAAAACCACCTTTGTACGCCTGATTCTGAAGGAAATCGAGGCGGACAGCGGCACGATTTTGGTCGGGGGCCGAGATGTTACACGGATGACCCATCGGGAGATTCCGGAGCTGCGGCAGCAGATTGGAATGGTTTTCCAGGATTTCCGTCTGTTGGAGAAGAAAACCGTCTACGAAAACGTGGCATTCGCCATGGAAGTGCGGCATAAGAAAAAGAAGGTGATTCGGAAGGAAGTTCCGTTCGCTTTGGATCTGGTGGGCATCGCCGACAAAGCGGACCGGTATCCCAACGAACTTTCCGCCGGTGAGCAGCAGAGAGTGGGCATCGCCCGCGCTATCGTGAACAATCCGAAGCTGCTGATTGCCGACGAGCCGACGGGAAATCTGGATCCGGTAACGGCGATGGAAATCATGCAGCTGCTGGAGAAGATTAACGTGCGGGGCACCACCATTCTGATGGTGACCCATGCCAAAGATATCGTGGATCAGATGAACAAGCGAGTGGTGGCCATCAAGGACGGTCAGATTGTTCGGGACGAGCAGGGAACCTATGGAATCACTCCGGAGCACCTGTATGAAATCAGTACGAAGGAGGACGAATCTCCATATGTTTTCTAGAATAGGATATACCATAAAACAAGCATTTTCACAGGTCTTTCGCAACCGGGGAATGAGCTTTACGGCAACGCTGGCGATTACGGCCATGATGCTGATTCTGGGCCTTTTCTTCTCCACGTTTGTAAATGTGGATTTATTCGCGGAAGTGATTCAGCAGGACTACAACGTCATCGAGGTATATTTGGACGATGCCAACGACGATGCGAAGAACGAAACCGTGGGAAAGAACCTGGAAGCCATTCAGGGCGTCAGCAGCGTGAAGTACCGTTCCAAGGCGGATGCCATGAAAATCATGAAGGAACGGTGGGGAGACAACGCTTATTTGCTGGACAACCTGCAGCAGAATCCGCTGCCGAATTCCTATATGGTCTACGTCAATGACAAGGCCAGCGCCGACCGGGTTTCAAAGGAAGCACCGGAAATTGCCGGCGTCAGCGATATTAAATACTATCAGGATACGGTGGAGAAGCTGAGCAAGATTACCCGTGCGGTGGAGGTGGGCTCCATCGTGATGATGGCATTCCTCATCGTGGTTTCCGTCATCCTGGTGGCCAACACCATCAAGCTCACGGTGTTCAACCGGGCGAAGGAAATCGGAATTATGAAATACCTGGGGGCGACGGACTGGTTTGTTCGGGCGCCGTTTGTGCTGGAAGGAATCATCCTGGGTACCGTCTCTGCGGCAGTGGCGACCGGAATTCTGGGCGCACTCTATATTCGTTTTGTGAAGAGCATCGGACCGGACATCCTTCGGGTGCTGTCGGTACCGGTGATTTCTGCGAAATACCTGATGCCGAATTTGCTGATTATCTTCCTGGCACTGGGAGTGGGAATCGGTACCTGCGGCAGTATCATTTCCATCCGAAAGTTCTTGGATAAGTAGGAGGGTCGGATGCGTATGATGAGAAATCAAAGAAAACTTAGACGAGGCCTCAGCTTGCTGCTCTGCGGAATTCTTGTTTTTGCCTCTGCAGTGTCCGTCTATGGCGGAAAAGCAGCGGAAGCCAAGAAGGAAGCGAAGGCCAAGCAGCAGCAGTCGGAAGAAGCCTCTCGTCAGGCGGAAGAAGCGGGCAAGAAGGCAGATGCGGCAGAAGATAAGCTGGAAGAAGCGGTGACCGCGATTGAAAAAAAGCAGACTGAAATCGCGACAGCGGAAGCCAAGTTGGCCAAGACCAAGAAAAAGCTGGCGAAGAAGCAGGCTCAGGTGAAGAAGCAGGAGAAGAATTTGAACTCCCGGCTGGTGGCCATGTACAAAACCGGAACGGTGGGATATGTGGACGTCATCCTGAATTCCAACAGCATTGACGAGCTGATTACCAACATGTCCATGGTGCAGAAATTGCTTCACAGCGACCAGAGCCTTCTGCGGAAGCTTCGGGTGGAATACAAGAAAATCAATAAACTAAAGAAACAGCAGGAAGCGGAAGAGGCGAAACTGGTTCAGGAGAAGAAAGACCTGGAAGCCCTGAAGGAAAAATACAAGGATCAGGCCGGTGCGTACCGGAAGCAGCAGGAGAACTTGCAGTCTCAGGCGGAGTCCCTGGCGGCAGAAGCCCGGAGAAAGCAGGCGGAAGCAGAACGGCTCCTGCAGAAGCACAACAAGAAGGCGCCGACTAATTCCGGCGGCTACGTATGGCCGTGTGACGGTCCGCTGACCTCTTACTACGGATGGAGAACCCACCCGATTTTCGGAACGCGGACTTACCACAGCGGATACGATATCGCGGCATCCACCGGAACTCCGGTGTATGCGGCGGGAAGCGGCGTGGTGACCATGGCTTCCACCTACGGAGGCTACGGAAATTGCATGCAGATTTATATTGGAAACGGATACACGACCTTGTACGGACATCTGTCCGGTTTTGCGGTGTCCCGGGGGGCGTACGTGAAGAAGGGACAGGTAGTCGCTTACGTGGGCAGCACGGGCTGGTCCACCGGACCGCACCTGCACTACAGCTTGCTGAAGAACGGCAGTTATGTGGATCCGAAGAGCATTTATTAATACCAACGGAGAATAAATGAACCCGAATCAGGAGATCATCAGAGAGATACTGGAAAAAAGAGGCATTACCGGGGAGGAAACCCAGACAGAATTTCTGGCGGAAACCCCGAAGCTGGCCTATGCGCCGACCCTTCTCACCAATATGGATAAAGGTGTGGATCGGCTTCTGCAGGCCATCGATGCGGGAAAGAGAATCGTTATCTACGGAGATTATGATGCCGACGGCGTTACCTCCACGGTTGTGCTGCTCAAAATCCTGCGGTGCCTGACGGACAATATTACCTACTACATCCCGTCCCGGATTGCCGAGGGATACGGTCTGCACAACGAATCCATCGACCGGATTCGGGAAGAAGGAGGCGAGTTCATCGTCACGGTGGACTGCGGTTCTTCTTCGCCGAATGAAATTGCCTATGCCCGGAGCCTGGGCATTGACATGGTGGTGACGGATCACCACAACATGAAGGATGAACCGGTGAACGAATTGATCATCAATCCGCGGGCACCGGGAGACACCTATCCGTTTAAAGGCTTGGCCGGCGTGGGCGTGGCCTATAAGCTGGGCCTGGCGGTCAGCCGGAAACGGGAGATTCCCCGCCGGGTGATTTCCGAGGTGCTGGAATTTGTGGCCATCGGAACCATCGCGGATATCATGCCGCTGCTGGACGAGAACCGATCTTTCGTGAAGTATGGATTGAAATGGATTAACCGGGGATGCCGGAATCCGGGACTTCGCCGGCTCATCGAGCTGTCGGGACTGGACTGCCGGAACTTGACGGCCACCAACGTGTCCTTCGGAATCGCCCCGCGAATCAATGCGGCGGGACGAGTGGGAGACGCAGACCTAGGCGTAAAATTATTTTTGGCAGAGAAGCCGGACGAAATCGAGAACTATTGCCGAACCATGATTGAACGAAACAATTTGCGGAAGCAGTGGCAGGAGGATGCCTATCGGCAGTGTATCGTAAAGGCGCGACAGGAGTATCGGAAGGGAAATTTTCTGCTGATTGAAGCGAAGGATGTGCACGAGGGCATCCTCGGAATTGTGGCAGGAAAAATCAAAGAAGAAGCGAAGCGGCCGACGGTGATTGTGGCGCCGAATGGGGATGAATACAAGGGAACCGGGCGGTCGGTGAACAAGGTGGATATTTACGAGATGCTGAACCGGTACCGGGACTGCTTCCTGCGGTTCGGCGGACATAAGGCGGCTTGCGGTTTTACGGTGGAGCCGGATCGGATTGAATCCCTGCGTCAGAATCTGAATCGGGATTTGGCAGAGATGTTGGAGAAGGATCCCGCTTTGTTCGAAGACGAGATTACGTACGATTTGGATTTGGAGCCGGATGAAGTGAGTCTGGAGCTGGCGGAAGCGCTGAGATGCTTTGAGCCCTGCGGAAAGGACAACGAGGCACCGAAGTTCCGGATTACCTACGTGATGCCGGAGAATTGGCATTTTTTGAAAAACGATACGAAATACGCCCGCTTTCAGATCGGGGATCTGGACTGCGTCCTTTTCCACGATGCCAAGCGGTACTTCGATATGATGCAGAACCATGAATTTCTAGATGTGTACGGGACGCTGGATATCAATACCTGGCGGGATACCCGGAAAGTGCAGCTGATGGTGACGGAGATGGCACCGACGGAAGATTTTGTGGGATAGAAAAACGACGGAGAGGAACGGAAAGCAATGCGAGATGAACGAAAAAAAATAATGGTTTCCTTCCTCCTGGGAATGGTGACCGCATTGATGCTGGGGTTCGCGTTCGTGTACGGAATCCGAGGCGCGGGAGTTCTATCCGCTAGGAAAATCAATTACTACAAGGATTTGGACGCGCAGTACGGAAAGTACTACAAGATGCAGAAATCCATACGGGACAAATCACTGTATTCCATCGACAAGAAGAAACGAGACCGGTATCTGTCCCAGGCGGTAATTCAATCCCTGCCGGACCCTTATGCCGCCTACTATACCAAAGAGGATTACGAGAAGCTGGAGCGGCGGTATTCCGAGTCCTATTCCGGCATCGGAATCAGCGTGGAGGAGAAGAAGGGAAAGCTCCTGATTGCCCACGTGATTAAAGATGGACCGGCGGAGCAGGGAGGCCTGCGAAAGGGGGATCGAATTCTTTCCGTGGACGGAAAGAAGGTCCACAGCGTGGATGATGCTTCCGACCGAATCGGCGGGGAGGCGGGAACCGACGTGGTGCTGAAGCTGAAACGGGGCGGCCAGGATGTAACCGTAACGCTGACTCGGCAGGAGGTGGAAGAGGACAGCGTGGATTCCAAGTTTCTGAAAGCGGAGAACGGGAAGAAACTGGGGTACATTCGAATCCGCCATTTCCGGGAAGGCACCTCGGAGGAACTGAAAGAAGCGGAAGAACGCCTGATGGACGGCCGGGTGACCGGCGTGGTCATCGATGTGCGGGATAATCCCGGCGGCATTAAAGATGAAGGAGTGAAGTGTGCGGACTTGCTCCTGCCATCCGGAAAGATTCTGATTGAAAAAAACAATCAGGGGAAGAAGAAAGTGGCCCGAGCCGACGGGCAGTGCGCAGATTTTGAGTACGTGGTGCTGGTGAACGGCAATACCGCCAGCGCGGCGGAAATCTTTGCGGGCGCCGTTCAGGTGAACCGGGGCGGAAAGCTCATCGGAGAGAAAACCTACGGAAAGGGCGTCATTCAGAGCGTGGAAAAGCTGGAGGACGGATCCGCCTTTAAATTCACCACGGAAGAGTATTTCTTGCCGGACGGCACCCCAATTAACAAGAAAGGAATTCAGCCGGATATTCGTGTGGCTTCGGGAAAAGCACTGACTCGAGGCATACAGGCGCTGTCCGGAAAGTAGAAATGATGAAGATATATTACGCACTTAATTACGAAGGCAGCCGGGACGAGAGCCGCCGCCTTCTGGGAGAGGCGCTGGCACGGTATACCGCCGAAAGCGGTTTGGACCCGACATGCCGGATGTCGGAAGAAATTCAGACGACGGAGAAGGGCAAACCCTTTCTCCCCGGCGGTCCGGATTTCTCCGTTTCCCATACGGGACAGTACTGGGCGGTGCTGATGGACGACCGACCGTGCGGTCTGGACATTCAGAAATGGCAGCCCTCCAACTTTCTCAAGCTGGCTTTTCGGTTTTACAACAAGGATGAATATCTGGAGGTAAAAGAAAAAGGCGAGGCGGCGTTTTTCCGAATTTGGGCACGGAGGGAGGCTCTCCGCAAGGCGGAGGGAGAATCCGTATTCTCGGAAGCCCCTTCCGTCCTCTGGAACCGGGTGGTTTCGGAAGATCAATTCTGGGAAATCCGAGATATCACCATGCCTTTCGACTTGGCAGCGGCAGTCTGCATCGGTGTCCGGGAAGAAGACATTCCGGAAGAAATAGAAATGGAAAGGCTGTAATGGAAAAAGAGAAAAAAGAGAATCGGAGGAGTGCTGCGGAGGAACTGACCCGTTACCTGGCACCTCGGATGCGCACAGTGGCGGAAGCCCGAAAGCATTTGGAGGAGAAGGTATACGATGAATCGGAGATTCGGGAGACCTTGCAGCGGTTTCTGGATTTGAAATATTTGGACGATTCGGACTACGTACGGGCTTACTGCGAATATGCTTTTGGGAAAAGAAGGGGAAGCACTCGAATTCGCAGTGAACTTCGAAATAAGGGCATCGAATCGGAAACGATTCAGAACGGAATCGACGATTACATGTACGAAAACCGGGTGGACGAATGCGCTCTGGCACGGCTTGTGGCGGAGAAAACGTTGGCGGGAGCGGAACGCCCTTTGGAGCAGAAATCCGTGGCCCGCGTTGCCAGAAAACTGGAGCAGATGGGATACGGTTCATCGGTGATCATCCGGATTCTGGAAGAAATCAAGGAGTAGAAACGTGAAGATTTTCGCAATCGCAGATCTGCATCTGTCATTCCATGAGAATATCGATAAACCCATGAGCATTTTCGGTGCGGGCTGGGAGGATTACGAGAAGCGGCTTTCGGACTATTGGCATGAGCTGATTTCCCCGGAGGACGTGGTGATTCTGCCGGGAGACCTGTCCTGGGGACTCTCCCTGGAGGAGGCGCTTCCGGATCTGGAGTGGATTCACCGGCTGCCGGGGCGAAAGGTACTGCTGAAGGGAAACCACGACCTGTGGTGGAGCCGGATTACCTATTTAAATACCCTGTATGAGGATATTCACTTCCTTCAGAACGACTGCGTCCTGCTGACGGAAGAGGAAACCGGCGGAGAGCGGATTGCCATCTGCGGAAGCCGGGGCTGGGTGCTGCCGGGGTCCGATGATTTCACGGAACACGATCGGAAGATATGGACTCGGGAACTGGGGCGGATGAGAAACAGCTTGAATGCTGCCATGAAATCCTCACCGGACCGGATCATTGCGGCGCTTCACTACCCGCCGGCGGAGATGGCCCGGAAGGAATCGGACATGACGGAACTTCTGCGGGAATATCCGGTGAGCGACTGCGTCTACGGACACCTGCACGGAATGCACGCCTTTGAAAAAGGCATCAAATATGAACAGAATGGAATTCGGTATTACCTGACTTCCTTGGATTACCTAGGCGGAAAGCCGAAACGGATATGGGGGTGATTCCATGAACATGGTGGATATTATCACGAAAAAAAGAGACGGCGGAGAGCTGACGCCGGAAGAAATTCGTTTTTTTATCGATAATTACGTAAAGGACCGCATTCCGGATTATCAGGCGTCGGCGCTGCTGATGGCCATTTATTTTCGCGGACTGTCCCGAGCGGAGACCTTTGCCCTGACGGAGGCCATGGAGTTCAGCGGCGACGTGGAGGATCTGTCGGATCTTCCCGGCGTGAAGGTGGACAAGCACTCCACCGGCGGCGTAGGGGATAAAACCACGTTGGTGGTGGCACCCGTTGCCGCAGCGGCAGGAGTGACCGTGGCGAAGATGAGCGGACGAGGGCTGGGATTCACCGGAGGGACGGCGGATAAGCTGGAAGCGATTCCGGGATTTCGGACCCGACTGGAGCCGGCGGAATTCCACCGGCAATTGGAAGAATTGGGATTGGCCGTAATCACCCAGACCGGATCCATTACCCCGGCGGACAAGAAGATTTATGCCCTTCGGGATGTGACGGGTACGGTGGAAAGTCCGGGACTGATTGCATCCAGCATCATGAGCAAGAAGCTGGCGGCGGGAAGCGACGGAATCGTGCTGGACGTGAAGTGCGGAAGCGGCGCCCTTCTAAAGAACCTTGCGGAAGCGGAAAATATGGCGGACCTGATGATCGACATCGGCCGGAAAGCCGGCCGGAAGATGGTGGCGGTAATCAGCGATATGAGCCAGCCGCTTGGTCGGGCGGTTGGAAACGCCCTGGAAGTGGAAGAAGCCGTTCAGGTGTTGAAGGGTGGCGGTCCGGAGGATTTGCGGCAGCTCTGCCTGGAGCTGGCCGGCGAAATGATCCGGATTGGCGGCCGGGCGGAAAGCTTCGAAGAAGGAAAAGAAACGGCCCGGCAGGTTCTGTCGGACGGCCGGGCTCTGGAAAAGTTCCGGCAGATGGTTCGACGCCAGGGAGGCGATGACCGCATTGTTGAGGAACCGGAACGGATGGGAAGCAGCCGGTATTCTCGGGACGTGCTTGCGGGAAGAACCGGTTTTATCGCGGAGACGGACACCCGGGAAATCGGGCGAGCATCCCAGCATTTGGGGGCCGGAAGACTTCGGAAGGAAGACGAGATTGATTTTACGGCGGGAATTCGGATGCACGTGCGCATCGGCGATTCCGTTCAAGAAGGGGATGTGCTGGCAACGTTGTACGGTGCCGATTCCCGACGCTTGGAGGAGGCCGAAATCATTATGGAAGCGGCGATTCGGATCTCGGCGGAACCGGCGGCACCTCCGAAACTGATTCAGAAAATAATTCAATGATAGAAAGAGGACGACTTCATGAAATATGCTTTTATCGTAAATCCCGCATCCGGGAACGGCAAAGGGGCGACTCGGGTGCGAGAGGAATTGAAAGCCTATGAGACGGATAACCTGCGCATTTACTGCACCGAAGGGGAGCAGGATGCCACCGTGCTGGCGGATTCCATCGCGGCAGCGGCAGAGAAAGAGGGCGAGACGGTGAACGTCTTTGCCTGCGGAGGAGACGGAACCATTCAGGAAATTGCGAAGGGCCTGTTGAATCATCCAAACGCTCGCCTGGGCATCGTGCCGGTGGGAAGCGGAAACGATTACGTTCGGTGCTTCAACCATCCGGAGCATTTCATGAATATGGAGCTGCAGCTGAAGGCCGGAGAACGGGAGGAATGCCTGCGAAAGGTGGATGTACTGGAATACACCTGGCGGGAAGGCGAGCAGAAAATGACGGATTATGCCATCAACGGCATCAATATCGGATTCGACGGGAATACGGCAATCCTGGCCCATGACCTGAAAGAGCTTCCGCTGGTGCACGGCACCGGCTCCTATCTTTTGGCGGTGCTGGTGAATTTGGTGAAAAAGAAGGGAACCGATCTGCAGGTGTTCGCCGACGGAAAGGAAATTCACAACGGACCGCTGATGCTGGCCACTGCGGCCAACGGGCGCTTCTGCGGCGGCGGTGTGGAGAGTTGTCCTCACGCATTGCTGGACAACGGAAAAATTGAACTTCTGCTGGTGCGGAACATTACCCGGCGGTATCTGATGCGGGTATTTCCGGCCTTTAAGGCAGGGCGCCTGGAGACGATTTCGGGCGTTGAAAAATACATCATTCCCATGCGGGCGGAGGAAGTGATTCTGAAGCCGAATCAGGGACGGATGAAGTACGTGGCGGACGGAGAAATACGGGAAACCGGAGAAATAAAGGTCCGAGTGCTTCCGGGGGCGCTGACCGTAATCGAACCATAGGAAGTACGGAATCTTGGAATTGAGAGGTGAAGGTTATTTTTAGTTTGAAGAGAATCAGAAGAAATATTGCAATCCTGCTGACCGCATTGATGCTCTTTGCAAGCGGGGCGACCGCAGCATCGGCAGCAGTGCATGAAAATACAAGAAGACCGGTGATCGATGCCAAGTCGGCAGCGCTGTACAGCGTGACTACCGATGAGATGCTGTATGCGAAAAACCCCGACCAAAGGGTCGAGCCGTGGAGCACCACCAAGCTGATGACAGGGCTGGTGGTTGCGGAGACCATGGATCTGAATCAGGAAGTGACGGTTTCCAAAAAAGCGGCCTCCATGGGCGGATCCACCATGAACCTGGTGGCCGGAGAGAAGGTGACGGTGCGTCAACTGATGTACGGACTGCTTCTGGAATCCGGAAACGATGCGGCCTATGCACTGGGACAGGCCGACGGGGACGGCAGCATTAAGACTTTTGCGGCAAAAATGAATGCGCGGGCAAAGAAGCTGGGCTGCAAGGGAACGCACTTCGTGAATCCCAACGGTTTAAAGGCGAAGAATCACTACACCACGGCGGCGGATTACGTTAAAATTGCTCGCGCCGCACTGGCAAACAAGACGGTGTTCAAAATCGCGGGAACAAAGGTGTACCACATGGATGCCACCAATAAATCTCACGCCCGTACCATCGAGACCCACCTGGACCTGATTGAGAAAAAGGGTTCCGGCGTCGTTGCGGGAAAAACGGGTTACTGGGAAGATGATGATTGCAGCGTTGCCCTGATGTATGACAAGAAGGGGCTGAAGATGATTCTGGTGCAGTTCGGAGCGAACATGGAAACCCGGGCCAAGGATGGAGCCAAACTCCTGAAGTTCGGCACGGAGAAAATCGTCACCAAGAAAGCCACCAATCCGAAGAAGAGCGCGGGGAATGTTCGGGTGAAGTACGGCGCCCGCACCCTGGTGAAAACCTATGCCAAGGGAACGGTGCTGACCTATCCGAAGGATGGCTCCGCCGACAGCATTTCCGTAAAGGAGAACTACAAGGATGTGGTGAAAGCGCCGCTGAAGTCCGGCGACAAAGTCGGTACTCTGGAAGTGTACTGCGACGGAAAGAAAGTGGGAAGCACTCCGCTGGTGGTTCACGAGAACATCGAAAAGGGCTGGTTCCTGTCCCGATTCTACATCTCCAACCGAGCAACCATTGCCATTGGCGTGATTCTGGTGCTCTTGGCACTCGTTATCGGATTCCTGGTTCGTCGGCGAAAAGACCGTAAGGCGGAGGAAATGAGTGAATCCGGAGAATCCAAGGACACTGCCTTCGCAGAGAGCAAAGAGGAGGAGGTTCCGGAAGAATCCTTGAAATCAAAGGATATCGTCGATGACCATCCGGAAGATCGGTATTTGTAAGGTTGCTTCTTTAAGAAGAGTACAATTGAAAGCGTATACTCACTGCGAAGTGCGGCGAGTATACGCTTTTCTGCTTTAGCGCCGGCGCCGGCGAGGAAAAGACTTGGTGCAAAGAAGCCAGCAAATCCATTGAATGCGTGGGCGGTGCACCAAGTCCGGAAGGGAAAAAGGCGCCGGCGAGGAAGGAACTTGGTGCAAGGAAGCCCGCAAACTCACTGAATGCGTGGGCGATGCACCAAGTCCGGAAGGGAAAAAGGCGCCAGCGAGGAAAAGACTTGGTGCAAGGAAGCCCGCAAACTCACTGAATGCGTGGGCGGTGCACCAAGTCCGGAAGGGAAAAAGGCGCCGGCGAGGAAAAGACTTGGTGCAAAGAAGCCCGCAAACCCATTGAATGCGTGGGCGGTGCACCAAGTCCGGGCGGGAAAAGGGCGCCGGCGAAGCTAAAACCGGTGCACTGCACGGAAATGTGCGGCACACCGGTTTTGTTTTTTTATAAGTCGGTATAGCGGTGCAGGATGTCCTGCTTGATGCTCCAAAGTTTTTTGGAAAGGTCCACGTAATAGGTCTGGGGGTTCTCGAAACGCAGGGTTTCCTCCCACAGGGTTTCAATCTGGTCTTTGCAGTACTGCCGAATTTCGTCCAGGGACGGGGATTCGTAGACGCATTCGCCCTTGTCGAAAAGCTGAACCAAAAGGCTCCGAACGTAAAAGTTCTTGAGGCTTTTCTTTTTCCAGATGGCGTTCGGGTCGAAGATTTCGTAGCCGTCCTGCTCCGGAATGGTTTCCCCTTCCATGGTAATCACGTCGGCGATGGCTTTGTTGCTCTCCTTCTCGTAGAGGCGGTAGACGTGCTTGAAGCCCGGGTTGGTGATCTTCTCCACGTTCTCGGAGATTTTCATCTTCGGAACCATCTCGCCGTTGCGCTCTACGGCCGCCAGCTTGTAGACGCCGCCGAACACCGGCTCGGATTTGGAAGTAATCAGCCGTTCGCCCACGCCGAAGGAATCAATCTGCGCGCCCTCCATGATGACATCTCGAATCAGGTACTCGTCCAGGGAGTTGGAGATGACGATGGAACATTCTTCCAGTCCGTTTTCGTCTAAGATTTTCCGGCATTTTTTCGTCAGGTAGGCGATATCGCCGCTGTCGATGCGGACGCCCATCTTCTTCGGCTTCAGTTCCTTGAACACCTTGATGGCGTTCGGCAGTCCGGATTTCAGCACGTTATAGGTGTCAATCAGAAGCACCGCGTTGTCCGGATAGATTCTGGTGTATTCCCGGAACGCTTCGTATTCGGTATCGAAGGTCTGAACCCAGCTGTGGGCCATGGTTCCCAGCGCCGGAACGTGGAAGTCCCGATCCGCGATGGTGCAGGCCGTTCCCGCGCAACCCGCAATGTAGGAAGCCCGGGCACCGTCGATGGCGGCGGAAGCACCCTGTGCTCGGCGAGTGCCGAACTCCATTACCGGACGGCCCTGAGCGGCCCGAACGATTCGGTTGGATTTCGTGGCAATCAGCGTCTGATGGTTGATTGTCAGCAAGATAAAGGTCTCCACGAACTGGGCCTGGATGATCGGGCCCTTCACGGTGACGATCGGTTCATGCGGGAAGATCGGTGTTCCTTCCGGTACCGCCCATACGTCGCAGGTGAATTTGAAGTCCCGAAGATACTCCAGAAATTCCTCCGAGAAAGAATTCTTGCTGCGGAGATAGTCGATATCTTCGTCGGTGAACTTCAGATTCTTCATATAAGCAATCAGTTGTTCCACACCTGCCATGATGGCAAATCCGCCGTCGTCCGGAACCCGTCGGAAAAACATGTCGAATACCGCTTCGTGATTCCGGATGTCCGACTGAAAGTAGCCGTTTGCCATGGTGACTTCGTAGAAGTCGGTGAGCATGGTCAGATTGTAATTATCTAACATTTTAAAACCTCCAGTGTATAAGGGTTATTTCTTTGCGGAATCCTTGGATGAATCAGAATCCTGCATCTGTTCGGTCTCCGTGTTTCCGGAAACGGTGGCTTCGTTTGCCAGCTGCGACGGATACTGTAGAATAATCCGAATTCGCCACCCAATCAGGCCGGCCGCCAACAGAACAATTACAATTGCCAGTGCAATATCATTCGTTTCATGAAAAAAATCCTTGAAACCCCTCATTTCTTCTCCTTTATGTTAGCCAATAACATTTGGATACAATTATACTACCGGAGGCGGAAGATTGCAATGAAGCCATATGAGATTTGAAACACCGGGGTATCTGTGATATAATATTTCGAATATTTGATTGGAGAGGAACGCAGAAATACATGCAGAAAATCAAAGTGACGGCCAACGACTCCAAGCGGCGTCTGGACCGATTCCTTCGAAAATATTTAGAGCGGGCCACCCTGGGCTCCATTTACAAAATCATCCGGAAGGATGTCAAGGTGAACGGTCAGCGGAAGGATAACAATTACGTTCTGGAAGAGGGCGATGAAATCACGCTGTACCTCAGCGACGAACGAATTGCCGCCCTGTCGGCCCCGAAGAAGGCCGCTTCCCGGCGGAAGAGCAAGAAGACCTTTACCGTCATCTACGAGGACGACAACATCCTGCTTGCCAACAAGCCTTTCGGACTGCTGACTCACGGGGATCGGAACGAAAAGAAGAACCATTTGGCCAATCAGGTAAAGGATTATCTCATCGAGAAAGGAGAATACAATCCAAGAACGGAAAAGGTATTCTCTCCGGCACCGGCCAACCGGCTGGACCGCAACACCACGGGTTTGGTTTTGTTCGGTAAAAACAGCGATGCGCTTCGCACGCTGAACCGGTACATCCGGGAAAATCGGATATCCAAATTCTACCGGACGATTGTTTTTGGGAACTTAGAAAAAAAGCTGGAGCTTCACGGACGATTGGAGAAGGATTCCGGCACCAACACCGTGGCGATTTACGATGTGAACGAGACGGAGGGACGGGCCATTGAGACCATTGTCACCCCGATTCAGCCGCTGAGAAATTCCACGCTGGTGGAGGTGGATCTGGTAACGGGCCGAACGCATCAGATTCGCGCGCACCTGGCCAGCATCGGACATCCGGTCATCGGAGACAGCAAGTACGCCAAGGGACCGGCCAAGGGATTCAACCATCGGTTGTATGAATCCTGCCACCTGAGCACCCAGTTGCTCCACAGTTTCCGTCTGGAGTTCCTGAATTGCGACGGCCCTTTGGAGTATTTAAACGGGAGAGTTTTTGAGGCTCCGCTTCCGGAGCAGTTTGAAGAGATTTTAGAGGAATTGAGCAAATAATGAGCAAGAATGAAATTGTAAATGAAAATGCACCGATGCTTCCGGCACTTTTGAAGGATCTGGTGATTGCCATGGTCATCGCCGGTGCGGTATTGTACTTTATCCGACCGACTATCGTGAAGCAGACGTCCATGCAGTCCACCATGAATCCCAACGATTACCTGATTATGTACCGTCAGGCTTATCGCAGCAAGGCCCCAAAGCGGGGAGATATCATCATCTTCAAGTCGAATCTTCCGGACGAGGAGGGCAAGGACAAGCTGCTGATTAAGCGGGTGATCGGACTGCCGGGAGATGAGATTCAGATTAAGAATCAGAAGGTGTACATCAACGGAAAGAAATACAAAGAGAACTATCTCAAGGACGGGTACACCACCGGAGAGGGCACCTGGAACGTGCCGGAAGGCCACTATTTCGTGATGGGCGACAACCGGGTGGTCAGCGTGGACAGCCGATATACGGATGTTGGATACGTGGATAAGGACCAGATCCAGGGCAAAGCCGTACTCCGCCTGTTCCCGTTCAACAAGATTAAGACTTTCTAATTTGAGGAGAAAGTAGGGTAGGAACCGGAATGGCAAAGAAATCCAGAAAACTAATCGCAAATAACAAGAAGGCCCGCCACGATTACTTTGTGGAAGATTCTCTTGAGGCGGGAATCGTTCTCACCGGAACGGAAATTAAATCCATTCGGGCCGGTCGGTGCAGCATCAAGGAGAGCTACGTCTACATCGACAAAAAGGGAGAGATGAAAATCTGCGGAATGCACATCTCCCCCTTTGAACAGGGCAACCGCTTCAACGTGGAACCCCTTCGGGAGCGAAAGCTGCTTCTCCACCGCCGAGAAATCAACAAAATCGCGGGAAAGATCAAGGAGTCCGGTCTCACCATCATTCCGCTGAACGTGTACCTCAACGAGGATGGACGGTGCAAGGTGGAAATCGGCATCTGCAGAGGTAAGAAACTGTACGATAAGCGAGATTCCATCGCAAAAAAAGATGCGGACCGCAAGATGGACCGGGCCATCAAAGAAAGCCGTCACCGATAGGAGAGTCGAATTTCCTTCAGGAAAAACGAATTCCCTTCGGACAATCGGAAAATTGAAGGGGCAGTATCTTTTTTTTACCGGGAAGATGTTGTATAATGCATAGAAGAAAAATAGTGTGACATCCGTCACACATTCCGGGGATGTAATGGTTTCGACAGGAATGTGGAACAAGGATAAGCGAGCCGTGGCGCCCAGTCCACGTAAAAAGGGGCCGTTAAATATAAACGCTAAAAATAACAACAATTTCGCACTGGCTGCATAGTTCAGCCCCGCGCGCCGCTTCAGGCTCACCTGCAGGCTTGAAATCCGGTGTCATGAATGCAGGAAACCGCTGGAAGAGCTCCTGGTATTTCAGCGGACTTACAGGATAGCAGTTCCGTAGTGTGTCAGCGTCACGGCGGATACTGCGAATGACAAAGCACTGACTGCGCTCGGAGAAAGTTCTTCGGAAATATTTTTGGACGTGGGTTCGACTCCCACCATCTCCACCATATCACAAAAAGAGAGCCTGAAGGGCTCTCTTTTTGTAATGCGTAGAAAAGAGGGGGGAGAACCCACGTCCATGTGATACATAGAAAAGTATGATTCCAATCATATTATCCAAAGTCTGCACATGCAATCTCATATGTCTAGAAAATTGAAGACAGTTCACGCTTTTTGACAGAAAATGCGGATTCAGCGTGAACGCAATTTGCCGTTTTTACAAAATTCTAATTTTGAAACAATGGATTGCCACTGAAGATTCACGCTAAAATAAAGGTTCTCTCCCAAAAGCGTGAACTTATTTTTAGGAGTGGTTTGCACGAAGAAAATTACATAGCGAAATCGTGTATAGCAAAAAAGTAATTCACGCTGATTCGCAATAATTGCAAAAATAGCGTGAAGTCGCCTTTAAATTCTAGACATATTATATTGTTACCGCTTCGCAGATTCTAATTACCGAATGGACGCTTGTGGGTAATGCAGTTGATTTTCCGGCTTGCTAAATCTGCATGTCAATTTTAAATGATGTATTGCGTTTAGTTATACAAATAGATATAATAGCGTTATACAGGAGGTGACGATATGGCTACGAAAACAGCAAACGTTGTGGCAAGGGTTGCACCGGATGTGAAGACACAAGCGGAAGCTATCATGGATCAGCTTGGAATTCCTGCATCGGTCGTAATAAATTCACTGTACAAGCAAATCATCATGACGAAGAGTATACCTTTCTCACTTTCCATACCAAGAGAACCATTCGCTATCGATGAAATGGACAGCCAGACATTTAATGCAATGATGGAAGAAGGATACCGGCAGGCTCTCAATGGAGAAGCAAAACCGATTTCTGAAGTTTTCGAAGAAATCAGAAAGAAACTGTAGATATGAGCAAGAAATATGAAGTTGAAATGACCCCATTTGCCGGTAAGCAGCTTCTTCAGATAGCGGAATACATATGCGACGAACTGCAGGCTCCGGATGCGGCAAAGCGTACAATCGATTATCTTGAGATGGAGCTGTCAAAACTAGATACGATGCCGGAAAGAGTGGTTCTGATTGATATGGAGCCGTGGCGCAGCAGAGGCGTGCATAAATATGTCATGGGGAATTACATTGCATACTTTGTAATCATGCAGGAGAATATTGTTCGCGTAACTGCTGTGTGCCTTGGCAGACAAGATCAAAAGAAACAGCTCAGAGATATGAAGATCAGCGAAACGGACCCTCAATAGAAGTACAAAAAGGCCTTGAAACGGTTGAGCTTCAAGGCCTTTTTTGATGAAATTATGCGCTTATCGAATCGATGTACGTCTTCAGGACAATCTTCACGATATCCGTGAGCGAATACCGGCATTCCGATAGGAGCCAGCTGTAGGTAAGACCACGATGGATTTCACCGATGACCCGCGCCTGATCGTAAGCGGCTTTGCTTTCCTTGAGTTCGCCCCTTTGGAGTGCTTCTCGCAGAAGTGTATAGAGGATTTGGAAATAGGAAGCAGCATTGATGATTATTTCTTTAGCAGCACCTTTTTTTCGGCAAAATAAGTTTCGGCAAAATAACAAACCTTTGCAGTAAGGTAGATACAAATTCTAACGGCTTGTCTTTCACAAAATTCTAATAAAGTAATACTTTTTTCGAAAAGTTGACGATGAAAGGCTTGGATTTTAACTTTTTGTATGCAGCCGCAAGTTTCTCTTGAGAAAACATTGTTTTATGTTACAATGAAGCGAAATAAAAAAAGATTAACGTAAAGCAAGGAGAACCCGCCAATGATTGATATGTTCGATTACTTTGATATTCTGTTTCCAGTTCTGATTGCCCTTGCATTTGGGGTGTTTGGCTTCGCCGTGGCAAGAGGAATCGTTACATGGAACAAGAATAATCATTCCCCGCGGATAACAGCCCCTGCCGTTATTGTGGCCAAAAGGACGAATGTGACCCACCATAATCATGCAAATGCCGGGGATACGACGGGCGCCCATGGATTCCATACCGACACCCACACGACATATTATGTGACTTTTCAGTTCGAAAGCGGCGACAGAATGGAATTCCAAGTGTACGGTTCCGAATACGGAATGCTGGCGGAAGGGGACGAGGGAAAGCTAACGTTCCAGGGAACCCGGTACCTGTCCTTTGAACGGTAGTTTGTCTAGATTTAATTGATAGAATTTGTTTGTTTCCCTCCGCATTGTAACCAGCAGACCGGATTCATCCAGAAGGTGTAATCTTTTCTGTAGAGTCGGGCGACTAATTTGCAGGTACTGAAGCAGGTCGTCTGTTGAAATCCCAATCTCAGAAAACAGAGCTGCCTGCAGCAGATGAAAATATAAGGTCCTGTATTTATCGTCATTGCCATAAGGTAAAGATTCTAAGGATTTCGAATAGTATTTTAAGGTATTCGCTTTTTCTTCTAATTTTTCCTTTAAGGTAATTGAGGATTCCTTTATGAAATCAAGATATGTGAAAATAAAGGGCGTAATATCCCCTTTGTTTTTTTGTCGTTGACGATACGGAAGCTCTTATAGTAACGATTGATATTTTCTTTTATTGTGTATGAAAGACGATAACCCATAATCGGCTCTAGAGTATGCGCCAACCACATCGACGTGATCTTTTCGAAATATTTGTCCATCCGGTACATCCTTAGGATCTTCCTCCCGTATTTCAGAAAGAAACATTTCATCGTATAGGTTTCGAATATCTTGGCTGGTATTAATCGATAAATCCTCTTTGGATTGCAATGCCGCATACTTATTTACAAGACCAAAGAATCTGTTTTTGCTTTTTCCTTCCAGATCATCCAGAATTTCACCGATTTCCTTCCGCGTGCTGTATACACCTTCGATGTTATTGGTTATGACGATTTCATCAATTAGACATTTGTTGATATACTGTTGCAAAGCAATCTTTGGGAGGAGGGCAGAAAGCTTGGCAATTTCTTTATCCAATCTTGGCTATTAAAAAAAAACAACACTTTTTTTAAATAGTGATTCGGAAAACAGAACCGTATTAAAAAAATAAGTCGTTTTTTCAAATGCACTTCTCTGTGCTGAGGCGAGGGGTAAGATGGGATAAGAGATAAGAGAAAAGTGATGCTCGAAGGCGACGGCGCTTCGAGCATCACTTTTCTCTGTATTAGAGCCTGGGCCTGAAATTTTGGAAAAGGCGACCCGGGCGCCGGCGGGGTTTGCGTACGCCGGCCGGGAAAGCCAATAAATTCGGTTTCCGTACGCAAACTCCCGGGCCTGAAATTCAGAAAGTACGGCCCGGCGGCCGACCTGATTCACGGGATTTCCGCCCTTTATCTGTGATATAATGCTCTTATCTTTAGTGATAGGAGCGAATTATGATATTCCGAAAAGCAAGTGCGGCGGACGTTTCCGCGGTGGAAGAGATTTATAACGATATTCATACGGAAGAGGAGAACGGGAAGTTGACTATCGGCTGGATTCGCGGAATCTATCCGACGCGGGCCACCGCAGAGGGGGCTTTGGAACGAGGGGAGCTGTTCGTTCTGGAAGATAAAGGCCGGGTTGTGGGCGCAGGCATCATCAATCAAGATCAGGCGGAGGCCTATGCCCAAGGCCGGTGGGTGCACGAATTGCCGCCGGACCGGGTGTGCGTTCTCCACACCCTGGTGGTCTCCCCGGCCGCCTCGAAAAAAGGATACGGCAAGGCGTTCGTTTGTTTTTATGAGGAGTATGCCCGGAAGACGGGCTGCAAAGCCTGCCGAATGGATACGTTGGAATGGAATTCGGTGGCTCGGGCGATGTACCGGAAGCTGGGATACGCGGAAGTGGGCATCGTGAACACGGAGCTGCAGGGCTTGTCCAACGTAAGCATGGTGCTCCTGGAGAAATATCTGGGATAAGGAAGGACGGGCAAAATGCAGACGAAAATTGGTTTTATCGGAGCCGGAAAGGTGGGTGTCTCCCTGGGGAAATTTTTTCGCGAGGGGGGACTCACGGTGACCGGCTACTACAATCGGCATCGGGAGGCGGCGCAGGCGGCCGCGGATTTCACCGAAAGCGCGTGCTTCGACAGCGCAGAGGCGGTAGCGGAAGCCAGCGATGCGATCTTCATCACCGTGCCGGATAATATGATTCGGGAGGTCTACGAGACCCTCCGCGGGTTGGACCTCCGGGGCAAAAAAATCTGTCACTGCAGCGGGGCTTTGTCCGCAGAGGAGGCGTTCCCGAGAATTGAGGCTCTGGGGGCGACGGGGTATTCCATCCATCCCCTGTTCCCGGTGAGCGACAAGTGGGCGTCCTACAAAGAGCTGGGGTCGGCCTTCTTCTGTATCGAGGGCACGGGCCCCCTGGATTTCTGGGTAAAAACACTGAAATCCCTGGGCCCGAGGGTGCAGGAGATTTCCGGCGAGGCCAAGGTAAAGTATCATGCGGCCTGTGCTATCTCCAGCAACCTGGTGTGCGCTTTGGTGAACACCAGCTTGAACCTCTTGCAGGACTGTGGTTTCACGGAGGCGGGTGCTCGGGAGGCACTGACGCCACTGATCCTCAGCAATATAAAGCACCTGTTGGAAGACGGCCCGGTGCAGGCGCTGACGGGGCCGGTGGAACGAGGCGATGCGGAAACGGTGCGGAAGCACCTTTCGGTGCTGGGGGGCGGACCGGAAGGGGAGCTGTACCGAGCCGCTTCGGAGGTGCTGGTTTCCATTGCGGAACGCAAGAACCCGGACCGGGAGTACGGCGAGATCCGGCGGATTTTGGAATAGGCGCCGGCCTGCAGCGATGCAGGAGCCGGTGCGTGCAGGAGCCGGTGTGGAAAAAATCTTTGACTTTTCAAAATTCACAGTGATATAATAACGGAGTTGAGTAGCGAAAAGCGTAAGTCCAAACACGGACTTGCGCTTTTTCTTTTTTTTTGTAAGGAGGTCAAAATGTTTCTGAAGGAACATAGAAGATGGAAATTAATGGTGGCGATACTGACGCTGTCGTTGCTGACGGTAATGGCCGGCGCCGCTGTGGCACCGGCGCTGGGCGTGATACAGGAGTATTTCAGCGGCGAATCGAAAATGATGGTGCAGCTGATTATCAGCATGCCGGCGGTGTTCATTGCCGTGACGAATTTGTTTTTCGAGAAGTTGTGCCGGATTTGTAAAGCGAAAACCCTGACGCTAATCGGTCTGGGAATGTACATCGTATTCGGCTGCGGTGCCGGCCTGTTCAGCAATATCTATTTGGTACTGGTGTGCAGAGCGCTGGTGGGCGTGGGCGTGGGTATCATCATGCCCATGTCTACCGGATTGATTACGTACTATTTCACTCGGGACAAGCAGGATGTGCTGATGGGTTATTCTTCGGCCATGAACATGCTGGGCGGCGTGGTTGCCACCTTGATTGCCGGTGCGCTAGCGATGATCAACTGGCGGATGAGCTTTTTGGTGTACCTGCTGGGCGTGATCAGCATCGTACCGGTAGCGCTGTGGATGCCGAACGAAAGAATCATTGAAGCCGGACAACAGAAAAAATCCGCAGGGGTCTTTCGCAATTATTATCCTTTTATTGTTGGGATGTTTTTCCAGATGGTGATTTTCTTTAATTATCCGGCCAACTTTGCCATGGAATCTTCCCGCCTGGGAACCGTGTCGGAAACGGCAATTCCCGTAATCATGGCTTTAGGGGATGTATTCGGCTTCTTGGGCGGACTGGCCTATCCGAAGCTGAAAAAAGGATTGGGCAGAAGCACCAAAGTCGTGGCGCCACTGATGTTTTTGGTGGGATATCTGCTGCTTCAGTTCCGGAGCACGATGCCGGGAACGCTGCTGGGGTCCTTCCTGATTGGAGCCGCCAACGGAATCGGCGTGCCGTATTTTATCTCGACGGCATCGGCAAAAGCCGGAAGAAATGCGGCGACCACCGTCATTCCGGCCCTTTCCGTGGCACTGTACATCGCCCAGTTCACCACACCGGCAATCGTGACCGTCTGCGAAAAAATCCTGGGCAGCGTGATTGCCAACGTCACATCCTACCACGTGGCCATTTTGCTTTCTTTGCTGTTCACCCTGTGGTGCATTTTCGCGGTGGACCGGAAACCGGCAGAATAGAATATATACATTTCCTTTTCGCGGGGGTATACTGTCTCATAAGAAACTCGATAGCAAACGCTTGGTAAGCAAAAGACGGGTAATCGAAAGGAGCGACGTATGGCAAAAAAAATAACCGTAATTTCCACCAGCATCCGGCCGAACAGCAATTCGGAGCTGCTGGCAAAATCCTTCGCCGAAGGGGCGGAGGCCGCCGGCAACGAAGTGGCGTTCATCACCTTGAAGGACAAGGACATCCGCTTCTGCAGAGGCTGCCTGTCCTGCCATCAGACCGGAAAATGTATCATCAAAGACGATGTGGCCCCGATTATGGACGCCGTGCTTCCCGCAGACGTGGTGGTCTGGGCTACGCCAATCTACTATTTCGAGATGTCCGGCCAGATGAAAACCCTCATCGACCGCATGAATCCAATGTATCCAATGGATTACCGGTTCCGGGACGTGTACTTCCTGGCCACGGCGGCGGACGAAGGGGAGGATGTTTTCGAAAAGGCGGAGACCGGACTGACCGGCTGGCTGGATTGTTTTCCTAAAACAACCCTGAAGGGTACCGTGTATTGCGGTGGGGTGACCGGGGGCGGCGAGATTTCCGGGAATGCCAAGCTGGCGGAGGCCCGGGCGCTGGGCGCGCAGGTATAGGAAAAAAGTTGTGAAGAGCTGCTCCGGCGGCGGGGGCACCGGGAGGGACCCCGTCCGCCGAACAGCTCTTTTTTTTTAAAAGTGATGCATGAGTCCCGAAAAACGCACCGCATGCATCAACCACGAATTTCCGGTTGATGCATGGAGGCTGAAAAACGAAGCAAAAACATCAGATACCGGATTCCAACCCGAAGCATGAAGGAGCGTGCTCCGGAAATCAGGGTAAACTTTTTCGGAATCTGATGCACGAGCCTTGTAAACCGGGCCGGAAACATCAACTCGATGAAGACGGGACGGAAGATGTGATGCATGAGTCCCGAAAAGCGCACCGCATGCATCAACCACGAATTTCCGGTTGATGCATGGAGGCTGAAAATCGAAGCAAAAACATCAGATTCCGGAATCCAGCCCGAAACACGAAGGCCGAAAAGTGATGCACGAGCCCCGAAAAACTTGACAGGGGATTCATCCGCGACTATAATGAACGATGTTCAAGTTGAGGTGAGTGCATGAATCAGAAAGTAACATCCCGAGAAGAAATTCTGAGCGTGAGCCGGGAGCTGGTAAAAAAAGAAGGCAGTCAGGCCATCAGCATCCGGTCCGTGGCAGGGGCTTGCGGCGTGTCCGTGGGATCCATTTATAATTATTTTGGGTCCAAGACCAAGTTGCTGGCGGCTACGGTGGAAAGCATCTGGACTGAAATCTTCCATAATCCGAATAATCCGGCAGTGTACGAGGATACGGAAGCCTGTGTCACTTGGATGTACCGGCGGATGGAAGCCGGGAGCCGGGAATATCCCGGTTTTGTGGCGCTGCATTCTCTGGGGCTTGCGGAGCAGGGGAAGAAAGAGAATATCCGGCGCATGAATGAAACGCAGAAGCACATTCAAGCCGGTCTGGTCCGAGTTCTGAAGCACGATTCGCGGGTCCGGAAGGATGCGTTCAATGAGGCGTTCACGCCGGAGGTTTTCGGCAACGTTCTGTTTTCGCTGATGCTGGCGGCACTGCTCCGTGAGGATTACAATCCGGCACCGGTGCTGGAAGTGCTGCGGCGCACGATATATTAGCGGCCGAAGGCTCATAGAGCGCGGCGTTCACACCGGCCGCGACCAAGGCGGCGCTCGCACCGGCTGCGACCCAAACGCTGCCCGTACCGACCATCCAATCTCCCACGTGCGTGGGGGATTCCTTTAGAAGATAAAATGAACAATGTTCAACTAGATGGGGCTGCCGTACGTGCAGCAAAAAAATAAAAAAGGAGTGTGCAGACAATGCAAGCAATTATGGAGCCAATTTTTGACGTGGCCTATCTCGTATCCGTTATCACCATTGGAATTAAAATGATCCGCAAAAGCGGGGGCAAGTCCCGCCAGTATACACTTTTCGGATGGATGGCTGTAATCCTGAGTGCCGGCGATTCCTTCCATCTGGTGCCACGCATCATCGCCCTGTGCACCACCGGTTTCGGGGACTACGCAGTTCCACTGGGAATCGGCAAATGGGTGACTTCCGTCACCATGACGATTTTCTACGTGCTGATCTACTACGTATGGCGCGAACGCTACAACATCACCGGCCACAAAAATCTAACCGTCACGGTATACCTGCTGGCCGGCATTCGAATCGCCCTGTGCATGATGCCGCAGAACCGGTGGACCGTCGCCAATCCGCCGCTGGCCTGGGGAATTTATCGGAACATCCCGTTCGCCCTGCTGGGCCTGCTGATCATCGTGCTCTATTTCCGCAGCGCCAAAACGCAGAACGACCGCGCCTTCCGCTGGATGTGGTTTACCATCGTGCTGAGCTTCGGCTGCTACCTCCCGGTAGTTCTCTTCGCCGAAACAATCCCGGTAATGGGCGCCCTGATGATTCCAAAAACCTGCGCATATTTGTGGGCCGTGGTCATCGGTTTCCGCGCCATGAAGAGCGAGATGCAGAATTAATCTCACAAAAACAATTTCATAAAAACAATTTGCAATCGAAAGAGGTTTCCGCACGGACAGAGTGCGGCGACCTCTTCGTTGCTTTTTGTGAAAACCCAGTGGCATTGACTCTTTTTCAGTATGGTGTTACAATCAGATTACCCGAAAGGTAATCTGATTGTAACGGAGGCTGCATTGAAAGTTGAGTAACTATATTGAATATAAAGAAAAAGTGGCCTTCCATCCGGGCTACTATGTTAAAGAAATTATTGAAGAAAGCGGACTAACACAGGAAGACTTTGCGAAAAGACTCGGTACGACACCAAAGAATTTGAGCCTTTTGGTCAGAGGCGAGCAGAGTCTGTCAATCGATATGGCGATGAAATTGTCGCGTCTGATGGGAACCGGTGCTGCGTATTGGTTGAATCTACAACAAGCTTACGATGCATTGATTGTGGAATTCAAGTCCGATCAGGAACTGGAACAGGAGCGGGTTGTTTTCGAAAAAATTGATTATAAGTACTTTCGAAACAATTTTATGCTGCCGAATCTTCCAAGAAAGATTGATGAACAAATTGAACGTATACGGAAATTCTTGGATATCGCAACGCTGACTGTTCTTAAGAGACCGGATATGGCGGCTCGATTCAGAAGCAGTGCGGAGAACTTGAGTGAGGCGAATACAATCAAAGCGAATATTATGATGCAGATTGCAACGAATGAGGCACTCCATGCCGATGCACCTAAATTCAACAAAAAAGATTTTGAAGAAGCTGTTGATTATGCACTGACTCTCACAGAAAGTCATACGGATTTCTATGACAAGATTAAGGCAGCATTTTTCAACGCAGGTGTGATCTTTGTAATACTGCCGAATATTTCGGGCTCTAGAATAAACGGAGCGACCAAAAAAGTCGGAAATAGCATCGTATTGATGGTGAATGACAGGAGATTGTATGCAGATACATTTTGGTTTACGCTATTTCATGAAATCGGACATATACTGAGGGGTGATTATGGTGTTTCTTTTGACATGGAAATGGGCGAAAACGAAAAGCTGGCCGATGAATATGCAAGAGATCGATTAATTCCGTCACAGCAGTACGATGAATTTATTGCTCACCAGATTTTCTCTCCGCAGTCAATTAGAGATTTTTCAAAAAGCATTCACCGAGATCCGGGGATTGTACTGGGAAGGCTGCAAAAGGATGGCATAGTGGGGTATAATGATGCAAAGATGAATGCACTCAAGACACAATACAAATTACGTTCGTAATCAGAGTCAAAGAAAGAAAGGATGGCGCCCTATGTCCATGTGCGAAAAAGAAGAAATCCAATGTCCGGTTTGCGGAACTACCGGTGAGTTTGAAATGTGGAAGAGTGTGAACACCGTGTTGAATCCGGAGAAGAAAGAACAGCTCCTAAGCGGAGCGCTGTTTCAATACATCTGTCCCCACTGCGGAAAGTCATACAACATCGATTATCCGATGCTTTACCATCAGATGGAGGATCAAATCATGATCTATTACGTGGTGCAGGAAGAAGATATCCAAATGGTGGAAGAACAGTTTCGAGGCGATTTTGGGAGTGCGGAAAGCGAGATCACAAAGGTACTGAAGGAGGATTTGGACTCGTACCTGTACCGCATCGTGGGTTCTCAGCGAGAATTGATGGAAAAAATAAGAATCTTCGATGCCGGCAAGGACGACCGAATTGTCGAACTGGTTAAGCGGATTATCAGTGATGCGGTTGCAGACAAGAACCCGGACCTAAGGGATGCCAACCTCTACTACTTGGAAGAAGACGGAGAATCCCTATTTGTCGTTGTGAATTCCAAAGGCGCCCTGGGCACCGTCCCGATTCCGAAAGGCATGTACGAGGATATGGCAGAGGGGTTGCGGGACAAGCTGCCGGATCTTCGGAGCCGCAGCGAGTTCCGAATCAATCGTGACTGGGCTTCAAAGGCACTGGGAATGGAATAGTTACTATGACTCATCTCACAGACCTCTCTCTCAGACCCCTCTCACAAGTATTCCGGAAAGGCCTCTAATTTGTTCCCTTTCCGGAAAAGCAGAAGAAATTGACGCCGAAACGCTCTGCCCCGAGGTTTCGTCGTCAATTTCCCCGCGGCCGCCGGGTAGATTAGAGCCAAATGCGGGCTGAGAAGGCGGAATGAGGTCTTGGAAGCAGGAAATCCGGAGGAGAAAAAGTGATTTTTTGACCTGAACAAAATTTAAATTAGAAAATATGACACGAAAAAATATTAGATTGACGACAGACATCCGGAAATCGAGGGCCTGTCGTCATTTTTTTGTACCATAAAAGTGTAAGTAAAGAGTATCAACCAGATACTTGGAAACTTG
>OLOJ01000935.1_pt1 | contig 28937 bp, 38 predicted proteins | sample 1672251 | NCBI WGS metagenome assembly OLOJ01 (sample SAMEA3136664, study PRJEB25190) | human gut metagenome | biome: human gut; feature: human-associated habitat; material: faeces | place: Austria | collected 2013 | reverse complement strand
AATAAACAGTCTGGAAATTGAAAACGTAAAAAGAATAAAAGCAGTAAAAATTAAACCTGAAAAGAGCGGATTAACCGTAATAGGCGGCAAAAACAATCAAGGGAAAACCTCGGTACTGGACAGTATAGCCTGGGCATTAGGAGGAAACGGCTTTAAACCATCTCGGGCTGCCCGGCAAGGCTCTGTTATTCCTCCCCGGCTTCATTTAGTTATGTCCAATGGTCTGGTTGTTGAACGGAACGGCAAAAACAGCGATCTGAAGGTGATTGACCCCACCGGACAGAAAGGCGGACAGCAGCTTTTAAATGAATTTGTAGAACAGCTGGCGTTAAATCTTCCTAAATTTATGGAAGCGTCTTCTAAAGAAAAGGCCCGCGTACTTTTACATATTATCGGCGCAGAAGAAAAGCTGGCACATCTGGAACTTCAGGAACAGGAATTATATAACCGCCGGCATGCTATCGGACAAATCGCAGACCAGAAATCTAAGTTCGCGAAAGAAATGCCATACTTCACCGACACGCCTAAAGAGCTGATATCCGTAATGGAATTAATTCAACAGCAACAGGAAATTCTGGCAAGAAACGGAGAGAACCAGCGCAAAAGAGAAAATCTGAAACGTCTGGAGTTCCAGGCGGAAAATCTGAAAAAGCAAATAGAAGAATTAACGGAAAAAAAGGCTGCGGTAGAATCTGATCTGGAAACCGCCCGGAAATCCGCCGAGAACCTTCACGATGAATCCACTGAGGAATTAGAGCGGAATATTAGAGATATTGAAACCATTAACCGGAAGGTGCGCTCTAATTTAGACAAGGAAAAAGCGGAAGAAGACGCTGTAAATTATCAGGAGCAATATAAAACGCTGACCGCACAGCTCGATAAAACCCGGCAGGAAAAAACAGAGCTCCTGCATAACGCAGGGCTTCCTCTTCCAGGGCTTTCCGTGGAGGACGGAGAACTCACTTATCAAGGCCAAAAATGGGATAATATGAGCGGAAGCGACCAGTTGCGCGTTGCGACGGCTATTGTACGAAGGCTGAACCCCCAATGCGGCTTTGTTCTTTTGGATAAGCTGGAACAAATGGACCTGGACACTTTAAATGAATTCGGCGAATGGCTGGAACAGGAAGGGCTTCAGGCAATCGCCACACGCGTCAGCACCGGAGGAGAATGCAGCATAATTATCGAGGACGGATATGTAAAAGGTGAAGAAACGCAAGAGGCAGACAAACCCAAATTATGGAAGGAAGGCACATTTTAATGAATATCATTCGAGGAAAAATACCGTCGGCGCAAAAGGTTGTAATTTATGGTCCTGAAGGGATCGGGAAAACTTCATTCGCAGCCTGTTTTCCTGATCCTCTGTTTATCGATACCGAAGGAGGCACAAAGCATATAGACGTCGCCCGGCTTCCCGCGCCTACAAGCTGGACAATGCTGCTGGAACAGGTGCAGGAGGTCAAAAAGGAAAACACCTCTGTTTGTAAAACTCTGGTTCTTGATACCGCGGACTGGGCGGAGCAACTTTGCATAAAGCACATTTGCGATAAATATAAAAAATCCGGGATTGAGGATTTTGGATATGGAAAGGGCTACATTTATTTAAAAGAAGAATTCGGCCGCCTGTTAAACCTTCTGGAAGACGTGATAGAACGGGGAGTAAACGTAGCAGTGACCGCTCATGCAAAAATGAGAAAGTTTGAACAGCCGGACGAAATGGGAGCCTATGACCGATGGGAAATGAAGCTGGACAAAAATGTGGCCCCGCTGATAAAGGAATGGGCGGATATGGTTCTATTCGCAAACTACAAGGTGTATACCGTAAAAGACGAGCAAACCCAAAGGAGCAAGGCTCAGGGCGGGAAACGGGTTTTATATGCATCGCACCACCCATGCTGGGACGCGAAAAACCGCCATGGGCTTCCTGATGAAATGCCGCTGGATTACACCAGTATCGCGCCGTTTCTGAATAATCCCGGCACCTCCGGCGCCAATACCGCCACCGGCCAGGAGCGCGAAAACGCTTTTGCAGCGGTACAGGAAAAGCCAATTACCGCAGAAGACGATCTATCATTTGACGATATCGTTGACAGCGCTCAGGAGGATATTCCGGAAGGAATCCCCAGGGATCTGTATGATCTTATGCGGGCTAAGGAAGTAGCCCCTGTTGAGATTCAGCAGGTAGTAGCACAAAAAGGGCACTTTCCGAGAGATATGCCGGTCCGGGACTATCCGGAAGAATATGTCCGCGGAGTTTTAATCGCGGCGTGGCCGCAGGTGTGGGCCGCAATTGAAAAAAACAGAAAAGAAAATCTGCCGTTTTAAGGAGGAGCTTTATTTATGAGTGAGGCAAATACAGGACGCGCAATCGGCTGGGAAGACGAAATTGAGAACGACGGAACACAATGGGTTCTTTTGCCGGAAGGTGATTATCGTTTCCAGGTGGAATCCTTTGAAAGAGCGCATCATCCGGGTTCCGGAAAGCTTCCGTCATGTCCTAAAGCAGTTCTGCATATCCGAATCAACGCGCCGGAGGGCAGTTGTACCATTACGCATAATTTGTTTTTGTTCACCACCATGGAGTGGAAGCTCAGTGAGTTTTTCCGGTCTATCGGCCAAAAGCAGCACGGAGAAAAGCTGAGAATGAATTGGAGCGCGGTTCCGGGCGCTGCCGGCCAATGTAAAATAGGAATCCATAAATTTACCAAAAAAGACGGTACAGAGGGAGAATCAAACGAGATTGTAAAATTTTATGATCCAGGCGAGGCTGACGCAACGGTTAGAAATCCTCAGAAGATCAATAATTCTTCTCAAACCACCTGGGAGCCGGGGGCGTTTTAAATGGAATTAAGACCATATCAGCAGGAAGCTCGGCAAGCCGTAACGGAAAAATGGAATAATGGGGACAAGCGCACGCTTTTGGTCCTGCCCACCGGCTGCGGAAAAACTATTGTATTCGCCAAGATCTCAGAGGACTGCGTCCGCCATGGAGACCGGGTGCTGATTCTGGCTCATAGAGGAGAGCTGCTCGACCAGGCCGCGGAAAAAATAAAAAAATCCACAGGGCTTGGATGCGCTGTGGAAAAGGCGGAAGAAAGCTGCCTAGGGAGCTGGTTCCGGATCACTGTCGGATCTGTGCAAACCTTAATGAGGCAGTCAAGGCTAGAACGGTTCAGCCAGGATTATTTCAATACCATTATCATTGACGAAGCGCATCATTGCGTTTCTGGAAGCTATCAGCGAATTCTCCAGTATTTTTCAGAAGCAAAGGTTTTAGGCGTTACCGCAACACCGGACCGCGGGGATATGAAAAACCTGGGAAGCGTTTTTGAATCCCTGGCCTATGAATACAGCCTGCCTCAAGCAATACGTGAGGGATATCTTTCTCCGATCAAGGCCTTGACAGTTCCGCTGAAAATGGATTTAACCGGCGTAGGAATCCAGTCGGGAGATTTTAAGGCGGGTGATTTAGGGACCGCACTGGATCCCTATTTGGAGCAGATCGCCGTTGAAATGGAAAAGGTATGCAGGGACCGTAAAACCGTCGTTTTTCTGCCGCTTGTAAAAACGTCGCAAAAGTTCCGGGATATTTTAAACGCCCATGGCTTTCGGGCCGCAGAGGTCAATGGAGAAAGCCGGGACCGCAATGAAATTCTGAAACAGTTTGATGCGGGAGAATATAACGCGCTGTGTAATTCCATGCTGCTGACAGAAGGCTGGGACTGCCCAAGCGTTGACTGTATTGTAGTGCTGAGGCCTACAAAGGTGCGCAGCCTGTACAGCCAGATGGTAGGACGCGGAACACGCCTGTCCCCAGGGAAAGACCATCTGCTGCTCCTGGATTTTTTATGGCATACCGAACGGCATGAGCTTTGCCACCCCGCCAATCTGATTTGTGAAAATCCGGAAGTGGCGCAAAAAATGACGGAGAATTTGGAAGCCTCAGCCTGTCCCGTGGACATTGAGGAAGCGGAAAAACAGGCGAGTGAAGACGTGGTTTCTCAGAGAGAAGAGGCTTTGGCAAAGCAGCTTTCAGAAATGAAACACCGTAAGCGCAAGCTGGTGGATCCCCTTCAATTTGAGATGAGTATCCAGGCGGAGGATTTGTCCGGATACATTCCTTCCTTCGGATGGGAAATGGCGCCTCCAACCGATAAGCAAAAAAACACTTTAGAGAAGCTGGGGATTTTCCCTGATGAAATTGACAATGCCGGCAAGGCTGCCAAGCTGTTAGACCGGCTTGCGAAGCGAAGAGAAACCGGTTTGACAACGCCGAAGCAGATTCGTTTCCTGGAATCACGCGGCTTTCAGCACGTAGGCACCTGGCAGTTTGCCACGGCAAAAGGACTGATTGACAGAATTGCCGCAAACGGCTGGAAAGTTCCATACGATATTATACCGCAGGAATATAAAGGGGCGTAATCATGAAAAATCAGTATCACACCGACCTTTTAAAAATTTTAGATGCGATCGATCCCGCGGCTTTGTCCTACCAGGAATGGATTAATGTAGGCATGGGCCTGAAGGAATCAGGATTTACTTTTCAGGATTGGGATAATTGGTCGCAGAAGGATTCCGCCCGGTATCACCGCGGTGAATGCGAAAAAAAGTGGAACACCTTTGCCGGAAGCGGAACCCCCATAACGGGAGGCACTATTGTTCAGATGGCTATGGAAAGCGGCTGGACGCCGGCAGGCACAGGACATGAATTAAACTGGGATGATGAAATTGAAAACGACGGTCTGACGATTATTGATAAGGACTGGGTAGAGGGACGGGAGGTATTGGAGCCGGAAGGCTGGGATCCCGCCAAACAGCTGATCACTTATCTGGAAACGCTGTTTGAAAGCACGGAAAACGTTGGATATGTTACGGAAAGCTGGGAGAACGACGAAGGAAAGCGCGTGCCCGCTAAGGGATGCTGGGACCGCACCGCCGGAGAACTGATTCAGGCCCTGGGAAAATGCCGGGGAGATATCGGCGCGGTACTGGGAGACTATCATCCGGAGGCTGGAGCCTGGATCCGGTTCAATCCGTTGGACGGCCAGGGAATCCGCAACGCAAACGTTACAGATTTCCGTTACGCGCTGGTGGAATCTGATTCCATGGAAATTGAAAAGCAGAACGCTATTATCCGTGAACTGGAGCTGCCTGTGGCATGTCTGGTCCACAGCGGAAAAAAGAGCCTTCACGCAATTGTGAAAATTGAGGCCGGGAGCTATGACGAATACCGCAGACGAGTGGACTATTTATATAATGTATGCCGAAAAAACGGCTTGGACGTTGACCAGCAAAACCGCAACCCTTCCCGGCTTTCCCGAATGCCGGGCGCTGTCAGAAATGGGCATAAACAATTTTTGATAGATACCAATCTTGGCAAGAGCAGCTGGGCAGAATGGCAGGAATGGATAGAAAGCGTTAATGACGATCTTCCAAATCCGGAAAGCATGCGGGAGGTTTGGGACGACCTCCCGGAGCTTGCTCCTCCGCTGATCAGCGGGGTTTTGCGACAGGGACACAAAATGCTGCTCGCGGGTCCGTCTAAGGCCGGAAAATCCTATGCTTTGATTGAGCTCTGCTGCGCGATTGCGGAAGGAAGACCATGGCTCGGCTTTCCCTGCGCCCAGGGCCGTGTATTATACGTCAATTTGGAGCTTGACCGGGCTTCCTGCTTACATCGCTTCAAGGACGTATATACAACGTTGAATTGGGCGCCCAACGGCCTAAAGAATATTGACGTTTGGAATTTGCGGGGACGTTCTATCCCTATGGATAAGCTGGCGCCAAAGCTGATTCGCCGGGCGTCTAAAAAGAAATATATCGCCGTCGTTATCGATCCTATTTACAAAGTAATCACCGGAGATGAAAACAGCGCGGATCAAATGGCCCACTTTTGTAACCAATTTGACAAGGTTTGTACGGAATTAGGCTGTTCTGTTATTTACTGCCATCATCACAGTAAGGGAAGCCAGGGAAGCAAGCGCAGCATGGACAGAGCCAGCGGCTCCGGCGTATTTGCCAGGGATCCTGACGCACTTTTGGACCTGATTGAACTAGAGATTACCCAGCCGCTGCTGCAGCAGGAGAAAAACAACGCCGCGTGCGAATTGTGCAGATCGGAAATCTCGCGGCTGAGAATGCTGAGCGAAGTTTCTCCGGACGATTTATGCACTGAAAAAAAGGCCGTAGAGGCGTGTAAAGGCTTGCTGCGGGCCGATGAATATGAAGCGCTTAATCTACGGATTTCTAAAGCGAAAAAGGCCGTGGAAGCCCGTACAGCCTGGCGCGTAGAAGGGACGCTGAGAGAGTTTCCGAAGTTCCCTCCAATTAACCTATGGTTTGATTATCCGATCCACCGGAATGATGAAACAGGCGTTTTGAGTGACATTCAGCCGGAATCGGAAACGCCTCCATGGAAAAAGAATTTTTCAAAAAAACGGCCTCAGCAGGACAGAAAAAAAGATCGTGATCACTCGTTGGAAACCGCTTTCTCAGCATGCGGGATTAATGATAAAGTCACTGTGCAGGACATGGCGGAATACTTGGGGGTAACTGAAAAAACAGTGCGGAATCGCCTAAAAGAGCACGGCGGATTTTGGGTAGATGGCGGTCAGGTAGGTAAAAAATGAGGGAAAATATCGAAGGGAAAAATTTCCTTTCCCTCTTTCCTATATGGAAAATATCGAAGATTTTCCCTTTCCCCAAAGAGGGAAAAAGTCGATAATTTTCCTTCCGGGGAAAAAGACGGAAAAAATCGATAATCACCGAGTTTTTCCCGAGGGAAGAAAAAGTATATATACTACGTATATATAAATTTTCCTTTCCCTTACGGTCAAGGGGGAAAGGAAGGCGGCTGAAAGCTGAGCCGCCGTCCTTCCTTCCCTCCCCTTTCCTTGACAAAGGAAATTTTTTCAAAAAGTTCTTAATTTTACACTTTAAAGCGGTGAATTAATATGAAACTTGAATTTTTTCTTTCCATGCGAAGGCCTCCGACAGTAACACATCAAGAAAAACGAATTCACGTGGTACAGGGAAAACCGGTTTATTACGAACCGCCTGAATTAAAACAAGCCAGGACGGATTTGACAGACCGCTTGTTTAAATTTAAACCGGAATGCCCGTTTACCGTGGGAGTTCGCCTGGTTACCCGGTGGCTTTTTCCGCCTGGACGTCATGTTCCAGGCTCCTACCGCACTACAAAGCCGGATACTGATAATCTGCAAAAGCTTTTGAAGGATTGTATGACGGCTGCGGGCTTTTGGAAGGACGACGCTTTAGTAGCATCTGAATTATGCGAAAAATTTTGGGCGGAAGATAACCGGCATACAGGAATCTATATTCGAGTGGAGCAATTAGTATGAAACGCAGAAAAGAACAAATTCCAAAGGATCCGCCCGAAGACAGCCCATGTGCGCGGGCAAAAGTATTAAACGCAATCGCGCAAAATATTCCTCTTAAAATATCGTCTTTCCCCCAAAATGAGCGCAGATATGTACAAGGCGTTCATAAAGTATTAATTCGATATTGGCATTTTCAAATTTCAAAAGAACAGGCCCAGGCGGAACAGCGTTTATGGCAAATATCCTGCTTGCAGGAGGCTCATTGAGATTTTGGACGGGAGGAATTTAAGTGAAGGCCAGGATTCCTAATTCAGCCAAGCTTACAAAAAAACAATTACAAGCCGCTGAAAGTTATTCTCGGCAGGTAGTAAAAACGGATCAGGAAAGGCTTCTGCGCCGGTACTTTAAATTGATGTGCTATGTGCTGAACCGTAACTTCGGCTTTGGTTCGAAGCGATGCCTAGCGGTAATCAATGGAATCAGCAGGCTTTCCGCCGAACACGATCAAGACGAAATCTTTTGGGAACATTTAGACCGGGTGATCGTTGATGAAATGAAACTCGATTTTGAAAGAGATTAACCCCGCCGCAAACAGACTGGAACGGAGGACAAAAGAAATGATCATAAAAACTTATGACCAGCTTTTCGATGCAGAAGGAAAGTATATTACCGACAGCAGATACCAAGAAATTCATGTATTGGACAAAATGCTGGCAGAAGCTGAAATTCCACATACTATGAAGCCATTTGGGGACGGATTTCAAATTTGTTATCCGGTTGAATCCCCGCCTGATAGAGTAATGGACGCTATAGAACATTATGGAAGTTATGGAAGCGAATCGGATCTACTTGAAATTATGGGCCTTTTAACGCCGGAAGAGCGAGAACATGACAGCGTGCTTGGTTGTTTATCCGCAAAAGATGTTTTTAAAAGAATTGAGCGGCACTGGAAGGAGACAAACCATGACTGAATTAAAACCGTGCCCTTTTTGCGGGGGAATTCCAAAAATGCACATGATAAGTCAGGATTTTTTTGATACAGGAACATATACAACTGGATATTCTGTATTTTGTCAAAATTGCAGGTGCGCTACAGAATACGAACTTACACAATTAGAAGCCATCGAAGCTTGGAACAGGAGGGCTTGACGATGGCGAGATACTTTAAGATTACAGAGATTGATTGCGACAGTTTTTTTCAATGTACTGGTGAAGAACTGGATTGCTCTCAATTGGTTGTACCTGTGATTGGATATGTCTTTGTTGCTGTTGACGATACCGACGAAGATGAAATCTCTGTCCCTTTAGACAGCTTTGACGAGGAGGATTGAAAATGTCTGATTACATAGAAAGGGAATTAGCATTAAGGATAATAATACAAAAGCAGAAAGAATTATGTCCGCTTGGAACATATGGCAAAAAATATGTAGATGGCTATGACCGTGAAAAATTTGACGACTGGCAAGAGATTATCGATGGAATAGAATCGGTTCCCGCCGCCGACGTTGAAGAGGTGAAGCATGGGAAGTGGGTAAAGTCTTCTGTAATTAAGTGTTCAGTATGTGGTTCATGCACGGATATCCAATCAGATGAAGCATATGAAAAATTTATAGAATCTTATTACTACTGCCCTGTATGTGGATCAAAACTTGACTTGGAGGACTAGCTATGGCAAAGGTCGAAGTAACGGATTATGTGTCAGAACTACGCGCAGAATATCAACAAGGCTTTCAAGATGGTTATGCTTCGGCGTGGAGAGAGATTCAAAATGTTATCAAACACGCGGTAATTGAAGCGAGTATTCAAGCCTCGACGAAAAGGGAGGACTGAGCTATGACAAGGGAAAAAGCGATTGAAGTTCTTGAAAATCATACTCAATATTTTGTGCCTGTGCAAGATTTAGTCGCGCTAAATATTGCTATTGATGCTCTATACCCCGTCAGTCGGGAACAGGTTGAGAAAGTGTGGAAAGGCTGTTCTTGGTGCAACAACGAAGGAAAAAAGCCAGAAAATTGGGAGTGCTCTCTTTTAGACGACCGTGGTTTTTCGGTTGTTGTTGGAGACGAAGTAGTTTGGACAAATGCTGAGTTTTGCCCAGTGTGCGGAAAACCGTTAACGGATAATGTTGCGGATACACTTATAAAGAGATTGGAGGCGCTGAAAGATGAAGAGACTGATTGATTTAGATGAACTCTTGCAATATCCACTCAGACGCGGGAGCGAACATTACGATGAGAAAAATGCTGACCCTCATTTCCTATTCGGTGTGGAATCTGTTCTGGAGTATGCACAGACATTGCCCACCCTAACCCAGCCGAACAACTGGATCAGTGTTGAGGACAGGTTGCCGGAAGATGGTAAATATTTGTGCTGTTTTTCATCTTTAGGGCTTGGCTGGTGTATAGATGTGTTATCTTATGCCTCTGATTTAAATTCAGTTGATGATTGGGATTTTTACAATGAGCATCGCGGTGGTTTTTATGATCTTGATTCAGAATGTGGATACTACGAAATCAGTGGAGTTGCCTACTGGCGCCCGCTTCCAGAACCGCCTGAGGAGGATCAGTTATGACAAATTTTGAAAAGCTCAAAAATATGACCCCGGAACAAATTGCGGCAGAATTTATGATTTTTAGGCCGTCTGACGCCTGCTTCGATGACGAAAATAGGAATTATTACGCATTAGACGGAAGTTGGCACCGATATTCGCAGGATTGCTTTCAAGCTAATGTAAAGTGGCTTAACGAGGAAATTCCAAAAGACCCACAAGATTATATTAAAGAACTGGAAGCCGAAAACAAACAACTAAGGCGTGAAAGAGATCAGGCGGTGGAGGAACTTCATCGAAATACAGACGCTGTCCCCGTAGTTAGGTGTAAGGATTGTGTATACAAAGCAAGTGCAGAGGTCATTGACGGTTTTTTGATTTGTCCTGCGTCTGGAATGGAAATTTGTGACGACGACTTTTGCAGCTACGGTGAAAGGAAGGAATCAAATGAGTAAACGAATTTTAGACATTGCCTGCGGCAGCAAGATGTTTTGGTTTAATAAACACAATCCAGATGTGGAGTTTTGTGATAACCGCACTATCCCTTATCATGAATATTACCCGCACCGCTATATTGAAATTTCTCCGGATACTGTTTGCGATTTCACGGAATTGCCTTTCCCTGACGAATCCTATAAGTTGGTTGTGTTTGATCCTCCTCATCTGACAAATGCTGGCGATACAAGCTGGACGGCACTTAAATACGGCTGTCTAAAGGGAGATTGGAAAACTATGATCCAAAATGGCTTTAAAGAAGCTTTTCGAGTATTGGAGAGAGACGGAGTATTGATCTTTAAGTGGTCGGAGGTTCAAATTCCGCTGCGGGAAATTTTGCCGCTGTCTCCTTATCAACCGCTGTTTGGTCACAGAAGCGGTAAAAACATGAACACTCACTGGCTTTGCTTTATGAAACCTGAAAAGGAGGAATGATCATGGCAGGCTGGCAATTATTAGTTTTAGGGTACTTTTTAGGCGCACCGTTAGGCTTCTTGCTTTGTTCCGTTCTGGTGGCAAGCAAAGACCCGCCCAAACCGCACACCACTTGCAAGGACTGCGTACATAGGCATAAGAAAGAGTGCCCTTTCTCCCATATCGAATGTGATGTGACAGGAGATTCTATTTTCTGGCATACTAACAAACAAGACGACTTCTACTGCAAGGAGGCTCAGGACATTGGGCTGGCCACAAAGCGGAAATAGAAAAAGCTGTAAGGGGTGTATCTATAACAGACCTCTAACTTTTGAGGGTTCCGGGCAGCAACGATACTGCCTATATTGCTATGATACCGGTAAGCCTAGAGGCTGCCCGCCGGAGAAGTGCGACAAAAAGACTGTCAGGAGGTTGAAAAATTGAACTGGAAAAAAGAAGCTGAAAACGATCTTAGATGCTACATGAAGCGCAAAGCATCTTTAAATAATCTTCGGGATCAGATTTTAACTTTGCGATTAGAACAGGAATCTATCAAGGCTTGTACTGCTGATTCTGAGCCAGTGAAAGGCGGCGGGAGTAAAACTGAAGATCGTTGGATTGATAATATTGTGAAAACTAAGCGCTTATCCCTGGCCTACTCCGCGACCCGGCGGATTGTCGCACTCATCGAGAAAGGGCTGGACGGAATAACTGAGGTACAAAAAGACTTTCTCACAGAGTTTTACATAGACCGCCACGACGGACACGTGGAAAGGCTGATGGAAAAATATCACATTGAAACTTCTCAAGTATACAGAATAAAAGATGAAGCACTTTATTATTTTACTGTTACCATGTACGGAATTATGGAATGCTGATGGGAAAAAGAGGGGAAGTTTTTTTCAAAAACATAGGATATAATAAGATCATAGAAAAGTGTACAAGGTTCATTAACCTCCTTTCCTAAGGACCGCATGCCTAACGGCTTTGCGGTCTTTCTATTTATCTTGAAATTGTGGTGGTGGTATGGCGAAACATTTAACCGATAGAGAAAAGAAAAAGATCATTGCGGATTATGCGGAATGTGGGAATTATTCGCAAGTTGCAAGAAAACACAAAGTATCTTTTGATACAGTTAAAAGAGTAGTGGTCAGCGATCCTGAAACCGTGAAAAAAGCGGAACAAAAAAAAGAGCAGAATACCGCTGATATTCTTGAGTTTATGGACAAGAAAAAAGATGATGTGTGCAGCATTATTTCCCTTTATCTTTCTGAGCTTCAAAACTCTGATAAACTTCAACGGGCAAGTATTCAGAGCATTGCTACATCGCTGGGCATCGTTATTGACAAATTTACAAAAGACGCGCAGAAACAGTCTGATACTTCCCTCTTTGAAGCCATAGCGAAAGCAGCTGGAGGGTTCAAAGTTGAGTAAAGAAATAGTGTGGGGGCAAAAGCAACAGAAGATTTTAAACGCTCCTTATTCTCATTGCTTAGAAGTTAATGAGGGGACGCCGAGGTCAGGAAAAACAACCGTCAGCGTTTCCCGCTTTGCTTGGTATCTTTGGAACACCCCGGACCTAAACCATATGGTTTTAGCATATAACCAAGAACAAGCTTTTAAGCTGGTAATGGACTGTGACGGCTTCGGACTGCTTCATATTTTTAACGGAATTTCCAGAATGAAGCATGATGATTTTGGAGATCATCTGGAAATCGAGACGATGAAAGGAATAAAACGCGTTTACTACAAAGGTGCCGGTAAAGCGGACAGCCATAAATCATTCACCGGAATGTCTTTAGGAAGCGTATACTTCTGCGAAATCAATCTTCTGCATATCGACGCAATACAGGAAGCTTTCCGCCGCACTTACGCCTCCAGGATAAGATGGCATATCGCTGATTTAAACCCTCCTGCTCCCAGCCACCCAGTAATCTCTGAGGTGTTCAACATACAGGACACCAAATGGACACACTGGACCATAGACGACAATCCCATTATTACCCCGGAAAGAAAGGAAGAAATCCGAAAAACCTGTTTAAAGAATCCCTATTTATACAAACGCGACTGGCTCGGAGAGCGGTGTATCCCGCAAGGGGTTATTTATTCCATGTTTGACCCGCAGCGCCATATCCTCAGTTATATTCCGGACAGCGAAAGCAAAATCGAAATGTATTTCGCTGGTGACGGTGGCCTCTCGGACGCTACTTCGATTGGCTGCTACGTGGTGACCCGCACCATGCAGAACCAGTTTAAACTATACCGTGTTGCTGGGTGGTATTATTCCGGGGCGGATATTGGAGTTACAAAAGCAATGTCGGTACAGGCCCGTGAAATCTGCGGCAGCTTTATCCCCTACTGCCGCCAGCTTACGGGTATGAGGGAATCCAGTATTAAGATAGATCCAGCCTGCAAAGCATTGCGCGCTGAATTTGATCTGCTCGGTTATTATACAGACCGCGCGGATAACAATGCCAGGGACATTAAGGGCGCCAGAAAAGGGATTGAGGTTGGTATTGAATATCTGCAAAGCAGTATTTCAGACGGGCGCTTCTATCTCGTTGAAAACGACAGGTTTGGGCATCTGGATTTTTTAAAGGAGATCGGAATGTATTGCGTAGATAACAACGGCAATCCCGTTGACGCATACAATCACGCGATGGACGAAACCCGTTATGCTCATAATTACTTCTATAAAAACTATGTTATATAAGGCGGTGAGCCAATGCTGGAAAAACTAAAAGAGAGGGTGAAAAACTGGATGCAGAAAACCGGAGCTGAAACAGGCTTGTCAAAAGAATTCAAAGATATCTTCGAGGTTGGAGGCGTACCTGCTTTCAATCAATTTTACTATTTCGGTATTTTTATCTGGAAGTATTTGTACAAAGGATTTTACAGCCCTTGGCACAGGATACTGGCTCCTACCATTGAAAATCCGAGAAACCGGCGCAACCTGGAAAGAATGGACGTCGCAAAAGCTGTAAGCTCTGAACTAGCCGGCCTGATCTGGAGCGAACAATGTGAGGTGCATGTTAGTCAATCGGACAGTGAGGAACAGCCGCTGGAAGAGTTTGTCCATGATGTTTTAACAAAAAACGGATTTTGGACAAAAATGCAGGAACATATTGAACAGGTGCTCGCATTAGGCGGCGGCGCTATTAAGGCATGGTACGAGGTTAAACGGGACAGCGCGGGAAATGAAATCCCCGAAAGCGGAGGGATACGGCTGGGTTTCTGCATGGCGGATCAGTTCGTCCCTACTGCCTGGGATAACGCCCAGGTTACGGACGGCGTATTTATCAGCCGTGAGGCAAAGGACGGCTATTATTATACCCGGTTGGAATGGCATAAATGGGACGGGTTAACCTACTATATAAGCAATGAGGCGTTTCGCACTGAATATAAGCAGCCGAATCCAGGAATGACGGAATCACAGGATATTCTAGGATTTCGCTACCCCCTTAATGAGATTTATCCGTTTCTGAACGAAAACACCTCTATGCAGGGATTAACCACTTCCCTATTCGCTTATTACCGAACCGCTGTTGCCAATAACATTGATGATAACTCTCCCCTTGGCGTATCGATTTACGCAAACGCTCTTTCGACCCTCAAGGCGTTAGATATTTGTTACGACAGCTTTATTCGGGAGTTCCGTCTTGGTAAAAAAAGAATTATCGTTCCAGCTCAATGTATCCGGACGGTAATCGACCCGCAAACCGGAGAAATGCGGCGCTATTTTGACGCCTCTGACGAAGCCTATGAAGCGCTCTCCACGGATAGTCCTGATTCTTTAAAAATACAGGACAACAGCATTGAACTGCGTGTTGACGAACACGAGAGAGCGATAAACGCTTTCTTGTCTATTTTGTGCTTACAGGTTGGATTTTCCGCCGGTACCTTCACCTTTGACAGAGCGACAGGCTTAAAAACCGCTACCGAAGTGATCAGCGAAAACAGCAAGACCTATAAGACTATCAAAGGCCACCAGCTGCAAGTCAAGACGGCAATCGCCAAAATCATTGACGCCATTGTCCAGATCGCTTCCCTCTATGACATGAAGTGGAACGGGTACAGCATTAAAGCGCTGGCTTCACAGGGCTGGGAAACCAAGGTTGTTTTTGACGATTCTATTCTTCAGGACCGGCAGACCAACATCAACGAGGGAATCTTGCTGATAGGCAACGGCCTTATGAGCAAGAAGCGTTTTATGGTGGAAAAGCTGGGATATACCGAGGAGGAGGCTGTGCAGGAGCTGATGGAAATCGAAAAGGAATCCTCTATATCCGCGGATATGGTCGACATGGCAGAGCAAGCCGGGCAGGAAGCCAATTCCATAAATCCAAATGAGGAACCGGAAGCCAAGGAAGATGACGAGGAAGCGGCGGAAGATGAATCCTAACAGGGGGGTGTGTAAATGGCCAGATTAACCCCTAATGAGATTCTAAAGCTTTCGGAGCCGGTTGAGCAGGTTTACAGCAATATTGTAGACGCGCTTTTGATTAATATGGGAAAGCATTTCAATTCCGGCCACTCGCTTTCCACAGAGCAGTGGGAGATCCGAAAGCTTGCCGAACTGGGACAGCTCAATAAAGAGAGCATTGAGATTATCGCTTCCCTTACCGGGCAAAATAAAGAACTGATCACTGCCGCTTTAGAAAACGCCGTATACATGGCGACAAAAGACATAGAGCCGGAGTTAAAAAAAGCCGTGCAAAAAGGCGCTATACAAAACGCTGCCGCGGATAACGTGATAGCCAGCCAAAGCATTGTGCAAGCCTTAAACGCCTATGAGCAGCAGGCAATGGATAAGCTGAACCTTGTCAACACCACTATGCTGGAAAGCACGCTTGCCCAATACCGGAAGGTGATTACAAACACGGTTAATATTGAACGCCAAATGAAAGCGGCGCAGGAGGTTTTGAATATTGCCACCGGGAAAGTGATAACGGGGACAGAAAGCCGCCAGCAGGCTTTAAGACAGGCGCTGTCACAAATACATAAAGAGGGCATCACCGGATTTTATGACCGCATCGGGCGGAAATGGTCACCGGAAGCTTATGTCAATATGGATATTCGCACCACAGTACACAACACAGCTATTGAAGCCGTCAAAATCAGACAGGAGGACTATGGGGTCGATATCTTCCGGGTATCAAGGCACTCCGGCGCCCGTCCGCTGTGTTATCCGTATCAGGGCCGTTATTTTTCATGGAACAACAAAAGCGGAACCTTTACGGACGGCGAGGGAAAACGCCACCGCTACTCCCCTATCTCTTCTACAAGCTATGGAAAACCGGCCGGATTGTTTGGGATCAACTGCGGGCATCACCCGATCACCATGATTCCGGGCGTATCCATTCCGCGCGACAGGCCGGAACAGGACAAGGAAGAAAATGACAAGGTATATGCGGAATCCCAGGAGCAGCGCAGGCTGGAAAGAGAAATCCGCTATTCCAAGCAAAAAGCCGCCATGATGGAAGCAGCCGGAGACAAAGAAGGCTTTGAAAAAGAAGCTGTGAAAATTAGGGAAAAACAGGCTGATTACAATGCATTTTGCAAAAAGACAGGACGCACGAAAAGGCTTGATCGGACACAGGTTTTTGACTATAATAAGAGCATAAGCGGGAAAGTAACGTCGATAAACCGGAAGCGGGATAAAAATATTTTTGCTGTCAAAAGCGGAAGCTACCAAAATGATATATCTTCATCTGGTCTTCCGAAGGTGATAAAGCTACCAAATGAGACCTTGAAGCAGACTGCAAACGTAAATCTGCCAAATATACATGCTGTAGTTCCAAAAGGGACTGAACTATCATCGGTTGTAGCAATCGCCGGAGCAGGTACAAGTTCACCAATCAAAGATATCCAAAGGCTGGTAAGCAAGTACCCAAGTTTTGGGGATGCGAACGGATGGCAGAAAAAGTCCGGTGTCACTATTACCGATAATTTCCGTTATGAAATACATTGGTATGAAAACACCGGTGGCGTCCCAAGCGGAGAAGTAAAAGTGAAAGGAGTGAAACGGGCTTGAAAGTAAGGTACAAAGGACCCAGCTTTGGCATTGACGGTCTAACAAATAACGGCGTATATGAAATACTGGAAGTAGATGAATTAACCGGCGCCTTTCGCCTTATTGACGATAGTGGAGAAGATTACCTGTATTCCCCAACGGAACCCGGCCCGGTTTGCGATCCAAACATAAGGGGAAAATTTGAAATTGTTGAAGATGACGAGCAAGGCACACTGAAAAAAGCAATCAACGGATAAACCACCCAAATAGAACAGGGTGGTTTTTTCATGCCAATTTTTTAATTGAAAGAGGTGATCGTATGGCAGAATGTAACCACGACTTTATCGGAACCGCTCAGCATATTAAATGCAGGCGCTGCGGCCTTGTTTTGAACGCTGAGCAATACAAGGAATATAAGAATCCCCAGATTAAAAAAACGGCTGGAAAACCCCGTCAGAGAAAGAAGGTGGAATAATGAATGAATTTCAGCGTCTCATAGCTTATCTGAAAATCCTGTATCATAACCTTACCACACTGCACAGGAACCTGATAAAAGACGATGCTTGGTTCGCTAACCACAAGCAGATCGGGAAATGGTATGAGGAGGTTTCTGACCAAATCGATGATCTCGTGGAAACCGGAATCGCTTTAGGCTATTTGGAACCGGGTATTAAAGAATCCGTCCTGGAGTTTTCCAACGACTGCTTGGCGGTTCAGCCGAGAGGACCGGAAGAAAGCTTTCGGTTGATTCTCGGGTACTTCCGAAGCGTGGCCGGCATGATGCAGGCAGCAGAAGCGGAGGTTCCCGCCTCTGTAGCCAACAAACTCCAAGAATATGAGTATGAGTGGAACAAAGAAGCCAACTTTAAATTAGCCGCAGCAATTGGCGAACACGCGCACGGAGGCAATGTGGAGTATGACGATGATTAAAAATCTGATTGATCTGGACACCTCTCGGTATGGCTATCAAACCGAGATCCGCATTAACGGGCAAAAAATAGGCGATGGCATTTGTGGGATCAGAATAGAACTCACCAGCATGGAAACGCCGAAAATAGCCTTTGATTATGGTTCAGGATATATCGATTGGTCAGATGTGAACCAAACGGAGCGTGATAGTAATCAAAACACTTGTAATCAGTAGTCAGCCTTATGCTCAATGGTTAGCGGAATCCTTAAGCTTCATAGAAAATCATCAGATAGATAAGATAGCGATTGCAGCAATCGATAAAACAAACGGTGAAGTAATCACCGGGTATCATAATTGCACTTTTGCGGATAAAGCGGTAATGGCGGCAAATATTCAAGCCGACGCAATATATGGAAGTGTATTGGCTAATGCTGATCAAATCGTACAGGAGGCAGAGGATATCGCTAACAACGGGTATGACCAAAACTAACTATAAAAAAGCGTCTTGCAGTTATTGCGGGGCGCTATTTTTATACCCATTTCGCCCCCGCAGCACGGCGTTAAACTGCGATGCAATCCGCCTGTCGTTCTTAGGCGTTAAAGAAAGGAATGTATTTTATGGCATTTACAAGAAGATCACTAGGAGCTCTTGGTCTCAGCGAGGAACAGGTTGATAAAGTTATGGCGTTGCACGGTACCAGCATGTCGGACTTTATCCCGAAATCAGAATTACAGGAAAAAATTGACCTGGCGCTGGCAGATGCTCAAAAAAATGCTCTGCAAAATGTGAAGGTCAAAGAAACCGACGAATATAAGGCCGTAGCGGAGGAGCGCGACATGCTTCGCGCTTTAGGCGGTGATGATTTTTCGTCGGTGAAGCCCAAATTCCGTGAAACTGTCTATAAGATGCTCGAACGCGGGGAAAACGCTCCCGCAATCGCCGAGCAGTTAAAAACAGTCGCGGAAAAATACGAAGAATATTTTAACCCGACAGAACCTGCACCGCCACCCTCTTCCCCACAATTCGGAGCAGAGGTCAAAGGACAGATGCCGAGCGGAAAAACCGGATCAACCTTTGAAGATGTGTGGGGCCTGAACAAGAAATAAGAAAGGAAAATTATTATGGCATTTACACAGTTAGAATTAAACTACGCGACCGAATACTCTAAGGCAATGGCAAACGCTTATCCGTATTGGTCTTATTTCTCTGACCTCTACGGAAGCCCGAACAGCGCCACCTATAAGCCGGTCAGCGGGAAAGCTGTGGCTGTTCAAAGCATGACCACCAGCGGCGCAAGAGCGGTAAACCGCGATCAGATTACCGGAACTTTTAATCGCAATTTCAACACCTCCGAGCAGATTCTTACCATGAGAATGGATCGGGAATGGGACACCCTGGCGGATCCTATGGATATCCAAGAGGATCCGATCGTCAATATTGCCAATATCACAAAGACGTTCAACGAATTCCAGAAAGTGCCGGAAATGGACGCTTACGCGGCTTCTGCGTTGGCTCAGGCGGCGAGCGGCTTCGGAGGTGTGGACGATACAAGCCTAACCGCTGATAACATTCTGGAAACCTGGGATACCTACCTGGCGTATATGGTGAATCAGCGTGTACCCCGTGACCGTATCCGCGCCAAAATGACACCGGATACCTATAAGCTTCTGAAAGAGGCTGCCGGCATCACTCGTTTTGTGGAGGCTGATACTGGTATCCGCAACATTGACCGAAATGTCGGTAAGCTTGACGGCGTTGTCATTATGGAGGTCCCCAAAGATATCATGATGAGCGCTTACGATTTTACCGAGGGCTGGGCCTCTGCCACAGGGGCGAAGCAAATCAATCTATTGATGTTCGACCCCATTGCAATCGCCGCACCTGTTGTCTATGAAACCTCCATGATGTCCGCGCCTACCGCTCAGAGCAAAGGAAAATGGCTCTATTACGAGCGTTACTACTACGATGTGTTTGCCTTGAACCAGAGGCTTCCCGGCATCTTTGTAAATATGGCTTCCAACCCGGCTTTAGGCACCTTGAATATTACCACTTCCGCAGGCGCCGACAGTACTCATACTGTCATCAATGGATTGGCTCCGGCTCCGTACGGCATGAAGTATGTTGCTAAAACCAATACAGACGGAGCGGTAAGCGTGACTTATGGCCAGGCTCTTACAGACTGGACCGATGTTACTAACGGAGCGAGCTTTACCACAAAATCCGGCGATACCGTAACCGTTGCGCTGGTTAATACGACCAAGGGAAATATCGCCACTGCCACCGGCTCCGCGCTGGCTGTCGTAGGCTCCTAATCAAGAGGTGGGCTTATGGCGTACATCACATATCAGCAGTATCTTGATCTTTATGGTACATGCCCGATTTCTGAAGAGGAGTTTCCTGTGTACGCCGGACTTGCGTCTGATATGATCGACAGTATTACGCGATATAGAATTGTCAAGGGCGGGGGAATCTCCGCCCTCCCGTCTATACTTCAAACGCTGGTTCAAAAGGCTGCCGCGGCACAAGTGCTATACTTCACACAAATCGGACTGGAAACCGTGCTGACGGGCCAGGCCGGCCAGTCTTTTACGGTGGGAAAGGTTTCAGTATCGGGCGGCGCATTGTCCAGTACAACCACAAAGCCCGGCGCTCTGATGGTCAGCCCTTTCGCGCTTTCCTTGCTTGAACAAACTCCGTTGATGGAAAGAGGTGTGCATGTATGCTCAGACCGATTCCTCAATCCCTTTTGGGGGATTTAGCAATTATTAAGGTTTGCACGGGAATGGACGCGTGGCAAAAGCCCGTATGGCAGGACTATGAGGTCTCCCGTGTGCATCTTCAGAACACCAACGAAGTGAAAAAAACAAAGGAAAACACCGAGGTCGTGCTGCGCTCTACGCTGTTCATTGACGCCAGGCTTTCAAGGCCCGCCCTGGATTATGATTCTCTGGCGGAACATTCCCAAAAGGCCGGAAAGCCTCTCCGGTGCGAAGTATTTAACTCGCAGGGTCAGAAATACGGCGAATATGAAGTGCTGACGGTTGACCCGGTTCCCGATGTCCCCGCGACCCGCGTCCATCACGTAGAATTGGGGTTGGTGTAATGTCAGTTAAAATTACGCGAAACATGGCCGCCATTCAAGCAAAAATTAAGGCGGGAAATTCTATGATGATCCCGGCTGTTACAGAATCTGTCATTGAATACGGAAATGTTTTTGTTCCGGAAGATCAAGGCACATTAAAGGACAGCGCCTTGATTGCCAGCAGGCCACAGGACGGATTAGCTATTTGGGACACTCCTTACGCGAAACGGCGGTATTACACCGGAACCCCGTCAAAGGACAAGAATCAAAATGCCTCCCTCCAATGGGTTAAAAAAGGTGTAAACACCTACAAAAAGGAACTGGATCAAGTAGCGCAGAACGCCTTTTCGAAGGGAATGAGCAAAAAGTGAGCGTATACGACGATGTTTTAACCGCAGTTATTGATCTTGCGGAGCAAACGGAGCTGTATTCAAAAATTGTGATAGGACCTATGCCTCCTAAAAACGGTATTTCCATCGCGTGGGGATCCGGGAACTTAAATACATTTCTTGATAAAAAAGCCGCCGTCTCCATGTCGGCGGTTTTAAACTGCAAAAATTCTGATCAAGAGCTTGCGGCGGACACGCTTGGAAACCTTCACACGTTTTTGAATATGCGGAAGGACTACCCCTCCGCAGACCACTTCCAAATCACAAATATAGAAACCACAGCCGCACCCGTCTATTTAGGGCGCGAAGAAAACAACCAATGGCTTTATGGCTCCAGCCTTGAAGTCAAATTTTATCTAAGGGGGAATTAATATGGCAGCTTACGGCTTGCTTACAATGTACAACCTGACCGCTTCTATCGGTGTATCCCAGGGATCGGATCCGCCCGGCACCTGGACTTATGCCGAACTAGCCGAGGGATTTGACAATATCACGGAGGCTTTGAACGAGGTTGTTCAGCAATACTTTTTCTTATCGGACAAGGGATTCGCGAAAAACCACGTGACGGGAATGGCCCCGGCGTTTACGCTCACTGGGAAGCGCGTTGTTGGCGATCAGGCTCAGGATTACATTTTCAGTAAGAAATACGGACTGGATACCGACCGGCAGTCTTCTTTCCAGCTGAAGTATACCGACGCTCAAAGCAAAGAGGTCACTATTACCTGTGACTGCACCTTCTGCAATATTCAAGAATGGTCCGGTGCCAGTACCGATGACAGCGCGATTTCTGTGGAAATCCGTTTCGACGGAAAGCCCACGATCACGCCGGCGGCCTAAATAACACAAGGGGGCGGTTTATCCTCCCCCTTCTATTTTTTATAAGGAGGATATCCTGATGTATACGCTTAGACAAAACGCTCTTTTTACCGATGAAATCGAGCTGCAAAAGAACGATGGAACCAGTGAGATCCTAAAAATTAAAATTGATATTCGTCCCGAGCTGGTAAAGAAATACCGGGAACTCCAAGTTCGGTTCGTGGATCTGCAAAAGCGTTCCAACAGTAACCCCGGAGACCTAAAGATTGTTGAAGATATTGGGAAAGTCGTTGTTGATGTGTTCTGCCTTTTATTCGGAGACGAGAACGCCAAAAAAATCATTGAATTTTATTCCGATGATTTTCAGCAGATGGCCTACAATCTTTTCCCGTATGTTCAAAACGTTCTCGTACCTAAATTTCAAGAGGTTGCCCGTCAAAGAAAACAAGCATTTAAGCGGAGAGCGTGGAAATGAGACTGTATTCCCCTCTGAAAAAGAGGGTCAAATATAAGCTTGTGCCCGTGCGTTTAAATACCTCTTTTCGAACAGTGCTGAAATGCTATCAAGTGTTCTCCGACACGCTTTTGACAGATTTTGAAAAGGCCGAGGCCTGCTTATGGCTTTTAGTAAAATCAAAATTATTTCTGAAAATCTTGAAGCCTGACAAAAAAGCGGCTCTTTTTAATCTGATCTTCAAGGAATTTATTGACGTGTCAGATAAAAAAGCCGGAGGAGAAAAGTATTTCGATTTTAATCAAGACGCATGGGCTGTCTATTCTTCCTTTATGCAGTGCTACCATCTCGATCTGCTTGGCGCTGACAAAAACCTTCATTGGTGGAGTTTTACGGCGTTATTTAACGGTTTGTCTGATGATACGAAGATCATGCAAATCATTTCAATACGTTCCCGCCCCCTCCCAAAACCAACAAAATACAATGCGGAGGAACGCCGGCAATTAATCAAGCTGAAGCAGCTGTACAAGCTTAATCTGTCAGAGGAAGAAAGAAAAAAGCAATTCCAAGATGGGCTTGCAAAAATCGCTGTTGCACTGCATACCCTGGCAGAAAGGCCGTAACGGTGATGATCGTGGATAAAATTAAGTGCCCATACTGCGGTTACGTGATGCCTTTAAGAGTTGACCCTGACGCAAAATGCAAGGGCGTTTGGATTAAGTGTAAGGGCCGTAACTGCAAAAAGGAATTTGAAATAAAAATAGGAAAAGTCAAGTAGTGCCATTATGTGCCGATGACTTTCACTTGTGAGGTGATTTCATTGGCAGAAGGCGAAGTTGTATATGAAATTAGAGCTGATGATTCAAAAATAAAAAGCGACGTCTCTAAGGCGGAATCTACAATAAAAAGATCTGCCAAAAGTGCTGGAACCGCTGTAGAGCAAAGTGCGGACGACGCACAAGACAGTATTCAAAAAACCACAAAAGAAACCGGTGGTCTCTCCGGCGCTCTAAAAGATGTAGGTGAAAAAGCCACCGACGCTTTTGGAAAATTCAGCCCGGCTGGTGGCGCTGTTGGCGATTTAGTTTCTTCATTCTCTGGGCTTGGATCCTCTGGGTCTGCCGCGTTATTAGGAATTGGCTCCGCTGCTGTAGCCGTAGGCGGATACGCTGTATCTTCAGCAACTTCCATAGATCAAGCAATGAATCAATTCGCCGCGTCTACTGGAGTATCAAAGGAGTCTCTCGACAGCTACGAAGAAACTTTAAAAAGCATTTATACAAACAACTACGGGGAATCATTCGGAGATATTGCCGACGCTATGTCTGCTGTTACTCAACAAATGGGTGATTTAGACCAAGCTTCTTTGCAAAACATAACGGAATCCGCTTTTACATTGCGCGACACTTTCGGATACGACATAAATGAATCTGTCCGGGCAGCCAATGCAATGATGACTCAATTCGGAATTAGCGGCGATGATGCCATGAACTTAATCGCTACCGGCGCCCAAAATGGATTGGATTTCTCTGGAGAGTTACTAGATAGTATCAGCGAATATTCTGTGCAATTTGCAAAAGTCGGCCTTGATGCTGACGATATGTTCGCAATCATGGAAAGCGGAGCAGAATCTGGCGCCTTTAACTTGGACAAGGTTGGCGACGCCATTAAAGAAATGTCTATTCGTGTAGTAGACGGCTCGGCAACCACACAAGAAGGCTTTTCAGCTATCGGATTAAATGCTGATGAAATGGCAGCTAAATTTGCAGCCGGAGGAGATTCAGCCAAAGAAGCTTTCGACCAAACTATTCAAGCGTTGGCAGATATGGACGATCCTCTCGCGCAGAGCCAGGCCGGAGTGGCTTTGTTTGGTACTATGTGGGAAGATTTAGGGCCGGAAGTAGTTACAGCACTAGCAGGAATTCAGGATAGCGCTTATGCGACAGGCGAAGAATTAGAAAATATGAAAGACGTCAAATATGACGATCTTGGTGCAATGCTTGACGAACTCAAGCGTGGTTTCGAAATGCTGCTAGTTCCCTTGGGAGAAGCTTTGATTCCTTTGCTAAGCACCTTAATGGAATCCTTAAAGCCATTAATGGAAGTACTTGGCGAATCCCTAGCTCCTATTTTCGAACAACTCGGAGAAGTGCTTTTAGTGATCAGTGAGCCACTTGGGCAAATCGTAGAATTTATAGGACAAATTCTTGGGCTTGGATTACAGCTTATCAGTGAAGCGCTTACCCCAATTTTAGATTTAATTGCGCAGCTTTTGGAACCACTTATGCAGCTTTTAGATGGTATTCTAAATCCGCTAATGGGACTGTTCCAATCGCTTATGGAACCGCTTTTATCTTTGATCCAAGCCGCTCTGGAACCTTTACTTAGTCTTGTTTCCGCTTTAATTGAGCCGCTAATGAGCCTTATTCAAGCCATCTTGCCTCCAATACAAGAACTTTTCTCCGCTCTTACCCCTATTTTAGAGACCTTGTTTTCCGCCTTAGAGCCTCTGTTTGATATTTTCTCCCAGATCGCCGGACTGATCAGCGATGTACTTGGCCCAGTAATTGAAACACTAGCTGGTATTTTCAGTAAAGTGTTAGGCGGCGCTATTGATGCGGTAATGCCGATTATCGAAGGCGTTATGGACGTTTTCGGCGGGTTGATTGACTTTATTACCGGTGTATTTTCGGGCAACTGGGAGCAGGCTTGGAACGGAATCGTTGATATGTTCAAGGGAATTTTCAACTTGATTCCGACTATTGTCGAGGGAATTATTAACGGCGCTATCGCGATCATCAATGGTATTATTTGGGGGATCAACCAATTGACTGGGGCAATCGGCATTCCGGCGATTCCTGAAATTCCAAATGTATCGTTGCCCCGTTTTCATACAGGAGGTATTGTTGATTTCGCAATGGGAGAAGGTCCCGCCTTATTAAAGGACGGGGAAATGGTTCTGACGCAAAAGCAGCAGGCCGAACTTTTCGCCCTGGCAAACGGGAACTACTCAGACGCCGCAAATTCGTCTGTTATCGTAGTTAATTCTCCTCTTTATTTAGATGGAAAACTGATTACGGACAATGTAACGAAGCACCAGTACAATGACGTTATGGCAAAGAGGTACAAAGGATGACGGTTTATTTAAACAAAATTCCCCGCCCGGATATCCTCGTTGAAACCGGGGGATCGCTTGATGAAAACGAGGCCCATGTAACTTCATCTACCCTGCGGATTTATATGCCGGCCGATTCAAAAGATATCGCCGCCTGCGATTATATCCAATTAGTTGAGAATGACATTGTAATCTTTGCCGGGACTGTTATGGAAGCTGAACAAGAAAACCTGGATAACGTGGATCTGTCTTACAAAATATATAATCTCACCCTGACGAACAACTCCGATTATATAGCCAGCGTTTTTGTCGATATGACGTTTCCGTCCGGCGCCAGCGTTACCCAGATTTTAATGGGGAACAGACCGGGCCAGTCTTGGTATGATGCATCTCTCGGCGAGTTCTATGGCATTATTCCGGTTAGAGTGGAAAATGAAGGAATTACCGTCGGGGAAATTGATGATTTTACTGGAATAACCTTAAACAGCCCGGCTTACTTATGGGGGCAGATTGTTTCCTCCGTGATAGATCAAATGGCAGATGTATGCGGTGCTTGGTGGGAAATCACCCCGGATAAGGTCTTCAATATGCGGTATACCTACAACCGAAGCACCGCGCCGATCAGCCTTGATTCCGATTCAGCGGTTTATAACGTAAATGTCACCCGCGATTCTTTTACCATGTATTCCGCTGTCCGGGTGGTCGGCGGACAAAGCAAAGGCCAATATCAGGAATTCCAAATCAAAAGTAACGGGGAAACCGGACTTCGCTTTGAAAGGCTCTCGCCTCAAATCGTTAGATGCAAATATCCTCTGTACTCTATGAGTAATGCAATTCAAAGCGGAGCTACATCTTCAACCGTGCCGGCTAATGTAAAAATTGGATTCAACGGAATTGACGATGACGACGACACGGTACAGGCGTTAATGAGTTATGGCGGATATGAAATTGAAATGAAAGACGGTTACGAATGGCTTGATCTTTCAAACGGCGGGTATATCCAGGTTAATGGATATCCTTTAATCCAGGTCTACTCGCGGCTGGTTGATGGAGACCTAAGAGAAAAAATCAAAGCCCAAAGAGGCGGCTCCGGTATTATTGAATATCTGATCGAAGATGAAACCATAGTAGATTTTTCAGACGCTGCTTTAAATGCGGAAACATTTTTGCAGCGTGCTGCGCAGCCAGCCTTTACGATTTCATTTTCCACATTAATTCCCGGCTGGTCTGCGGGACAGCTTCTGACTGTAGATCTTCCATACTTTAATACATTTGGAAATTTTCAGGTGACTTCTGTTTCCGCTAAGAGTATCTTGTCTGAAGACAGCGGAACTATATGGGAATATTCGGTAGAAGCTTCCACCATTTCATACCGTGATAAAACAAAAACGCTATTTTTCCAGCCTAAAAAAATCACGTTCGAAATGGACGGAAGTCTCCCGGCTGCTGACGGCCAGTATATTAACGACGATATTAATATTCAAACTTATATTATGGCGTTTAAAACGCAGCCGATGGACTGGCGCACGTTAGAAGGAATCGCTCCCAGCTGGACCGTTTGGGAAGAAATCTTTCCTTCGTGGCTTGTGTTTGAAAAAGCCGCCAACGTAAATACATGGAGCGAAATCGAAAGCACAATCAAAAACTGGCGCGGCTGGGAAAAAGCATATCCGTCTTGGGTTGTTTTTGAAGAACTCATAAAGGGGTGGTACTACTTGGGAAACTATTTAACGCCTTTTGCGAAACAAAAACTGCTGAAGCTTATTCAAGGGCAGGGAGCTGCCGGGGATTTATCCGGAATTAATCTAGTATCAGATTTATATTTCACCACAGATGCATCAAGTAATTTTCATCTGCCGCCAGCAGATATTGTTGAAGTTAGTTCAACCAGTGTTACAGCCACTTATTATCTACTGCCAGATCAACTCCAGGAGAAAATATCCGGCCTGCAAATGTATTATAACGGCTCTCAACAAAACGAACCGATTCTTCAAGCCGCCGTTAACATAGACCGTTCTCCGGATAACCCGGAAGGTGAATTTGCTATGACGCTCAGCGTCAGACATGCCATTTTATAAAGGAGGAGCACTATGAGCTATCAATCCACAACGCCAAATTTTGATTTACCGCAATGGGTATATTCTGACCCGCCGCAAATGAACGATTTTAATACCGCTTTCGCTAACATTGACGAAAAAGCTATACCAAATGATGAAAAAGGTGCAGCTAATGGTGTAGCAACCCTAAACAGTTCCGGCAAGCTGGCTCAAATGCCGTCTGCCTCTGATGTGGGAGCAGTTCCCACCACGCGAACCGTGAACGGTAAGGCGTTATCGTCCAATATTTCTTTGACCGCCTCTGATGTAGGAGCGGTGCCAACCTCCCGCAAGGTGAACGGCAGAGCATTGTCGAGCGATATCAACATAACCTCAGGAGATGTTTTCGCTCAAACCACCACAGTTGAAAACGGAACTAATTTTAATAACCTGAAAAATCCGGGCATCTATGTGCAGTCCTCTAACGCGGAAGTTACAAACAACACTAATATGCCAACAAAAGAAGCTTTTATTATGACTGTATATATGGCTAACTGGAAAGATAATTCAATACAGGTATTCTGTAATTATACCGGTTCGAAGATGTATTGGCGCACCTGGCAGGCTTACGGCGATGTGTGGGGGGCGTGGAGACAAGTAATTGGATCCAATGGCGGCAATGTTACAATAAATAACAGACTTCAGCTCACCGGAACGCAATACCCTCAAATTTACGGAAACGGTACTTCATTGCAATTAGGCGTAGACACTAACGCCGCTGTCGGCGTTGTTTTACAGGGAGGCGTATTCAGGGAAGCGGGCGACGGATCGCTTAATTTAGGAAACGGTTCTCACAGGTGGGCGGTTGTTTATGCCAAAACAGGTTCCATAAACACCTCTGACCGAAACGAGAAAAATACAATTGCCGATATTGATCCGGAACAGGCTGAAAAGCTCATTATGGGATTGAAACCCAGCACCTTTAAATTCAACGACGGCACCAGCGGCAGAACCCACTGGGGGTTGATCTCTCAGGATATCGAGGAGCTCCTTCCACAGATCGGAATGTCGGATTTGGATTTCGCCGGATTCATCAAGACCCCAAAAACAGAGGATTATTACGAGGACGTTCCCGAGACTGTCACAGACGAGGAAACCGGAGAGGAAAAAACTGTAACACGGAAAGAATTAAAAACCCGGACCGTCGAAGGAGAATATATCTACTCCCTTCGCTATGATGAATTTATTGCCCCTTTAATCTGCATGGTGCAGAAGCAGCAAAAGCAAATTGAGAATTTAGAGCGGCGTTTATCCGCTTTAGAAA